>Ga0114931_10002847_pt1 | contig 22010 bp, 14 predicted proteins | sample 2SBtaG_FD_89579 | JGI IMG/M metagenome (GOLD analysis project Ga0114931, IMG submission 89579) | Deep subsurface microbial communities from Kolumbo volcano to uncover new lineages of life (NeLLi) - 2SBTROV14_V59a metaG | ecosystem: Environmental > Aquatic > Marine > Volcanic | place: Kolumbo... | reverse complement strand
GGAATACAACGCAGAAGACTGGAAACTTTTCATTCAGCTATTGTATCGCCTCGACCAATACCCCTCAGCAGAGCAAGCTAACTGGGCAATCGAGTGGAACGAAACCTCAAAACCACAGGCCGGTGATCTGGTAGACGTGGCCGGTACCGTAGAATCGGTCGAGTTTCTTGCTGTGCCCGAACAGATTGCACAAGCACACGACTTGAAATCGCTCTATCGTTGCCATTTTCGTTTCGCTCTATCGGCAGAGGACGAGCCAGCCACGGTCGGCACCGTGCTAGCGGCGAAGATTCCCAAAGCTTGGCAGGCGATCGAGGCGCTGGCAGAGCCGATCCATTTTCGTGGCATCCTGCTACGAAACCCTGACGACGAAACTCAGTCCCGTGCTATCTTTTTGACACCGCACTTGGCCTGGTATCCTCGCCAAGGCGTGCCGACGGGGGAACTCCTACTTGCGCGGCATGGCATGGACGTGGCGTTGTTTGACGAAGTCATGCACCGAAAACCGTTCGTTGGGCCTGAGGTTAGCCGTGAAGGCGAAGCGTTTTATAGTTGCCTAGCCGCAATCAGCCGCGTGCTCCCTGCCGAGCTATCAACCCTCTCTAAACAAAGCATCACGCAATTTGCTGACCACTGGCGGGAGTCGCAGGCCACGGATCGGCAGCAACGGGCCATCGCTGCCAGGGTGCTGCGACGTAGCGAGCTGGGACTCTCTTCGGTCGCGCCGCTATTCCTGCAGCCCGAACAGATGATGGGCCGCCTGGTACGGATCGAAGGCATCGCCCGTCGAGCCGTGCGGATCGCCGTGGCTGACCGGCTAGAACTAGATTCGTATTTCGAAGTAGAAATTTTCCCGCCCGATTCCCAAAACCAACCGGTAGTTGGTTGTGTCAAGAATTTGCCTGCAGAATTTCCTACCGGAGATGCTATTCGCGAGCCAGTTCGACTGGCAGGAGTCTTTTTTAAGAGCTGGCTTTACCATAGCCGTGATGTAGAGCAGACTCAGGAGGAGACAGGCAGGCAGCAGCGCATGTATACTCCGGTAGTCGTGGGGACAATCGAGTGGCTGCCACGTTCGGCGAGTCAAACAGGTCTTTGGGGACTTTGGGGCGGGATCGCTTTTCTTATAGTCCTCGTTATCGTGTCGCTAAATATGGTAAGGCTAGCAAAAAAGGATCGTCTTGCTCGAACAACACGACGACACCTAGAAGACGTTGAATTACCGAAAAACTGATAAGAGGCAAGAAGCTATTCCATGAGCGTACTATCCGAGCGACTTGCCACGCCCCGACGTCAACGGGTCGTCAAGAACCCGATCCCCTGGTACACGCCGCGTTTTTGGCACGGCATGAGGCTCTCGACTTGGCTGTCGGTGTTGGCTCAGAATCGCTTTGCCCTCTCCAAGTTGCCTACGGCTCTCAGCATTACATTTTTTAGCATTTTTAATAGTTTTTTCGCGGCTACCGATCAGGCCATCTATGGCAGCCGTGTCGCGCGGGTTGAAATCAAGCAGTCACCGCTCTTCATTCTGGGCCATTGGCGCTCTGGAACCACCTTCCTGCATGAACTCCTAATTCGCGACCCCGAGCATACTTTTCCGACCACTTACCAGTGTTTTGTACCCCACCATTTCGTGCTAACCGAGCGGTGGATTACACCCTGGACCGAAAAGTTGCTATCCAATCGTCGACCGATGGACAATATGGCAGCCGGTTGGCAACGTCCGCAAGAAGATGAATTCGCCTTAGGGATTTTAGGTGTACCGACGCCGTATCTGTCGATGATGTTTCCCAAGCGTGGTCCGACATATCCTGAGTATCTCACACTTCACAACTTACCTGACGCCGAGCGGCAACGCTGGAAAAACGAGCTCGACAATTTTTTCCGACGCCTCACATTTCGCGACCCCAGCAGAATCGTCGTCAAATCGCCGCCCCACACTGCCCGCGTGCGTACTTTGCTCGAGATGTACCCCGATGCCAAGTTTGTTCACTTGGTGCGAAACCCTTATGACTTGTATGTATCGACCGTAAACTTGTGGAAATCGCTCAACGAAGTCCAACGCATGCAGGGACTTGGCAACCAGCAATGGGTTGATGAGTACGTTTTAAGTACGCTCGAGCGAATGTACGCGGCGTATGAACAAGATCGACTTTTGCTGCGTGAAAATCAACTCTACGAGTTACGCTACGAAGACCTTGTCGACAACCCACACGACCGAATGCGCGAGCTTTATGACAAGCTAGAACTCGGCGACTTCTCCCGCGCCGAACCGTCGGTGCTAGAACATCTTGCCGAGGTGAAAAACTATCGTCGAAACCACTACGAGCTACCCGAAGAAAAGCGGAACGTAATCAGCAAACGCTGGGCTGGCTATATTGAGCGATATGGATATGAAACCAAGCCGACTAAATCTGTAACTTAGAACAGCTTACCAATTTACGTTTCCATATCCCAAGTCGTTATTTCAGCCGCCCACTGCCGAACTGCTTTGGCTGTGCAAGAATCAATCGTAAGGCGAGCGGCAGATAGGAAGTTACCAGCCTGAGGAGGATCTAGGATCTAGGATTTAGGATCTAGGGGCTAGTACCGCGGGCGAAAGCCCTCATTTCCCTAACTCCTAAATCCTAGCCTCTCCCCCCCTGATCCTACTCCTTTGGTCGAGCTGTCATTGGTAAATTCTCATCTGCCGATCGCCTAAAGCACGAATGACGCCCAACACATCGAAAAATGGCCCAATGACGAAACAAGAAATACCGCATTTCATACGAAAATCAGTTACACTTCAGCCATCTGAAGTAAGACTTGCCACGAAACGCTAGCGAAAATGGGAAATGGGAAAGAGGAAAGCGTCCTTTGCCCAAACCTATCTTACGAACTCCCCTTTCGGCATTCGTCTTTCCCCTTTTGCTCCCGATTTTTTGTGAACTCAAATTTACTGCAGACGGCTGAATTGTTACAGAATTCGATTGCTTTTTGGTAGACTAGCTGCGTCCCTTTTTGGAAAATCGCTATGATTCTTAACGCCGTTGATTCTTTACTTGTTAGATGGCAGGTTGTCTTTACTAACCGGCCTGGCGAAAAATGCATCCTGTTATTTACGGCTTTGGCACGCGGGATGTTTCTTGCCTTGCTTCTCGTTAGCAGCGTCAGGGGCTCCGATCGACCAAACTTCCTATTTATTTTAACTGATGACCAGGCTCCTCATACCCTTGCTGTCTACGGCAACCAGACTTGCCAAACACCTAATATCGACCGTATCGCGAGAGAGGGGATCCTGATTCGCGATGCACACCACATGGGGTCGTGGGCCGGGGCCGTTTGCCTTCCTTCACGAACCATGATCATGACTGGACGCTCTGTATGGCAGATTCCAGGCTCCAGCCGCATAGCCTCACGTGAATTGCGCAAGGAGCAAGCGATGGAAGCAGCAAAGACAAGCATGCCGGCCCTGTTCAACAGCGCGGGGTACGACACTTTTCGGACTTGTAAGAAAAGCAATACCTTCAAACCAGCAAATGCATTGTTCAAGGTCAATCACGAAGGCGAAAAACGCGGTGGAAACGCCGAAGACGGGAGCGCGTGGCATGCGGAACGAGCCCTCGAATTTCTACGAGAGCATGCCTCTCGAGGCGAGGACAAACCGTTTCTCATGTATCTCGGCTTCTCGCATCCTCACGATCCTCGGAATGGGACGCCTGAGTTGCTAAAGAAGTACGGGGCAGTGAATGCCGTTGAACCTGTCAAGACGCTCAATCCGGCTGCTCCTCCTCTGCCGGTCAGCTACTTGCCAGCGCACCCCTTTCCTCACGGACATCCTGGGTTGCGGGATGAGGTTAAAGTGTCGGGGGTACTTACCGATCGCTCTGAAGCAACAATTCGCAATGAGCTTGGACGCGAGTATGCGTGCATTGAAAACATTGACCGCCAGATTGGGCGAGTACTCGAAGAACTCGAAACCATGGGAGTGCTCGAGAATACCTACGTGGTTTTTACGTCTGACCACGGTATTGCCGTCGGTCGACATGGACTTGTAGGAAAACAAAACCTTTACGAGCACACGTGGAGAGTTCCGTTGCTAGTCCGCGGACCGAGAATCGAGTCGGGAAGCGAAGCGTCGGGCTACGTCTATTTGATGGACCTACTTCCCACACTGTGCGACTTGGCTGGGATTGAAATTCCTAACTCCATCGATGGCATCAGCTTTCGCCCGGTACTGGAGGGTAAAAAAGACCATATCCGCGACGTGATGTACGGAGTTTATTGCGGTGGTACGAAACCAGGAATTCGCAGCGTCAAGAAAGATGGATGGAAGTTGATTAAGTACGATGTACTAGAAGGCAAAGTGCGGGAGACACAGCTCTTCGACCTCCGAAAAAACCCTGATGAGTTGCTCGTTGAGCACAAAGCACCCGAAGTCATAGCGTTGACAGGTAACACACCGCTAGAAAATCAAGTCGATCTTGCAGAAGACCCTGCATATGCTTCGAAAAGGCAAGAGCTTGAAGCATTGTTACTTAACGAACAGTCGAGGCTCCACGATCCTTACCGACTTTGGGATCAGCCCTAGTTGAGCAGTGTCCCACGTTTTCCTGAGGAAGCGATTCACATGGGTGCGCGACTCACGTCCAACCGTTAGGACAAGCGGCAGATGAAAACTTACCAATCGGCACCCGACGCGTCAGCGAGGGAGGCAGCGGGTACCGGCTTTTCCCTCGCTGGGTCTTTCGTGGCTTCTTTACTTTCAGTTTGAGTTGTTAGCTCGGGACCAACTTCCCCAATTCGTCGATCTCATGGATTGTTCGAGAAGAGGATGTCGATAGAGATTCAGAGTGAGCCCTGACGCTTTCAGCAAATTTTGAGTTTCGTGGCCCATCGCGATAGTTCGTCTCGTAAAACGTCGGTGGCTCGTAGGTCCAGCCCTCTTCCAACATCCGCTCTTGACGTTGCAGCAAATGGTACAAATACCGCCCGACAAGAGGAGCTGCGAGACGCGATCGCCAACCAAATTCCGTATGCAATTCTCGTAATAGCTCGTCAATTTCACTAACCCGCCGAGGGTTGTCCCGGTAATAACGCCGAGTTGCCCAGAGCACGCCAGCATAACGTACCGGCAGGTTGGCCGCTTCGTGAGCAAATCGCGCTCGAATGCGAGCGTCGGGATGGTCTTTGAATTTTTGCCAGCCCCGCAACACGGTACGGATAATACGCACGATGCTGGGGCCGTTGACTTCAAAGTCGCGGCGGAATGCTCGAAGTAAGTATTCTGTCTCCTCTCCCTCCTTGATATGCGGATGGTGATAATTAAAAACGTGCTGACCATGGATGTCGGCGATCGACACATCTGCTAGGCTTTTCAGCGAATTATCTGCCTCGTGCTCAGCAAAAAGGGGAGTACCAGGAATGGGAGTGTAGAGCATGAACTGGTGAAACTCGGTCCCATGGCTCACCGCATGTTCTATTACTTCGTCGATATTCTCCGGCGTGTGCTCTTCCAGTCCGATAATGCTTGAGCCTAGGACGCGGATACCATGCTCGCGCAGTTTCTTCACAAACTCAACCGTATTCGTTCCAGCCAACTTAGTATATTGCGAGCTCTTTCCTTCCAGCCCCATCCAAACCCAGGAAACCCCCAACGCCACCAGCTGGTCCATGGTGTACTTCTGCAGAACATTTGCTGAGCTAAACACATACAGCGACCAGGGTTTGCATTGCTGCTCAATGAGTTCAAGCAATCGCAACGCACGTTTCTTGTCGATCAGAAAGTTTTCATCCATAACGAAGAAAGATTTCACCCCGAGCGCCGACTCTAGCGAGCACATAATTTCGAACAGGTCGTCGCCAGAGTGGTAGTACTCGATAAACTTTCCTTTACCGCCAAACATGGCCGAGGTGGAACAAAAATTGCAACCCATCGGACAACCGACCGACGGGATGAGTGTCGCGCAATCGTCGCCAGGGTGATTGTGCAAACTGACGCCCATAATTCGCGTGCCTATGTTTCCATGAACCACGGGATGTCGGATCGGCTTATTGGCGTCCTCTCCAAGGAATTTTCGCATCCAACGCACCCCATCGCCGCGGACAATATGATCGACATCCGCATATTTCGGCAGCACCGAAAGATTGGCAACGTGTCCTCCTACCACGATCGTCGCGTGAGGCTGGTGCTTGCGGATTAACTTGCACATCCGCCGCACCTTGAGCAAGTTGGTCATAATCGAACTGATGCCGATAATGTCGTACTCGTTTGCTTTTAGCTCTTCGAGAAATCGTTCCTCAGTGGGGAAATCAAGGAGCGTGCAAGGTGCTTGCAAGTTGACTTGAATCAACATCAAGCCCCACGAACGATTAAACGTGCGCAGCGAGAAGGCTTGCTGCACCCGTGTGACCTGATTGTGATACAGCTCCATCGGGTTGATGAGCCGACTGCCATAAGCATCGTCTTGGGCATAGGGGCCAAACACACTGGTGAGCAGAACACGTGCCTGCGCTCCTTTTGGGTGCATCGGGTGATTCGAAGTTGATGGTGACATGAACGGCTACCTTGGAAGAAGACTTAGGCAAAGCACGAATGACGCCCTTTTTTCAGAGATGGGCCCAATGACGAAACAAGAAATGCCGTATTTCATGCAATTACTCGCGGTTCTCACGTGGCGTTTTTCGGATTTGGGTATTTTGGAATTCGTCATTTGACTTACGGACTCTCTCTATTGGTGACTACAGCCACAAGACGCCATAACGCGGCTTTTCACACCAAATCGATCTGCCAATTCGACTGCGATATCAAGATGCTTTTGATGGGTTCCTGGGCCCATGTCCTCATGCTCCACATGATCAAACGATGCCATGAGCTGCTGTTGGTCCTGCTCGCTGAGCGTCTTATCGGCCATCTGGAATAAGCAATGATCTTCCTTCTGAATATGTTCTCGGAGCAACACAATGAATGCCTGGGCATGGGAGTCGAAATCTGCCCTTGCCGACGAATTTCCGGACGCCACTTCAGCCGCAGCGGTCGCCATGCCATCGACATGCCAGCGTCCGGCATCGTGTTCATGACGCATGACGCTTGTCGGCCCTTGATCCGGCGAAAAACCTTTTTGCTCAAGCAGCGGGAACAGACACTCTTCTTCCTTGCCGTGATGACAACGGTCAGCAAAATTACGGAAGAAGTCAACTGCCTGATTGGCCGATTGCACGTCAAGCTTTCCGTCTGACCCGGCCTGTTGTGCCATGATCTCCAAACAATCCAAAACCTGTTCGATCACTCGGTGCTCCTGCATGAGTATTTCTGTGGGTCGCATGTTTATCTCCTTTTCGAGAAGTTGGTTCATCGAGACTCTTCCTAAGGTTTCTTCATGACACGCTTGCGGTTTCCTGTTGCCTCGCGTTCTTCTGTTGCGAGATTGGCCTGGATCTGGATCGTTTCCTTTTCCTGACACAGTGGGGTGACCGAGCCCGGCTCGGCTAAGACATCGGCTATGGTCGTGTCGCGAAATTGCTTTTCAACCATCTCCATGGCTTTGTCGAGTCGACGGTGGAGCGGGCAAAGAACCGCGCCATGCGAGGCAATTCCCAGAGGACACTCGAGAATTCGCTTAAACGGCTCGACTGCGTCGACGACTTCCCAAATAGTTAAATCGCCAGGTTCCTTTGTCAGCAAAAATCCACCGTGCAAACCTCGTTGCGAACTAGCAACCCCAGCCCTCACCAAACCCTGCATCAACTTCGAAAGATAGGGTGCTGGCACTTGGGTGAGTTTGGATATTTGTTGCGCGGTGCAAGGCTGCCCTTCATGTTGGGCGATCGTGACAATGGCGCGCAATGCGTATTCGACCGTCTGGGAAATCATGGCAATGGACCGCAAGAAAAAACAAAGGATAAAAAACTCAAATAGGGACAAAGGGACCTTGACATCTTTTATAGCCGTGGATAGCCTGGGGGGCAACACTAGAGTTCAGGATCGTTTTGTCCTGTTTAGGCCCCTAACAACAGTAAGTCGCCTGAGTTGGGAAGCGAAAGATTCATCTGGGAACCGCAAATTAACGTCCTAGACGCTGCCTGCCCTCAATTAGCTACCCCCCCACAAGGGCTAGTCATGTCATCTATGATCGAGTACGAACTTGAAAGGACTCTTTCCGAGGCAGTTGCCAGGTCGCTCTGCCGCCGAGCCCTGTTGACCCTCAGGTGTTCGTCCGTTGTCCTGGTGCTCTTGCCCTTGCTCCTTTCGGCAAAGATTTACGGCCAAGACACGCCTGATTACTTTCGGCAAAACTGCATCAGTTGCCACACCATCGGGGGTGGCCGGCTTACTGGGCCTGACCTGAAAGATGTCTCCAAGAGACAAGAACGCGAGTGGCTCACAAAATATTTAATGAACCCGCGTGCCATGATCGACAGCGGCGACCCTTACGCGAAAAAGATTTTTGAGGAAGCCCGCAATGTTCCCATGCCTACCCCGCCAGGGATAACTCCCGATCGGGCCAAAAAGCTGCTCGACCTCATCGAAGCGGAGTCGCAACTTGAAGAGTCGCAGTTCAAAGGAATGAAAATCTCCACTGCTCCGTTTACCGATGCTGATCGTGCTCACGGCAAAGAAATTTTTCTTGGCCCGAGACGGTTGGAAGCGGGGGGGACCGCCTGTGTTTCCTGCCACAGCATGCACGACACCCCTGCTCTAGGCGGTGGTCGACTAGGCCCTGACTTGACAAATATCTACGAACGGCTGGAAGGCCGCGCCCCACTCAGCGCTTGGTTGATGGCGCCAGGCACCGAAACGATGCAGCCCATCTTTAAGAATCATCCGCTGACAGCGGACGAAATCAACGCATTGGTCGCCTACTTCGAGTCGGCCACTGCCGAGCGGCCAGCAGATGCCTCGGCCGGCCGAGTGACTTTTTTGCTATCCGGTTTAGTTTGTGCCGTTCTTGGAGTTTTCTTTCTCGATGCAGTGTGGAAACGCCGCTTCCACAGTGTACGTCGATCGTTAGTAGAAGCGAATACATCGCGAGGTAAATCATGAGTGTATTGGACGCCATCGCTTGGATTCGCGATGAAGTGAATCCCCAAAGCCGCGGTTGGGAAGAGTTTTATCGCAACCGTTGGCAGCACGACAAAATCATCCGCAGTACGCATGGCGTAAACTGCACCGGCGGCTGCACTTGGCAGATTTATGTGAAAGATGGCATCGTCACTTGGGAAATGCAGGGACTCGATTATCCGTTACTCGAGTCAGGAATTCCTCCCTATGAGCCGCGAGGTTGCCAACGGGGCATTTCCTACAGCTGGTATCTTTACAGCCCGTTACGTGTAAAATACCCCTATATCCGTCGCGCATTGCTCGATCTGTGGCGAAAAGCCAAAGCCGATCATGCCGACCCTGCCGATGCCTGGAAAAGCGTGGTCGAGAATCCCGAGTCCCGACGCCGTTGGCAGAAGGCTCGTGGCAAAGGCGGGTTGAGACGTAGCGACTGGGCCACGGTGCTGGAAATCATCTCGGCCTCGTTGGTACACACGATCAAATCACATGGCCCCGATCGCATTGCCGGCTTCTCGCCAATTCCGGCGATGTCGATGATTAGCTATGCGTCGGGTTCACGGCTGTTGCAATTGTTGGGCGGGGTCTCGCTGTCGTTTTACGATTGGTATTGCGACCTGCCGACCGCTTCGCCGGAGACTTGGGGCGAACAAACCGATGTTGCTGAGAGTGCCGATTGGTATCACGCTAAGTTGCTGGCCGTGATGGGCTCGAACATCAACATGACCCGCACACCTGATTGCCATTTCGCCGCCGAGGCGAGGCACAATGGCTCGAAAATGTGGGTCTTCTCACCCGACTTCAGCCAGGTTTCCAAGTACGCCGACGAGTGGATCGACGTCAACGCCGGTCAAGACGGGGCTTGGTGGATGGCCGTCAATCACGTGCTCTTGACTGAGTTTCATCACCTACGCCAAGTTCCCTATTTCGACCAATACACGCGCAAATTCACCGACTCGCCCTTTTTAATTGAGTTGAAAAAAGGCGACGACGGCGTGATAAGACCAGGACAAATGCTTCGCGCAGGAAGGCTCAAACAATACTCTGAGGAAGAAAATGGTGAATGGAAGTTCCTCATGTGGGACGAGAAAACCAATACGCCAAAGATGCCCATGGGTAGCTCCGGCCACCGTTGGGGTGACGTCAAAGGGAAGTGGAATCTACTGCTCAAAGATGGCAAAGACGGCAGCGAGATTCATCCCACACTCACCTTCCTGTCCAACAGCGACAACGTCGTGCAGGTCGAACTCGATGACTTCGGCCTAGGCTCGGTCTACCAGCGCGGCGTGCCGACGAAAACGATCAAGACCTCCGCTGGTCAGCAAGTGCAAGTCACCACGGTCTACGACCTGATGATGGCCCAATACGGTGTGAATCGCGATTTGGCAGGCGATTATCCCGCAGATTACGATGATGAAAACGCCCCGTTTACCCCAGCTTGGTCAGAAAAATACACCGGTCGTGGCCGTGAAGACGTGATTCGCTTTGCACGCGAATGGGGCCAGACGGCCGAGCTAACCGAGGGAAAATGCACCATTATCATCGGTGCCGGGATCAATCATTGGTACCACGCGAATCTGATGTACCGTGCCGGCATTCATGCCCTGATGTTCTGCGGTTGTGTAGGCAAAAATGGTGGCGGGCTTGCTCACTACGTTGGCCAAGAAAAGCTGGCGCCGGCCGAATCGTGGGCGTCGATTATGTCGGCCAAAGACTGGCAATCAACACCCCGACTGCAAAATGCTCCGAGTTGGCATTACGTCCACTCCGACCAATGGCGATACGAAAAAGATTTCACCGATTACCACACCGTTCCCAAGCCGCATGATAAAGACAACATGGCCCAAGGACATGCGATGGATATGCAAGTCCGTGCGGTTCGCAATGGCTGGCTGCCTTTTTATCCCCAGTTTCCTGAGAACCCTATTGAAGTTGCGTCGGCTGCCAGAGAAGCAGGTGCCAAATCACCGGATCAAGTCGCCAAATGGGTGGCCGACCGGTTGAAAAACCGCGACATGAAGTTCTCGGTCGAAGATCCCGACGCCGAAGAGAACTGGCCACGCGTATGGTTCATTTGGCGTGGCAACGCGCTGATGTCGAGCGCCAAGGGACACGAATACTTTCTACGTCACTATCTCGGCACACACGACAATTGCGTCAACGAAGACATGGCCGAAAATTCGGTTAAGGAGATCGAGTGGCATAAGAATGCTCCGCAAGGCAAGATGGATCTGGTCGTCGATCTTAATTTTCGCATGGATACCTCGGCGCTTTATTCCGATATCGTGTTGCCCGCGGCAACATGGTACGAAAAGGCCGATCTCAATTCGACCGACATGCACAGCTTTATCCATCCCCTCTCCAAGGCCGTGCCGCCCTGTTGGGAGTCGAAAAGCGATTGGCAAATTTTCCAACTCGTGGCGCAAAAGTTCTCCGAACTGGCAGAAAAACACTTTCCCGAGCCGATCGAAGATTTGGTCGCAGCACCACTGGCCCACGATTCGCCCGCCGAAATTGCTCAGCCGAATATGAAACAGTGGATCGACGGCGGTGTCGACGCGATCCCGGGCAAAACCATGCCCAACTTCAAGGTGGTCACCCGAGATTACAAGAACCTTTACAACCAGTTTATTTCTTACGGACCAAACGTTCGCGAGGGAGGACTCGGCGCTCACGGCACCAGCTACGGCATCAAGGAGGAATACGACCAGTACCTCGAATCGCATCCCACCGTTACCTGGCAGGGCAACACCTATCCGTCTCTCCGTCGCGATACCGAAGTTTGCAACACGATTCTCAATTTCGCCACGGTAACCAACGGCGAATTGGCATATCGCTCGTATAAGAACATGGAAGAAAAAACCGGGCTGCCCTTAGTGCATCTGGCAGAAAAAAACCGTGGTGTGCGGGCGACGTACGAGGATCTGCAATGTCAGCCCCAACGGTTCATCAACAGCCCCATGTGGTCGGGGCTAATCGAAAATGGACGAACCTATTCGGCATTTACCTACAACATCGACGCCGGCGTGCCATGGCGAACACTCACCGGTCGCCAACACTTTTATCTCGACCATCCCGTGTACATCCAATTTGGTGAACATGTCCCCACCTACAAGCCCAAGCCATTGCCCACGCAGTACGCCGACCTGACCTTCAGCGAAAACGAGACGCCAAGCGATTCGAAAGTCTTGACGCTCAACTATCTCACCCCGCACGGCAAGTGGCACATCCATTCAACCTATGGCGACAACCAACGCATGACCACGCTCTCGCGCGGCGTCGATCCGATCTGGATTAGCGTGCAGGATGCCGAGCAACTAGAGATCGACGACAACGATTGGGTCGAAGTTTACAACGACAATGGCGTCGTTGTCACCCGGGCAGCGGTCAGCTCACGCATCCCCCCAGGTATTAGCATTCAATACCATTCACCCGAACGGACTTACAGCGTGCCGAAATCGCCGCTGAGAAAAAACCGCCGCGCCGGAGGACACAACAGCCTGACACGGACCCGGCTCAAGCCAAACTTCATGATCGGTGGCTATGGGCAGTTCACCTATCACTTTAACTACTGGGGCCCCATTGGCTGCAATCGCGATACTCACATCATTATCCGCAAGTGCCCTGTTGTGAAATTTTAGAGGGTTCAAGGAATTATAGCTATGAACATCCGCAGCCAAGTTTCCATGGTGTTTCACCTCGATAAATGTATCGGATGCCACACTTGCAGCATTGCCTGCAAGAATGTGTGGACCGACCGCAAGGGGGCGGACTACATGTGGTGGAACAATGTCGAAACGAAGCCCGGCACAGGCTATCCCACCAAGTGGGAAGACCAGGACCAATACCACGGTGGCTGGGAAAAGAAAGGCGACCAACCGATCAACATCAAGTCGACCGGCAAGGCTCGCGTCGTTCCCAATATCTTTCATAATCCCTACATGCCTAGCATGGACGATTATTACGAGCCGTGGACCTACGACTACCAAAACCTGTTCAACGCCAAGGAAGGTTCCGATCAGCCCATCGCCAAGCCTATTTCGATGGTCACGGGCGAAGATATTGAGATCGAAGCTGGCCCAAACTGGGACGACGACTTAGGCGGTTCGCAAATCTATGCAGCCAACGACCCCAATCTTTCAGGTTTATCTGAACAACAACGTCTGCAACTCAGCTCGGTCGAACGGCTGGTGATGTTTTATCTTCCTCGCATCTGCAACCACTGTCTGAATCCGTGCTGCGTCGCTTCGTGTCCCTCAGGGGCGTTGTACAAACGGGGCGAAGATGGCATTGTGCTCATCGACCAAAAAAAATGTCGGGCTTGGCGTAGCTGCGTTGCGGCGTGTCCCTACAAAAAAACGTATTTCAACTGGTTTACCGGCAAGAGCGAAAAATGCATCCTTTGTTTTCCACGGCTTGAGACGGGACAAGCACCGGCTTGCTTTCACTCCTGCGTGGGGCGTATTCGCTATCTCGGGGTGCTGCTGTACGACGCCGATCGACTGGAGGAGGTCGCCAATCTGCCTGACGATGAGTTGGTGGAAGGGCATCGATCGCTGATCCTCGATCCTCACGATCCTGAGATCATTCGGAAAGCCCAGTCAGCAGGAATTTCCGACGGCGTAATCGAGTCAGCCCAGCTATCCCCTGTCTACAAATTTGTAATGCAGTGGAAGATCGCGTTGCCGCCGCACATCGAGTATCGCACCATGCCGATGCTCTTCTATGTGCCGCCGATGTCCCCGGTGATCGCCAACTTTGAAGAGGGCTTGGCGAAACATCAGATGGATAGTTTGTTCCACGGCATCGACGAATCTCGCATTCCTATGCAGTACTTTGCCAATCTGTTTGGCGGGGGTCACGAAGGGGTGGTCCGGTATGCGATGGGAAAACAACTGGCCGTGCGTTGGCATCGACGCGCTGAGACCGTCGGCGATGTTGATCGGGCAACCGCCGACCGCTTTCTTCGTGAAGCCGATTGCTCGTTAGAAGAGGCCGAGGCCATCTACAAGCTGACCTCGCTCTGCACGTTTGAAGATCGGTTCGTCATTCCACCCATGTACCGCGAACAAGCCATCGAGATGGTCAAAGAGCCTGGCGAGCACAAAGCTGAGACGGGCTTTGGGTTTGTCGGCGGACCGCAGAGGGGGATCTGATGCACGATTTACCAATTATCGACGCAACCTACGCCGAAGAACCTGTTTCCGAACAAGTGCGTTGTCTCGGTACGCTCGCTCGGCTGCTGAGTTATCCCGATAGCCATTACCTCCAACTGGTGGAGTTGCTCTATCTCCTCGTGCAAGCCGAATTGCCCGAGGCCGCGAAAGGGATTTCTGAGTTTGGGATGTTTGTCGAACTGTGCAAAGAATACGAGTTGGAAGAAGCCTACACACGCACCTTCGATGTCAATCCTTCCTGTGCCTTAGAAATTGGCTGGCATTTGTTCGGCGAAGATTACATGCGTGGCCAATTTCTGGTGCGGATGCGTGGCGAATTAGCCAAATACGAAATTCCCGAATCTAGCGAACTGCCCGACCATCTGACACATGTGCTGCCCGTTCTCGCCTTGATGCCCCAGGACGAGGCCAGCCAGTTCGCGCACGCATGTGTTTTCCCGGCACTTCACAAAATGCAGACGTCGCTCGACAAAAACCAATCGCCCTACAGACACCTAATTCGCTGCCTCGTTTTGGTGCTCGAACTCCACTACGGCGACAGCGAGCCGTGGGGGGAAGATGATGACAAGATTCTACAAAACACCGATGCCTATCCTGGGCAAAACGGGCCCCGACCGCCCGGCAGAGAAGATCCACTCCGCTCTTTTCCTATGCCTGGTTCCCCCACGGCAGAATCTACGTGCGGCAATAACGTAGTGATCGTGCCTTTACAGATGAATTATGCAGAGCCAGCAGCCCAACCACCTCATACGCTCGGCATCCAAAGAAGGAGAACCAAGTGAGTCAACATGTTCTCGATCAATTCATGTTCGTGGCACTCCCCTATGTGTGTCTTTTCACGTTCTTCCTGATGACGGTCTACCGCTATCGGATGCAATCATTTTCATACTCCAGCCTGTCGAGCCAATTCCTGGAAAACAAGCACCATTTTTGGGCAGTGGTGCCTTTCCACTATGGCATTTTAGTGATTACAGCGGGGCATTTTCTCGCCTTCCTGATCCCGCGGTCGGTTCTCGCTTGGAATCGTGTGCCCTTGCGACTGTATTTACTGGAAATCTCTGCCCTTGCGTTCGGCATCCTAACTCTCATCGGACTGATCGGCGTGATCGTACGACGCTTTAGTAGCAGTAAAGTCCGCATGGTGACTACGCCGACCGACTGGATTTTATTTGCGATGCTCCTAGTGCAAACGGTCAGTGGTGTGAGTATCGCCCTGTTCTATCCCTGGGGCTCATCCTGGTTTGCGACCAACATGTCGCCCTACTTGTGGTCCATCATGAAACTGGATCCCAATGTCACCTTCGTTGCCGCAATGCCTTGGCTCATCAAGTTGCATGTGGTGCTGGCGTTTCTCACGATCGGATTCTTCCCCTTCACTCGATTAGTCCATGTACTCGTAATTCCCAACCCTTATTTGTGGCGCAAGCCACAGGTAGTGCGATGGTATGGAAATATGAAAAAAAAATAGACTCGACACAAACAATACTAACTCAACAACAGCAATACTAACTCAACCGCATTTTCATGAATCACGACTTAACACCAGAACAGCAACGAACCGGTTGGCGGATTTTGGCAGTCAACACGTTTGCTTTTACCATCTGCTTTGCTGCTTGGATGATGAACGGAGTGCTGATCACTTTCCTGGTCGATAACGGAACCTTCTCCTGGGGCCCCGCAGAAATGGGCTGGTTGATCGGCATCCCCGTTCTTACGGGTGCACTTTTTCGACTCCCGGTAGGTATTGCTACCGACAAATGGGGCGGCCGAATCGTTTATGGCCTCTTGCTGCTTTTTGTTGCGATTCCGATGTACCTAGTGAGCTATTGCAATTCCTACTGGCAATTCATGATCGCAGGTCTAGGTTTCGGCTTATGTGGAACAAGTTTTGCCGTCGGTATCGCTTACACGTCGGTTTGGTTTCCCAGACATCGACAAGGTACCGCGCTTGGCATTTTTGGCGCTGGCAATGCAGGCGCGGCCCTGACCAGCTTGGGCGCTCCCCAACTGCTGAATTGGCTCACCGCGAATGGCGAAAACATCGAGGGCTGGCGCACGCTTCCCAAAATCTATGCAGCCATGCTGTTTATCACAGGCATCATATTTTTCCTGACTGCAAAAAAACGATTGCCACCGGGCAGCGCTACAAAAACTATTGGTCAGCGACTGGAGCCACTGCGACACATGCGCGTCTGGCGATTTGGACTGTACTATTTCTTTGTCTTTGGTGGTTTCGTTTCTCTTGCCCAATGGTTGGTCCCTTACTACGTCAACGCCTACGCCACAAGTGTAGCCCTAGCCGGCGCCTTGGCTGCGTGCAATAGCCTTCCCTCTGGAATCATTCGCGCGGCCGGTGGTTGGATGTCGGATAAATGGGGCGCACGCACCGTCATGTATTGGGTTCTCGGCACATGCCTAGTCTGCTGTGCCCTGCTCGTTGTCCCCCAGATGGATATCCAAGCGCCTGGCAGCGGAGTGATGGCACGTACTGCGGGAACAGTCACTCAAATAAACGATCACGAAATCGTTATCAAAGCCTCAAAGACTGGTGTCGAAAAGACCTATGCTTTGAAGCCGAAAAAGGGAGAACTTGTCTCTCAGGAAGACCGCGATAAGAACGTCTTGGTGCTTCCCCGTTCGATGTCGTGGCAAGAATCTACGGTAACCGTTGGCCAAGAAATTCACAAGAAAGAGTTGATTGCTCGTGGGATCACCGAAATATTTTTCCAAGCCAACATTTGGGTCTTTACTTGCTTGAGCCTTATCGTTGGCGCCGTGATGGGCATTGGAAAAGCGGCCGTCTACAAGCACATTCCCGACTACTTTCCCGATGATGTCGGGGTCGTTGGGGGCATCGTCGGCGTGTTGGGTGGCTTGGGCGGATTTGTATGCCCAGTAGTTTTTGGCTACCTGCTCCGATCAACCGGTCTGTGGACCTCTTGCTGGATCTTTTTTGTCTTTCTCATTTCTTTGTGCCTCATTTGGATGCATGTGGTGATCCGACGGATGATGCACGAACATGCTCCCGAACTTGCAAAACGTATTGAGTAACATCGCATGGCGCGTACACCAGAACACTGGGATGTCGAAAACGGAACCTTCTGGGAATCGACCGGTAAGTCGATTGCTAATCGGAATCTGTGGATTTCAGTCCCCAATCTACTGTGTGGTTTTGCCGTTTGGCTTTATTGGGGAATGTTGGCCAAGATTATTCAGAAAATCCATTTCCAAAATCCCGACCTCTTCAACTTCACGTTCATGAACGAGGGCGACCCTTTCGACGTGAAGGGATACAAGACCTTAATGTACACGCTGCCGGCTGTGGCAGGCCTCGCTGGAGCGACTTTACGGATTCCCAACTCCTTCATGATCGCGATCTGCGGTGGCCGAAACGTCAAGTTCATGACAACCGTGCTACTGATCATTCCTGCCCTCCTCACGGGCTTGGCGCTCCGCGATCCGGGAACACCATTCTACATCTATATCATCCTTGCCGCGATGTCGGGTGTTGGCGGGGGTGCGTTCGCCTCTAGTATGTCAAACATTTCGTTCTTCTTCCCCAAGAAGATGCAAGGCCTTGCGCTCGGACTCAATGCCGGACTGGGAAATTTGGGCGTGAGTGTCATGCAGTTCCTCATCCCTTGGGTTATTACCTTCGGCATGTTCGGAGCTTTTGGCGGCGAACCCCAATCTCTGGGCCCAGACAGCCAGTTATGGGTTCAAAATGCTGCGTTGGTTTGGGTTCCTATCATGATCGTGCTTGCCTTACTGGCGTGGCTCCTCATGAACAACTTACCTCAACACGATTGTGGACCTACGCCTGTCGCTATCGGAAAGTACCTTTGGCTACAGTTGATCGGATTCATGGGCGCTGGCGTTGGGGTCTTGCTGCTGGTCTTTGTGAAAATCCCTATTCCTGAGCTGGTGCGCATTCTTTTGGTCGTTGCTGCTGCAGTCGTTTCCACATTATTGATGATGCGGTTCCTCACACCGCAAACTATTCAGGCTCCGCTGAAAAACCAATTCGCGATTTTCAACAATAAGCATACTTGGGCAATGACGTGGCTCTACACGATGACGTTTGGTTCGTTCATCGGCTACGCGGCAGCCTTCCCCAAATTGTTGGACGATATTTTTGTCACCCCAACCAACGGCCTCATTACTTCAAATTACATCTGGATCGGGGTCGCGGTCGGTGCGCTCATTCGCCCCGTCGGGGGCTGGCTTTCCGACAAGTTGGGTGGCGCGAGGGTCACTCAGTGGGATACTTGGATCATGGTCGGATCGACAATCCTGGCCGGCTATTTCGTTTCGCTCGCGGGACAAGAAGCGACAATCACTGACGACGCTGGTGCAGTTGTGGGACATCCTGAAAAGTTTTTTATCCCCTTCCTGCTCACTTTCATCGTGCTATTTGCGACGACGGGAATTGGCAACGGTTCAACCTTCCGAATGATTCCATTCATTTTTTCCAAAGACCAGGCAGGGCCCGTCTTGGCATGGACTTCCGCTATCGCAGCGTACGGAGCTTTCCTCATTCCTAAGATTTTTGCAACTCAGATCAAAGCCGGTACGCCCGAGTACGCCCTCTACGGTTTCGCCCTCTACTATGCAAGTTGCCTGACCGTCAATTGGTGGTTCTACGCCCGCAAGGGGGCAGAAATTAAATGCTAAATTCTCTGCTACTTCTTCCGAATTTCAATACCTAATAGCCTTTTAGATATGCAACAACGAGTCATCACCATCGCGCTACTCACAGGGTTATGCTTTGCCGTTGCGCTATTTGTGTCGGCGATGGGCACCTGGCGTATGCCCGACAATCAGCAAGGCTATGCTCCCGAGCAACCGATCGCCTACTCCCACCGCCTCCATGCGGGCGAACTTGGAATCGAATGTAAGTTTTGCCATTCTGCATCGGAATCGAGCCGCCATGCAGGCATCCCCTCGTCCGACGTCTGCATGAAATGCCACCGCTACGTCACCGCGTCATTCAATGTCATGCAACAGGAAATGCAATTGGCAGATAAAGAAAAACGCAAGCCCGAGATGATTATCTCCCCAGAACTCAAAAAATTATACGATGCACTCGCCCTTGACGAAAAGCTTCAGCCTCGCGAGGGAGCCCAGCCACAATCCATTCCCTGGGTGCGAGTACACAACCTTCCCGACTACGCCTGTTTCAATCATCAAGCCCATGTCTCCGTGGGCGTTTCGTGCCAAACGTGTCATGGGCCCGTCAGTCGATGGAGCGAATGAGACAACATGCCACGCTTTCGATGGGCTGGTGCGTAAACTGCCATCGAGAGGCTACCCGCGACGGAGTCAACGGTCGTGAAGTCCACGCGGCAACCAACTGCTCGGTATGCCATCACTAAACAGCTCAAACTGAAAAGACTAACCGCCAAGATCGCTAAGGACGCCAAGAGAACAGAGAAAATCCTGACACCTGCCTAGGAAAGTATGATTGACGAGCAAAGAGGAAAAACTCCTTGTTGATTCTGCAAAAATAGCCCCTTGGCGCTCTTGGCGTCCTTGGCGGTTTTCACTTTGAGTAAACAGAAAACGTCGAAAAGAGACCATGACTCAGATTCCTGACAACATCCAACCAAACGGCACCGAACATCACGGTCAGCTGGCTGTTTCGCAGGCCGGATTCCTGCCGCTGGACGATCCTGCCGAGGTGAGTCGACGACGGTTCTTGGAAGCGGCCGGCTTCTCGCTGTCGCTTGCTGCGCTGGGTGGCTGCGGGCGGGCACCGGTAGAATCCGCTTTGCCGTTCCCTATTCAGCCTGTGGGTGCGATTCCTGGGCGTCTAAAATACTACGCCTCGACCTGCGCAGGTTGTCCCGCGGCATGTGGTCTGCTAGTGGGAACACGCGATGGCCGACCATTGAAAATGGAAGGTCTGCCCAACCACCCTCTCTCCAGTGGAGGGCTTTGCGCTGTCGGGCAGGCGCAGCCGATCGGCTTGTACGACAGCTATCGATTGACCAGCCCACTTCACGCAGGAAAAACGGCAGGCTGGACCGAGGTTGATGGCGAAATCATAAAATTGCTCGGCGAAGTCAAGCAACAAAAAAAGGCCGTCCGATTCGTCACACCGACCATCACCAGTCCAACGCTCAAGGCGAATATCGACAAATTCCTTGAGCCATTTGAAGATGCTAAGCACCTCATGTTCGACGCGGTTAGCTCGTCGGCGATCCTTGCTGCCCACGAGCAAACCCATTCGATACACGCACTGCCGCACTATCGGTTCGACCGCGCCGAGGTGCTAGTCTCTTTCGGCGCCGATTTCCTTGGCACTTGGATTTCTCCCGTCGAGTTCACCGCTGCCTGGGCCACCCAACGCGAACCCACCGAGCAATCGGCAGTGATGTCCTACCACATCCAATTTGAAAGTCGTATGTCGCTCACTGGCACCAATGCCGATCGACGAATTGCGATCCCTCCACGCGACCAAGGGCCAATCGTAGCACGTCTGGCAGAAAAAGTGGCTGAATTGGCGGACGCGCCTCGCGAGGAGCGACTTGCCCCCAACTCGGGCGGCAGCCATGAAACGGTTCTTGTTGATGTTGCCAAGCGACTTTGGGAAGCCCGTGGCAAGAGCCTGGTCATCAGCGATAGCCAAGACGTCGGCTTGCAAAAGTGTGTCAATTACATAAATCATCTACTGGGCAATTACCAAACAACGCTCGATCTCCAACAGCACAGCCGGCAACGACAAGCCAACGATCGCGATCTAGAACAGTTGCTCGAAGAGTTGGCCAACGATCAAGTCGGTGCGCTATTCGTAGTTGACATCGACCTGTTGCACGAGTTCCCCGATAATAACTTGCTAGTCGAGGCCATCGAGCGTGTTCCGCTAACGGTCAGTTTTTCGCCATACGAAGACGAATTGGCCTCACTTTCCAAGTTTGTCTGCCCCGATCACCACGCACTCCAGTCGTGGTCCGACTCCGAGCCAATTCGGGGCCTCGTCAGCCTAGCTCAGCCGACGCTTCTTCCGTTTGGCAAAACGCGAGCGGTACTGGAAAGCCTGGCCGCTTGGTCAGAACGGCCAACCACGGCTTACGACGCACTTCGAGAGCATTGGGAAACAAAGATATTTCCTCGTCGCAATGCAGCAGCTTCCGACAACTTCCTCAAATTCTGGGAACAGACGCTACACGATGGTTTCGTCGAAATCACGGCTGAGGAACTTTCGGTCGGGACGTTTAACGAGAACGCCGTAAAACCTCTAGAACAGCAAAAGGCGACCGACGCTTTTTCTTTGGTTCTCTACAGCAAAGTGGCCATGCCCGACAGTCGGCACGCTCACAATCCCTGGTTGCAAGAACTTCCCGACCCCGTAACCAAAGCCACTTGGGGAAACTATGTTTGTATTTCGCCCGCCGATGCCAAAACCCTCGGCCTAGAAGATGGCGACATCGTCAAAGTTTCAGAGGCCGACGATGCCCCTGCTCTCGAGTTACCCGTTTTGATTCAACCGGGACAACAAGATCATGTGTTGGCAATTGCATTGGCCTATGGCTGCAAAGGAACCGATCGCTTTGCGAAGGTCGGGCCTCAATGGTTCGAGGCACGTCCGACGGTCTCCCCCAATGAGCCGGTGGGGAAAAATGTCGCCCACTTCCTGGAGTTCCGCGACGGTGCCCGCCAATCTGTGCAATCAGACCTCACCTTAATCAAGACCGGAAAACACCGTGAGCTAGCAATCACACAAAAGTTCAACTCCCTTGATGTCCCTGCCGAAGTAGCGCCGTACGGTGCTGAACGACGCGAGATTGTTCAGC
>Ga0114931_10002846_pt1 | contig 22013 bp, 21 predicted proteins | sample 2SBtaG_FD_89579 | JGI IMG/M metagenome (GOLD analysis project Ga0114931, IMG submission 89579) | Deep subsurface microbial communities from Kolumbo volcano to uncover new lineages of life (NeLLi) - 2SBTROV14_V59a metaG | ecosystem: Environmental > Aquatic > Marine > Volcanic | place: Kolumbo... | reverse complement strand
CGGTATTTATCAGGTATTCTGCTCCACCTGCCACGGCGCGGGCGGTCATGGCGGTGACCAAAAAGCCGTTACCGGCGCCGGTGATGAAGCCATTTCACTGGCGATCGCGCAGCAACCGTATATGGCCCAATTGAGTTTGAGCACCGCCCAATTGGCCGCCGTAGGCAATTTCCTGGTACAAGGCGGTGACGGCCCGCTACCTACCGATGACGCCGGTTTATACGATACCTTCTGCGGCGTCTGCCATGGACCCAACGGTCGTGGCGGCAGCGGCTATGAAAAACCAGTTACCGGTGCCTCGGTGCTGTATATACAAAGTGCATTCCTTAGTGTTCCGGTAATGGCGGATTTGTCTTCCGTATTGAGCGGCAACAATGAGCTGACACAAATCGCCCAGTATCTGGGCCGTGGCGGCGATGCTCCATTACCAACCGATGGCGCCGGATTGTACTCAGTATTTTGCTCCACCTGTCATGGTGCTGACGGACGCGGTGGTGATTTTAAAGGTGTTACCGGAGCCTCGTCTTCATTTATCCAGTACGCCATTTCTAACCAACTCAATATGGCGCAACTGTCACTGAGTTCGTCACAACGCAGCGCCATCAGCAGCTATCTGGCCTTGGGCGGCAGCGGACCCAGACCCACCGGCGGCGCACAGCTTTACGCCGTGTACTGTTCCGTGTGTCACGGCTCAAACGGTCAAGGCGACGCATACAAAGTCGTCACCGGTGCCTCGGCTTCGTTTATCAGCGGGGCATTGAGGAATTCCGCCATGAGCCATTTACAGGCAGCCAATATTAGTTCAAACGAACGCAATCAACTGGAAGACTTTCTCGCCAGCGGCGGCGGCGCGCCAAAACCCGGTAACGGTGCTGGTTTGTATCATATGTTATGCGAGACTTGCCATGGCCCCAATGGATCGGGTGGCCCGGAACAAAGTGTCCGCAACAAAGGCAGTGAAGTATGGTCGGCCATCCAGGGAACAAGCGCCATGTCTCATCTACAAGGTAATGTTTTACAGAATGAGGCGACCCTGATCGGTAATTTCCTGGGCAACTGACATTGAGGAGCCTGCAAATGAACAGTAATAAACACCTAGCAAAACCCCATCGACTCCTATCGGTTAGCACCGGGTCACTGTTGTTGGCCGTGGCGATCGTTGTGATCCTGCAAGGCTGCTTTGAGAACAATTCGGAGGTGTCCCCACCGGCCTTGGGTGACAGCACCACCAAGGATCAACCGTTGACTGCCGGTAATGACACCCTGGATATTGCGCAAGGTGGTTCCGGGCAAGTAGCCGTGCTTAAGAACGACGCCGATGACATTGCCGGCGGCATCCTGACCGTGGTCGCCTTTGATGCGGTCAGCGCCAAAGGCGGGACCGTGGTGGACGACGGTAACGGCCGGTTTACCTATACTCCGCCGTCCGACACCTTTACCGGTGAGGATAGCTTTACCTATACAGTGCAGGACGCCGATGGCAATAAGCTGGTCGCCAAGGTCACGGTGGTGGTGGATGACTCCATCATCGATGTCGGGCGTAACTACTACGACGCCGAGTGCGGTATCTGTCACAGCGCCGGCCAGACCGATACCCACAGCGCGTTTAACGCCTCCGACCTGGCACTGACCACGGTGACCATGGACAATGATTTGTCCCAGTTCGGCGGTCCGTTTGATCCGCCTTTGATGGGATTCTTTACCGATATCCCGCAAAAACAAGTCGACGGCTTGAAAGCTTTCCTCGACCGGGTGACACCCCTTTAACGGACACCACGCTTTCCGCCCGGGTATGCACCGCTGCATACCGGGCGGCTTTCCAAAACCCGCAACGCAAATACCGGACGGTGGATTTACGGGATCATCGATGAACCTGTTATTTACCCACGCACATGCCTACAACCGCATTCGTAGCTGAAAGAGCTTTCTGGATTCAAGCACATAACAAATAGCCGGGCCGGAGTGGTCCATTTATGCTATGCTTTACGCCTTACAATAATGACCGTTCGCGCAATTGGCCACTTGGCAGTCGTAATCATAAACAGAAATACCATGACGACCATCCCGCTTAAACGACAAATAGCCGTTTTAATCGTTTCCATGCAGTTGGCGGTGTCGGCTTTTGCCATTCCCACGGCAAACGATTTCAGTGTTCGCACTTTGCAGGGTGAAACGGTGCGCACTGTTGACCTGTCCCGTGCCGTCAGCGGTGATGGCCCTTTGCAACTCGTCAGTACTACCGTATCCGATCCGGCGATCACCATCACCCCATTGCAGGGGACGACATTTCTGGTTGCCATGAGCCCGTTTTTTGTCGGCCAATTTACCGTCACCTACACCATCGTCGAAACCAATGCCGTGAGTGGCCCACAGGCTACCGGCACCATAACGGTGACGATAGTTCCTGCCCCCGATGTTGATATCGTTCCCAGCCTGGCAAGCCAAACACTACCGGGAAATGTGATTGGCAAAATCCTGCAGAAAAATATTTGCAATCAACTACAAGGCCTGGCCGAAGACGGTCTTACCGAGCAGGAAAAAAAACTTGTTGCCACCTGCTTTTTGCTAAAACAGGCCGCCGGTAAACCTGCGCTGGCCGCCAAACTGAAACAGGCATTAAAACAAATTACGCCGGAAGAGGTGGCCGCCCAGATCCGATTGAACCGGGATCTGGCCCGCAACCACGTCAAACACATCCGTATGCGCATGGCCGGTATCCGCCAGGGCTTGCGTGGTCTGCGTTTCGATAACTTATCCTTTAATTTGGGTGATCATTCCTTACCCGGCTCCCTGGTGCAGCATGCATGGGATGATGTTTCCGGCGGGGGTGCCAGCGCCGATTCAAGCGCCGATTCACGCGCCGGCGCCCAAACCGGTGCCTTTATCAGCGGATTGGTCAGCGTGGTCGAACGGGATCAGACCAGCCAGGAGAACGGTTTTGACTTGCACAATTCCGGCTTGACCGCGGGCATGGATTTTCGCTTATCCCGCTCGCTGGTACTGGGCGTGGCCGGCGGGTACACCGGCTCTCAAGTCGACTTGTCCCAGCAAGCCGGCGAATTGGATATCGCCGGATTTAACCTGACCCACTACGGCACCTACTACCACGGCCATCAGAGCTATGTGGACTATATCCTAAGCTACAACCAGCAGGACTACAGCAGCGTGCGCCATATCAATTTTCAACCTGATCCCGATGCGCAAGAGATTACCTACGATGCAAGCGGCGATACCAACAGCCGTTTACTTTCCGTAAGCATCAGCGGCGGCTTGCAAGTATTCGGTGCTCACGGCTGGTCCCTCACCGGTAAATCCTCTGTCGATTATACCGATTCGACCATTGATGCTTACAAGGAGAAAGGCGCCGATGCCTTCGACTTTACGATCGACGCGCAACGATTCCAAGCCTTGCTTGCCACGGCCGGCTTTCAGCTCACCAAGGCAGTCAATTTTGCCGGCGGAGTCGTGATTCCGCAATGGGACGTGGACTGGGTCCATCAATTTGAAAATGATGCGGTACAAATCAAAGGACAGTTTATCAACGATCGATTCGGCAATACCTTTGCGTTCGCCAGCGATAAACAGGACCAAGATTATTTTACCATGGGCTTGGGCGCTCAAATGGTCTTTGCGGGCGCCAGCACCGCGTTTATTCAATACGAAGCCAGCCTGGATCGGCAACATTATTCGGAAAATCAATTTGCCCTGGGATTGAGGCTTTCGTTTTAAAATCCGGTGCATAGCTTCGATTGAACGTTATGGCCGATCCACAACCCTGTATAGCCTGGCAGATAAACCCGTTGCGCCTCACCCATGGTACAAGCCGGCATTGCCGACCACCAGGCTTACCGCCACCGAGTCGGCCCACCCTCTTAATCGATCACCCGCGGGGCTTGACCAAATGGGACATTTGTCCTATTCGTTGTGCGGTATTGGACAACTGTCCTAATCCAACGGCGCCCGGCCAAACACAACTGGTTGGCGATTTCTACGTGCGCTACCGCCCATGGCGATCGAGAGTAAACGGGAGATATTCGCGATGCATGAAAAGACGACGCGGGAGCAGATTGTAGAATCCGCCGACCGTTTATTCTACCAGCAGGGATATGAAAACACGTCGTTTGCCGACATCGCACAGGCCGTGCATATTTCGCGCGGAAATTTTTATTACCACTTTAAAAGCAAAGATCAAATCCTCGATGCGGTGCACAACGGGCGCGGGAATTAATCAAGCGGGAAGGTTCACTGGCGGCATTTATCTGGCGTTTCGAGCCCGATGCAAACCAACCGGCTAAACCGCAAACCGTATCCACTTCCCTGGCATCTCTCGCGCTGTCAAAAGAACTAAAAAAACAAAGTTGGACATTTGTCGGACCCACCACCGCGTATGCTTTTATGCAAGCCATGGGACTTATAAACGATCATGCGGAAACCTGCGTTATTCGATCCAAGGTTGAACGCGCACGTAAAAAGTTCAAACGACCCACCCGGTAGACTTAACCCGGCTATATCATGAATTTTTGTTGTGAAGGCTACGCCGAGCTTGGTTGGCCATGCGCACGAACGGGAGGGCGACGCCGACAGCAGCGGCACAAGGATGTGCCGTTTAATGTGCTATAGGTAGAAGCCTGGAGGCAGTATGTGCTGCTAACCGAGCCGTATAGATCATTGATGACATGGCTCGGGTTAAGTGAACGGGGTTTTGAGAATAGCGATATGACAAGCTGCGCACTTATAAATGTCGTGCATGGCTTCGGCATTATAGTTACATATAACAGTTAAACAGTTAAGAAACCAGCGCTTCCGACTTAAAGGGGGGCGGCTGCGTTCCGATCGGAGGTCAGGGTGGAACTGCCGAGGCGCCGAAAGCACTGGTTTACAATCGGTAAGTACTAAGACAATTTGGCTAAAATAGCTATCCCTCCGCTGATTTCAAATTATCTATTCTTAGATGCGCAAGTATCTTAGCGCATTTATTCTGAACTGCCAACACTATTTGTCGAGCATGGCTTCTTATAGGCCTATATATAACTTTTAAAATATAGTCATTGGATTTATATAATGTAGAAATGATAAAAGATATTGGTAATGATATAAAACAAGATAAAAACTGTTAACTAAAACTGCTGTTGTACCTGTATAACGCATCTAAAAAACACTAAATAGGTAGTCTATTAGCGACTATTGTTCATGGAACCACCATCAGCAAAGCCATATAAGTAAAGTCTACAATACTTGTATGCATGCATGCATGCATGGACGGTTACCTCGGCGCTATTGCTTAGCTATGACTTGCAGCATCACATGCGTCAATCACCTTCGCCGTTTAGACCCAATTCAAATTTTTCACGATTTACGACCCGTAATTTCATATATCACGGTATCATTATCTACTGAGACGAAATGCGCACTATATTGGTGCCGGCAATGCTCAACCGGCGATGACCCGCCCCGGCCAAATCGTATAAGATAAATGCCAGGCAGGCTTGATGCCTACCGTACACAAACCAGGGAGATCGAATGCATATATTAACCATCAACGCAGGCAGTTCTTCCATCAAGTATGAATGGTTTAATATCACCGACATGAAATCCCTGTGCTCGGGTGTCCTGGAGCGCATCGGAGAACCGGGAACCATCCTGCGGCACTGTTGGTTGGACGGCGATAAAAGCCAGGAACGCCAGATCAGCGAACCGATCCCGGACCACTTGGCCGGTATGCAACTTATTCAAAAAGTCCTGCATTATTCCCTCGCGCCGTCTTTACAAGAACAGCTACGGGGAATAGGGCACCGGGTTGTGCACGGCGGTGCATTCTTCGCACAACCGACCCTGCTGGATAAAGAAATCCTTGCCAGGATTCGTGAACTCAGCCCTTTGGCACCGCTGCATAATCCCGCCAACGTCATCGGCATCGAAGCGTGTTTACGGTTATTTCCGGACATTCCGCAAGTGGCGGTGTTTGACACGGCATTTCATCAGGACATGCCTGAACATGCCTATCTTTATCCTTTACCGCAAAAACTTAATGTCGACTATCACATTCGCCGTTACGGTTTTCATGGCACGTCACATGCCTATGTTTGCGACCAGGCCGCCCATTATCTACAGAAACCGCCTGCCGCCACCCACTTTATCAGCCTTCACCTGGGAAACGGTGCCAGCGTGGCCGCGGTACGGGGCGGTCACAGCATTGACACATCCATGGGTATGACGCCACTGGAAGGGTTGATGATGGGAACACGCTGCGGGGATATCGATGCGGGTATCTTGTTTTACCTGCACAACACCGTGGGCCTCGGAATCAGTGATATCGATGCATTGCTCAACCATGAAAGCGGCTTAAAAGGTATAGCCGGGATCAACGATATGCGTGAACTGCTGGCCAAAGCGCCGGACAACAGCCGTGCCCAGTTGGCCGTCACCATGTTTTGCTACCGGGTTAAAAAATATATCGGCGCCTATGCCGCCGCACTGGGCAAACTGGATAGCGTGATTTTTACCGGCGGTATCGGCGAAAACGCCGCCGCCATCCGGCAGCAATGTTGCGCCAACATGGATATATTGGGCATTCATATTGATTTGGAAAAAAATGCCCGGGACGACGGGGCGCCGATTCGTTCCATTCACAGCGAGCAATCCCGGGTCGCCATTTTGGTTATACGCACCGATGAAGAACTGGAAATCGCCCGGCAATCGGCGGATGTTTTGTCCGACTAAGCACCACCTACGACAACGGGAGAAATCGTATTTCATGAGACAACATCTGTATATCACCGCGGCGGAAGCGCAAAGCGGTAAATCCGTGGTGACATTGGGTTTAATGGAACGCCTGGCGGCGCGCGGCACACGGCTGGGCTACTTCAGACCCGTGGTACGCAGCCCGCAGGACGATTTGCTGCACTTGTTAAGGGATAAAATGCAACTGGGCGACCGGGCCAGCTACGGCATGCTTTACAATGATGTCAAAAAGAGCATTGCCGCGGGCGCCTATCAAAACGTGTTGAAGAGCCTGTTACAGGCATTTAGAAATTTGCAGGATCATTGTGACCAGGTGGTATGCACCGGGACTGATTTTACCGGCGTGCCCTCGGCTCTGGAATTCGATTTTAACGCCGACGTGGCCAACAACCTGGGCTGCCTGGTCATCCCGGTGGTAAACGGTCTGCATCGCACACGGGTTGAAATACTCGAAGCCTATACGGCAATGCATGCTTCGCTGCGTGATCGTAGTTGCGATATTTTTATCAGCTTTATCAATCGCGTGGATCCCCGCCACTGTGACAACCTGCAACAACATTTTGCCCCATTCCTGGACGGCGATGATCCGGTTTTTGTATTGGCTGAGGAGCGCTTGCTTATCCAACCCACCTTGCGTGATGTCATGCAGGGATTACCGGCAAAACTATTATACGGTGACGAACAAAGCCTTAACCGAGCCATAGCCCATATCACCATCGCCGCCATGGCACTGCCCGCTTTTTTAACTCATATTGAAGCAGGCGCCCTGGTGATCACGCCGGGCGATCGCGCCGACATTATCCTGGCCTGTATGGCGGCTAATCCCTCCTCGGCTTACCCGCCTATCGCCGGCGTTTTATTGACCGGCGCCGCACCGATATCCGCTGTCGACAGTCTTATTCGGGGACTTGATAAACCGCCTTTCGCTGTGTTGGCGGTGGACGACGACACCCTGACCACCAGCATGGGTATGCAGCGAATTCACGCCCGCTTGTCCGTGCATGACCACCATAAAATGGCGGTGGCATTAAAGCTGACCGATACCGCACCCTTAATGGATATCCTGGATAAACGCCTGGCGGTTGAAAGTTCCCGACGGGTTACCCCCCTTATGTTTGAACATACTATTGTGCAGCGGGCCAAAGCGGATAAAAAGCATATGGTGTTACCTGAAGGCACCGACCTTCGCATACTAAAAGCGGCGGAAATCCTGCTGGCTCGCGATGTTGTAACAATCACCTTGCTGGGCAATGTACAACTGATACGGGAGAAAATACTACAGGCCGGCCTGAATCTGCCGGACATCGCCATCATCGATCCGGTGAACTCCCCCCGCCATGAGTCTTATGCACAGAGCTACCATGATTTGCGCAAGCATAAGGGCATCACCCTGGAAATGGCCCGCGATATTATCACCGACGTCAGTTTTTTCGGCACCATGATGGTATACCGGGGTGAGGCCGACGGTATGGTTTCAGGTGCCGCCCATACCACCCAACACACCATTCGCCCGGCCTTCCAATTTATTAAGGCCCGTCCCGGCGCGGATATTGTGTCCAGCGTATTCTTTATGTGTCTGCCCGACCGGGTGTTGGTCTATGGGGATTGCGCGATCAATCCGGATCCGAATGCCGATCAATTGGCGGATATTGCGCTGGCCGCCGCCGATACAGCGGCCATGTTTGGCATCACACCCCTGGTCGCCATGTTGTCGTATTCCTCGGGCAGTTCCGGCCAGGGCACGTCGGTGGACAAGGTACGTGAAGCCACCAACAAAGCCCGACAACGGCGTCCAGAACTGTGTATTGAGGGGCCCATTCAATACGATGCCGCCGTGGATCCCGGTGTGGCCCAATCCAAAATGCCTGACAGCACCGTGGCGGGCCGTGCCAGCGTGTTTATATTTCCTGACTTGAATACCGGCAATAACACCTACAAAGCCGTGCAACGCTCTGCCGGGGCGGTAGCGGTGGGTCCGGTGTTGCAGGGACTCAACAAACCGGTCAACGACTTAAGCCGAGGCTGTACGGTGGCGGATATCGTTAACACGGTGGCTATCACCGCCATACAGGCCCAACAGCATCATTGAGCGGCCTTCTCGCAGCGGCCGTGACACACCATCATGAAAAGCGGCCGGCGTTCGACTATAATAGAAACATTGTCAAGTCAACTGCAGGCTCGCCGTGGATAAGCATATTACTTTTGATCTCGACCTGATCCGTAAATACGATGTATCCGGACCCCGTTATACGTCATACCCTACCGCAGTGGAATTTCATGAAGGCTTTGACGAGGCGTCCTATAAACAACAAGCCATCGCCAGCAACACCGCAACACCCGATGGCCCGTTGTCGTTGTATTTTCATATCCCGTTTTGCAATACGGTCTGTTTTTACTGCGGCTGTAACAAAGTGGTCACCAAACACAGGGAGCGGGCCGCGCCGTATCTGCAGCGCCTGCACCAGGAAATCGCCATGCAAGGTGAATTGTTCGACCGGCAGCGACCGGTCACCCAATTGCATTGGGGTGGTGGTACGCCGACATTTATTAGCCATGACGAAATGCGCGGGTTGATGCGTGTGACCGGTCAACACTTCAGACTGCTGGACAATGATGGCGGTGAATATTCCATCGAGGTGGATCCCCGCGAAGTACGCCCCGGCACTATTGCGCTTCTGCGTGAGATAGGCTTTAACCGAATGAGTTTGGGCGTACAGGATTTCGACCCCAAAGTACAACAAGCCGTCAACCGTATACAAAGTGAACAACAAACCGTGGGCGTACTGAATGAGGCCCGGGAGCACGGTTTTCAATCCCTGAATCTTGACTTGATTTACGGCCTGCCGCACCAGAGTGTCGCCAGTTTCAGCCATACGCTGGATCGCATCATCGCCGTAAACCCTGATCGCTTGTCGGTCTTTAACTACGCCCATCTGCCGGAACGGTTTAAACCACAACGGCGCATTCATGCCGAAGACCTGCCCAGTCCCGGCGAAAAACTGGACATCATGCAAATGATGATTGAAAAACTCAGCGACGCGGGCTTTGTGTATATCGGCATGGACCATTTCGCCAAACCGGATGATCCGCTGACCCTTGCCCAGCAAGCAGGTACTTTATACCGGAATTTCCAGGGCTACTCCACCCACGCCGATTGCGATCTGGTGGCCATGGGTATCACCTCGATCGGATCGGTCAACCGCTGTTTTGCCCAAAACGTCAGAACCCTGGAAGACTATAACGAACGCATTGATGGCGGTCGACTTGCGGTGTATCGCGGTATTGAACTCACCGATGACGATATCTTACGCCAGGCAGTTATCCGGGAATTGATTTGTCATTTTAAACTGAAATTTGCCGCTATCGAACAACGCTTTCAAATAGACTTTCATGCGTATTTTGAGTGGGAACGTCCGCGCCTGCAGGATATGGCAAAAGACGGCTTAATCGTTATGGACGACAACGGTATCCAGGTATTACCCGCCGGCCATTTATTGATTCGCAATATCTGCATGGTTTTTGACACCAGCCTGCGCGGCAAACAGGAACACCGGTTTTCTAAAGTGATTTAACCGACCTGAGAAACATAGCCACCGAATAAACCGGTCGCTATCGCTGTATTGCGGTCTTATCCAAGCGACCCGTGTTTTGCAACGAATTCATCAATGGGTTGCAAAGACCGCAACCAGAATCCACGATCCGGCGCAAGCTGTTTAACCGAACAAATGGTTGGAACGTGTTTAGCGAGTACTCACATGCCGTTTACAGTCCGCCGGCGCAACCAAGCTCGGTTACGTGTAAACGGCCAGTTGCTGGCAAAATTCCAGCAACGGCCAGGCGTCTTGCGGCATTTCCAACTCACCTACCAACCAACTGTCGCGGCATCCGTTATCGTCAATTTGCCACTCAAAGGTCAGGCTATCCCGCGAGGTGGTGTTGGCGGCGGTAGCGGTCAAATGTTTCCGGGCATGGGCAACCAAGTCGCACAATTGCGCGGCTTGGTCTGCCGGCATGGTATCGGTATCCAGTTCGAAACGGCGGATTCTTCCCGCAAAACCACCGGATTCGATAAAGGTTAGCTTCATGGCTCAATCCACCGGTCCGATTAACATACCTTTTCGGGTATCACGGTGATATGCCGACTTCCGCCCAAGCGCTGGAAACGGCTTTTTGTTCAGCGCTACTACGGCCGAACAATTCACCGGCTGATTCAATACTGACGATCGCTGCATCGTTAAATTGGCTGGTTGAGGTCAGACGCTGCATGGTTTGGTACCAAACCGAACCCATCTTACTCCAGGCTTTTCCACCCGTTTTCATGGCCGCCAAATAAAACGCGTGATTGGGAATTCCCGAATTATAGTGCACACCGCCGTTATCGCCGGCCATATTGACAAAATCATCCATGTGCTTAGGTTGGGGATCGGTTCCTAATAGGGGATCATCAGCATAGGCCTTGTCACCGGTTAACGCGCGCAGGCTTTTTGCTTGCGTACCGGGACCCATGATTTCCTCACCAATCAACCAACTGGCCTGCTTGGCCGTTTGTGTATTGCGCCACTGTTTAACCAGGCAACCGAATACGTCGGCAAAATGTTCGTTCAATGCTCCGGACTGATCCTGGTACTGAAGATTACAGGTATGGGTCACCACACCATGGGTTAATTCATGGGCAATGACATCCAACGAACGGGTAAAACGGCGAAACAGTTGGTCATCACCGTCGCCATAGGCCATTTGTTCACCATTCCAAAAGGCGTTATTGTATTTTTTCCCTACATGTACGGATGATATCAGCGCCATACCCCGGTCATCCAGTGAATTACGTTCAAACTGCTTCAGGTAAAAGTCATAAACATGCCCCGCACCGGCATACGCTTCATCGGCGGCCGCATCACCGCACTTCCCCTGCCCTTCGCTACGCAGCAGCTTACCCGGAAACGTGTAGGGCGACGGCGGTTTGTTGCGTAACGTGTACACCGATCGATATTTATTTCCGTTTTGTGACGGTATGGCCGCCATTGCCGGCATCATGGTCATGGTGGTTCGCAGTGTTCTTGCCTGCTCGTCCATGCGTAACGCGTCGATTGCCGCGCGACGAATTTTTTCATTGTCCGAGGCGGATAAATGTTCAAGTACATACGGGGGTAACACGCAGTGCAGGGAATGGTGATGGACACACATAACTTACTCCTTTAATCATCCTTTTACACAGCCAATCTAAGCACATCCCGACTTACACAGTCCTTACCGGCCGACAGGCCTTATGAAAACGTCGCAACAGGCCCGCACAAACGCCAACCGTGACCGCAATGGAGCTACCCTACCGGATCGCACTATCTATCTATCTATGCCGGTCAACATGACACCGCACCGACAATGATAATCACGCCGCACCGTATGATACGGCGACGCGGAAAATACTTTGTAGAGCTACATAAATACGACTAACCCGTCAATACGCCCGAGTGCTAACAAACAATCAAACGGCCCTGCTCAGGCCACCTTATTGAGCGGCCAATCACGAACGACTTTTAACATATCCAGCGCGGTGATGATACCGACCACCCGCTTGTTACGGGTAACAAAGACACGATGAATGTGACCGGTAATCATGGTATTGGCGATATCAGACACGGACGTTTGTTCATCAACATCGAACACAAGGGGTGTCATAATATCTCGCACCTCGACTTCAGACTCGAAGTCTACTTGGTACGCCCCAAGTTCTTCGCCGGCAAGACGATCTTGCAGCGAACGCAAATAGTAGTCGTGGGTTTGTTTTTCCGTATGCGTCTCACGCAGAGGTTGGCTACTTTGGCGAACAATATCAGTAACGGATACCACGCCTATAATTTCACCCGTTCCGTTGGTAACAGGCGCTCCGGAAATCGCATGCTCATCAAAAAATTCGGCTAATTGGTGGACGGACCAGTCCAAGTCTGCAGCAAGGATTTCGGTGACCATGATGTCTTTGGCTTTTGGAATCATAATTTCCTCGCTTTCTTACAGCCAGTTATTGTCTTTCATTCAAGCATACGCCAGTTTACGACGGCGTCAAGCCTTACAAATTTCCTCCTTTTTTGTCGCTTTATTCATGGTACGTTAGCTATGGTAAAACAACAATGGATACCATTGAATGGGGACGGTATATCTGGCCGGGGAAATTTATAACAATTGGCGCAAACAAATCTTCCGTCATACCGACAGGGATATGGCATTTCCGGCACCGGTGACTAACCAAACAAAAAGCGATCACAAAGGCGTTAAAATCAACACGATACAAACCCGAAACTATTTGGAACAGGCCGATAGGGTGGTGGTTTTTAGTATATCAGTGGAACAGTATAACATGCGAGCACCCTGGGGGAAACGGGACCGCTATAGGCATCCTACCGGCAGCCGACGGACTGCTTGATTCGACGGCACACAATCCGCCCATGCAGCGGGTAGACTAAAGATGACCGCGAAATCCTGCGGTCAATTCACGACTTGACCACAACAATCCGAGTTGGGCGGTATCGGGATCCTTCCGGTAATAATGCTGTTGTTCTTCAACCAGATGACCGGGAACCTTGGCGCTGAGGTAGCGGGTGGTATTGTGAATTTCGTTCAGGGAAATCTGTTTTTGGATGGCAAGTTTCACGCAATTCAAGCTGTGTTCGCCCACCTGCCGCCGCCGGTTTAAGGATTGGATATGCCACTGTAATTCGTCCGACTCATACCGTAACAGGATACTGGGGAACGCCGCCAACGACCATTGATGGACATCTTTGTTGATAAAACGTTCATACTCCGTGTCGGCTTCCTTAATTTTCCGTAACACGCTCATGACCATGGTACCGTCGATCATCAATGCGGCATCAATACCCACCGCGGCTCGCTTGGCCTTGGTCAGGCCTTGTTCGTCGGCAATTAAAAATTCCTGCCGCTTCGTTGCGCCTTGGATTTTTTCGATACGATGCACGCGCTTGTCGAACTCCACCACCTCAAACACAATATCGTTGACCGAAACGACGCCTTCGCCACGCAGATAATCCCTGTGTTCATAGTGACGGGTGACATTGGCACCCTCCGACCAACCCTGCCAAGGGTTGCGTTGCAGGGGCGCCACGCAGTGAACAATACGCCTAACGTGATGATCATTTAATACGGCTGACATGGTTGTATCTTTGTCGTAGTTGCGCAATTCCGAGCTAACTCATAAACCTCTTTAGTTCTGCAATAGGAAATGTCGGCTTGGTGGAAAAGACAAAATGTGGAGAGTTTTCATCATGTTAGCACGCTTCTCAAGTAAAACGCAAGGATTGTTGGCTAATACATTGATTTTCATGACCTTATCCAACCAAATCCTGGTCGCTCTTTACGCTGGCCTGGGTCGTTACCTGCCTTGGTACTACTTCAAATCATAGTGCATTACGACCCACCTATCAATAGCGCAAAGCACAGCTTCTTGCTTGGCCATCGCGGGGAAATGCTTTGCGTTTCCTAGGCTTGGCAGGCATTTTTTTTCATAATGAGCCACATCAAAACATTTGATAGAAGGACCTGATCGATGTCTATTTTTCCGGACCACAGGAATGGACCCTTGGGCAAAAAAACATATTGGCCACAAGGCGGTACCGTTTACACGGCGAACAAGCATAGGTGACAGTATGTTGAAAAGTCCAGAAGGAGTACGCGCTGCATCGTCAACACCGTAAAAACCCTCGCGACGCTTTGATGCCTCCAGATGCAAAAAGAAATAGCCGGGCTAACGTGGTGTTTTATTGACGAAGCCGGAACTGGCGTACAACCGACCGAAACGGTCAATAAATACCGCCTCGATGTCCGGCAAGGATTCCGCCAAAGCCATGCCCTTTTCCACACCCAGCACAAACAAACCTGTTGACAAGGCGTCGGTGGTAAAACAGGCTTTGCCGATTACAGTCACCGAACGCACCCGGTTGGCTGAAATCCCGGTTCGTGGATCAATGATATGGTGATAGCGCACGTCGTTTTCATCAAAAAAACGCTCGTAGTCGCCGGATGTTGATATAGCAGCATCGCGCAAAGGCAAACTGGCGGCAAGCTTTTTACGGTCGCGGGGATGCTGGATACCCACCAGCCAAGGCCGCCCTTGCTTGTCACCGAGTATGCGACTGTCCCCGCCGGCGCTGACATAAGCATGATGCACACCAGCCGCCTGCAACAGGGCGATGGCGCGATCCACCGCGTATCCCTTGGCGATACCTCCCAGATCGATATAAACATCGGGCCGGCTAAACCGTACCGAATGGTCCTGCTCGTTTAACACCACATGGTGGTAATCAATGGCCGGCAGCAAACGCTCAATGGTATCGGCATTCGGCTTGCGTTTAAGGCGATAATCGTAAAACCGGCCAACGGACGCGTAGATAATATCAAACGCACCGTGCGTTACAACAGACATATGCAGAGCGTGTTTAACAACGGTAAATAATTCGGGGTTGACTTTTACCGCCTGACTGCCGGCCAAGCGATTGACGCCTGACAACTCGCTTTGCGGTTTATAATGACTCATTAAAACATCGATACGATGCAGTTCGGCCAGTACCTTTTGGAATAAGCTACGGCTACGCAATTCAGTTTCTGCCCAGATTTCCATATGCACCGCGGTACCCATGACCGTATCGTCATGTTTATACCACTGGGCTGCCGGCAAAGGACCGGCCAGTAAACACAGGGCCATGCAGGCGAATATTTTCATGGCGGCCATTCTACGCCGCCACGGGCACAAGGCAAACCATCGCCTTTGCCGGTGTAAACACCTGGTACGATGCGTCTCTGACAGACTGCTGCAACACGCTGGTTTGCCAACCCGTCAGCATGCGAACCCAGAATGGTTCGCCATTTTGCCGCGTCAATCGCTGTGTTTCGTGGGCTGATACAAGGCGCCGAAAAAACCGGGCTGGCGTTTTCAGCCTGCCGGGTGTGGTGATGATTAACATGGGGCCGCAGCTTGTCTTGTCCGTGCGGAAAGTTCGGTAACGTCCGGGACGTCCTTGCCAGTGATTTTTACGCTGTAAAGGCGCGCTGGCGCAGGCATCGGTAGACGATGCCAGGTCACCGCGGGCTGGCGGGAAAATAGGGGAATAGGGGAATAGGGGGCGCGGAAAAAAGACCCAGTGCCTAACTTTTCGCGCCGGACCACCCCTATGCGTTTGGCCCCGTCAATGACCGGTTTTAGCGGCCGGCACTGCCAACTTTTTTCTGCATGGATTGGATTTCCTGCTCGATCACACCCAACAGACTGTGAAAAGACTTGGCAAATGACGCCACACCTTTATCTTCCAACGCCTGGGTGACCGCTGCCAGGTCTACACCGTGCCCGGCTAAGGCATCAATCATGTCCCGGGCACCATCCATGTCCCGCGCCAGACTCTCGCTTAAACTACCGTGGTCACGAAACGCTTGATAGGTTTTCGGCGGAATGGTGGTGACCGTATCGGCACCGATCAATTCATCGATATACAACACATCACTATACTGTGGATTCTTTGTGCCGGTGCTGGCCCATAACAAGCGCTGCGGCCTGGCGCCGGCGGCTTTTAATTGTTGCCATGGATCAGCGGCGGTGATTTGCCGGTACGCGGCATATGCTACCTTGGCATTGGCAATCGCAATGTTGCCCTGCAACGCCATGGCCTCACCGTTTTTACCGTCTAGCAAGGCGTCCACCGCGGCATCCACCCGACTCACAAAAAAACTGGCCACGGACGTAACCGCGTGTATATCTTTACCGGCCGCGTGCCGTTTGCCCAGACCATTGATATAAGCCTGTGCCGCTTGCCGATACCGCTCAACACTAAACAGCAATGTCACGTTGACGTGAATTCCCTCGGCAATCAAGGTTTCCACGGCGGGAATACCGGCCGGTGTGGCGGGTACTTTAATCATGACATTATCCCGGTCCACCCATTGCCGCAGTTTAATGGCCTGCCGCACGGTGGCCGCGGTGTCATAGGCCAAATCGGGGGATACCTCCAGGCTCACCATTCCATCCAGCCCATCCGACTCCTCATAAACGGATTTAAACAAATCCGCGGCCGCTTGGATATCTTCCACCGCCAGATGAAAAAACACATCTTCGCTGGACTGGGATTTACCCTGTTTAATCAGGTCCATGATCGCTTGGTCGTAGTCCGCGCTGCCGCCAATGGCTTTTTCGAAAATCGTGGGATTGGATGTGACACCCTTGAGGCCATCGTTTTTGATCATGTGGTATAGTTCACCGTTTTGCAGCATGGCTCGATGAATATTGTCAAACCATGGGCTTTGCTTGTACTGGGCAAGTTGTTGCAGTGGATTTGTCATATTGTTTCCTTTTATATAAGCGGTATTGACCAAGTTGTCGAAATAGGTTCTGATAAACTTACCGACATACCTCTTTGTGGAATAAGACCGGGTTTTGAGAGGTATGTTTCATATCAGTCGGACAGATTTGTATTGAACTTGAACGGCAGGAGCCCTGTTATGCACAAGTCCATGGTCTTGGTTACGCTGCTTAGCATCCCTGCAACAGCTTGGCCAACCGAACCGGTTGCGGTTCCCATTCAACGTTTATCCATGGATACCGCGCTCACCGCCGCGCAGGCCGGTATCGCGGTATGCCGGAAAAAAGGGGTACAAGTCAGCGTGGTCGTCATCGATCGAGGCGGCAACGCCCAGGTCATGCTGCGCGACGTTCTAGCACCGGATGTCAGCGCGGATATCGCACAACGCAAGGCCTATACCGCCATGGCGTTTGTAACCCCCACCTCAAGCCTCACCAGCAGTGCCGCCACCAACTTGAACCATGTTCCGAAATTGCTTTTCCTGCCAGGAGGAGTGCCCATACAGGCAGGAGGCACTTTGTTTGGAGCTATCGGGGTTGCCGGAGCACCCACCGGGACAATAGATGAACAATGCGCCATTGCCGGACAAAATGCCATCCAAGATATGCTGGAATTACGGTAGTAAACACTTACAAATTGTGGTAAATAGCGCTCAAACGCGCAATAATTGACTTGCGGCCGCTTTGCGCTACCCTATGGTGACGTAAGCGCGGAGACAACCACATATTCGCCGTTTATGAAACCGCGATGCAACCCGTCTAGCACAGATTGAGGGCAGCCATTCGGGGCGTTTTGTTAGAATTGTTATTAATTGTCTGGAGGGCATATATGGCTGAACAGGATGAAGTCCTTTTAGTAGTATCAAAATTGAAAAATTATATTCGCGCACAATCGGAATCCAGTTCGGGCGCACCGTTTAACACGGCTGGTAATGTGGCTCCCAAACTATCGGATCTTATTCGTCAAATGTGCGATCGTGCCATTGAAAATGCGAAAAAAGACGGTCGCAAAACCGTAATGGACAGGGATTTTGCGCTGCCGGAGTAAGCCGGCAAATGCGACAGCGGCTGCACTAACAAAACTTGTTGATGTTATGCTTTGTGCTACGGCCGCTCGTCGCTGTCCTGTTTCTCGATATGGCACATAAAAAATCCCATCATAGTTTCATTCGGTATCACACGCACGCATCGGCTTACGTCTCCGTGAAATTTTTCCCCACGCCAGGACCGCAATCCCGGTGTGGTGTGAATATGCTCCCATTGAGAAGGCAAAATCCTGGCCGACTCACCAACCCGGATTAACAACTGGTTAATTACCGATTCATTCTCTTCCGGCGCAAACGAACACGTGCAATAAACCATTTGCCCACCTGGACGCAGACAGCGCCATGCAGACAGCAATAAGGCCAACTGCTTTCTGGCCATTTCCTTGATTTTTTTTCCCGCCAAAACCGATAGCTTGATTCATCGTCGGTTGTAAACCGCGCTTCCGATGAACACGGCGCATCCAACAACAAACGGTCAAATGCCTGTGGTCGATAGCGCCAGACTATCCGGCCGTTCTTGTGATACGTGCGTACAGCGGCGGCGCCGTGCTTTCGTAAATTGGCTTTAAGTTTATAAAAACGGGACTTCACCGATTCCACCGCGGCAATATTTTCAGCTTGCGCGCCCATTGTGGCGAGCAGCATAGTCTTGCCACCCGGCGCCGCCGCCAGATCCAATATTTGGTGGTCCGGACCCGGTACCAGCAGTAACACCGGCAACCAACTGGAAGGGTTTTGAATATAAATGCGCGCCTGCTGGCAAAGTATCGATTGCACTAACGCCGGCTTGGCGTGGGCGGGCATGCTGAACCCGGTGTTAAACCAAGGCACTGCTTGTGCTTGCCACTGAGGGTCTAATCGCGGCCAAACCGCCTCCGGTGTTGCCAGCAGGGTATTGATTCGCGCCGACACTTTTTTAGCAACACTCAAGCCTGCGATGATGTCTTCGGCATGACTCGGTGTGATTTCATGCATGCGCCGGCTAAACGCCGGGGGCAAGGATGCCGTTATATTTGCCAATACCCCCCTCCGCAACTTAAGGAATCAGGCCCGATAAAACCGGCCTGTTAGGTGCGACCGCTTACCCGCATCCGCGCTAAAAATCGAGCGACACGCACCGTTGTGCGCCGCTCAATTCACCTTGTCCGCAAGGGACCGCATCAAACCGCCGTGACGAAACAGCGGCGCCCTATCCTGGAAATCATGTGAAATGCTCTGTTTAATGATCAATGGTACCATGGGGTGCGGTATGGATTCGACAACCAACAAAAACGGAAACCTTGGGCATGACAGCAATCGCGATTGAGCACAACCCGAGCGAACAATGGCTGCCGGCAAATCATGTTTATGACTGGCCAGTTTGGCGTAAAGAACCCAGCGAATTTCCCTGCCAGTACCAAGAACAGGAAACCTGTTATATTTTGGAAGGTAAGGCCACCGCCACCCCAGAACACGGCAGCCCCGTGATGATAAATGCGGCCGACCTGGTAACATTCCCAAGCGGTATGCGCTGTCACTGGCACATCCATCGCGGTATACACAAACACTACAGGTTCACAAACTCGGACCGCTGAATTAATACCCCCATTAAAAAATTCAACTATTAGATGGATTTTTTTCGATTATGATCTAGCCTAAATGCTGCTAGTAAAGTTGGGGAAATGTACGGGGGATTTCTTGCGGTGGCTGAAACGTAATTCATTACGCTGTATTGAATAATGCGAACAAGCCGCTCGTCACTTATATCATTGTAGTTGTAAAAACTTCTCCCATCCATTCGATAAATACTGCCCGCACCGGCTCTTCGGTGGCAAGGGATTGTGCGGAAAAATTGACGGTGGGATTAGCCGATGTGCGTACTTCATAGGGCTGTAAAACAGGATCTTGTCTTTCAGGTTGTCGAATCCAGACAGTCGCCGTTTGTAGCCGGTGATGATGTTATCATCGACAAACAGCGACCACCACGCCGCGGTGACTATGTTGTAGCCAAACATGTCGGCGGTGAGTTCCTTTTGTCGCGCTTTCCGATTTTATCGATTGTACCCGAACAGCATCACCCCAACGGATCCTTTCTGGAAATTGAAATTTTTGGCGTGGTCACGTTTCTCGGTAAGTGCTTAATGGACTAAAGCATGCCGGTCAAGCCATTCGAACGCGGACATAACCTACCAATTATCCAGATAGGCCTTACCCTTGAAAACAACCGTGGCGCAGATACGGTCGTTTTCGCCACAGGTTTCAATTTGATAACGGGGATTTAACGGCTTTAAATAATGTCGTCCACCATCAATGGCCAATTCCCGCAGTATCAACTCCGATTGATTGGCCAAGTGAGCGATAACATAACTACCATGCCGATAATGACGTTCCGGATCAGCTACAATAAAATCTCCGGGCGCGAATTCCGGTTCCATGGAGTCACTTTTTACCTTTAATGCATAAGCCCGCTCACTGACCTCGGCCGTTGTCGGTATCCAGGACTCAACCTCTTCGCAATGCGCGGCGGTCTGTTGCCAGCTGCGAAGGGGCACTTGCACGGGGGTTTTACTCGTAAGCGTTAGCTTGGCATGACCGGCCATCGCGCCCTTACCGGACGATAGCCAATGGGCATCAACGCCTACGACTTCGGCGATCTCCAGAATATTTCGCGGTTTATAGACTTTGCCTGACTCAATATATTGAATGGCCTGGGGCTTGATACCAACCCGTCTTGCCAATTCAGATTGACTCAGCTTCGCCCTCTCACGGCAATACCGCAGCCGCTGTGCTAAAGTTTCCATCGACCTCAGTGGCCCTGAACTGCCATTGTGTATACGTTCTTCCAAATCCCGTATGCTCTCAATTTATCCACAAGCAACAAGCTCGTGTGTGGCGTGCCAAAATGACGGCAAATGGTAGCACAAAGTTCATGCGAAGTAACACCGACTAATCATCAAAATTCATTCACTCAATGACTCGGTCAAATACCGTACAACATGCCGGCACAGCAATTAAACCTTTCAAACACAAGGAATTAGACGCTAACGGGCAACTTGACCCGTAACGGTATAGCCACCCAAACAAGGAAACTTGCTGAGGACAATCTGCACGCGCTAAAATGGCGGACAGCATTCGTAAAAACGCCGGGACTGTATCCAAATCGGTCGTTATAACGAAATGCCAAAGCTGCCGGCCCGATCGACTGAAACAGGTATCCAGCAATATGAGCAAACCCCGCGTGGCAGTTGTCTATGGCGGAAAATCCACCGAACACGAAGTTTCCCTGCAATCCGCGTACGGCATAACCGCCAATATCAATTTGGACAAATACCACGTCTTTTATATCTATGTGGATAAGCAAGGGCATTGGTTTGAACACACCGAAAGCGAGTTTAACCAGGTACGCAGCGGAAAAAATGCACACGGCAAGGCTCTGTATGTTCAGTTGGGGCTGGGCAAACAAAGTCTGCGACGGTTGGACGATAACAGCGCCTTTCCCGTCGATGTCATTTTTCCCATCGTGCATGGGAATTTCGGTGAAGACGGATGCCTTCAGGGCCTGCTACGCATGGCGGAAATCCCATTTGTGGGTGCCGGTGTACTGGGTTCGGCTGTCGGAATGGATAAAGAAGTGGCCAAGCGTTTATTGGACCACGCAGCCATCGCCAACGCGAAATACTTGACAGTATACGAATACGACGATCCTCCCGACTACCAACAGGCCAGCACCCAGTTGGGTACCATCATGTTCGTAAAACCCGCCGCGCAAGGTTCATCGGTGGGTATCAGCAAGGTCAAGGGACCCGATGGCTGGCAGGCCGCACTGGATCACGCCTTTCAATTTGACGATAAGATTTTGGTGGAAGAGTTTATCGACGGCCGTGAAGTGGAGG
>Ga0114931_10002845_pt1 | contig 22015 bp, 17 predicted proteins | sample 2SBtaG_FD_89579 | JGI IMG/M metagenome (GOLD analysis project Ga0114931, IMG submission 89579) | Deep subsurface microbial communities from Kolumbo volcano to uncover new lineages of life (NeLLi) - 2SBTROV14_V59a metaG | ecosystem: Environmental > Aquatic > Marine > Volcanic | place: Kolumbo... | reverse complement strand
GCCGCCCGGGCGGCATCCTGAAGGGTCTGCCGGACGATGACGTCCCGGGTCCGGTCCACCTCCACCCCCACATGGTTCAGATTCCACGCCCCGAATCCCAGCGTGGGCAGGAAAAAGAACAGGCACAGCGCCACCAGCAGCCGGGAGCGGTAGGAGTGACGGCGGAGCGCCTTGGCCCACGTGGTCAGACGCAGCTGTCGCCGCAGCGATTCGCCCACCCCGAAAAGGAGGCCGGCGATCGCCATGGTGAGCATCACCAGCAGCGCACCCCGGATCAGGGTGTTCGGGATGCCCGACCCGAGCGGCACCCGGACGTGCAGATGCCGGTATCCCCCCGGTACAGCAAACGCCCGTTCCCCGCGCACCTGGCTCCCCACCCGCACCCAGCGAACCCTCGGCGCCCCGGGGCTGGCCTAAACCGGGAGGAGCACCATCTCGTAGGGGGCATCCGGCACCCGCGACCCCTGGAGGAACCGCGCCACCCGGATCGGCGGGATGGCCCGGCTGCGCGGCCCGACGGTCACGGTGACGACCGACCCATCCGGGTAGGGAACCGACAGCACGTAGTACACACCCGGCTGGTTCCGCATCTGCTGAATCACCGGTTGCCCCTGTTCCCGCGCCAGTCGGGCCAGAATCCGGATCACACCTTCCTGGAGATCCATGCGCGCCAGAGCGAGCCGTCCCTGCTCGGTCTCTCCGGGCCCGAACGTAATCAGGAGCGCCGGGTACTCGTTGTCGGAGAGCGGCGAGCGTTGCCAGGCGAGGAACAACTCGGCCGCCGTGCGGGGAATGTCGCCGGTTGCGAGGCTCGCACCGAACCGCTCGAGGTACCCCTGGGTGAACGGATCCTCTCCCTGCGCGAACCGCTTCACGTCCCGGTCGGCGAGGATCACCCGGCCCTCCACGACCGATCCCCAGGTAAAGACGGCCGCCACCATTCCCGCGACCGCCGAAGACGCCAACACCACCCGTACCCGGGATTCGGGCTGCATCGCCAGCAGGAAGGCAGGCACCCAGGTCACCGCGTACCACCCCGGCCACCCACCCGGCCGCCAGATGACCAACCCGAGGAGTGCCACCGCTCCGCCCCACCCCAGCGCCGCCCAGAACGTCCACCCCCGCTCCCGGGGCGGCGCGGACCGCCGGGCGAGCGCGGCCGCCGCCACCCCCACCACGGTGAGCACCGTGGCCACGCTCACCACCCAACCAACCCACAACTCCACGCTGACCCCGGCCGCCGGCGGGGTCACTCCTCTCACGAGGTAGCGCACCAGCGCCGGAACCCCGCCCACCAGGAGGGCAGCCGGAATAACCGCGCCAACCCGATACCGGACCGGACGGCGCCACCCTGCGGCCACCAGCACCAGGACGACGGAGGCGAAGGCAAACAGAGTTCCGGCCGAGATGGGCAGGGCCGGCAACGGACTCAGGAAGTAGGTGTTGGGTGAGAAAAACCCGCCCAGCCCCAGACGGGCCGGCAGGGGGGTGGCCACCACCAGGGCCCCGCCCCCCACCACCACGAATGCAAGCATCCACCGCGACCCGACCAGCATGACCAGGGCCAGAGCCAGCGTCAGGGCCACGGCCACCCGCCGCTCCCCGCGTTCGAGACGCTCCAGTTTGGCCGTGCCCTGGGTCGGCGGAACGGGTCGCACCGAGAACAGGATGTGATCCAGGTCGGCGCCGGCGGGACAACCCTCGGGACAGTAGTCGAATACATCCGTTCCCGGCGGGACCGATGCCGGGGGGTAAAACTCGAGATCGGCCCCCGTCGCCCGACGGAACCGGGCCGCCACCGATTCGTCGCGGTTGGGAATCGCGCTGTCGGCCTGGAGCAGAACATGGCCCACCGCCACCCGCTCCCCGTGGGTGCGCTGAGCCTCGAGGATCACGTAGTAGGGCGTCATCCGCACCCGGAGCCCGTCCCGTCCCGGCCGGGCTTTCAGCCGCAACGTTCCGGCCCAGGCCCACGGCCGGCCGTTCCCGCCGAAGACGGCCACGCCCCGTTCCGGGCTCCGGCCGGCCAGGCCGCCGGGCAGGCGACGGAAGGCCTCGTCCTGGCTGATCTCGCTGGCCCCCCGCTCGGCGAGTTCGCCGGCCAGCGCCGCCGCATCGTCCAGGGTCGTATCCAGCCGGGCCCCGGCGCGCTCCACCAGCGAACTGCGCACAGCATCCCACCGGTTCTCCACCCGCCGCACATCCCAGGAGGTGTGGAACGCCGCCCCTGCGGCGGCCAGACCGAGCATCGCCACGGCGACCCGCAACGGCGACCCGTCGAACGCCGCCACAGCGAGCGTGCCCGCCGCCGCGAGACCGGCCACGATGGCCAGGCCTGACGCCGGGGCCGTCATCCAGACCCCCAACGCCGCAAACTGGAGGGCGGTCGCCAGCTCCCACCACCCCGATCCCGCCAGTCGCGCCGCCGATCCGGGCTTGTCCCCTGTCACCGACCCATGCACGTTGCAGTCATCTGCGTCACACCCGGTTCATGATTCCATCGCTCCCCCGCCGTCCCCACCCCCTGATCGTGGCCCTCGTCCTCGCGGCAACCGGGCCCGCAGCCGGGGCTGCCAATCAGCCCGGGAGCACCCGGGGGACCTACATCATCCACCGGTCCGATGATACCCTCGGATTCGAGCGTTGGCGTATCGACCGGACACCCACCGGCGTGGAGTTGACCACGGTGGCGACCTATCCGGCCCATCGGCCCCGGGTCGAATGGCATGGCACCCTCACCCTCTCCGCCGATTCCCAGCCCGTCGTGGCCCGCGCCGAAAAGGTTCGCGGGGGCACCGCCCTCAACGTCGTCCAGTTTGGCGGCCGGCGCATGACCGTTCGCCGCAAGATCGGACAGCGCGAATCCGCCCGGGAGTTTCCCCGCCCCCGTCGCCCCCTGCTTCTTCCCGACTCGCTCTTTGCCTTCCATGCGCTCCTGCCCGGTGGCAACGGCCCCCTCACCCTCATCAATCCGGCCACCGACCGCCAGACCCGGGCCACCCTGGTCGATCGGGGCTCCGAACCGACGCGGATCGGCGGGCGGGCGGTGGTATTGCGCCACCTCGTGCTGAGTGCCGGATCCCTGGAACGCCACCTCTGGTTCGACGCGGCCGGCACCCTGCAGCGCCTGGACCTTCCTGCCCTGGGCATTGTCGTGGAACGGACCGCCACCCCACCTCGCCCGGAATAAACGCCGTTCGCCGGGGCTTCGTCTATTAGGTTGGGAACCGCCCCGGGCGTCTGAAACTTCACCCCGGTGTCACACGTACCTTGAGGATGAGTTCCAACCCCCGCGGCGGCAACCACATCGACCCATGAACAGACGCGACATTCCATCGGTGGTCACCCTGCTTCTCCTGGCCGTCGCTCCCCTGGGAGCCCGGCAGGGAGAACCCGCCGTGCCCACCACCCTGTCCCTCGACGACGCCATCCGTCTGGCCACCCGGAACAACCCGGCGTACCGCCAGACCGCCAACGACCGATCCGCCACCGCCTGGGCGGTTCGCAACGCCTACTCATCGCTGTTCATGCCCAGCGTGAACGCAAGTACCTCGTTCACCTACAGCGGCGCCGGATCCCAGCGGTTCCTCACCAGCGAGTTCACCCAGCCGTCGGCCACGCTGGGCTCCAACTACGCCGTCACGCTCAACTGGCAGATCGACGGCCGCACCGTCATGCAACCGGGTGTCCAACGCGCCCAGCACGAAGCCACCCTGGCCACGATCGACGCCGCCCGGATGACCCTGCAGAACCAGGTGGTCCGGCAATACCTCGCCGTCCTCGAAGCCCGGGCCCAGGTGGAGTTGCAGGAACGGCAGGTGACCCGGAACGAGGAGAACCGCCGGCTCGCGCAGGCCCGATTCGACGTCGGCCAGAGCACCCTGCTCGACGTCCGCCAGGCCGAGGTCGCCAAGGGCCAGAGCGACGTGGCGCTCCTTCAGGCCCGCCAGCTGGTCACGGTCGAAACGCTGCGCCTCTACCAGCAGATGGGCGTCGCCGCCCCGACCGACCTCTCAGTGGTGGCCCTCTCGGATTCGTTCCCGGTCATCGAACCGACCTGGGCCCTCGACGAACTGCTCGATCTCGCCGACCGGTCCAACCCCGATGTGCAGTCGCTGCAGTCCCAGCGGGCTTCCGCCCGGCGCAGCGAGAACGCGACCAAATCGGAGTGGCTCCCCAGCTTCAACTTCTCGGCCGGGTGGCAGGGCTTCACCCAGCAGTTCACCAACTCGGACTTCCTGGTCCAGAGCGCCCAGGCCCAGGCCGCCGCCGCGGTGTCCAACTGCCAGGCCCAGAACCAGATCAACCAGGTCGCCGGACTGCCCATCAACGACTGCAGCGCCCTGCAGTTCACCTCGCAGACCGAGGCGCAGATCCGGGCCGGCAACTCGGGATTCCCGTTCAACTTCCGCAAACAGCCGTTCTTCGCCCGCATGACGGTGTCGCTGCCGCTCTTCGATCAGTTCGATCGGAACCTGCGGATCAGCCAGGCCTCCGCCCAGGCGGATGACGCCCGCGAAGCCCTCCGCGCCCGGCGCCTCCAGGTCCGCACCGATGTGAGCCGGATGTACTACGGGGTGGTGGCCTCGTTCCAGACCATCGGGATCCAGGAGACCAACCGCATTGCGGCCCGGGAACAGCTCCGGCTCGCCCGGGAGCGCTACCGCGTCGGTTCCGGAACGTTCTTTGAACTGCTCGACGCCCAACTCGTGGCGCAGCAGGCCGAAGCCGACTACATCACCGCCCTCTACGGGTACCACCGCAACCTCGCCGACCTCGAAGCCGCGGTGGGCCAACCCCTTCACTGACCTTCACCGAGCCAGCGCCCCTGATGTCACGCCGTCGCCTGTTCGTCCTCGCCGTCATCCTCCTCGCGTCCGCCGCTGTCGTCGTGGGCATCCAGTCCCGATCGCACGACAAGGCCCAGGAAGTCCGGATCGAGGAAGTGGCACGCCGCAACCTCGTCGCCACGGTGACCGCCAGCGGTCAGGTGGAACCCGAGACGTCCGTCGATATCGCCTCGGATATCACCGGGCGTATCATCCGGATCCCGGTGGAGGAGGGTCAGGTTGTCGAACAGAACGCGCTCCTGCTCCAGATCGATCCCACCCAGTTCGACGCGGCACGGCAGCGGGCCGAGGGCGCGCTGTCCCAGGCCCGGGCCAACGCACTCCAGGCCCGGGTGAACCGCTACCAGGCCAAGCGGGCGCTCGATCGCGCGCTGGCGCTGCGCGACCGCGACCCCAATCTCGTCTCGGACGAACAGCTGGAGACGGCCCAGCAATCCTACGACGTCGCCGCCGCGGTGTACGAATCCCAGCAGTACCAGGTCGCCCAGGCCCAGGCGAGCCTCCGGGAAGCGGAAGAACAGCTGTCCAAGACGGTCCTCCGCGCCCCGATGGCCGGCCGGATCACCCGGCTTGCGGTCGAGGAGGGCGAGGTGGCCCTCGCCAGTACATTCTCCCGGGAAACCGGGCTGCTCATGACCATCGCCGATCTCTCGGTCATCCAGATCAAGGTCCGGGTGGACGAGACCGACGTCGTGCGCCTCGCCCTCGGCGACTCGGCCGAGATTTCGATCGACGCCTTTCCCGATACGACGTTTGTCGGCCGGGTAACGAAAATCTCCCAGAGCGCGATCCAGGCGGCGGCCGCCGGCAGCGGCGACCGCGCGGTGGATTACGACGTGGAAGTGACCCTGGACAACCCGCCCCCGGACATCCGCCCCGACCTCTCGGGCACCGCCAAGGTCGTCACCGATACCCGCGAGAACGCGCTCAGCATCCCGATCATTGCCCTGACCGTGCGCGAGCATGCCCCGATTCCCACCGGAGAAACCGGGGCCCCCGACACGGGCCTGGTCGATACCGAGGGCGTGTTCGTCGTGACCGACGGTGTGGCCTTCTTCCGTCCGGTCCGCGTCGGGATCGCGGGCGAAGAACACTTCGAAGTGCTGAGTGGCCTCGAGGAGGGCGATTCCATCGTCGCCGGACCCTACCAGGTCATCCGGGATCTCGAGGACAGCACCGCGGTCCGACCCCGGAAGAAGGACGACCAGCCGCGTCGCCGGGTGGTGAGCCGCGCCCCGAGAACGCCGTCGCGAACCACCCCGGAACAGGTCGCCGCCTCCCCGGTTCCGGCCGGCTCGCCGGACCCGACTCCGCCGGCCACCCCCGAGACCGCAATCCCGGGCTCCACCGGGACGGAGACGACGGATACCCCGCCCACCCCCACCCGGTTCGCCGTGCAGGTGGCCGCCGTCCGTTCGCCCGAGGCCGTCGACACCTGGGTCCGCCGGCTCACGGCCTCCGGGTACACCCCCACCACGGCCCTGGGAGACGACGGGCTGTACAAAGTCCGGATCGGACCGTTCGACAACCGCCAGGAGACGATCAGCCTCGCGCGAAGGCTCCGATGGGAACTCGGCGGAACCCCCTTCGTCGTCGAGGTGGCCCGCCTGTGAACCCGGTCCTTCCCGGAGTGCGGGGCGGGAGTTGATCCATGCCGATCTTCGAATCCATTCGCGTCGCCCTGAACATGATCTGGTCCCAGAAGCTGAAGAGCGGCTTCTCGGTGGTCGGGGTGTTCATGGGCGTCACGTTTCTGATTGCGGTGTGGACGATGGTCGAGGGCATGAACCGGTATATGCAGGATGGGTTCTCCAACCTCCTCGGCGCCAACACCTTCCAGGTCCGCCGCTACCCCGAGTTCCAGGCCGGGGACGTGACCCGGGACACGTGGCTCACCTGGCGCCGCCGGCCGCTGTTGACCTACAACGACGCCCGGGCGCTCGAGGCCGGATTCCGCACGCCGGTCCAGACCGCCTGGGAATCGGATCGCGACGCGGACGTCGAATACCGCGGGAAGGTGGCCTCCGACATCCGGATCATCACCGCCACCGCCGATTACTTCGACGTCCGGGCCTGGCGCATCGAGGAAGGCCGCGCCTTCAGTCCGCAGGAAGTACAGACCGGCGCTCCCGTCCTCGTGGTCGGGCAGGAGCTGGCCAACCGGCTCTTCGGCGACCTCGATCCCCTGGGCCGCGAGGTCAAGATCCACGGCATCCCCTACCGGATCATCGGCGTGGTTGAGAGCCAGGGGAACCTGTTCGGCCTCTCGCTCGACAAGTTCGCCGTCACGACCGCGTTCGCGCCGGCCAAGCGTTTCGTGAACCCACCCAACACGATCGACATTCTGCTGGTCCGGGCCCCGAACCAGGAGGACATGCTCACGGCGATGTCCGAGGCGGAGGCGATCATGCGCAGCCGCCGCGGCCTGCGACCCGCCCAGGAGAACAATTTCTCAGTCGAAACCGCCGACTCCATCCTCAAACTCTGGGAACGGATCAACGCCATTCTCCTGATGGCCCTGCCCGGCCTGGTGCTGATCTCGCTGGTGGTCGGCGGCATCGTGATCATGAACATCATGCTGATGTCGGTCGCGGAGCGTACCCGGGAGATCGGCATCCGGAAATCCCTCGGCGCCCGCCGGCGTGACATCCGGCGCCAGTTCCTGGTCGAGTCGGGCACGCTCGCGGTGGTGGGCGCGAGCCTCGGCATCCTGACCGGGCTCGCCATGGCCAAGCTGGTGGAAGCCGTCACCCCGATGCCGGCCAGTGTGGCACCGATATCCATCGCGGTGGCCGTGGTCCTCGGGGGCGGGGTGGGGGTGGCGGCCGGCGTCTACCCGGCGTCCCGGGCCGCCCGGCTCGATCCCATCGACGCGATGAGGGACTGACATGCACGGACTGTTCGAAGGGGTCGGTATCGCGCTCGGTTCCCTGCGGGCCAACAAGGTCCGCGCCAGCCTGACCATCCTGGGCGTGGGGATCGGCGTGGCCGTGGTCATGGCCATCGCCTCGATGGTACACGGCATCAACGCCGGCGTCACCGAGATCTTCGAGCAGATGGGCCCCCGCACCTTCTTCGTTTTCCGCTATTTCCAGGGTGGAATCAACATCTCGGACGGTTCCGACGAGATGAGTCCCTGGCGCCGCAACCCGCCGCTCTCACTCGCCGAACTCGACCGTATCGCGGACCTCCCCACCGTAGGCCTCGCCGTCGTGGGTGAGGACGGCAACGCGTCCGTCGAGTACGGAAGCGAGACGCTGTCGTCCGTGCAGGTCTACAGCCGCGGTACCCGCTGGCTCGAGGTCAGCGGCGGCGATGTCTACCCGGGACGGTCGTTCACCCAGCTCGAACAGGAGGCGAGCGCCCGGGTGGCGGTGGTGACCACCAGTCTGGCCGAGCAACTCTTCGGGCGTCTCGACCCGGTGGGCCGGCGTCTCAAGATCGCCGGCGATCCCTACCAGGTCATCGGCGTCTACAGCCCGCCGCCCGATCTCTTCGGCGATAGCGAACGGCCGGCCGTGTACCTGCCCCACAACACGTTCGACAAGAAGATCCCCCACTTCCGGGGCTGGATGAACTTCTTCGTCAAGCCGGCCGCGACGGCCACCGTGCAGGAAACCATCGACGACGTCACCGGGGCGCTGCGGAGCGCCCGGGGTCTCCGCCCGGCCGAGGAGAGCAACTTCAGCATCGTGACCCAGGACAAGATGCTCGAGACCTGGAACAACATGACGGGAGTCGTTTTTGCCGTCATGATCGCCCTGTCGAGCGTAGGGCTGATGGTGGGCGGCGTCGGCGTCATTGCCATCATGATGATCTCGGTCACCGAACGGACCCGGGAGATCGGGGTCCGGAAAGCCCTCGGCGCCCGGCGTCGGGCGATCATGTGGCAGTTCCTGATCGAGGCCGCGACCCTCACCGCGGTGGGAGGCGCCTTTGGCATGATGCTGGGCGGCGGGGTCAGTGTCCTGGTCCGCACCCTCACCCCGCTGCCGGCCGAGGTCCCGGCCCTGGCCGTGGTGGTGGCCCTCGGCGCGTCGGTCGGCACCGGGATCTTCTTTGGCCTCTATCCTGCGGCCAAGGCCGCCCGGCTCGATCCGGTGGAGGCCCTCCGCCACGAGTAGCGGGGCCCATCCGGCCCGGCCTCGACCCGGCCCCACATCCCCCGGCGCCGGAGGGTGACGCCATGCTGTGCGTCATGATGCGCATACCGTATGTCTTTATGTCACACGATTATCGATCGGTCCGATCCAGCCACTTGCCGCCCGTCGGCGGCGTGTAGGCGTCCATCATGTCCAGCAGCGCGGCGGGATCGGTTTCGACAAGCAGCATGCGGCGATGCTCGGCGCTGACAAAGCGTTCGTCGCACTGATGGTCGAGGAAACCGAGCAGCCGGTCGAAGTACCCGGCCACGTTGAGCAGACCGACCGGTTTGGCGTGGATCCCCAATTGGGCCCAGGTGGCGATTTCGAACAGTTCGTCCAGCGTGCCCAGGCCCCCGGGCAACGCGATGAACCCGTCGGCCAGATCGGCCATCTCCGCCTTGCGTTCGTGCATCCCCGCCACCACCCGGAGGTCGCTGAGGCCGTCGTGGGCCACCTCCCGGCGGACCAGCGCGCCGGGAATGACCCCGGTGACCCGCCCACCTTGCTTCAGCACAGCGGCCGCCACGACCCCCATCAGTCCAACGCGGGCGCCCCCGTAGACCAGCCCCAGTCCGCGAGCGGCCAGCAGCGCACCCAACGTGTCCGCGACCGCCGCATACTCCGGCCGCCGACCCACGCTCGAGCCGCAGAACACCGCGACCGACTTCATCGGGTGCCATTGTGTCCGGGACATCTCATGGACCCAAAGGTATCGGGGCCGACATCCACGCGCCGCCCGTCCCGGAGGGGCGTGACCGTTGGCCCAGGTCGCCGGTCGCTCTATACTGCCAGTCTCCCCCGCGGGCCCGGTTCATCCGATGCCGATCTTCGAGGCGATGAGGCTGGCGATCCAGTCGGTCGTGAGTCACAAGTTGCGATCGTTTTTCACGGTGCTCGGCATCGTGGTCTCGGTGGCGTTTCTCATCGCCGTCGTGGCCGTCATTCAGGGGCTCAACCACTACGTGACCGAAAACCTGGCCGGGGCGCTGATCGGGACCAACGCCTTCCAGGTTCGCCGGTCGCCCATCGCCGTGGGGCAGCTCGACGACGAGACGTGGCGCGAGATCCAGCGCCGGCCGATCGTGGACGATCGGGACGCCTCCTACGTCCGGCGCGCCCTGCCGAATGCCCGGGCGATCGCCATCCAGTCCGGGTGGCCCACGCCGCGGTCCGACGTCCACTGGCGCAACCGGACCGTGGGAGACGCTCTCGTCTTCGGGGTCACCGCCGCGTTCCACACCGTGCAGGATCACCGGTTTGCCGCCGGCGGTCCGCTGAGCCCGGTCGACATCCGGGAGCGCCGTTACGTGGCGATTCTCGGGTGGGATGTCGCCGAGAAACTGTTCGGAGACGCCGAGCGGGCCGTCGGCGAAAAGATCCGGGTAGCCGGGCTCCCGGTGGCCGTACAGGGTGTGGTGGCCCGGAAGGGATCCGTTCTCGGCCAGTCGTTTGACGGGTTCGTGATCCTGCCCATCACCACGTTCGAGACCGTGTACGGACGTCGCCAGACGACGGTGATCTCGGTCAAGATGCCCCCCGGCGCCGACCTCGACCGGGCGATGGCGCGGGCGGAGGAGGGCATGCGCCTGGCGCGTCGCCTTCGGCCCGGCGACGCCAACGATTTCACCGTGGACAAGGCGGACGCCCTGGTGAGCTTCTGGACGTCGCTCACGGGGGTGCTGTTCACCATCACGCCCGCGATTGTCGCTATCGGGGTCCTGGTCGGCGGGATCGTCATCATGAACATCATGCTGATGACCGTGAACGAGCGAACGCGGGAGATCGGCATCCGGAAATCGATGGGCGCCCGCCGGCGCGACATCCTGCGGCAGTTTCTCGCCGAGGCGATGACGCTGGCCGTCCTCGGCGGGATGCTGGGCGTGAGCGCCGGGTTCCTGTTCGCCCAGTCGATCGCCCTGGCGTCCCCGCTGCCGGCCCGCGTCACCTGGTGGTCGGTGGCCGTGTCGTTGAGCCTGGGGGCCGGGGTGGGACTCGTGTTTGGCGTGGTCCCGGCCCGGCGGGCCGCGCGCCTCGATCCCATCGTCGCCTTGCGGCAGGAGTAGCAGGTGCGCCTGCCGAACTTCGCCGAAGGGGGTCGCATTGCCCTGGCCGCCATCGGAACCCAGAAACTCCGTTCCGCCCTCACCATCCTGGGCATCGTGATCGGGGTGGCCACCGTCATGATGATGGCGTCGATCGTCCAGGGGCTCCGAAGCCAGATCATGACCAGCGTGGAGATCGCGGGGCCCACCACCTTCTACGTGGTGCGGTTCTTTTCCCAGACCCCGCTGAACCCGGACAACCTGCCCCGGGAGGTCCGGATCCGCCCCGTTCTGAAACCGGACGAGGCACGCCTGCTCAACGCGCTTCCGGAGATCGCCTACAGCGGCATCTGGATCCAGCTCTTCCAGCCGCTGGCCTTTCAGGGGACCCGGACCCAGACCATGACGATCTTCGCCGCAGACGATCACTACATGGAGATGCAGGGTGGGTTGTTGCTGGCGGGCCGGTTCTTCACTCAGGCCGAGCTCAACGCCGGCGCTCAGGTCGTCGTGCTCGAGGAGACCACCGCGCGCACGCTCCTCGGCGCCCGGCGAGCGCTCGGCGCCACGATCCACATCGGGGGCCAGCCGCTCAAGGTGATCGGGTTGTACCGAACGCCGGAGAACATCTTTCAGCCACCCACCCAGGAGATCGCGGCCATCATCCCGTACGAAACCGGCCACCGCTACTTCCGGTACGACGACACCAACGCGCTGTGGATCGTCGCCCGGCCGCGGCCCGGAGTCAGCGTCGTCGAAGCCGAAGACGCGGCGATGGTGGCGTTGCGGCGGGCGCGCCGCCTGCGCCCCGGTGACCCCAATACCTTCGACCTGATCACCCAGGATCAGATTCTCGACATCTTCAACAAGCTGACCGGGGTCTTCTTCCTGGTGATGATCGTCCTCTCGAGTGTGGCCCTGATGGTGGGGGGTATCGGGGTGATGGCGATCATGATGGTGTCGGTCACCGACCGGACCCGGGAGATCGGTGTGCGCAAGGCGCTGGGGGCCACCCGCCGGGAGATCCTGTGGCAGTTCCTGGTGGAGGCGGCAACCCTGACCCTGGTGGGCGGGGCCATCGGCATCGTGTTCGGCCTCGGCGCCGGAGAGGGACTCAAGTCGTGGCTCGGGTTCCAGGCCGGCGTCCCGGTGTGGAGCGCGATGGTGGCGGTGGGGGTGTCGGTGGGCATCGGGCTCGTGTTCGGCCTGTTGCCCGCCAACCGGGCCGCACGCCTCGACCCGGTGGAAGCGTTGCGGTACGAGTAAGCCCCCGCCTACCTTCCCGATCCCATGTCCACGACCGTCGACCTTCTGGCCATCGGCGCCCATCGCGACGATGTCGAACTGACCTGTGCCGGCACCCTCGTCCGGATGCAGCGCCGGGGGTACCGCACGGGCATCGTGGACCTGACCCGGGGCGAAACGGGTACGCGGGGCAATGCGGAGACCCGGGCCGCCGAGGCCGAGCGGGCCGCCGAGGTGCTCGGCGTATCGGTCCGGCTGAACGCCGGCCTGCCGGATGCGGGGCTGCACAATACGGACGAGACCCGGCGGGTGCTGGTGGAGATGATTCGCCGGACCCGGCCGACCACGATCATCCTGCCGTTTCCGGTGGGCCGGCACCCGGACCACCGCGTTGCCTCGGAACTGGGGCGGGACGCAAGCTACCTGGCCGGGTTGGCCCGGTACGCCGCCGACGGTCAGGCCCACCGGCCGGCAAAGGTGCTGTACGCCCAGGCGTATCGGGAGGATCCCCTCAAGCCCACGTTCGTCGTGGACATCTCCGAGGAGTTCGAGACCAAGATGGAGGCGATACGCTGCTACGCTTCCCAGTTCGACGGGGCGAACGCCGCGGGGGAGTTGTTTCCCACCGGCCAGGACCTCTACGATCTCATTCGGACCCAGAACGCCCACTACGGCAGCCTCATCCGGGCGGCATACGGGGAGCCGTTCACGACGTCGGAGACCGTGCGGGTGGACGACGTGGTGAGCATGGGAGTCCAGACGTTTTGACCGAATCGACCGGCGCGTACGTCTATCTCGACAACGCGGCTACGACCCCGGTCCGGCCCGAGGTGCGCGAGGCCATGCGGCCGTACCTGGCGGAGCGGTTCGGGAATCCCAGTTCTGCGCATCGGATCGGCCGGGAGGCCAGGGCCGGGGTGGAGGAAGCCCGCCGGCGGGTCGCGGACGCCCTCGGGTGCGACCCCCGCGAGGTGTTCTTTACCTCCGGGGGCACCGAGGCCGACAACCTGGCGGTGCTGGGGACCGCGTTGCACGCGCGGGACGCGGGCCGGCCGTGGGGCGTGGCGGTGAGCGCCATCGAGCATCCTGCCGTCCTCGCCGCCGCCGAGTGGATCGAGCACCTGGGGGGGACGCGGCGGGTGCTGCCGGTCGACGAGCGGGGCGTCCTCGATGCTGCGGCGCTGTCCGACGCGCTGTCCGGCGGGGTGGCGGTGGTGAGCGCCATGTGGGTCAACAACGAGGTCGGCACGATCCAGGCAGTCGATACCATCGGCCGGGCGTGCCGGGACGCCGGCGTTGCGTTCCACACCGATGCCGTCCAGGCCGTGGGCAAAATCCCCTGCCGGGTCGCGGACACCCACTGCACGTTCCTGGCCCTGTCCGGCCACAAGATCGGCGCACCCAAGGGGGTCGGGGCGCTGGTGGTTCGTGACCGGACGATCCTCGACTCGCTGCTCCACGGGGGCGGCCAGCAGTTCGGTGTCCGGCCGGGGACGGAAAACACCGCCGGCATCGCGGGCCTGGGGTGCGCGGTCGAGCTGGCGGTCCGGGATCAGGCGGAGACCGCCGCCCACCTGGCCGGGTTGCGCGACGCATTCGAGGCGGCCCTGACGGAACGGATTCCCGGTGTGGTGGTCAACGGCCGCCGCGCGCGACGGGCGCCCCATATCTCCAACGTCGCCATTCCGGGACTGGACGCCGGGGAAGCGCTCATGCACCTCGACCTGGCGGGCGTGGCGTGTTCGACCGGATCCGCATGCAAGACCGGATCGACCGAACCGTCCCGGGTCCTGCGGGCCCTGGGCGTGGGCGAGGAGCCGGCCCGCCGTTCGTTGCGGTTCTCGTTCTACCGGCAGAACACCGCCGCCGAGGTGGCGACGGCCATCGAGGCCCTGGTGGCGGTCGTGCAGACGCTCCAGGGGGTGGAGACCTCATGATCCGCCGTGCCGGACGGGGGAGGGCGGAGCCTGGTGGCCGGGTGCTGGTGGCGATGTCCGGCGGGGTCGATTCCTCGGTGGCCGCCGCCCGGCTGGTCGAGGCCGGTTACGAGGTGATCGGGGCCACAATGAAGCTCTTCTGCTATGGCGACACGGTCCCCGACCGACCGTGCTGTTCGCTGGATTCGATCCAGGACGCGGCCGACGTCGCGGCCTCGCTCGGGATCCCCCATTACGTTGTCAATCTCGAGGACCGGTTCCGGCACGACGTCATCGATAATTTCGTGGCCGAGTATGCGCGGGGGCGGACGCCGATTCCGTGCGTGCGCTGCAATTCGTTCACCAAGTTCCGCGACCTGGCCGGTCACGCCGACCGGCTCGGCTGCCGGTACCTGGCCACCGGACATTACGCCCGGACCCGGAACGGCGAACTGCATCGGGGAGCGGATCCCGACAAGGATCAGACCTATTTCCTCTGGGGCATCGACCGTGACGTCGTCGGCCGGATGTTGACGCCGGTCGGCGAGATGACCAAGCGGGAGACGCGCGCCGCCGCCCGCCGCCTGGGTCTCGTGACCGCCGACAAACCCGAGTCGGTCGAGATCTGTTTCGTGCCGGACAACGATTACGTCCACGTCCTCGAGGAGCACCTCGCCCCGGACGATCCGGCGTTGCAGCCGGGTCCGTTCCGCCTGACGGACGGGACGGAGATCGGGGCGCACGAGGGGTACGCCCGCTACACGGTGGGACAGCGTCGTGGCGTCCCGGGCGGGTTTCCCGAGCCGATGTACGTGGTGCGGATCGAGCCGGACGCCCGAGCGGTGGTCCTGGGGCCGGCCACGGAGCTGTACGGTCACCGGGCGACCCTTCAGGAGGTGCACTGGCTGACCGATCCTCTGGAGACGGGTGACACCTGCGAGCTGCAGATCCGGTACCGGGCCCCCGCGGTCCCGGCCCGGATCGTCGAGCACGGCCCGGACACGCTGGTGCTCGATCTCGCCGAGCCCGCGCGAGCCATCACGCCCGGTCAATCGGGCGTCCTGTATCGCGGAACCCGGCTGCTGGGCGGTGGCATCCTCACCTGAACCGGAGGAGTGATGGATCTCATCGACCGGGTCACCGATGTCCTGCACGGCGACCGCGCCCGAGCCACCGCCGGGCTGGCGGTGATCATGAACGCGGTGCGTTTCTCTCTCGACGCAGCGGGGTTCGCCCCGATCGAAGAGGCGTTCCCATGGGTTAGCAGCCTGCCCACCGGTCCCGCCGCCAACGCGGCCCGAACGGCGGAGATCTTTGCGCTGGTGGATCCGGCCGACCTGCCCCGGCGCCTGGAACAGACCGGGCTGACCACCGCGGAGATCGACCGGATCGCGAGCCTGATCGCCACGGCACTTTCGGGTATACTGGACGGGGATACGGTATCACAACTGGGGGATCGCCTCCCCCTCCTCGCCACCACCGGAACGCACTGAGGGCCGGGCGCCCTCCGACGCGGGGGGAGCCATGGGCCATCTGCACGCGCGGGTCACCTTCGACGGACCGGCCGGCACCCTGTCGGGCATCCTTCACGTGCCGGACGGCGTGCCGCGGGGATCGGTGCTGATCGCCCACTGCTTCACCTGCTCAAAATCCCTCAAGGTTACCCGTCACCTCGCCACCCAGATCGAGGACGGGGGGTTTGCCGTGCTCCGGTTCGACTTCACGGGTCTCGGCGAGAGCGAGGGCGACTTTGCCGAGACGTCGGTGACCACCAACGTGGCCGACATCGAGGCGGCAGCCGGGTACCTCACCTCGCGGGTGCGGGGGCCCCTGGTGCTGGTGGGTCACAGTCTGGGGGGTGCGGCCACACTGCTGGCCGCGGGCGGGGCCCCGGCGGCCCGGGCGGTGGTCACGGTAGCGGCGCCATCGGGCCCCGAACACCTGCAACACCTCTTTGCCGACCGGGACGTCGAAGAGGTGTTTCGCGAAGGGCGGGCCACGGTCCGCATCGCCGGCCGGCCGTTCGAGATCAGCCGCGACTTCTTCGACGACCTCCAACGCCACGGCACGCCGGAACGGATCGCCACCCTGGGCGTGCCGCTGCTGGTGGTACACGGGACTGCGGACCGGACGGTCGACATCACCGAAGGGGAGCGGATCTTCGAGGCCGCGTCCCAGCCCCGATGGTTCGCGGCGATTCCCGACGCCGATCACATGTTTGTCCGACCGGGAGCCATCGATCGCGTGGGTGGCGTCATCCGGACGTTCCTCGACACGTTCCTGGGATCCGATAGCTGACCCGTCTCTTCACCGGCGGTTGGCGGCACCCTCGAGCCGATCCACCATCCGCCGGGCCGTGGCGTTGGAAGGATCAAACCGGAGCGCCTGTCGGGCCGCCTGCAACGCCGGTCCCGCCTGGCGCGTGGCGAGGTAGGCGCGGGCCAGGTAGTCCCAGGCCGGGCCGAGGCCGGTGTCGTAGTGCAGCGCCGCCTGGTACTGCTCGATCGCGGGTGCGTACTCGTCGCGCCGCAGGTGATAGTTCCCCAGGTTGAAATGGGCGAGCGGTTCGGTGGGATTGATGGCGATCGCCCGCCGATACATCGCCGCGGCCTCGTCCCACCGTTCCTGGGCCTCGTAGGCGACGCCGAGGTTCACGGCGGCCATCGCCTGGGTGGAGTCGCGGTCCAGGGTCTGGAGCAGGTATCGCTCCGCCCGGGCATAGTCGCCGGCGTTCGAGTAGGCCAACCCCAGATTGAGCAGCACCCGAGGGTCGTCCGGCAGGACTTCGAGCGCCTTCCGATACGTGGTGATGGCCAGGCCGGTACGCCCCGACTGCTGGTACCCGTCCGCGATGGTTCCCAGGACCAGCATCCAGCGGGTTCGCAGATCGTGGTCGGTCGGACGGGCCGCCTCCAGTTGCCGGGCGAGAAAGGCCCGGACGGACGGGTCGTTGCCGCGGGCGAGGTGGAGCGCGGCCAGGGCGGCGGCCCGCAGATCGAGGTCGGGGGCTCGGGCGAGGGCCTCCAGGCGCTCCAGGGCGACCGAGTCCAGCCCGGACATGTTGGGCTGCAGGTAGCGTTCGAGGAACGCGTTGAGGGCCATGACCTGGGCCATCGGAAACGCATCACCCGGCCGCAACAGGCGTCGAGCGGCGTCGGTGAGCGAAGGGGGGGCGGCCGCCACGTCCACCATGTTGCGCACCAGGGGTTTATGTGGCTTCAGCTCCCCCCACCAGCGCTCGGTCTGCCGCTGGAGCGTGTCCACCGGCCGGTCCTGGTGACACTGCACGCAGGCGTTCCGGATTCCCAGGTCGGTATCGAACCGGGGCCGCGGGATGGGAATCGTGTGGTCGGAGCGGGAGAACCGGATGTGGTCCTTCAGCAGGGGATGCTGGAGGTAGGGCATGTGACACGATACACATCGGCTGCCCGGGGAGCCGGCCGCGTGTTTGGTATGCCGGGGAATGTCCACCCCCTTGCTGGGGTGACACGAGAGACACTGGCCGTCATCGAAGCGACCGTCGAGGGCCCGGCCGAACACGTCCCGGTAGTTCTGTCCATGGGGATCATGGCAATCGACGCAGGTCATCGATCCGTTGAGGTAGCAGTCGCTGGCCAGGTGGTTTTGCTGGTAGGCGAAGGTCCGGACCCGCCCGTCGGGGAAGAACGGGCGCTCGGAACCGACCAGGGGGAGCTTGAGGGCGTAGTGGGACGTCAGGGACTTGCCCGGCAGGTATCCCGGCTCGACCACGTCCTTGAGGGCATGACACTGGAAACACACCGCCAGGGAGGCGTCCTTGTCCTCGGTTCCGAAGGTCCGGATTCCGAGGTCCGACGAGTCGGCCAGCGTGCCGGCCCGGGCCCGGCGGACGTGTTCGGCGCCGGGCCCGTGGCAGGATTCGCAGTTGACCGCGAGGCTCTGGACCCGGGTCAGGTAGCGTTTGTCCGCCGGGTCGAACGCCACCGTGATCTGGCTGCCGTGGCACTCCTGGCAGTTGGCGAACCGGGCCACGGCCCCGAGCACCCGCACCGGCGGCCAGTCTCCACACTCCGCGAGGCGCATCGCCGGCGTGATCGGGACCCAGCCGTCGTTGGTGCGGGAGTTGGTGTTGCAGAACCAGACCCCCTCGGCCCGCACCCAGTCGAAGGGCAGAAACCGGGTGGTACCGTCCGGAAACGTCGTAACGAAGCCCTGGGTCCCGCCACCGACCATGTGGCCCCCGCCGATCACTCCGTCCACCGGGTAGATCACGTCCGCGAGCCGGGGACGGCGGACCGTGAACCGGTACGTCCCGTCGGGCGAGACCGAGGGCACGACCGTCGCATCGGCAAACCGGATCGGCGTGCCGTCGAAGGCGGCGAGGATCCGGACCGCACCCGGACGACCGCCGGCCCGCCCGTGGGTGGAAGTCCGCCAGGCTCGGTACTGGGTGCGATGGCACTCTCCGCACGTGGCGGCCCCGACATAATCCTCGAAGGTCGGGGACGGCGACGCGAACCGTTCGGCCGGCGGGGGCCAGGCGAGGGACCCCATTTCGGGGGGACGGGGTCGTAAAAGCAGCACGGCGCTCAGTCCGAGCCCGGCGATCGCCACGCCGATCACCGCGTATCGCGCCAGGTCCGCACCGGGGCTCCCGGCCCCCGCCTGCGGGGGGACGGGTGGGTTTCCGCCGCCCGATCCGGGCGCGGGCGGGCGGGGGGGCGGCGAGGGCGGCTGCCTCTTCCCTCCGGACCGCGTTCGACGTTTCCCGCGGGCCATCAGCGGCGGCCCCCGCCATCGGGACCCGGGTCCCGCGACCAGCCGGGGCCCTCGCACCGGCACAGGGTCCGGAGGTAGTGGACCAGGGCCGAGATCCGCGCCGGGGAGAGGCGCTGCCCGAACGCCGGCATCCGGTGGGACCGATCGAGGATGCGGCCGCCGGCGTGGATGCCGTCGAACAGCGTGTCGTCCGGTCGGGTGGCCATGTAGGTCGAGTCGGCGTGTCGGGTCGGACGAACCGGCAGGCGGCCGGCGTTGAACCCGTCGCCCTCGCCGGCCGGCCCGTGGCACGCTGCGCAGAACGTCCGATAGGTCCCGGCTGCGGACCCGGGGTCTTCCGGGGGCGGGAGCGGTGGCGTGTCCGCGAGCGACAGGTAGGTGTGGGGCACCGCCGTGGTGCGGCCGGCGAGGTAGTCAGCCAGCAGGTCGGCCCGGGCGGCCGGCATCGGGTGGGCCGGCATCACCGTGCCGGGGACCTCGGTCTCGGGCTGGACGATCATGCGTCGAATGGCGTCGCGGTCGAGTCGGCGGCCCACGTCCGAGAGGTCGGGTCCGATCTGTCCCCCCTCTCCGTCGAGCCGGTGGCACCCGAGGCACGGCAGTCGATCCCGGAGGAAACGGAGCGCCTTGTCGCGTTCGAAAGCACTGATGGTGGGCGGATCGGACGCGGGCGCCCGCGCACCCGGCGACAGTTCGTGCAGCAGGGCCTCCACTTCGTTCGAGTCCAGACTGAAGTCGGGCATTCGGCTTCCCCGGCCCGGCCGGACCCCGAATGGCCGGATCGGCTCCGGATGGGCGAGAAACGCGCGCAACCACCCCCTGCGACGACGGCGCACCACCCGGTGGAGGTCCGGTCCCACCACCTCCACGGCCGCAGACCGATCGGGAGCGCGGTCGTGGCAGCTGCCGCAGTTGAGCGCCCGCCAGGTGGCGGCCCCATCTTCCCCGGTGATCTCCGGATGGGCGCGCCGGACGCGCTCGAACTCGCGATCGAGGCGATCCCCTTCGTCCCGGCCCGCGGTCAGGATGGCCCGGGCGACGGCACGCAGGTCGGCGGGGGCAGCCGGCGTCCGGGGAACGAGACCGCCCTCAGGGGTGCCGGTAAAGAAGAGGGCCGGCATCGATCCGACCGTGGCGAAGGCGGCCGGGTCGGCCAGGAACCGGGCGACCCACTCCGGTCGAAGGCGGATGCCCGCATTCCGCAGGTCGGGCGCGGTGGCCCCGCCATTGTTGGCGGCATGGCAGGCGAGGCATCCGTAGCGTTCCACCGGATTCGGTCCGGCGCCCCGGGATGGGACCGCCCCGGTGATGGACGGTGGCCACCGGGTCGGGTCTGGGCCGTCGTTCCTGCTCTGCAGAAACAGCACCAGGGCCAGCCGCTCCCGCTCGTCGAGATGGAAGTTCGGCATCCGGGTGTGGCCGAGGCCGGGCCGGACCCGGGCGGGTCGGACCAGGTATGCGAAGAGGAACCCCGGACGGTAGCGGGCCGCGGCGTAGGAGAGGTCGGGGGAGCGGGCGCGCACCTTGGCCGGATCACCGACCCCGGAGTGACAGGCCGGGCACCCGAGTTGTTCGCTCACCGGCGCGGGGGCGAGCGCGAGCGGGGAGGAATGAACACTCCGGAGTCGGACCACTCCGGTCACCACCAGCAGGGCGGGAAACAGTAGAACCAGCGGGGGGGCACGCATGCGCGAACAAGGTCGAACGAACCGGCGGGGGCGTCAACCACCGCCACCTTGACATTGTTCTCCGGACCGGCGACACGTACACGCGTCCCGTTCCCGAGTTGGCCCATGGCTTCCGTCACCGCCCGCCTGCTGGACGGCGTTGTCACCGAGATCACCAACGGCCGCCACACCTGGCAGGCCGATGAACCGCCGAGTGCCGGGGGGACCGACACCGGGCCGAATCCGTACGATTTGCTGCTCGGTTCGCTGGCGGCGTGCACCTGCATCACGCTGGCGCTCTACTGCCGCCACAAGGGCTGGACACTGACCTCGGTGGAGGCGGCGTTCGAACACGACCGGATTCACGCCGACGACTGTCGGGACTGCGACGAGCACACCACGGGGTACGTCGACCTGATCCGGAGCCGGATCGAGATCGAGGGCGACTTCGACGACGTCCAGCGGCGGCGGATCGAGCAGGTAGCCGTCCGTTGTCCCGTCCACCGGACCCTGGCCGCGCCCACGCACTTCGAGGAGTTGGTTACGGTTCGTTCGTCCGGGAGCTGACCCCGAGTCCGGCAAGAAAGTCTCGGGCGACCGCGGCCACATCCCGTTTTCCGGTATCGACCAGGAAGTTCATCCGGCGCATGGCGGCCTCGTCGATCCGCCCACCCAGTTCCTCAAACACCGCCCCGAGTGCCGGCACCCGCTCCAGCGAAGCGCGGCGGGCCACGGGCACGGCGTCATAGATCGGGAAGTAGCCACGGTCGTCCTCCAGGTGGACCAGATCGAGCGCCTCGATCTGCCCGTCGGTGGAGTTCCCGGCGATGAGGTCCACCTGGCTGTCGGCCAGGGCCCGGTACATGAGCCCGAGGTCCATCGCGGCGGGTTCGCGCTCAAAGCGAAACCCATACCGTTCGAGCAGGCCTGGCAGGCCGTCGGCGCGGGCCGCGAACTCGAATCCGAAGCCGGCGCGCCACGCCGGGGCGTACGGCACCGCGTCCGAAAAGGTCCGCAGGCGGAGATGCCGGGCCGTTTCCCCCCGGACCAGCATGGCAAAGGTGTTGTTGAAGCCGAGGGGAGCGGCCCAGGTGAGCCCCCACCGCTCGCGGTACTCCCGGGCCAGGCGGGCGCGGACACTGTCCTGGTTGCGTTCGGGCGGAAGCTCGAGGATCGCCGCGTACGCCGTCCCGGTGTATTCGACGTAGGTATCGAGCTGACCGGCGACGAGGGCGCGGTGGCAGACAAACGTCCCGCCCAGGTTGAGTTTGCGCACGACCGGCACGCCCCGGGCCTCGAGGGCCTGGGCCAGGATCTCCCCGAGGACCACCGACTCGGTGAAATTTTTCGACCCCACCACGATCGCCCCCTCCGGCCGCCCACCGCAGGCGG
>Ga0114931_10002844_pt1 | contig 22025 bp, 17 predicted proteins | sample 2SBtaG_FD_89579 | JGI IMG/M metagenome (GOLD analysis project Ga0114931, IMG submission 89579) | Deep subsurface microbial communities from Kolumbo volcano to uncover new lineages of life (NeLLi) - 2SBTROV14_V59a metaG | ecosystem: Environmental > Aquatic > Marine > Volcanic | place: Kolumbo... | reverse complement strand
GGCGCTCTGCATCTCCGTAGATTGCCTTTCGATCTCTCTTTTCCCTTCGCCCCACTGTGGAGCCCACTGCCTGGTTCCTCAGTTTGATTGTGTGCTTGCGGGTGAGGCCACATACTTCTTCCAACTCATCGAGAAGTCTGCTTTTGCCTGCTCTACCTCGGCTCTGATAGCGAAATCGCATCTTTTCAATGTATTCGTTTTGACTCTTTTGACTCTTTTGACTCTTTTGACTCATCTCGGATGGTGGGTCCACCGAGTGTCATTTATTCTGGCTCAATTCGTAGGGAATTGTCACTCTCCTTTTCTTCTTGATTCGCGCCATTGAGATGGGCAGGGTTAGGAAATCGCATTTTTCCGCACATGACCCTTATTTTCATTCTCTGCCTGGTTGGAATCATTGCCATCATCGCAGAACTGGTTCTGCCGGGTGGAATCCTCGGTGTGGTCGGGATCATCTGCCTCCTGGTGGCGGTGGGGATGATCTTCTCGCAATACGGACCGACCGCCGGAATGATTTCCTCCTTTGCCCTTCTCATCATCGGGATTGTGGCGACCAGTTTGTGGATGAAGTATTTTCACAGGCTTCCGGTCACCAGGAAGTTTGTGCTTAATGAGCAAGTCGGACGAGATGGAGATCTGGTTCATCTTCAGGGATTTGTGGGGAAAACCGGAACCACCGTGACCGAGATTTCGCCGTCCGGTCATGCCATCATCGATGGCGAGAGGATCGACGTCATGACCGAAGCGGGATCGATACCGAAGGATGTGGCGGTAGAAGTCATCGCCACGAGGGGGCCGAGTATCTTTGTGCGACAAGTAGGAGAGTCGGATTGATTTTCTCTGAAATGGTCCATCATCTATACGTCCACGTTCCTTTCTGTCATCACATCTGCCCCTACTGCGCGTTTTACAAACACACACCCGGGCGGCTGGCCAACCGGGCCTTTGTCGATGCGATTCTGGCCGAGGCGGAATTGCGTGTCGCCGAGCTTGATTGTCAACTGGAGACTATCTACTTCGGCGGAGGCACGCCCAGTCTGCTCAGTTCCCGAAATCTGGAACGACTCTGCCTGGGACTGGTTGAAATCTTTGCTTCACCAGAGATCAGGGAGTGGACCATCGAGGTGAACCCCGCCACGTTCGATCTTAAAAAGGCGCGGATCATCCGTCAACTGGGAGTGGACCGGGTCAGTCTGGGCGTGCAGTCATTTCAGCCGGAAATTCTACGGGTCCTCGGGCGGGATCACGTTGCAGACGAGGCAATGGCGGCCTACCATGATCTGCGCCGGGCAGGTTTTGAAAATGTCAGCATTGATCAAATGTTCTCCATTCCCGGCCAGAGTGTCGAAATGTGGCGCCGGGATCTGGAGCAGGTCAGTGAATTGAATCCCGAGCACGTTTCCTGTTACAATCTGACTTACGAAGAAGACACGGAATTTTTGCGGCGGCATAAGAGTGGGGAACTGGATGATGATGAAGATCGGAATGCTGATTTTTTTTACCGGGCGATCGATCATCTGGAAAGCGCCGGATTCCGGCATTACGAAATCTCCAACTACGCCCGTAGCGGCTATGAATCGCGGCACAATCGGGCCTATTGGAGTGGGGCTGACTATCTTGGTCTTGGTCCCGGAGCGGTGTCCACCGTCGCCGGGACGAGATGGAAAACCATCCCTGACACGGCTGCCTATATGGCGGCGGTGGATACCCGGACCGAGGTCGAACAGCTTAGTGAGGAAGACCTGCGCCTTGAGGCGATCGCCCTGCAACTGCGCACCAGCAGCGGAGTTTCCACAGGTTTGGTGAAAGAACCTGCCCCTGTTGAGTCCCTCATCCAACAGGGTTTGGTCGGTGAAAAGGATGGGCGCATTTTTTTGACCCGGGAGGGGAAGGCCCTGGCCGACCCGGTGACGGCGATGTTGGTTTGACCGGGATTCAAATTGCGACTAAGGATCAGGATCAAGATGAAAGAATTCGAACATCCCTGCCGCGTTCAGCCCGGCGCCAATGTTGACCTTTCAAAGATCCCGACGCGCGACGAGAAGCTATTTCCGGTGAGCAAACAAGAGGGGCGCAAACTGGAAAAGCAGATGTTGCGTCAGATCGACGATATGCAAACCCGGTTTTATGCCGAAAGGAAACACCGGTTCCTGCTCATTTTCCAGGCCATGGACACGGGGGGAAAAGACGGGACGATCCGCCGCGTCTTTGAAAAGACAGCTCCGCAGGGAATCAGGGTGGTGTCTTTCAAACGCCCCAGTCCGGTGGAACTGGCGCATGATTATCTGTGGAGGGTGCATCCTCATGTTCCGGGAAAGGGGGATCTGGTCATCTTTAACCGGAGCCATTACGAGGACATTATCGCGGTGGGAGTGAAGGATATCTTCCCAAAATCCCGGTGGGAAAAGCGTTACGACCACATTGTGAATTTTGAAAAAATGCTGGCTGATGAAGGCGCCACGATTGTGAAGATCTTTTTGCATATCGGAAAGGACGAGCAGAAAAAACGGCTCCAGGCGCGGCTCGACGAACCGGCCAAAAACTGGAAATTCAACTGCGCAGATCTCGATGACCGTGCCCTGTGGTCCAAATTCATGAAGGCCTACGGAGAGGTGTTCAACCGGACCAGCACGGATTACGCGCCTTGGTACATCGTCCCGGCGGATCGAAAATGGTACCGCAACCTGATCGTGTCACAAATCCTCATTGAAACCTTCAAGGGACTGAACATGGAATATCCCTCCATTGATTATGATCCGGAAAATATTGTAATCGATGATTAGAACACCCAGCTTGAATCTATCATGAAATCTCTCAGAGTGGCAGGTATCGTTTGCGCTTCGATCGCCCTCGCTCTTATCTGTTCGGGATCCGGTCCGGAGGACGATACCAAATTATCTCCTCTGGTTCGCTGTTTTGCAGTCCCGGAAAAGCCCGCGCCACCTTTCGCGGACGGGAAGTTTATTCCCCAAAAGGGGGAGACCATTTCTTTCATCGGAGGCACCAACACATTCGAGCAGCAGAAGTATTCGGATCTGGAACTTCTGCTGCAATTGGCCTATCCGGATCTGGAACTGAAGATTCGCAATCTGGCCTGGCAGGGTGACACCGTTTATGAGCAGACCCGGCCAGTCTATTACTTTACCAAAAAGGGCGACCAACAGCCCGGCAGCGTCCCCGACGGACGGGAGAGAGTCGAACCGGGCATTGTGTTGGTGAATTTTGGAAAAATGGAGTCCCTGGATGGCCCGGACTCCCTCCCACATTTTGTGAATTCCTACAGGAGTTTTCTTGATCAATTACAGACCAGAACCCATCGAATTGTTCTGGTTGGTCCCACTCCTTTTTTTCCGGTTGGCCCTGCAAAAAGCCTGACCGATGTCAGAAACAGGACCCTGGCGAGGTTTGAGGGCGCCATTGGCGCCCTGGCAGGGGAGCGCGGCTTTCTCTATGTCGATCTCTTTGAACCACTGTTGAAATCCTTCGTCCCCGCGGATTCCCGGGACGGAATTCATCTCGGCGAAGCGGGGCAGAGTCGGGTGGCTGTCCTGATTTCCGAGTCCTTGGGCTTTCCCATCAACGGAGCTGCTGCGATGAAATCAACCGACAGGGAACCCCTCATTCAAAGTCTGCGACGCAAGAATTTCCTCTGGCAGCAGTATTACCACCCGACCAACTGGGCCTTCCTCTATGGAGACCGCCAGCACGTTCCCGCCGGTCGCAGCCATCTTGACAGCCGCAAAAGGTGGTTCATCAAGGAGGTGGGACAGTTGCCCGGGTTGATCAAAGAAAGCGAGACGGACATTCATCGCTATGCCTCGGAAATGTCCGCCGAAGTGAAAAAAAATTAACCTGATCTGTCTCTCTTCCCGGAAATGAAATATTTGTCATTACTTGCTGTCTCCCTGTTCCTTTTCGTTGACCTGGCTTTGTCATCGGGCCCCGATAACAGCAAGGCAAGCGATAACAGCGTGGCCGCGGAACAGGCTTCTCTGCGGATTCACCCCGATTTTGAGATCAATCTTTTTGCAGATGAAACCCTGGGTATCGCCAATCCCATCGCCTTGCAATGGGACTACCGGGGACGGGCCTGGGTTCTCTGTACGCTGGCCTACGCCCAGCTCAAGCCGGGAGAAATTCCCAATGATCAACTGTTCATTCTCGAAGACACCGATCAGGACGGAAAAGCGGACAAATCCTCGGTTTTTGCCGACGGACTGAACATGCCGACCGGGTTTGCCATCGGAAACGGCGGAGTTTATCTGGCCGAAGGACCGGACCTGATTTTCCTGCGGGACACGGACGGCGACGAAAAAGCGGATGAAAAAACATTGCTTTTGACCGGTTTTGGAACCGCCGATACCCATCAGGACATCAGTAATCTGGTGTGGGACAGCGGCGGATTTTTGTATTTTTGTCAGGGGTTGCATACCGATTCGCAGGTGGAAACTCCCTGGGGAGTGGTGAGGGGAGTTCACGCGGGGTTTTGGAGGCTTGATCCGCGAAACACCACACTGTCGCCGTTTTGTTTTCCGAACATGATGAGCCAGAACCCCTGTGGAATCATGCTGGATCGGTGGGGCGCGCTTTTTGTCAAGAGCAATGCTCCCGATCTGGTTTTTTGCGATCCGGGTCTCATTCCAACGACTCATCCCGAGAATCTCGCTGCGGTGGCCAGTATCGGCGATACACCGGGAAAGAGCATGGGTGGGCGTATCATCGAAAACTCGCACCTGCCCGAGTGGTTGCAGAACAATGCCGTCATTGCCGGTTACTTTTCGCGCAGGGTCACGGCCATGCCTCTGGTGGAGGAGGATTCCGGTTTTGCCCGCGTCAAACCGACGGAGCTGATCTATGGAGAGCATGTCAGCTTTCGCCCGGTCGATATCCAGCCCGGACCGGACGGCGCCATTTATGTGGTGGACTGGTTCAATCCAATTATCAATCACTACCAGGTGTCTCTGCGGCATCCTGATCGCGACTACGAGCATGGGAGAATCTGGCGACTCACGGCGAAGAACAAAAAACTGAGTCAGCCTCCGAAGCTGGACGGCTTGGGATTGGCGGAACTCTGCGCTTTGCTCAAATCGTCGGACCGCTGGACGCGGGATCAGGTGGAGCGGCTTCTGGCGGACGCTCCGGTGGATCAGGTCGTCCCCGTTGTCAACGCCTGGATTTCCACTCTGAATGGGAAGGAAGCGGGCGACAGTCATGCCTTGGCGGAAGCAGCCGGAGTATTGGAATCCCATGGCGCAATCACTCCGGAACTTCTTGAAAAACTGGTTTCATCGACCGAGCCGCATGCGCGGGCGGTGGCGGCTCGAATTATCGGGCGGGCGAATCAACTGCCTGCAAATGCCAGATCAATTCTTCGTAAACTGGCGCACGATCCCCATCCTCGACCCCGATTGGAAACCGTGGTGGCCTGTGCTTCCATTCCGACGATTGATTCGTTTCAAACTGCCCTGAGCGTCCTGGATTCCGGGACGGATCGCTTCATTGAATACGCCCTGTCACAGGCGGTTCACGCTTTGAAATCGGTCTGGCTTCCTGAAATGGAGTCCGGTAAGCTCACTTTCGCTAAACCGGAATATCTGGCGTTCACCCTGGAAGCTTATGGAGGGAGTGAGGCGGCCAGGATGGCCCGCGAAGCCTTGAAGTCCAGCGTCGATCTATCTACGCGGAACCGGCTGTTGGCCGTGCTGGCCAGGATCGGCAACGCGGATGACGCCCTGACGATTTTGAAACAGGATCATCGGGATGCCGACCTGTTGAAGGCCCTGGTTGCCAACTGGGAGCGGAGACATTTGAAACCAAAGACGCCCTTCGTTCCCCGCCTTCGGGAGTTGCTTCGAGAGGCGAATCATGCTGATATTCAGGCGGCGGCCATTGGCCTGGCCGGTCTCTGGCACGCTGCTGAGTTGGCCCCGGAAATCGAAAAACTGGCGCGGGCAGCCGACGCTCCTCCGGGTATTCGAGCCCCGGCTTTGACCAGCCTGGGTCTGCTGCGGGGAAAGGCTGTCGCGGCAACTTTTCAGAAGTTGGTGGCGGACCCCCATACGACTCCCGCCGTTATCCAGGCTGCCAATGCGGCACTTGTCAGGGTTGATATTTCGCTGGCCGCGGAGACCGCCGCGGCACGATTGTCGAAGGTTTCCAGCGACGAAATGGCGGTTCTCATGCTCACGCCGTTTCTGGTGGGCGGTTCAGGGGGTGAAATCCTGGCTGCCGCCCTGGAAAAGGTTCATCTTCAGGCGACAGCCGCCCAGCATATTTCCAATGCGTTGACTCGAAGCGGGCGCCTTGATCTCCGATTGTCGGGAGTTCTCGACAGAGCCCGGGGCCTGGAAGGAAAAGCTCCGGCCTATGACGCGGCGTTCGTGCAACGACTGGCTGCCGAAGTTCGGGCCAGTGGCGATCCGGCCAGGGGAAAAGAAATCTTTCAACTACCCCAAACCACCTGTACTGCCTGCCATCAGGTGGCGGGAATCAAGGGATTGGTTCCCGGAACGGACATCGGGCCCGATCTGACTACCGTCGGGGCGGGGCTTCCGACTGACATCATCATTGATTCCGTTCTGTGGCCCGCCCGTCAGATAAAGGAAGGTTACACTGCCGTGTCCATCACCACCAGGGACAATCAGGTTTACACCGGCTACGAAGACCGGACGGAAGGCGACATGCTCTATCTGCGTGACACCACAACCCGGCAGACTGTTCCCATCAGGATTTCCAATATCGCCAGGAAGGACGAAATCGGCACTGTCATGCCGCCCGGCTTGACTAATTCGCTGACCCGGACGCAACTGAGAGACCTGATATCCTTTCTGACCAAATTAAAAGGGGCGGCGCCACCGTTGAAAACCGTTCAGTGATCGTCGGGAGATCGTATTTCACCAAATCGGGAATAATGAGACCGAGCAGATCAAAGGGCGGCGGGATTTGCGCGGAATGGCGGCGGTCGCTCCTTTGCCGATCTCAAATACCTCACCGCCCTTACAGAGAACAAAGATTTCTCCGAGGGGACCGGGACGGAGAGCATTGATTTCTTTGCCTTGGAAAAAGCCTTCGTCGGCGAGGAGGTCGATACTGTCCTTCCGAACGGCGGAGTGATCATCGGCCTTCACCGGGGCTGCCATGATCCGGCCTCTGTGATCTCCGAAAATCATTTTTCCGACCAATGAAGGAAAATGCTCGCCGGAGTAGACAAATCCTCCGGTGCAGGGGATTTCATCAGGCTGTCCGGTGCTGGCCTTCCCACTGGGGGCGGCAAACTGAATCTCCGGTGGCGTGAGCACACTGTCAGATCCGACCAACAATTTGGTGAAAATGTGGGAGCCACCTCCCAGAAGATCCCAGCCAAAATGTTCGGCGCCGAAACGGCTTACATTGAGTTCCGCTGTTCCCGATTGGCCTTCTTCACTGATGAACAGCCATTCATTGAACGGGTTGATCGAAAGGCTGTGCGGGGCTCGTAATCCGTAGGCCCACAATTCCGGGAGTGCGTCAGCCACCAGGCGGAACGGATTGGACAGAGGAATTCCGTATTGGCCGTTGGTCGAATCCCTGCCGAGAGGATCAATCCGAAGGATTTTGCCGTAAACGGAAAGAAGAGAGGATGCGTTTTTTGAAATATCGGGATGCCTGGAGGTCAATTCCGCCCCATCTCCAACTCCCAGATAAAGAAATCCACGACTGTCAAAAGCCAGGCTGGTAAAGTTGTCTTCCGGTCCCGGTTGGCTCAGTCGGAGGATCTCCCGCCGCTTGCCCAGAAATGCGGGAGAAAAGGGATTGGCGGTTTGGTATTCGTAGAGCACGTCCTGGTGGTGCTCTGTTCCCCGGTTGACATAGGCGGGATAGAAATCAGGCTTTCCACTGCCTGCTTTCTCGGATGCCACCACATAAAATCGTCCATAGCCTTTGTCTCCTGTGGACAAAAATTCCGGATGAAAGGCAATCGCCGAAAACGAAGTTGAGTTCAAAGAATTTTTCGTTTCCAGTTTCGCGAAGCAGTTGAGTTTCCGGTTCCCCTCCGTGTTGACCCCAAGCCGCATTACCCGACCGCCACGCTCCAGAAAGTAGGAAACCCCGGCTGCATCTCTTCCCAAATCAACCGGGTCGTTCAGTTTCGTTATAAAAACAGGCTCATCAGGAAAAGAAGGCAATTGATCATCCCACCCCGACTTGTCGTCCCGAGAAAAGAAGGCGACCAAACCGCTGCCGAATGATCGACTACTGAGCGCTGATGGAGATCCGGTTTGTATTGAATGAGAGGGAGCCGGGGAAAACAGAACATACCCGAAAATCCCGGCGGATATGGAAAGGGCAAAAACAGCGACATTTTTTGCGAAAGGAATCAGCGAGGCGGTCATTTAGTTTTTTGAAAAAGTTGCGATCAGGTTCTATTTTTCATAAAAAATACGCTATTTTGATAAAATTCGCAAGATTGAATTGCATTAATTATAAAAAAATGGGAAAATCAGTAGGCAAATACGGATCTCCTGGATGCCCGGCAAATCTGTTTTTCCTGGCACAAAGCGGCGGGGTATGTTTCGGTGTCGCTCTGTTCTGAAGAAAAATGACGAAAAAAATCATGAGAATTTGCGTGGAATCTGCTCCTGCCCTCCTGGCTGTTTGTTTGATTTTTCAGGTTTCGCCAACCCCGACGGCGGGGGGGGAAATTCCGGCGGGAGCTTTTACCGTTCTCTTTGATGGAAAGAATCTGAAAGGATGGAAGAATCCCGGAAACTGGGAGATCGAGGCCGACGGCTCGGTCTTTCGAAAATCGAAAGGTGGAAGTCTCGTTTATGTGGCTGAAAAGATGCCTGATGATTTTGAGCTTCGATTCGAATGGAAAGTGGGTCCCGGCGGCAACAGTGGAATTTATTACCGCCCCACACAGTATGAATACCAGATTCTCGACAATCAGAGGCATCCCAATGGAAAGAACCCGCGGACCACGGCGGCATCGCTTTATTTCTGTATGGCGCCGAGTCGGGATGCGACCAAACCGGTTGGTCAGTGGAACAGCGGACGCATCGTGTGCCAGGGAAGTATCATTCAGCACTGGTTAAATGGGGAGAAAGTTGTGGCATTTGATTACCACGACCCGCGATGGGCGGCGCAAGTCGCTTTACTGAGGGCCAGGGGAGGAAATCTGGAGGCCCGGGGCGCCCATTTGTCGCTTCAGGATCACGGAGATCCGGTATGGTACCGAAATATCAGGCTCCGTAAAATCTCCGGGGAAGATCGGCTCGATCCCACCCCGGTGACTCCGGCTCCTGTTCCGGCGAAGATCCAGGCAGCTGAAAAGAAAAAAGTCGAAGCGATGCAAAAAAAGCGAGATCAGGCAAAACAGGCTGGGTCGAAAAGAAAACAAAAGTGACCGGCTGGAGTGATCTCAGGGGCCGGGAAAGTTTACGAAAAATTGGGGTTCGGCGTGTCTTTTTTATCAGGCAACCCGGGTCGGATTCGACGTCGTTTATTCAGGCGGCAGACAAAAGCCCCATGGCAGCAGGTCGGCGATACCCATGACTTCGCCGGTGAACTCGATGGCGTTCCGGGATCCGGCGTCGATCACGATCGCGGTGGCGTCATTGGCAAATTCGCTGATGACCTGACGGCACAATCCACAGGGAGAGCGCCGGGACAGAGCTTCTTCTTCTTCACCCGTGTCCAGAGTGAGAGCCAGCATCCGAATGATTTGTCCCCCTGCCGCTACGGCGGAAAAAATGGCGGATCGTTCCGCGCACATGGTTGCGCCGAAACTGGCGTTCTCCACATTGCAGCCAGCGCAGAGGGGGCCGTCACGGCCGGATTGGTCTCTCATGAGAACGGAAGCGCCCACCCGGATGCGGGAATAAGGAGCGTAGGCGTGCTCCCTCGCAGCGTGGGCCGCCTTCATCAGGCGGCCCGCCAAATCGTGGGAAAAACAAGATTGAACAGCCGAATCTGGTGGAGAAAGAAATTCCCACTGGGTACTCGGGCGGTTGGATGACTTCATGTTCCGATCACTTCATCAGCTTTTCCACCAGAATGCTCTGGATGGCAGAATACATTTCATATTGGGCGAGAACCATGGCCTGATCCGGTCGGATCTCGGATTCTTCATCGATTCCCATGTAGGCGGCAAACCGCTCCCAGCTGTCCGCGATTTCGTGTTCTTCATTCATCAGGAGACGAGCCTGGTTCAGCACGCTGTACCAGGAATCCGTGTGATCGTGGGGAATCATCAGGCGGTGATAATCGGGGACATCGCCGTTTTCCATGGACATTTCATCCAGTTCTTCGGAATCAAAAAAATCCCTGGCCGGAAGCGCCTCAGCGGTCCCCAAATCCTGAGTCACCAACTTTCGGGCATCGGTGAACAGCGTTTCTATTTCCGGCTGCACAAATTCGTGCCAATCCGAGAGTGGCTGTTCCGTGTCCGGCTCCAAAGCTTCTTCTTCCCCTGATTCCGTGCCAATAGGGGAAGGAAAGAGTCTGTTTTTCACCCTGTTCGGGTCCATGCCCGCGCCGGATGCGACCTCCGGAAGTTCGCACAGGAAATGCCATTCCACTGGATTCAGGGCGTCCATCGCCCATATGTCCTCGGTCGTGATGAATCTCATTTTACACTCAATCTCCAGGCCTTTTGTTCTCTGAACCTATAAGTAGAAAATCCGAAAGAGCAAAATAATGCTCAGGAATTCCTTTCCGAAACGTCAATAAAGAGCGGGGGGGTGCATCCTCTCGAAGTTAAAAACTAATGCATATTTACAATTCATCATTGCGAAATTAGAAAAAATGTGAGAGGCTCACGAAGAAATGTGCGAGGAGGAAAGAGGGATTTATATAATAATTATGAAAAACCTAACAAATTCTTGCGCAAAGCCATTAACGGTTGTAAAATATCTGCCAGTATTACAATTACCAAAATCGCTAGGAGGTATAACATGCAAATAGCAGAAGAAACAAACAGAATTGTCGGGCAAAATGCCGATCATTTGGCGGACTTTATCATGTTCGCTCAAAGGTCGTTTTTACTCGACCTATCAAAAGAACTGAATCAGGGGAATCTTTCCTACGCCCAATTTTTCCTGCTTGGCTATCTGGCCAAGGAAGATTATCTGACGATGACTGACATTTCCAAGAAAATGGGGCATTCCACTGCCGCGGCGACCGGTTTGGTTGACCGTCTCGAGAAGCTCGGATACGTTCAGCGGCTTCATGCAGCCGATGATCGCCGGAAAGTCATGGTTCAAATCACCCGCAAAGGAATTTTCCTGGTCCGTAAACTGCGCAACACCATCGCCGAAAGCATTTCGGACGTAATGGCGGCTCAGGCCGAAGGCAAGGAAGAGGACGTTCAGCCGATCTATTCACAATTGCGGGAATTTGTGAGTTCCCGGTAAGCGGGGTTTTACTGAATTGTCGGGGTGAAAGGAATTTCGCCTCTCGGCAAATCAAAGAAACACGAAACAACTGTTTCACCGGAATTGACAAAAGACTTTGGGACTTGATTAGCGATTTTGAAACATCCCCCGACGGAGCAATCCGCACGGGGGATTTTTTTTGGGGCTCATTTTTGTGTAGGAAAAAGTTCTCGACCGGCCAAATGGGGCGGCCGGCGGGGTGCGGCGTTGCCTTTCACTTGTCTCGGGTCCGTTCCCCATCCACCAGGCGCCAGATTCCGGCGGGATTTCCGTCCTGTAATTCAACGGGAAGCATGGATTGTGGCCAGTTCTGATAACAAATCGGACGCACGAAGCGATAGAGGCACCGCGTTCCCACACTGGTGAAATGACTGTGACAACTGGCCGGGTAGGGGCCACCGTGGTGCATTGCGTGGCAGACTTCCAGTCCCACCGGGTAGCCGTTGAAAATCAGTCGCCCGGTTTTTCGTTCCAGAATGGTAATCAGTCTTCGATGGATTTGAAGGTCCTTTTCGGTCCCGTGAACGCTCGCGGAAAGGGAACCATCGAGTTGCTCCGCAAACTTCTCCAGTTCTTGGGGCCGGTTGCATTCAACCAAGGTGGAGACCGGCCCGAAAATTTCGTCGTAAAGACCCGGGTTCGCCTTCAGCCCGTCCGCATTCGTGCGAAAAAGATAGCATCCCGCTTCCGCCTTTTTCGGCGATGGAGTTTGTCTTGATTCACTGACAAGTTCCAAATCCGTGGAGGTTTTCAGAGATTCGACACCGGAAAGGTAGGCGTGATGAATTCCACTGTGCAGCATGGTTTGCGGCGTGTAGCGACTGACTTCTCCCGCCGCTGTTTGAGAAAATTGTTCCCAGTCCTTTGAGGAGAGCCCAAAAACCAGTCCGGGATTCGTGCAAAACTGTCCGACTCCGGTTGTCAGGGCATTGACAAATCCCTCGGCGATCCTCCCGGAGCGTTCCGCGAGAGCGCCGGGCAGTACAAAGAGGGGATTTACGCTGCCCAGTTCAGCGTAAAAAGGAATCGGCGAAGGACGGCTGTTGGCCACGTCGAACAAGGCACGTCCTCCGGCCAGTGAACCGGTAAAGGCGCCGGCGGCGATTTCCGGATGCTGAACCAGCTTGATTCCAACCTCATGGCCTCGCCCCTGGACCATGGAAAAAATTCCACTCGGCAGGCCGCATTTTTCCACAGCTCGGAGAATGGCGCCCGCGGAAATTTCGCAGGTTCCCGGATGTGCGGGGTGCCCCTTCATCACAAGCGGGCAGCCGCAGGCCAGTGCGGAAATTGTGTCGGCTCCCAGAACGGAGATCGCGATCGGAAAATTACTGGCGCCAAAAACGGCCACCGGTCCTATGGGCGCCAAGCTGCTCCGAACATCGGGCTTGGAAATGGGCTTCCGCCCGGGATCGGCCAGATCGATTCGGGCGTCAACCCAGGAGCCTTCCCGCAACAGTTCGGCAAACATTCTCGCCTGATTGACCGAGCGGCTGCGTTCGGCGGCACATCGTTCCAGAGGATGCCCGGTTTCGGCGGAGGCACGTTCCAGCAGGACATCCCCCAAAGCGTTGATTCCGTCGGCAATCGTTTCCAGAAAGACGGCACGCTGTTCCGAAGTCGTCTGGCGATAGGAATCAAAGGCATTCCGGGCAGTTGTCACAGCCAAATCAATCTCGTCCGCGGTGGCCTCATGAAAGGCGGTGGGCAGGCTTTCGCCGGTTCGGGGATCCAGTCCGAAAAAAGTCTCGTCAGATTCGCCGCTGAGGGTTTCCAGCCCGATGATTTGCTTTCCGTGCAGTGACATGGAGTGAAAAGCGTTTGGGTGACGGGAAGCTTCTCAGTTTCCCGATGCCTTCAACAGTTGGGTGGCAGCCTTCTCTACCGATTGGGCTTCCCGTTCACTGAGGGAACTCAGCAAGGGGAGATGCGGCCCGGTTTGGGCGATCCCGGCCAGAGAAACGGCTTCGTGCAACACCCGGACCGGATTAATGGCATTTCTCAGATCTTCCAGCGGTGAGAACATTTTTCGAATTTCGTCGGCTCGTTCCCAGTCGCCACCACGGCAGGCCGCCAGCATTTCAGCGCTGAGATCGGGACGGATGCAGACACAGCCCGAGGTAAATCCCGTGATGGAGAAATCACGAAGATGTTCGATGGCAGGCTGTTCGCCCATGCCACTGACAATGATGGAGGGATCGACCAGATCCAACAACTCTCCCAGATAGGGATCATTCATGGTGTCTTCCCGGACGATGGCGTATTTGATCCAGGATACGAGGCCGTCATCGACCAGGCGCCTGACGTTTGCGGGATCGAGGAACCCGTCAAATTTGATATATAGAACAATTGGCTTCCCGGCTTTCCCGGCAAACTTCCGCAGACCGGTTTCAACTCCATTTGGAGTGGTCAGTGCTTGTTGTGGAAGAACCATCACGGTTGGGAAATCGAATTGTCGAAACACCTCCGCCTGATCCATCATGGTCCCGTAGGCCGGACCGACCGAGGGAATCACCAGAGTTTCTTCTCCGGCGATGTCACTGAGTCCTCCGAGGATTTCCTCATACTCGCTCAGGGCGATGTGGTAAAAATTGGCATTCCCTCCGTAGAGAAGCGTGGTGACATTTCCCTGTTCGAGGTGATCAATGATTTTTTGGTTTTCCACGCGGCGGAATTTTAATTCTTCATCGCGAGCCAAAGGCGGCACCGCAATGACGGAGCGGCGAAGATCATCAGGAGTGACGGGGCGTGTTTGCATGATCTGGAAAAAAGAGATTGGGAATATGGACCGGAGCAGAGAAAATGCCAGTTTACAGAGCGCCTTTCGAAACCGCACCATTCAATTCATTTCCTCACAAGACAAGCTCCGGCCCTCCGATCATCGTGATGCAAGCAAATTTCCGCGGGGTGAATCTCTCTCACATCGGGGTGGGGAGGACTTCTGATTCAGGCAGCGGACGGTGGATCAAATACCATGTCAGCAGGGAGCACAGGAGAAGAACCAGAACCCACAATTGCCACCAACGATCCGGCTCGGTCTGCTGTTGGAGCACCGCTGCTTCGATTCCCGGCAAACTGGAACTGGAAGAAGCCCCGGAAAAGTCAGCCTCGCGGGTGTCGGCAAAATGGGCCGCACCGCGGAGCAGGGTTTCTTTCCCCTGGGCAACGGTGAAGAACGCCGGTTCATCCGGAGCTTTCAGAAGATTCCCCCGACTGAGGGGAATGGTTCGGGAATTCCCCCCGGAAACCACTGCCAGATCGTCCGCGCTTTCCCCGTTGTGTCGGGCCAGGACGATTGCCTGGTGCAATTCGAAATTTCGGGTTTCCGAAGCCACCTTTCGGTCCCGCACCATCTCGGCGAATCGGTGGATCAAAACGATGTAGGCGGGCAGGCCTTCTGCATTGGAACTGGTCACGTCAAAATTGAAAAAAAGTTGCAATTTTCCCTCCTGTTCCCTGACGAAAATCAAGCTGCGGTCACCCTGCCAGAGCAAACCTTGATCACCTTCTTCCATGGGAATTCCAGGGGAATTGCGGGCGATCAATCCCTGCCAGTTCAGTCCCGAAATGAGAGGATGATTTCCGGAGACGATGGGGCCTTTGAGGAAATGACGGCTCACATCCTTCTGGTTTAGAAAAACGATGGCCACGTCCTGTTGCCCGCTGGGGTCCAGGGGGTTGTAGGATGAAAAAACCAGGTCCGGGGGATTGGACGAATCCGGTCTTTTGACGTTTTTGAGGCTTGACAGGATGTGCTGAAAGGAATCGTTGAGATTGGCGGCCCTCTCCGTGCCGATGCGCAGTTCTTTGGGCTGGGGAATGACCACCGGGAGAATGTCATCCTGATCAAAACGATCCGGCTGCATCCGCAAAGTGACCGCCTTGGCCTGACCCGGAAATTTTCCCTGTAAACTTCGCGTTTCTCCGGGCTGAAGCGCGAGGCTTCTGGTGGCAGTCCGCTGTTTTCCCGCGGTCAGGAACCAATCGCGGCTCTGGGAAGTGCTCGCGTAGTTCCTGACCATGGCTCGCCAGACAACCGTGCCGGGCGGATCGGTCGTCACTTCCATTCCGGCGAAGCCGACATTCGGAATGGGTTCGCCTACGGATAGGAGACGCGCGTCATAGGGAAGTTCCGGGTCAGCGTGGTCGGTCACGAAAATCAGTAAGCCCTTTGGTCCGGCGAGACTCCGCCCCACTCTCAGGGCCGGTCCCGGGTCGTGCGCTGTCCGAAAGGGTTTCCACCTTTTGATTCGCCCGATCAGATCCGGCGGAGAAGAACCCTGGTAGAGGGTTTGCCCTTCCAGGTGAGATTCGAGAACCTTGTATTCAATCCGGCTGGCACTGCCGCCCAGAGAGGCCAGTAACTTTTCGAGTTCCGACACCATCTCAGACTGAAAAGCCCGCATCGAAGCCGAACTGTCCAGGACGATGGAGATTCGCTGAACCGAATCCGAACGGAGCCAGCGGGGTTGCACCAGCAGCCAGGTGAGGAACAACACCGAGATCAACTGAAGCCACAGGGGCAGGGAATTTTTCAGCCGGTCAAACTTGCGACCGCGAACACTCTCGCGCTGTAGTTGGTCCAGTAAAAAAAGAGTGCTCACCGGAAGCTCGCGGGATTGCCGCTGTAAAAAGTGGATCAACAAGACCGCCGGGATTCCCAAGAGAGCCCAGAATCCGGCGATGTTGGCGAAAGTGACGGGCATGACGGAGAGGGTTCGGAAATTGAAGGTGGAAATCGAAGAGGGGAATGGAGAAGGCCTGGCTGCCTACAACACGATGGCGCCCGCCGGAACAGCTTCCAGTTGAAGAGCCTTCTCGAAGGGCTGGTTGGCGGGCATCCTTGCCACGGGAATTTGGAATTTCAGGCTGGCAGTCTTCCACATCTCAAAATGTCTCCGATAGGTATTCAAATATCGTGTCAACAGACCGCGGTCAACCCGGTGGTTGTGGCGGTCGCCGGATTCCACTTCGATGAACTCATAATTCCCTTCCCAGCCGGGATCGGCTTCGCTGTCCGCATAGGGGCAGAGCACCAGTCCGCGTCCCCCTCTCCGGCCCAGTTCCCGCAGAAAGTGTTCCGGGTTTACGGGGAACAACAGGTCGCTGATCAAAACACGGAGCGATTGGGCCCGCATCGGAACAGGAGAAACATTGACGGCTTCCGCCGGACTGTCGGCTTCCGGCATTTCGGAAACGGCCGAGGTCCAGGAATGGGAAAATATGGCTTCCGCGGGAAAGCGTAGCTGATGGTCTCCCTTCACGGCATAGGCCAGGGTGGATGCTCCACCTCTGGCAGCCGCCAGGTTGGCGAAGTAAAACAGCTCGAGTGTGCGAGTCTGCTTGTCCGGATCGAAAAACATCGAGTCCGAAACATCCAGAATGACTTCCACCATGGGGCGGACCTCTTCCCGGTAGAGTTTCATGCTGTATGATCCGGTGCGGGCAAAGGCCTGCCAGTTGATGTGTCGGGGATCATCTCCGGGAAGATAATTTCGATGGTCCTGAAAATCCAGCGAACTGCCCAGCCCGCTCCCGGCAAATTCGCCGGCATGACCCCGCCAGGCGCGATCTTTCAAGGGCAGTTCAAAATGATCGGCGTAGGCCCGGGCCCGGGCAGCGATCCTCTCCAGTGTTTCTCTGTCTGTCGGGACGGGCATTCGGATTTACTTTTGAAAACTCCTTCTCATTTGCCGATAAATCTCTCGACCCCGAATGGCGGGAATTCCCACGCTGAGCAGCAGAGCCAGTATCAGGGCAACCAGGAAATACGGTTGAACGACGCCGCTGTTGTGATCGGAGAGGGCTACGAGAATGACGGAGGGGATGGGCACGCAGGCCAGGACCGCGTCCGCGATGGATGAGGCCGCACTGGTGAGAATCGAGACGAGAATGGTCGCGAGCGCCAGACAGGCCTGGGCAAAGAGATAGAAGCCAAAATTCATCTGCGTCGAAAGAGCTTTGCGAAAGAACAGGTGAATCCAGATCAGCGGAAAACTGATCGTGCCAGCCAGTCCAAGAACCCAGATCACCGCCTCGGCTGGTTCCATGCCGGGGACTTTCAACTGATAAAATGCGATGCCCCACAGACAGGAACAGAGAAGAAAGTAGGCAATGCCGGTGTGCCATCCGGGAGTGAAGATCCAGGCGAATAAGCGGGTGATCGAGTTTCCCGAAAACGGCTTGAGGACCGCCCCAAAAACCGGGGGGTTCTCGGTGAGCGCATCGACACAGGCAAGGCCGAGAACAACGCCTGAAAAGATCAATGCCGCATCAGGAGATCCCCAAAGGGCAAAGCAGAGAGCCACCGCGGCGAACAGAACTGCCGAGAGTCGCTTGCGGGCGGAGTGATTTTCCGAAGCAGACGCGATCCGGCTGGCTCCGAGTGACAGAAAAAAGAAGATGCCGTAAATGCCCGAAAGGACCCACAGGAGAATCGATGGCCAACCCCACGACCCGAATCCGCTGAAAGCGAAGTAAACGCGTCCGGTGACCATCAGTATTTGAAATCCGACAAAGGCTCCGATCAGGAGGGTGATTCGTATCAGATAACTTTTGAATGCTGAACATCCGATCGTCACGGCGCTGGCCAGACCGGAACCGAGAACCATCAGCCCCAGTGTTCCGAGATCTTTGACAAAATCGACCCCACCGAGAAAATAGCGCAACACCAGATAGGGCAGGACGCCCGTGAACAGCAGCAAACTCTGTGCATTGAGAGCCGTCCATTTTCCCATGGTAATTCCCCAGGTGTTCAGGCGGGTCAGCTGGATGAGGTCCATGGTGTTGAGCTGGAACTCGGAACTAAGAGCGTTGAACCCGCGCAGCGGCTGAATGAAGAGCAGACTGACGGTGATAAAGAACCAGAAAAATCCTTCCGCGCTGCTCGAACCGGGATTGGCCGCACCGATCAACAGACAGAGGACCATGAAGGCCTGCAGCAGAATGAAGGCCACGGTGAACATGTTCGTCCGCAAACCCTGGCGCAGCTCTTTTACCACCATCGGGCTGATCCGACTGGGAAAATCTGTGAGCGATGGAGGATTTTCAGGCATGGGTCAAATGGTGGATTTCTTCTTTCCGGCTGGCAGGAACCAAGAGGGTTGAGTCCCGGTCTTTTTGTGGTTCGCTTTTCCTTAACTCACAATGCTGCCTCCTCCGGATTCAATGTCGCCGAGAATTTCAATGAATGCGTCTTCGAGATTTTTTTCTTCCTGATGAAATTCGGTAACCGGCAGGTCGTCCCTGATCATCCTCTTCAAGACTTGGGCGATCACTTCGGGATCAATGGAGTCGATTTCGATGCGCCCGCCGTTCCTGGTGCTGTCTTTGAACTCCACATGGGGGGCCATGACGGCCCACTCCGAAAGTTTCGCGGGATCGCCGGCAACCGTCACCTTGACGAGGGTGGACAGGGATGTTCCTTTTTTCAGGCTGTCCGCCGTGCCGTGATGAATGATCTCGCCGTGGTTGATAAACAGAAGGCGGTCGCACATTTCACCCAACTCCGAGAGAATGTGGGAGCTGATGAAAACGGTTTTGCCATCCTCGGCGAGTACCCGGATCAGGTGTTTCAGTTCGACCCGGGCCTTGGGGTCGAGTCCGGCGTCCGGTTCGTCGAGAATCAGGACCTCGGGGTCATGGATGAGGGCGCGGCCCAGGCAGAGACGTTGGCCCATGCCTTTGCTGAGCTGATTGATGAGGCGCCCGGATAGGGTGATCAGATCCGTGAACTCCATGACTTCGTGAACGCGTTCGTTGCGATCCTCGCCTTTGTAACCGAGTGCCCGGGCGAAAAAATCGAGATACTCCAACACCGTCATGTTGGCATAGGTGCCGTAGTGGTCGGGCATCCATCCGATGCGTTTGCGGACTTCAGAGGGTTGCTGGACGGTGTCAAATCCGCGGATTTTGGCGATGCCGCGATTGGGGTAATCCAGTGTTGCCAGGATTCGCATGGTCGTGGTTTTACCGGAGCCATTGGCGCCAACGAAGCCGATCACCTGCCCTGGGTCGATGGAAAAGGTCAGGTTTTTCACAGCCTGGAGGCTTCCGAACCAGCGGGACAAACCTCTGACCTCAATGGCTGGCACGGGGAGATTCTTCCGCCCATCCCCGCCGCTCGGTTCGGTGACGGGAGGAGGATTGTCTGGCGGGGGCACGGTCCCGGATGTTTCCTGATCACTCATTCAATGTTTTCCCTTTCAGCGGCGTCCGCCCGGTGCCTGTCCGGAGGAGGGATGGTCCCCGTTACCATGACAAAATCGTTGGTCCACCGAATGGATTCCGCGGTGGGGACGAGCAGCTTTTCCGGCTGTTCCGCGACAGCGAAGAAACGCCCTTTTTCCCTGCCGATGTCCTGAATCCGGTATCGCATGGAGGAACTGAAGTCCCCGGAATTGTCCCGAATCCACTCGGTGAGAACGCCGCTGTCCGCGGATTCCAGCGGAATGAGATTTCCCGGATCGATCCGGGCGCCGTCCGGCGCTTTCCAAAGTCGTCCCGCCTGATCGTAGTAGAAGAAATCTGTAACGGAAAATCCCAGGCTGGAAAAAAGTTGCGGGGGAGTCGTGCCGATTCCGGGTGATCGGATTTCAAGGCGGGCGCGAGTTGCCTGGGCGACCCGGATGGCATAGGCCTGTTCGGATCGACTCCGGAAAAAATCACCGCTGAACGAAGCGTTTGAAAAATGCAGATAACCGAGGCTGTTGGTGGATCGGGAAAGGGGATTCCACACACTTTTGGGAAGGGCCAACGGCGTGATGGTGATGTTTTCTCTGCTGGAAAATCCCGTCCCCAGCATGACGCCTGTCCGGCTGATTTGCTCCTGATTCAGGTAAAGACGTCTTTCATCCGCTTGAGATTGAAGATCCGCCAGGCCGATGCGCCTTCCCGAGCCGCCGAGGCCGTCTTTCAGGTAGATGATGAGTATGATGATCAGGCAGGCTGCGATGGAAATAATGGGAGTGGTGATGAAAAGCTTATGGCGTTGCCCTTCCCGGGCGAAGTAGAACAGATTGACTGGCGCCACGATAATGGCGAAGATGACCAGCAGGAAAAAAATCAGCGCCGGGTTGAAGTTTTTCGTTCCGAATTTTTTTAAAAGCTGCCAGCCATTTCCATAGTCCGTTCTGAGTTCCCAACTACGGGAGCCCGTTTTCCGGTAGCGGTTGACAAGAGTGGAGTCGAGTTCCCGGCCGTTCCATTGCTGAATGAGAATTTTCCCCAGGCTGACCCCGGCATTCCGATTTTGGGGAGGCGCGCTTCCTAGTTGTTTGACGCCCAGTTCAGGGAGTGTCAGGGATTCATCCGCCGAATAGATGTCGCATCGGCCTCCCAGGCGCAACCATCCCATGATGGCCTGTTTCTGAGCGGTGGAGAGCTTCTTCCAGGCCTGGTCATCGATCAGGAGAACGTCGAGCGACGAATAGCCGCGCCAGTCCGACGGGAGAGTGGTTGGATCATATTCATAGCCGAAAACTTTGCTGGGTGATGAGGAGCTTCCCTTTCCTTTTCCCCGCGCCGCATTGAGTTTCAAGAGGCTGCGCTGAGCGAGCTGGGTGCTCAGGGCAATGGTGGGCCAGTTACCTGACTCGGAGGCTGCGCTTTCCGTCCGATGAACCTGATCGAGGCCCGGAGAGGTGGCTGTCATGGAGAGGCGTCGATAAGTCGATCCGCTGACAAAAGCAGGGGGGATGGGGACGATGACTTCATCCGTGATCTCGCTGCCGTTCTCCACTTCAAAGCGGAATGTCGAAGCGTATCGCAGAGACCGGAAATTGCCCTCTTCCGCGAAGCGAAGTGTCCAGACGCGATTGTCACCTGTATGGTTGCGAATGGTGACGCGGAACGGGAGGTAACCGCTTTTCATTCCCACGCCGAAAACGGAATCCACCCGGATGAAACTGCGTCCTTTCTTGTCGTAGTTCTGCCGAACCAGAGTATTGAGGGCGGAAGCCGGTGATGCCATTACAAGAAAGCACAGCGCGATGGCGACGGGAGAAATTCTGGAGGGCATTCGGATTTAGTTTTCTGGAGACTGTTTATACGGAGGGAATGGAGGTCTTCTTTCAGTGACCGCCTTGCTCTCGAATGGTAGAAGGCAAATCCAGTGCCTGATTGGGGATTTCTTCCAGTAGTTTCTCGATGACATGGCGATTGGACCGGCCATCAATCCGGGCGTTGTATTCCAGAATAATGCGATGCAGCAGGACGGGAAGGGCGATGGCTCTGACGTCCTCGAAACTGGCATTGATTCGTCCCTTGATCAGCGCCCGGGCCTTGGCTGCGGAGGCGAGGCTGAGCGCGGCCCGCGGGCTGGCGCCGAATTTGATGTTCTCGGCGGTTTTAGATTGACCGGGATGGGTGCCGTCCACCAGGCGGGCTATGAAGTTGGCCACCACGTCGGGCAGATAAATCTGGCGAACCATTTCAGTAATGGATTGGAATTCTTTTGCGGACAGCACTTTTGCGATCTCCGGTTCGACACCGAGTTCCCGGTGCCTGACGATTTTTTCCACCGTTTCGGCTGAGTTCCTCAGGACCTCGAGTTTAAAAAGGAAACGGTCCAACTGAGCTTCAGGAAGCGGGTAGGTGCCTTCCAGTTCGATT
>Ga0114931_10002843_pt1 | contig 22029 bp, 20 predicted proteins | sample 2SBtaG_FD_89579 | JGI IMG/M metagenome (GOLD analysis project Ga0114931, IMG submission 89579) | Deep subsurface microbial communities from Kolumbo volcano to uncover new lineages of life (NeLLi) - 2SBTROV14_V59a metaG | ecosystem: Environmental > Aquatic > Marine > Volcanic | place: Kolumbo... | reverse complement strand
GCCTGGCGGCTGGGGACGAGGTGCTCATGGGCCCGGCCCTGGCCCGCCTGCGCGAAGGCGATGCCGTGCAGGTCGAGGCGCGCGTTGCAGATCGCTGACCTCTCCATTCGCCGTCCCGTGACGGCCGTCATGATCACGGGCTCCCTGGTGGTATTGGGCCTCGTGTCGGTGGGCCGGCTCGGGGTGGACCTTTTTCCTCGCATCGAGTTTCCCTTCATGACGGTGACGACCGTGCTGGAGGGCGCGACCCCGGAGACCGTGGAGACCGAAGTCACGGATGTGATCGAGGACCACGTCAACACCATTTCGGGGATCAAGAAGCTCACCTCCGTGAGTTCGGAGGGGCTCTCCCAGGTCTTCATCCAGTTCGAGCTGGAGGAGGACGTGGACGCCAAGGCCCAGGATGTACGCGACAAGGTCGCGTTGGCCCGCTCCGAGCTCCCCCTCGAAGCCGAGCCTCCAGTGGTCACGAAAGTGGATCCCGACGCGGCGCCGATCCTCTCGGTGATGGTGGCGGGGGATCGCCCCATCCGCGAGCTCACGCGCTTCGCGGACGACGTGGTGAAGGAGCGGATTCAGCGCATTCCCGGTGTGGGCTCGGCGGAGCTGGTGGGGGGTCGCGACCGGGAGATCCGGATCTGGCTGGATGCGGACCGGCTGCGCGCGTACGGACTGGGGGTGGAGGACGTGACCCGTGCGGTCCACTCCGAACACGCGGAGGTGCCCGGGGGACACCTGGAGACGCCCGGTCTGCAGCGCGAGTTCGCGGTCAAGACGAAGGGAGAGATCGAGGCTGTCCCGCGTTTTCGCGATCTGGTCGTGGCGTTCCGGGCTGGCCTGCCGACCACCCTCGGCGATGTCTCTCGCATCGAGGACGGTCTGGAAGACGAACGTAGCTACGCCGAGCTCGACGGCGTGCGCGGCGTGGCGCTGGAGGTTCGGCGCCAGTCCGGCCGCAACACCGTCGAGGTGGCGCGAGCCGTCAAGGCCGAGGTGGCTGCGATCCAGGCCCAGGCGCCGCCCGGCATGCGGGTGGAGGTGTCCCGCGATGTCTCGCGCTTCATCGAGGCCTCGGCTCGGGACGTCGGATCGGACATGGCCATCGGCGCTTTTCTCGCTGTGATGGTCACGCTGGCGTTCCTGCGCAGCCTGCGTTCGACCCTGATCGTGGCGGTGGCGATCCCGTCCTCCATTGTCGCCACCTTCTTCCTCTTCTACGTGATGGGCTTCACGCTGAACATCCTCACGTTGATGGCGCTCTCGGTCTCGATCGGCCTGCTTGTCGACGACGCCATCGTAGTCCTGGAGAGCATTCACCGCAGAATCGAGGCCGGCGTTCCACCCCTCCAGGCCGCCTCGCAGGGGACCACCGAGGTGGGAGGCGCGGTCGTTGCCGGCACGCTCTCGGTTTTGGCGGTCTTTCTCCCGATTGCCTTCATGCAGGGTGTGATCGGCCGTTTCTTCTACGAGTACGGCATGGCGATTTCCTTCGCCGTGGCCGTCTCGCTGCTGGTGGCGGTGACGCTCACTCCCATGCTGTGCTCGCGGACCCTCGGTGCACAGTACGGCCACGGGCGCCTCTTCGAGCTGCTGGAGCGCTTCTACACCCGCCTAGAAGCGCTCTACGGTCGGCTCCTCGCAGCCAGCCTGCACCACAGGCTGGTCGTGGTCGTCGTCTCTCTGCTGGCGGTGGTGGGGGGTGTGGCCTTCGCCCGTTCGGTTCCCCTGGAGTTCTCCGGCAAGGTGGATCGCAGTGAGCTCGAGGCAGTGGTGGAGCTACCTCTGGGCACGGGGATCGGCGAGACCGAGGTGGTGGGGAGGCGGGTGGAGGAGGCCGTGCGCCACATCCCCCAGGTCAAACGGGTCTTCCTCACCATCGGTGGGGGTCAGCAGGAGCGGGTACACGAAGCGAGTCTCTATGTGGAGCTCCTGCCCAAGCACGAGCGAAGCGCGGGCCAGGCCGAAATCTTCGCGCACGTCCGCAAGACGCTGCGTTCCGCGGCCCCCGAGGCGAAGCGAGTCTCCGTGAGCGAGATCCCGTGGATCTCCGGGGGCGGCTTCAGCGCCTACAACCTGGAGTACAACATCCGCGGTCCCGATCTTCGTGAGCTCCGACGCCTCGGAGAGGAGGTTACGGACCGGATGCGCAGAGACCCGCGCTTCGTCGATGTGAAGATGAGCATCGAGCCCGGAAAGCCCGAGGTGCAGGTGCTTCCCGACCGCCAGCGCGCCGCGGACCTCGGCGTCTCCGTGCGGTCGCTGGCCAGTGCCGTCCGCGCCCTCGTGGGCGGTATCAAGGTGGCGACCTACGAGGAGCACGGCAGCCGCTACGACGTACGGCTGCGCCTCGCGCAGGACCAGCGCAGCGATGTGGACCAGCTGGGCGCGCTCCAGGTCCGGACCGCCCGGGGCGACTTGGTGGACCTCGCGAGCGTGGCTGCCGTGCGCGTCGAGACCGGACCTTCCCAGGTGGATCGCGAGGACCGATCACGCAAGGTGACGCTCTACGCGAATACGCCGGCCGGCGTGGCATTGGGGACGGCGACGGATCGTTTGGACGAAATCCTCGCCTCGGTAGGGTTGCCGCGGGGCTACCTGGGCCGCCACGCGGGCGCGTCCGAGCGCATGAAAGATTCGGCGCACTCGGTGCTCTTCGCCTTCGGCATGGCGCTCATTGCCCTCTACATCGTGCTGGCTAGCCAGTTCGACAGCTTCGTGCAGCCGGCGGTGATCATGGTCTCTGCGCCGCTCTCCTTCGTGGGTGCCTTTGCCGCACTTTCCCTCTCCGGCACCTCGCTCAACATCTTTGCGCAGATCGGCATCGTGGCGCTGATGGGCCTGGTCATGAAGAACGGGATCCTGCTCGTCGACTACGCCAACCAGCGCTGCGCGGCCGGGCTCGGGGCCCACGCCGCCATGACCGAGGCCGGGCCGGTGCGGCTTCGGCCGGTGCTGATGACCGCCTTCTCCACCTTTTTCGGCATGATCCCCGTCGCCATCTCCACGAGCGATGGCGCCGAGTGGCGCAACCCCATGGGCATCATCGTGGTAGGCGGCCTGCTCTCGTCCACCTTCCTCACGCTGCTGGCCGTGCCGGTCTTCTACACCCTGGCCGACGACGCCCTGGGTGGCGTCTCCCGCGCTACACGCGCGATCCGACGCCTGGCCCCTCGAAGCTGGGGTCGTGACTTCTCTCCGTGAGGAGCGGGGACGTTCTTTGCGAAGTTGCGTTGTTGGAAACAACGCAACTTCGCAAAGAACGTCCCCGCTCCTCACGGCGCAGGAAGCGAGAGGTAGCCGAGGAAGGCGCGGGACATCTCTACGGAGAGCGCTGCATCGGATTCCGGGGTCCCGTGGGCGCCAGGGCCGCGAAAGAGGATTGCCTCCTTGAGCACGCCGAGGATCAGGCGGAACGCGAAGGGGACCGCTGCGGCAGGGTCGGGATGGCCGATCTCGTCGCGGAGCCCTGCGAGGAGATCGCTCAGGCGGTCACAGACGTGGCGGATGGCCCACTCGCTGCGCTGACCGGTGATCGCATCGACGTGTGCCCGGCTGCGGGTAGGAACTTCAACAGGGGTTCCACGTCCGACAACGGGTAATGTGTTGGGCCCGATCGGGAGACCGGACCCTCCATCCCTGTGTTGATTCATCCCAATGGCGGGGATTTCAAGGGTTGGCGGCACATGCTCGCTGCGTGCCGCTCGCGCGGTGCAGGGGTGGCGTAGCGGGACGGGTGTGGATCGAGAATGCGGTCAGGCCCGGTCGCTCAGCGCTGGCTCTGGATGACCGGGATGTCGCTGAAGTCGCGGGGGGCAGGTTCGGACCGTGCTGGAGCCAGGGGTGGGGCGCGGACCGGAAGGCCGCCGAAGGGACTCGGCCCTGAAGGACTGAACTGGGAGTACTGGACGCCTCTGCGCTGGAGAAAGCCGGACATCTGTACTTTGGGCCCACGCTCTTGGGGGGAGTGGACGCTCCATGCTGCGTTCATACAGCACCGATTGATCCAATGGCGACGTCATGGCGAGGTGATGTCCGCCGTCCCGAATGATTCCGCGCCCCAGGAGGTCGTTCCGCCAGCCGGTGCAGGAGCAGGAAGGCGCGGGGCAGACGTCGATCCCGAACCCGTTCGAAGTGGGATTGCAGGTGTTTCCAGACGATCGGATAGGTGTTTCGGAAACGGAGGTTCTCGGAGCCGAGGGCCCTGTCCCACACCAGGACCCAGTCGACGTGGCTCTGGTCGAGGGTGCGGAGCATCTCCCGCTGCTCTTCCGCTGTGGCTGGCCACAACAGGTACAAGGACCAGATCGGCGCCTGCTTTTTGAGGATCGGATACAGGCCTGGGGTGTAGGGAACGATGAGGAGCGGTGCGTCCCGGGCAACGTGCTCGCCGACGCTGCGTTCGAGACCGGCGATCGCCCGCGCCAGCGGCGCCGGCACCCGCAGGACGTCGGCTCCAACTCGGGTGGTGACCTGCTTGCGCCACAATGCCGGAGCGACCTCGGTGTTTACGATCAGCCCGACCGCTCCGGAGAGCAGGGCGACGCTTCCCCAGACGGCCGCGCTTGCACGCCACCCGGCCTCCAAGGCCTTGGGCATTGCCAGCACGGCCAGCAGCACCGGGGGAATGGCCTGGGCCAGGTGGCTGGCATCCGAACGCACCACGGCATGGTGGGCGTAGAACAGCCCGACGAGCGAGGCGACGGCGACGACGCGGACCGCGGGCTGCTCGGCGTCTCCCCGCCAAGCGATCCAGAGCCCAGCCGCAATGACCAGGGGCCCCAGGACGAAGACCAGAGATATTGCGAGAGGTCCAGCCGCGGCGACACCAGACAGGCCGGGCAGCACCCGCCACGGCCATGGAAAGGGTAGGGGTAGGTTGGCCCCGTGACGCACGAAGAAGAGCAGGGAATTCAGGAAGCTCTCGGCAAACCCCGGCACCCAGATCAGCATCGCGAGGAACGGCAGCGCGCCGATCACTCCCCCGCCGGCGAAGGCGCCTATGGAGCGGGCCAGTGGGGGCCCGCTCCGCTTCCAACGGCTCCACAGCAGCACCGCCGAGAGGCCCAGGCCCGCATAGAGCGCGTGGTTTCGACCAAAAAACAGCGCGAGGCCCACAAAGGCTCCGGCCTGCAGGTGCCGCCGCCAGTCGGGTCGCTCGGCGAGGCGCACCCCGATCCAGACGGCTGCCATCGCCAGCGCTGGCTCGAAGAGCTTGTGGCGTGGGAAGGACCACGCCAGCAAGACGAGCGCCGTTGCGAAGCGCCAGGCTGGATGCACCACCACCCGGCCGGCCACCTGCAACCCACAGCTGAGCCCCAGGGCCAGGAAGGCAGCCACCGAGGCCCGCAGCGCCAGGATTCCCGGCCCCAGAAGCCAGGCCGCTGCTGCCGCCCAGTAGTAGCGCCCCGGCTCGTAGGACTGGAAGTCGCGGAGCGGCACGTCGCCGAGCAGCGTGCGGGTGGCGCCATACCAGAGGAATCCCTCATCGCTGAGGCCCAGGCCCACATTGCCGAGCCAGAGGAACCATGCGGCAACCAGCAGGCTGGCGATCCCGAGGCTCCATCCCGCGTTGGGCCCGTGGCGCGGCTCAGGCGGCACCCTCATCCATCCAAAGATGAAACCAGTGTTCCATCCTCAAGGTGAGGAAGCCGAGCCGCTCGTAGAGGCGATTGGCGGGCACGTTGCGGCCCTGGCTCACGACCTCGGCGCGTTCGCAACCTCGGGAGGCCATGAAGGCCAAGCCGCCGCGGGCCAGGCTCCCGCCTAGGCCCGCACCACTGGCTCCTGCCGCCACGGCGATGAGGCTGATGCGGCCACACGTATCCTCGAGGTTGGAGCACACGATGTAGCCCAGCGGCTGCGCGGACTGGCGGATCACGAGCACCTGCTGGTCCGGCTCCTCGAAGCCCCGTTCGAGCCAGCGCTCGTAGAGAGCATCGCAGCGCTCGTCGGGGAACCCCGGGTCCTGGTAGAAGCGGGAGGCGTGGTGGCTGCGCCGTGCGATCTCACGAAGCGCAGGAAGGTCCTTCTCCGCGGCGGGCTCGATCTCCGGCGGTGCCTCCAGATCGCCTCCGAGCGATCGCCCTCGCGTCAATCGAACATCCACGTGGCGAAAGCCGATCTCCTCCGCCGCGCGGATTCCCGGGCTGTCGTTCGCATCGAGCAGCAAGTAGAGGCAACGTAGCCCGTGGTCCCGCCCCCAGGCCTCCAGGCGCCGTGCCACTTCGGGCTTCAGGTCGGGCGCCCGGACCCGGCCGATGCGGAACCCGAAGAACTCGGAGTCCCATGCCAGGACCTCTGCAATTTCCTCACCCGTCATTCAACCCCTCTCGGGCCTGTGCTCTCCCGGACTGCGTAGCTTGGGCGATCCATTGACCGGAAGTGGATGCGCGCCAGATACTCCCCAATGATACCCAGGGAGAAGAGCTGAACTCCGGAGAAGGTCGCGATGATGGAGGCCAGGAATGCGAAGCCGGGTACAACGCTGCCCTGGATGAGGAAGCGACCCAATACGAAGAGCAGCGTCGCGACCCCAACGAGAGTGAAAGCGAAGCCTAGCAGGCTGGCGAGCTGCAGGGGGAGTGTGCTGAAGCCCGTCATCATGTTGAGGGCGTGGGCCAGAAGCCGCCGAACGGTGTAGTTGGAAGCTCCCTCGGCTCTCGGGTCGTGTCTTACCACGCGAGCCGCAAATCGGCTCGTGCCCCAGGTCAGCAGTACGTCGATCGAGACGTGCGGACCGCGATAGTCCGCGAAGGCGTCGCGCAGCCGCGTGCGAAACGCCCGGAAGGCACTCACATGGCTCGCGGTCTGCGCTCCCATGGTGGTGCTCAAGGCGATCTTGGTGATCCGCGAGGCCAGGTCCCGTGCGAAGCCGTGCTGCTCGTGCTCTGGCGTGCCGTAGACCACGTCCGCGCCACCGGCGATCGCCTCGAGCAGCTTCGGGATCTCTTCCGGAGGGTGCTGGAGGTCGTCATCGAGGGTGAGGACGAGCTCGTAGCGGGCCTCGCAGATGCCGCAGAGCAGGGCGTTGTGCTGGCCATAGTTCCGCAGCAGCCGGATGCCCCGTACCCAGCGGTGCTCCCGAGCGAGCTGCTCGATCACCGGCCAAGTCCGGGTCCGGCTGTCGTCATCCACGAGGATCAGCTCATACTCTTCGAACTGGCTCTCCAGCACGGGAGCCAGGCGCCGGGCCAGCTGCGGGAGCAGGGCTTCGCTGTTGAAGACAGGAACGACCACGCTGGCCGTCGGATTCGGATGCTCGGGACACATGGGCGGCCGCAAGCATACCGAAGCGGCCGAAGAGGAAAAACAACAGGGGTTCCGCGTCCGAGTACAGGTGATGTGGTAAACCTCCACGGGGGAGCGGACGCTCCATGCTGCGTTCATACAGCAACGATGGGGCCGATGGGGCCCGCCAAACGCATCCCGAGTGATCAGCTCGAGCTGCTCAGAGCGACTTCGCACCGCCGCCGCCTGCTCTTGCATTCAACACCGCGTGCTCTTCTACGAGACCGACGTCATGGGCATCCTCCACTATTCCAACGACGTGCGCTTCCTGGAGTTCGAGCGCATCCAGCGAGCATGCGATGGTGGATGATGCGGGGCGCCCCCTGGCCGAGATCGCGGAGAACCTGCGTCAATCCGACCAGGGAATCTGGGTCTCAGGCGGAACGCAGACGCTCTCCTACCCCGACAACGCGCGCGACTGGCTGTTTTCCCTGGAGGATGAATCCTGGTGGTTCCGCCACCGCAACGCATTGATCTGCAGCCTGGTAGACGCGTTTCCACCCGCCGGAGAAATCTTCGACATTGGAGGCGGCAACGGCGTTGTCTCCTGCGCCCTGCAACGAGCCGGCCATCCGGTCGTCTTGCTGGAGCCCGGTGCAGCGGGGGCCCGCAACGCCAGGTCCCGCGGGTTGAGCAAGGTGGTCTGCTCGACGCTGCAGGAGGCTGGCTTCCGGTGCGGCAGCCTACCGGCGGCAGGTCTGTTCGACGTGATCGAGCACATGGAAGACGATGTGGGATTCCTTCGAGAGCTCCGGAGGTGCGTCGCCGCTGGGGGCAGGATCTACGCAAGCGTACCCGCTCACGCCTGGCTGTGGTCCGCAGAAGACGAGTTTGCCGGTCACCAGCGGCGCTACAGCGAAACTCTGCTGCGGGAGACTTTTCAGCGAGCTGGGCTCAGCGTGGAATACCTCACCTTCATCTTCGCGCTTCTCCCCCTTCCCATGCTCCTGCTGCGGCGCGTCGCGAGCCTTCTCGGTCCATTCCAGGCAGCGGAGAATCGGGTCGAAGGCCACCTGAACCTTCGGTCGAGGGCCCTGACTTCGTTGCTGGATCAGACGGCGCGCTTGGAAGCGCACCGCGTAGGTCGGCGAAGGAGGATTCCGTTCGGCGCCAGCATCCTGGCTGTCGCACGTAGCACCCGCTAGCGCGTCGAGAGGCGTGAGCTGAAGGATAAAGAGGATACCCCCAGCTGAAGAGAGCGGGACTCGCCGGAGGACTGCCGTCTGGTAGGATCCCGCGGTGCCCAGGAATCCCAGCCGGTCCATAAAGATTCTTTTCCTCGCGGGGTCCACGCTGCTCACCCTTCTCCTTGGAGAGGTCGTCGTGCGTATGCTGCTCCCACAGCAGTTGCCTTCGCAGCAGACGATTAGGCAGTGGATCCTCCCTGGGATGTATGTCGAGGACGCGCGAGCCGGTTATCGTGTGGCACCAGGCTTCGAGGGCCAGCTTCAGCGAAATCGCGTACGGACACATTTCGTGACCAACTCCCTCGGCCTGCGCGACATAGAAGCGGATGACACCAGGCGTCCGCGGGTACTGGCATTCGGCGATTCCAACACCTGGGGCTGGGGGGTGAAGCAAGCCAGCGTATGGCCGGCCGTGGTCGGACGACGGCTCCGAGATCATTATCCGCATATCCAGGTCCTGAACTGTGGAACCAATGGCTACGGGACAGCGAACGCTCTTGGGCTGCTTCAAGACATCGGGCCCCAGCTCGCTCCGGACCTCGTCCTGTTGGGCTTCTATGCAAATGATTTTTCGGACAACCTGGCGGGAATCAATGCCTACAGTGTAAAGGATGGATATCTCTTCGACGAGAGGAGTCAGCGTTATTGGCAGGCCCGGCCGCTGTTGCGTAGGAGTCATTTGATCCGTTTGATCAACCGGGTCTGGGATGGAATTCGCGTGCGATGGTTCGGCGGTCTCCCGCAGGGTCGGGCCGGCTGGAACTTCGATCTGGACGACCTCAGAAAGGGCGGAGCTCTATCCGCCGCCCTGATCATTCAGATGAGGGACCTGTCCAGGCAGATCGGCGCCCGCTTTGCCGTTGTGTGGCTGCCGGCGCCCGAGTTGGTGAGATCCACGAAGCGCAAGATCCCTATCCGTTGGCAGCTTCGAGCTGCGGTCTCCAGCGCGGGAATTCCCTCGATCGACTTGCTGGCTCCGGTGCGGCAGCTGCGTCGCTGGCGCAACCTCTACATCCCGAAAGACAGCCACCTAAGCGCGGAGGGGCACGCGTTTGTCGGTAGGCTCGTCAGTCAATTCATCGAGAGCGAAGGGTCGCTTCTGCCCGAGCCGGTGACGGCCGAGGTGGGCCAGAGCCGCGCCGTCGGCCGATGACATCGAAGAGGCTGCCTTCCCGCGCGATCGTCCCGAGCCAGCCAACCTGAGTTACGACACGCTGATAGGCCGATCCGGGATCGGTCTCACAGAAGAGACTCCCTGCGTCTTCCCCGCTCGATCCGAGGATCGGAGGCGAGCAGTTCAGGAACTCGACGTCATACTCGTCGAACCAGCGCAATACCTCGCCGATCGAATGCCAGGTCTCGTGGGGATTGAAGTACTGGTCTCGGATCCAGATCTCGGCCTTCCTGGCGTCTCGGATCCGTTCTCGCACCACGTAGTCAATGCGCGGGCCCAGTACGTGGATCAGTTTCGAACGAAGCCAACTGAGAATCCGAGCGTACCGATTGTAGAGTCCCACCATGATGACTCCGCCAGGCCGCACCTTGCGTACGATCTGACCAAAGGCGCGCTTCGCATCCATGGTGTGGTGCAGCACGCCATGCGAGATCACGACGTCGAAGGAATCATCCTTGACTGCCAAGTCGAATATGTCCATCTGGGCAAAGGACGATCGGCGTAGCCCGTTGTGAATCTTGTGCTCGACGGCGAGGGCCAGGCTGCTCAGGGTCATGTCCACGCCAAGCACATGGTTGTGGTTGAGCTGAAGGAAGTGGCTGAGCTGCCCCGTACCACAACCGCACTCGAGAACCGTGCGATTGAATCCGATCGCCGCGAGAAGCTGGGCTGTGAACGGGTTCTCCCTGCCTTTCGCGACCAGGTCTGCGAAGCCCTCGAGCCCCTCGTAGCTCGGGAAGGGGTTCTCCTCGTAGAATCCCCGGACCCGCGCCGTCACATCCTCGGGAGCGCCGTCTGGCAAGAGTGACGGGACGCCGCGCAGGTGAGGATAGAAGCGGTCGGTCTGGCGGCAGTACAAACCGCCCTCGACCAGCTCGAGGTCACCTCCCCGGGAGACTCCCGGTGCCTTCAGTAGCGGCAGGATCCGATCACTCAGCAAAGGCGGGGCGCCGCCCGGAGGGACGTGCGTGTTCACGGCTGCTCCTCCTTGAGCACCACGTGATTTCCGAGCACGAGCACGTCCATCTCCGTCCCAAGGAAACAGTGGTAGGCGTCTACTGGAGAGCAGACGATTGGTTCATCCGCGACGTTGAAGCTGGTGTTCACCAGTACCCCAATGCCGGTTCGCGCCTTGAAGGCCTGGAGCAGGCGGTGGAAGCGGGGATTCTTCTCAGCGGAGACGGTTTGAACCCGAGCGGAGCCGTCCACATGGGTGATCGCGGGCAGATCACCGCGGACGGCATGCAGCTTCGCGAGCCCCTTCTGCGCGTGGTCGTCGCCTTCTCCTACACCGGACTCACCGTGCACAGGCGTTACCAACAGCATGTACGGACTTTCTCGCTCCAGCGCGAAGTGCTTCGACACGTCCTCGGTGAGCACTGCAGGCGCGAAGGGCCGAAAGCTCTCTCGGTACTTGATCTTCAGATTGAGGAGCCTCTGCATCCTCGGCGATCTCGGATCGGCGAGGATCGAGCGGTTTCCCAGGGCGCGAGGTCCGAACTCCATGCGCCCCTGGAACCAGCCCACCACCTTTTCCGCGTCGAGGGCCTCGGCCACTTCCGGGAAGAGCAGCGCGTCGTCCAGGCGCCTGTAGCGGGCGCCGGCCGCCTCGAGCATGCCGCCGATGTCGTCGTCGGAAAAAGCGGGACCCAGATATGCCCCCGCCATCCCGTCCCGCCCATCGTCGGGGATGCAGCGACCCACCCCTCCAACCGTGTAGGAGAGGGTCTGCGCAATGCCGATCGAAGCCCCTGCATCTCCCGCAGCGGGTTGGATCCAAAGCCCGTCAAAGGGACCCTCTCGCAGCAGTTCGCCGTTGACTACGCAGTTGAGGGCAACCCCTCCCGCCATGCACAGGTTCTCCATGCCCGTCTCGCGCCGAAGGCCGTTGCAGATCCGCATTACCGCATCGGCGGTGACGGACTGCACTGACGCAGCCAGGTCCATGTGACGCTGTTCAATAGGATCTCCCGCTCTCCGAGGTGGTCCACCGAAGAGGGCGTCGAATCGGCGGTTGGTCATGGTGAGTCCGATGCAATAGTTGAAGTAGCTCATGTCCATGCGGAATGAGCCGTCCTCCAGTAGCGAGATCAGGTGCTCATGGATCAAGTCGACGAAGCGCGGCTCGCCGTACGGCGCGAGACCCATGAGCTTGTACTCACCGTCGTTCACCTTGAATCCGAGGTAGTAGGTGAATGCGGAATACAGCAAGCCAAGCGAGTGCGGAAAACGGATCTCCCGGAGCAGTTCTATTTCGTTTCCTCGGCCCACGCCCACGGTAGTCGTAGCCCACTCGCCCACACCATCCATGACGAGGATCGCAGCCTCCTCGAAGGGCGATGGATAGAAAGCACTGGCCGCGTGGGAGTGGTGATGGAAGCCGAAGAGCAGGCGGTCCGGTGAAGCGGCCCCGAGCCCCAGCGCGGAAAGCTCCCGAAGGATCGCCTGCTTCTGGAAGACCTTCTGCTTCACCCAGAGCGGCATCGAGGCGGCAAAGGAGGGGAAGCCGCGAGGCGCAAACCCCACGAAGGTTTCGAGCAGGCGGTCGAAGCTGAGCAACGGCTTGTCATAGAAGCCGACGTAATCGACGTCTTCCAGGCCGACTCCCGCCTCCTCGAGACAGTACCGGATTGCCTCGGATGGGAAGGCTGAATCGTGCTTGTGTCGCGTGAATCGTTCGAGCTGCGCTGCGGCCCGGACGACTCCATCCTCGACCAGTGCTGCGGCGCTGTCGTGATAGTACGCGGAGATCCCGAGGACACGCACTGGAGCGGTTCGAGGCCCTAAAAGAGCGCGTAGATGAAGGGCGCGATCGCAGTGCCCTGTGCGAGGATGAGCAGGCCACCAAGAGCGATGATGCCCACGAGCAGCGGCCCGAGCCAGTACTTCCTGTAGACACGCATGAACTTGAGAATCTGTCCGAGTAGCTCGAACATGGCTTTCTTGCTCCGAACCGGCTCAGAACTGGTCGTGGAGTGTATCAGGGCCCACTTTGCGCTCCACCGGCCTCCAGAAGCTACCCTCGCGCGGCTCCGGATGCCGGTTCGCGGGATCAGCCCGGAAGCAGCGGGCCAACAATCCGGCGGGCAGAATCAACCCGTAGAAGAAGAGTCCCAGCAATGCGACATTGGTGACGCGAGAAATGACCGTTCCCAGGGCGCCCCAGCTACGATTCAAGGGAAGCAGGAGACCGGGAGCGACGACGGCGAGCACGACGAGCACCGACGAGGCGATGAGCGCCCAGGGCAGCAGCCGGCCGGACAACAGCCAGGTCAACGCCGCAATCGCGCCAAGAAGGGTCGCGACGCCCAGGCCGAAGCTGCGATCACTCATACGGGGGGCGCCCATTGCTGTCCCTATACTCCCTCAGGTATCGCCGTGTCAATTTCGTATCCGGGCGATGCCGGCCGCGAAGACGATCCGGAACTCGTGCTCGCTGCTCGAGGGATCCCTCGCCCGGCCGATTGCAGCTTGTTTGCAGCTGCTCGTCGTACCGTGTCTGTAATGGCACCCCGTGGGGGCAAGCAACCAAACTGCGTCCCGGTCCCAGCGTCACCCGGCGGGTCGCCAGAAGGGGACGGCCAGCCCCTCCTCGCACTCCACGGCGTAGGCTTCGACGGCGAGGCCGATGTGGACGTCCTCGGGGGCGCAGTCGCTGATGTGGGTCATCATGCGCACGCCCTCGGGAAGCTCGATCATGGCGACCTCGTAGGGCAGCTGGTCTTTGAAGGGCGGCATGTAGTTCTGGCGCACCACGGTAAAGGTGTACACCTCGCCGCGTCCGCTGGCGGTGGCCCACTCGGGATCCGCGCCGCAGGCCGTGCATGCGGCGCGCGGGTAGAACTGTGCGTGGCCGCAGGCGGGACAGCGCTGGTAGTGGAGCTCGCCGCGCGCAGCCGCCTCGTAGAAGGGCCGTTGCACGCCATCGGGATCCGGCAGCACGCGATTCCACTCCTCGTCGCGAATCACCTCCATCAGGCGGGCCCTCCCTTGCCAAGCACCACCGCCCCGATTCCCGAAAGCCAGCCCCCGGAGCCGGCCGCCAGGGCCAGCTCGCAGCCTGGTACCTGGGCCTCTTCTGCCTGGCCGCGCAGCTGACGCACCGCCTCGATCAGCAGGAAGATGCCGCGCATGCCCGAGTGGCTGGCGCTGAGCCCCCCGCCGTCCGTGTTCAGGGGCACGCGGCCGCCGCGCTTCAGGTGGCCTTCGGCCACGAAGGGGCCGCCCTCGCCCTTGGGGCAGAAGCCCAGATCCTCGAGCAGCATCAGGACGGTGATGGTGAAGCTGTCGTAGAGCTGCAGGGTGTCGATCTCGTCGGGCCTCACCCCCGCCTGGCCGAGGGCTTCGGGTCCGCACTTCGCGGCGGCCGAGACGGTGAAGTCCGGCATCTGGGAGATGTTCCAGTGGGTCTGGCCGCCGGCGGCACCCAGCACGTAGATGGGAGGCTGCTTCAGGTCTCGGGCGCGCTCTTCTGTGGTCAGCAGCAGGGCGCCGCCGCCGTCGGACACCACGCAGCACTCGAGTTTGTGCAGCGGGTCCGCGATCATGCGGCTTCCCAGCACGTCGTCCACCGTGATGGGCTCCCGGTACATCGCATTCGGGTTGAGCGCGGCGAATTCGCGCACGCCTACAGAGATCTCCGCCAGCTGCTCGGGCTTGGTGCCGAACTCGTGCATGTGTCGCTGTGCCACCATGGCGTAGGCGCCCACCAGGGTGAGCCCGTAGGGGGCTTCGAACATCATCGGCCCGGCCACCTTCTTCGAGCGTCGGAAGCCGCCGGTGCCGAGGGTCCGGCCCATGCGGCTCAGGTAATCCGAGCCATAGGTGACGAGCACCGTTTCGCACAGCCCCTCGCGCAGGGCGGCCATGGCGTGCTGCACATGGAATTCGAAGGAGGAGCCCCCGGTCATGGTGGAGTCGATCCAGCGGTGGTCGATGCCCAGGTACTCGGCCATCACGATGGCCTCGCCGAGCTCGCCCCCCATGCCGGCGCTGGCGTAGCCGTCGATTGCGGACTTCGGCAGGCCGCAGTCGGCCAGCGCCCGCTGCATGGCCTGGGCGTGGTGCTGAGCGCTCGAGAGATGCGGTGCCTTCGGATAGTCCGAGAGGCCGATACCGACGATCACGGGGCTGCGAGACAAGACTTCTCCTCAGGGCTTGCGCCGCACCGGCGGCAGGTCTTCGAAGCGCGGGGCGCGTTTTTCCTGGCGGGCCCGGAAGGCCTCCTGCATGTCGCCTCCGTGGAACATCCCGGCATTCCAGGTGGCGATGTAGTCGAGGCCGTCCGCGACGCTGTGGCTGCGGGTGTAGCGCAGCATCTGCTTGCTGCCCCACACCGCCAGGGGCGAGCGCTCTGCAATTTCTCCCGCCAGGCCGAGCACGGCCTCCAGCATGGCTTCCTGGTCGGGGTAGACCGCATTGACCAGGCCCACCTCCCTGGCACGCGCGGCGGGCAGCCGCCGGCCGCTGTAGGCGAGCTCTCGTACGACACCTTCTGGGATGAGCTTCGGCAGGCGCTGCAGGGTGCCGACGTCGGCGACGAGGCCCAGGTTGATCTCCTGGATGCAGAAGAAGGCGTCCTCGGTGCAGTAACGCATGTCGCAGGCGGCGATCAGGTCCACGCCCCCTCCCACGCAGCCGCCCTGCACCGCGGCGAGCACCGGCAGGCGTGCTTCTTCGAGGGCATTGAAGCTGCCCTGGAAGTGGGCAATCTGCGCTCGGGCGGCGGCGCGTTGGCGCCCGAGCTCCTGGGGGCCGCTTCCTTCCCCCGCCTCTCCCGCGAGGCCGCCCTCGGTGAAGACCGCCAGGTCCATGCCTGCCGTGAAGTGGCGGCCCGTGGAGGAGAGCACGATCGCGCGAGCGCGCCCCTCGTCGCTGAGGGTGGTCACCATCTCGGGCAGCTCCCGCCAGAAGGCGGGGGTCATGGAGTTGAAGGCCTCGGGGCGGGCGAGCTGGATGTGCGCCACCTGGCCCTCCCAGGTGAGGCGCAGCGTTTCTTCCTCGCCCATTTTTACCTCGCCTCGCTGCCCGGTACTTCCACGGTTTCCGTGTCCCGGCCGGAGCGCAGCACCTGGCCGGGTGTGGCTCCGGTGGGTTTGCCGTGGCGCACGATCTCGCAGCCGCCCACGATTACATGCTCGATGCCCTCCGCGTCCGCGTACAGGCGGCCGGCACCGGCGGGCAGGTCGAAACGGGTGTAGGTGGGCCCGCAGCCGACCCGCTCCGGATCGAAGACCGCGATGTCGGCGTGCCAGCCCTCGCGCAGCTGGCCGCGCTCGCGCAGACCGTAGAGGCGGGCGGGCACGTCGCTGAGCTGGTGGACAGCTTCTTCCCAGCCGAGCAGCGCTCGCTCGCGGACGTTCTGCAGCACGTGGGTGGTGAAGGCGAAGGTGTCGATCATGTCCAGGTGGGCGCCGGCGTCGGAGGCACCGATCACGGCGCGCGGGTCCCGCCAGACCTTGGCGCGCAGCTGCCAGGTGGCGTCGTCCGTCCCCTGGGTGGGCGTCAAGAAGGAGGTGCGCAGATCGTCCTCGAGGGCCACGTCGAGGAGGCAGTCGAAGGGCTCCTGGCCGCGCTCCTCTGCCACCTCGCCCACCGTGCGATCCTTCAGGCCGGCCAGGGCTGGGGCATGCACCTGGTCGAAGCGCATCACGGCCCAGTTGGCGAGGCCGCGCAGCACGCCGGCGTCCTCGGAGGCGGCGCGCTCGGCCAGGTGCCTGCGATAGGCGGGCTCGCGTAAGCGCTGCTTGCGCTCCTCGAGGGGCAGGCGGAAGAGCGGTGCCCAATCCGGCAGCGCGTCGAAGATGAAGCCGCTGGTGAGGTTGATCCGTACGCTCATGGGCTGGGGGACGGTGAGGGCCACGACCGTGGCGCCTCGCTTCGAGGCATAGTCCGACGCACTGAGCTGGGCCTCCGCGAGCTTGGGCGCGGCGGCGCTCGGCGCCAGCACGTTCCAGTTGAGGGGTCGATTGGCGGCGAGGGAGAGATCCGTCATCAGCTGCTTCTGCTCCTCGCTGAAGGCGCCGAGCCCCGGCAGGAACTCGAGCAGCGTGCCCGGCAGCTCGCGCAGGGCGCCGGCCAAGGCGACGAGCTCTTCCCGGGACGCGTGGCGGGAGGGTACGGGGGCACCGTCGCCGTCGTTGTGGGTGGGGGCGACGCTCGAAGAGAAGCCCATGCCGCCCTCGCGGATGGAGGTCTGGAGCAGCGCCACCATCGCCTGGATCTCCTCTGGGCTGGCTTTCTCGCCCACCGCCCGCGGCCCCATCACGCAACGGCGCAGGGCAGAGTGGCCGACCAGGAAGCCCGCGTTCACGGCCAGGCGGCCCTCCAGCTGCGCCAGAAAATCGCCGAAGCTCTTCCAGTCCCACGGTACACCGGCCGCGAGGCTCTCGAGGGGCATGCCCTCGACCCGCGCCAGCATGCGCATCAGGTAGTCGCCGGCGCCCGGAGCCAGGGGCGCGATGCTGAAGCCGCAGTTGCCCCCGAAGACGCTGGTGACGCCGTGGAAGGGGGACGGGGAGAGGGTGCCATCCCAGAAGCCCTGGGCGTCATAATGCGTGTGGACGTCGATGAAGCCCGGGCAGACGATCCGACCGCTGGCATCGATGCTCTGGGCGGCCTCCTCTGTGAGCGTGCCGAGGGCAGCAACGCGGCCGTTGCGGATGCCCAAGTCCGCGGGACGCGCGGGCGCGCCGCTACCGTCGATGAGGCTTCCACCTCGGATGGCGAGGTCCAACATGGGGGGTCTCCCGATTGTCGTGGGTTCCGGCGTTCTTGGCGCGCTTCTACGCAGGAGAAGGGACGGATGCCAGCTGGGGCAGGCCCAGGATCTGCTCTGTCTCGAGGACGGTAGCGAGCCGTCGTCCGTGCGCCTCGCAGAGCTTCCTGGCGCGCTCGACCTCTGCAAGGTTGCTCTCTGCGCCCATATCGTCCTCGAGGCCGACGCGAAGATGCCCGCCACGCGCGAGAGCCAGTTCCGCAATGGGCGTGTCGAAGAGCGAGCCGCCCAGCACTGCGACGGCCCAGGGCAGGTCTACACCGCGCAGCATCGCCAAGTAGAGCTCGAGGGCCTCGGGGATGGGGGGCGCGCTGAAGATGGGCTCGCCAGGCCCCAGAAAGCCGCCGGCGCTGAAGTAGAGCTTCACCAGGGTGCCGGGCGGCAGCGCGCCGGCACGCCGTGCAGCCAGCACCACGCGCAGGAAGCCCGGCTCGAAGATGGCGACGCTCGGGCCGAGGCCGTGCCTGGCGCACAGGGCCGCCATGGCGCGGATGTCGTTCGGGCTGTTGGCGTAGACGTAGTCGATGGGCATGGGCCAGCCGTCTTCCAGACTGGCGCCCAGGTTGACCGAGCCCGTGTCGAGGGCCGCGCAGCGGATGGCGCCGGCTTCGGCGAGGATGCGATTGTGGTCGTAGCGCTGCACGATGCTCTCGCCCGGGGCCACTGTGGGATAGAGGATGGCGTCCGGCCGCTCCTTCAGGATGGGCTGGTAGGCGGCGAGGTAGAGCTCGGCGCCGGCCTCCGGCGGTCGTACCGGGTCGTGGGTATGCGTATGCACGATGCTGGCGCCCACCTCCAGGCAGCGCAGCGCATCGGCCGCAATTTCGGCCGGCCGCTCGGGAACGGCCGGGTTCTGGGCCTTGTGTGTCACGCCGTTCAGGGCGACCTCCAGGATGACCGGACCGCCGCTCGTCCCTTTCACGCTCATCACGGGGCCTCCCGCACGCTGCGCTCCGCCGTGAGGCGCGTGAGGTGCGTGGCGGCGATGCGCCAGGCGTCGTCTTCGATCCGGTAGGTCTCCGTGTAGTGGCCACGGCCTACCAGCCGGTACTTCGGGTGCTCGATCCGATCGGACATGGCCCAGATGCCGTGCGCCTGGCCTGGAGTGGTGATCTCGATCTCCGGCATGTAGCCGTGGTGGACCGTGATGGCTTCGCGCAGGATGTGGCGGAGGCGCTCCACGATCTCGGTGCGCCCCTGGAAGACGTCGCCTTCGCCTTCCCCCCAGCGCAAGGTCGCGTCGCGCGTGAAGACCTCGGCGAAGTCCTCCCACTGCTTGGTGTCCATGCAGCGAAAGTAGCGAGCCTTGAGCTGCTTGATCTGCTCGATGTCCCGGAGCTGGTCTGTGTCCACGGCCGCCCTCAGCCGAGTTGCTTGGTGAGGAAGTCTGCGATCTCTTCCACGGCTTGCTGCGCTTCCGGCAGGATCGGTGCGAAGGCGTGCCAGACGTGGATCATCTCCTCCCACACCCGACACTCGGCGTCCACCCCGGCGGCTCGCGCGCGGTCGGCGACGCGGACAGCATCATCCATCAGGATCTCGGCACTACCCACTTGGAGGAGGAGCGGCGGCAGTCCCTGGAAGTCCGCGTAGAGCGGCGACGCCAGGGGCTGCTTGGGATTGGCCCCACCCAGGTAGGCGGCCGCCATCTTCCCAAGGCTCTCCTGCTCGACGAAGGGGTCCAGCTGGGCCTTGGTCTGGATGGAGTCGCCTGTGGCGGCGAGGTCCGTCCACGGAGAGAGGCCCGCGGCGGCGCCGGGTAGCGGGAGCCCCTGGTCGCGGATCGCGATGAGTGCTGCGAGGGCCAGACCACCGCCGGCAGAGTCCCCGGCCAGGGCGATGTGCGCCCCTGCGAGGCCCTGGTCCAGGGCAAACCGGTAGGCCGCCACGGCATCTTCCAGTGCCGCCGGGTAGGGATGCTCTGGCGCGAGTCGGTAGCCCACGTTCAATACGCGCAGCCCAGCGCTGCGTGAGAGGTTGGCAGTGAGCCCGCGGTGGCTCGCGATGGAGCCCATGCAGTAGCCCCCGCCGTGGAAGTAGATGAGGGCACGGTCCACTCGGGCGCCCGCTGCCGTCGTCCACTCGGCGGGAACCCCGCCCGCATCGACCTCCTCGAGGGCCACGTCTTCGGGGAGCGGAGCCGCCGCCGCCAACGCCTCCATCGATGCGCGCATCTCCAGCACCGTTTCGCCCTGGATTGGGTTGGCGGCCTGCAGTCCCGCCACGATTGTCTTCAGCGCTTCACTCGCCATCTTTCTCCTTCGGGGGCGGGGACGTTCTTTGCGAAGTTGCGTTGTTGGCGGCTAGCCGCCAACAACGCAACTTCGCAAAGAACGTCCCCGTTCTCGTTTTGCAATTGCGTGGGAGAGGAAGCGGGCGGCTTCCTCCAAGTGTTCGTCGAGGGGGTAGTCCTCTTCGCGGGCCCAGCTCAGCATGACGCCGAGGAAGGGGGCAAGGACCATCTCCGTCAGGAAGCCCACGCCGTGCTCCCGCGTCACATCGCCAGCGGCCACGCCGTCTTCCAGCAGCCTGCGGAAGGCCCCGGCCAGGCCGCGGCTGGGCGTGGGGTCCAGGTCCTCGGCGTTTGCCATCCGCACCACCTCCAGCAAGAGCTCCCGGTGACGCGGGCCGTGGCGCCGCGCCTCCTCGGCGGCGCGACGGAAGAGGTGGGTGAGGCGCTGGGGCGTGGGGACAGGCTGCTTGCGGGCCTCTTCCACCAGGATGCAGAGGTTCTCGGTGAAGGCCTCGGCGATTTCGCCGAAGAGGTGTCGCTTGCTAGGGAAGTGGTTGAAGAAAGTCTTCTGGGCTACGTCGGCGCGGGCGCAGATGTCGTCCACCTTGGTCTCTTCGACTCCGTGCGCGTCGAAGAGGGCCACCGCGGCACCCAGGATGCGTTCGTGCACCTCGCGCTTGCGCCGCTCGCGGCGGCCCAGCGTCTTCCCCGCTCCTCCGCTCTCCTCCGTCACCGCAGATCCCTCCGGGGAGCGCCGTGCTCCCAACCCATGATGGACCATGGCGCTTGATTCGTACAGTCGAATGTAACTATGCTGCTCGCTGGACCCACCCAAGGCACTCGAGGAGCCCCCCATGGCCTACGACCTGCTGATCCGCGGCGGCACGGTGATCGACGGCAGTGGCATGCCCGGCTTCACAGCGGACGTGGCCCTCGTGGAGGGGCGCATCGCCAAGGTCGGGCGTGTCACTGAGGGCGCCAAGCGCGAGCTCGACGCGGATGGTCTGGTGGTCACACCGGGCTTCATCGATGTCCATACCCATTACGATGTCCAGCTCGATTGGGACCCCCTGGCCACGCCGAGCTGCTGGCATGGCACCACGACGGTGTTGGCGGGCAACTGCGGCTTCACCCTGGCCCCTGCCAAGCCCCAGGACGTGGACTGGCTGGCCGGCATGCTGGCGCGTGTGGAAGGCATGTCCCGGGCGGCCCTCGGTGCAGGCCTCGCCTGGCGGGGCGGCAGCTTTGGCGACTACTGGGCGCGTTTCGAGGGCAAGCTCGGCATCAACGTCGGCAGCTACGTGGGCCACTGCGCCGTGCGCCGCTGGGTGATGGGCGATGACGCGTCGGAGCGCGCCGCGACTCCCGGCGAGATCGCAGCCATGATGGAGCTGGTGCGGCAGGCCATGGCCGAGGGCGCCCTGGGCTTCTCCACCTCCCAGCTCGATCTCCACGTGGGGGAGGACGGCCGGGGCGTGCCCAGCAACCATGCCAGCCGGGAGGAGATTCTGGAGCTCTGCTCGGTGCTGGCCGAGTTCGATCGCGGCGCCCTGGAGATCATCCCGAAGTCCATCGCGGAAGGTTACAGCGAAGCGGACCGCCAGCTGATCCTCGACATGTACCGTGTCTCCGGCCGGCCCATCGAGCTGAACCTCTTGCTGCCCACCCCCACCAATCCCATGGGCTGGCAGCAGATGCTGGACTTCTGCCACGAGGCCTGGGCACAGGGCGTGCGCTTGCATCCGCAGACCACCACCAACGAGCTGGGCCTGCACCTGAAGCTCAGCGACACCTTCGTCTTCGATGAAATGCCCGCGTGGCGTAGCGTACTGACCCTGCCCGAGCCCGAGCGCTCCCGGCGCCTGCGCGAGCCCGCGGTGCGCGCGCGCCTGCGTAGCGAGTGGGACAGCGACGCCGCACGCAGCGTGAACCTCGACTGGCGGGAGCTGGAGGTGGAGGCGAGCCCGCAGCAGGCCCACGGCGGTCGCGTGGGGAAAAGCGTCGCGGAGCTGGCCGCGGAGAGCGGCGCGGATCCGCTCGACACTTTTCTCGACATCTCCCTGGAGGATGCCCTGGAGACGAGCTGGCAGACCCGCAACAGCGACGTCGCCCGCCAGTTCATTGCGCACGTGGTGCGGGCCGGCGTATCGGACCCCATCGTGATGGCCGGCAGCAGCGACGGCGGGGCCCACCTGGGCTCCTTCGTGGGCGCGGACTACACGACGCGTCTCCTCACGGACTGGACCCCGGACCCTCTGCCCCTCGAGCGTGCCATCTGGCAGCTCACGGGCATGCCGGCCACTGTGCATGCGCTCGAGGGCCGCGGCTTCCTGCGCGAGGGGGCACATGGCGACGTCGTGGTCTTCGACCG
>Ga0114931_10002842_pt1 | contig 22036 bp, 13 predicted proteins | sample 2SBtaG_FD_89579 | JGI IMG/M metagenome (GOLD analysis project Ga0114931, IMG submission 89579) | Deep subsurface microbial communities from Kolumbo volcano to uncover new lineages of life (NeLLi) - 2SBTROV14_V59a metaG | ecosystem: Environmental > Aquatic > Marine > Volcanic | place: Kolumbo... | reverse complement strand
CGACAATGTGAAGGTGACGGTCAAGTTGATCGTGCCGATTGCGATGGAAGAGGGTCTGCGGTTTGCTGTCCGTGAAGGTGGCCGGACAGTCGGTGCCGGTGTGGTTTCCAAGATTATCGAGTAGTCCATCGCCTGCTTTCTCGGCGCCACTGTTTTATTGGTGTAAGTGGTTTACGGCTAACATAGGTCAGTAGCTCAATTGGCAGAGCAGCGGTCTCCAAAACCGCAGGTTGGGGGTTCGATTCCCTCCTGGCCTGCCATGTTAGTTTCAATGCCTGGCTCTTGAATATTCGAGCCCGCCTTTTTTACGATTTTTTTAGATAAATAAATGACAGCACATTCTGAATCGGATACCTCTGTGTTCGATATGTTCAAGCTGACGGTCGCCGGTGCATTGGTTGTCGGGGGCGTTTTCGGCTTTTATTACTTTGTGGATCAGCCGTTGTTGTATCGGGTGCTCGGCTTGCTGGGCGTGGTCGCTGTGGCAAGCGCTGCGTTTTTCACGACAAGGCAAGGGGGGCAGTTATGGGCTTTTATCCGCGAAGCAAGAGTGGAAGTGCGGAAGGTGGTGTGGCCAAGTCGACAGGAGACCACGCAAACGACCCTGATCGTCATCGTCATGGTCTTTATTGTTGGCATGATATTGTGGTTGCTTGATATGTTTCTATTCTGGGGCGTGCGTTTGTTGACGGGCCAAGGGAGCTGAAATGGCGTTGCGGTGGTACGTCGTTCATGCGTATTCCAACTTCGAAAATCAGGTGAAGCGCTCATTGGAAGAACGCATAAAGCGCGCAGGATTGGAAGAGTATTTCGGCAAGATTTTGGTGCCGACAGAGGAAGTGGTTGAAATGCGCTTGGGACAGAAAAGAAAGAGCGAGCGCAAGTTTTTCCCTGGCTATGTGCTGGTGCAAATGGAATTGACGGACGAAACCTGGCATTTGGTCAAAGATGTTCCTCGCGTGCTGGGCTTTATTGGTGGGAGTTCCGACCGGCCTGCGCCGATCTCGGACAAAGAAGCGGCCGCGATATTGAATCGTGTCGAAGAAGGGATCAATAAGCCGAAACCCAAAGTTCTTTTTGAGGTGGGCGAGGTCGTGCGTGTGATCGACGGGCCGTTCAAAGATTTCAGCGGTGTTGTCGAAGAAGTGAATTACGAAAAGAGCAAGCTCCGGGTTTCCGTTTTGATATTCGGTCGATCGACGCCTGTCGAGCTGGACTTCGGCCAAGTAGAAAAAGGCTGAATGCGCGAAGGTATTCGGCGATTCCCATTTTCCGAGCGGGGTATGACGCGCCGATTAGCCCGAAGATTTCATAAATTTGCGCCGATATCGCGCCGGATATTGGTTTCACAAGGAAATTTCCGAAGGAGTGGCGTATCGGTGACTACGGCCGACTGAGGACAAATCCGCCGGGAGCGGATTTGAACAGTTTCGCTGGCCCGAAGGGCGGAGGGCAGGAAGCCCGGAGTAAATATTTCTTGTGGAATCAAGAAACAAGCGAGATCAAGCATAATTTGTGAAAGATTCGGGTTAAGGCCCCGCTCGAAATCTTTTATGGTTGCAAATCGTTCTATTGTTCCGGGGAGCTGAATAAGCGATCGAACCCGTCGGGAGAGATTAATGGCAAAGAAAGTACAGGCATATATCAAACTGCAGGTCAAGGCGGGCGAGGCGAATCCCAGTCCTCCGGTAGGACCGGCACTTGGCCAGCATGGCGTCAATATCATGGAGTTCTGTAAGGCATTCAATGCGAGTACGCAGGAAATGGAAAAAGGGATCCCGATCCCGGTGGTGATAACGGTTTATAGTGACCGCAGCTTTACCTTTGTCACAAAAACACCGCCTGCCTCGGTTCTGCTCAAGAAAGCGGTCGGTATTGCCAAAGGGAGCAGTATACCCAATACCAACAAGGTCGGACGGGTAACGCGCGAGCAGATGGAAGAGATTGCCAAGACCAAGACGCCCGATTTGACGGCTGCCGATATGGATGCGGCGGTGCGCACCATCGCAGGAACCGCTCGCAGCATCGGTTTGGAAGTGGAGGGTGTCTGATGGCTAAATTGTCCAAGCGATTCAAGTCAATCAGGGAAGCGATCGATAAAAGCCAATCGTATCCAATCGATGAAGCCCTTGCGCTGTTGAAAAAGCTGAGTTCGGTAAAGTTCAACGAGTCCGTCGATATCAGCGTCAACCTTGGCGTTGATCCAAGAAAGTCCGATCAGGCAATACGTGGTTCGACCGTTTTACCTAATGGAACCGGACAGGACATACGTGTGGCCGTGTTCACGCAGGGGGCGAATGTCGATGCTGCGAAAGAAGCGGGGGCCGATATCGTGGGTATGGATGATCTCGCCGCCCAGGTCAAAGCAGGCGAAATCAACTTCGACGTCGTCATTGCATCCCCCGACGCGATGCGTGTCGTTGGACAGCTTGGTCAAATTCTCGGTCCGCGAGGGTTGATGCCAAATCCGAAGGTCGGAACGGTAACCCCGGATGTGGCAACAGCTGTTCGGAATGCAAAAGCAGGGCAGGTCCGCTATCGAACTGATAAAGGTGGGATCATTCACTGCACGGTTGGAAAAGTCGGGTTTGATATCGAGGCTTTGAGGCAGAACGTCGAGGCTTTGTTGACCGATCTGAAAAAGGCCAAACCGAGCGCGGCAAAAGGCATTTATTTGCAGAAGATCACACTTTCGACAACCATGGGGCCCGGGCTTTCGATCGATCAGAGCTCGTTATCCGCATAACAGATTGTAAAGGGGCCTGTCACTTTGGCATGGGACAGGCTTTTATGACTTTGGATTGCCGGATTGGCCGGTAATCGTCAAAGACCGCAGGTGTCCCGCTATTCGCGGTCGGTCACACAGATACAGACCGCGCGTGACGTGTTTGGGGCTTAATTCCAGCCTGCGCAGACGGTGAACTGAAACTGGTTATGTTGCCGGTGAAGGATTGAGCCGTTAGGCATCTGGAAAATATTGAGTTACCGGAATTGCGCCGGATAGGGCTTCATATGCAAGGCGTGCCAAGGGGCGTATGGCGGGCTATGTCACCCATGGCGCAACGCAGAAGACGGAGCCATAGACAAACAAGGCTGGTAATTTAATCTTTGCAAGATGCCTTAGGTTGCATCTTCAACGATGCGATATTCGAGGCCGGGTGGCTTTTGATGTTGCCTGGAGGATAAATAAACCGGAGGGTAAATCGTGGCAATGAGACTGGATGCCAAGAAGGCCGTCGTTGACGAGGTTGCTGCTGTTGCTGGCAACGCACTCTCAGCGATCGCGGCGGAATATCGAGGGCTGACGGTGGCGGAGATGACAGAGTTGCGCGCCAGCGCCAGAAACTCGGGCGTGTATCTGCGAGTCGTCAAAAATTCTCTGGCGCGCAGAGCATTGGATAATACAGAATTCGCGTGTATGCGCGAAGGGCTGGTAGGGCCTTTGATGCTGGCATTTTCAATGGAAGATCCGGGTGCGGTTGCGCGCCTGATCCGTGACTTTGCAAAAGAGCACCCGCACTGTGAAACCAAACTGGTTGTTGTCGGCGGGCAGCTGTATGACGCGTCCGAAATTGAGCGGCTCGCCAAGCTGCCGACCCGTGATCAGGCGATCAGCATGTTGATGGCGGTTATGAAAGCACCCGTTGAGAAACTGGTGCGCACCATGGCCGAGCCTCATGCCAAGCTGGTGAGGACGATTGCAGCGGTCCGTGACCAAAAACAAGCCGCCTGACGGCATAGCGCTACGACGATTTTCTATGATTCAGGAGTAATGACAATGGCAGTATCTCAAGAAGAAATTTTGGAAACGATTTCCAGTATGAGTGTCATGGAAGTGGTTGATTTGATTTCCGCAATGGAAGATAAGTTCGGTGTTTCGGCTGCGGCAGCGGTTGCTGCGGCGCCCGCGGCTGCGGCTGATGCGCCTGCTGCGGAAGAAAAAACGGAATTCGATGTGATTTTAACCAGCTTCGGTTCGAATAAGGTGGCTGTCATCAAGGCGGTTCGCGGGTTCACGGGGCTCGGCCTGAAGGAGGCGAAAGCGGCTGTTGAAAGCGCTCCGTCGCCCATCAAGGAAGGGGTCAACAAGGACGAAGCCGAAGAAATCAAGAAACAGTTAGAAGAGGCCGGCGCTTCAGTCGAAATCAAATAGCTTTGATTCGTACGGTTTGCCGGTCAAGGCAGTTCCCTGGCTGGCGGCTTTTGCCGCCGGCCTTTTGCCGTTTGTGTTCTACGAACGGAACTGAATCGTTGGTACAGTTATGGTAAGCAATCCCATGGCCTATTCTTTCACTGAGAAAAAACGCATTCGCAACAGTTTCGGTAAGCGCTGGGAGGTGCTGGAAGTGCCGTATTTGTTGGCAACGCAGCTGAATTCATATGCCAGATTTCTCCAAGCGGATACCCCCCCTGACGCACGTGAGGATATCGGGCTCAACGCAGCATTCAAGTCGGTCTTTCCAATCGAAAGCAATTCCCGTAATGCCGTGCTCGAATACGTGCATTATAAGCTGGGCGAGCCGTTGTTCGATGTCAGAGAATGTCAGCAACGAGGAGCGACCTATGCGGCGCCGCTGAGGGTGTTGGTGCGGTTGGTGATCTTTGACAAGGATGCGCCGGCCAAAGTCGTCAAGGCGAAGGGGAAAGTGATCAAGGACATTCGGGAACAGGAAGTTTATATGGGTGAGCTTCCATTGATGACGGATAATGGCACCTTCGTCATCAACGGAACCGAGCGGGTGATCGTCTCCCAATTACACCGTTCGCCGGGAGTTTTTTTCGATCATGATAAAGGGAAAACGCATTCATCGGGGAAGCTGCTGTTCAATGCTCGGATAATACCTTATCGAGGGTCTTGGCTGGATTTCGAATTCGATCACAAAGATTGCGTATTCGTGCGTTTCGACCGTCGCCGAATACTACCCGCAACGGTACTGTTGCGAGCGCTTGGGTATGACAATGATGAAATCATTCGCATATTCTTCGAGACCAACACGTTTACGTTTGAATCGGATCGAATTTTTCTGGATCTTGTCCCCGAGCGGTTGCGCGGTGAAATTGCCAGCTTCGATATCAGGATTGATGGCGAAGTCCTGGTCGAAGAAGGACGCAGGATTACGGCGAAACATGTTCGTCAGCTAAAAAAGACCAAGACCACGAAGCTCGAGGTGCCGCGCGAATATGTTTACGGGAAAATCCTGGCCAAGACATTGGTTGACGATGAGTCCGGTGAAATTATCGCTCATGTGAATGACGAACTGACCGAAGAGCTCCTCGCCCGGATCGTCGAGGCCGGGACATCCGCAATCGACGTGCTTTATGTCAATGATTTGGATCGGGGACCGTATATCTCCAACGCACTGAGGATCGACAGCACGAATAACCGGCTGGAAGCATTGGTGGAGATCTACCGTGTGATGCGCCCGGGCGAGCCGCCAACGAAGGAAGCGGCGGAAAATTTGTTTGAAAACCTGTTCTTTACGTCGGAGCGGTATGATCTGTCAGCTGTGGGCCGGATGAAATTCAACCGCCGCCTCGGCCGTGATGAGATCACAGGATCCGGAGTCCTGAGTAAGGAAGACATCATCGATGTATTGAAAGAGCTGATCAATATCCGTAATGGGAATGGCGTCGTTGACGATATCGACCATCTTGGCAATCGTCGTGTCCGCTCAGTCGGAGAGATGGTCGAAAATCAGTTTCGCATCGGGCTCGTGCGGGTCGAACGGGCTGTTAAAGAACGCCTGACGTTGGCTGATTCGGAAGGGTTGGTTCCGCAGGAAATCATCAATGCGAAGCCGGTTGCCGCGGCGATCAAAGAATTCTTCGGTTCGAGCCAGTTATCGCAGTTTATGGATCAGAACAATCCATTGTCGGAGGTGACGCATAAGCGGCGGGTATCGGCGCTTGGTCCGGGGGGATTGGCGCGGGAGCGTTCCGGCTTCGAGGTGCGGGATGTGCATGCGACCCATTACGGGCGGGTCTGCCCGATCGAGACGCCGGAAGGGCCGAATATCGGGCTGATCAATTCGTTGGCTGTTTATGCTCGCACCAACAATTACGGCTTTCTGGAAACGCCCTACCGGCGGGTCGAGAATGGCCGTGTGACGGATCAGATCGATTATTTGTCTGCAATTGAGGAAGGCAAGTATGTCATCGCTCAGGCGGGTGTCGCTGTTGATGAGCATGGCAAAATCGTGGATGAGCTGGTTTCCTGCCGACATAAGGATGAATTTACGCTTGCGGCGTCGGATGCGGTTCAATATATGGATGTGTCATCCAAGCAAATCGTATCGGTTGCTGCCTCGATGATTCCTTTTCTGGAACACGATGATGCCAACCGCGCCTTGATGGGTTCGAATATGCAGCGCCAGGCAGTACCCACGTTGCGTGCTGAAAAGCCTTTGGTCGGTACCGGCATGGAACGGACGGTCGCCAAAGATTCGGGGGTGACGGTGGTCGCAAGACGCGGCGGTCGAATCGAATCGGTTGATGCGGCGCGGATCGTGGTGCGTGTCAATGATGACGAAGCCGAACCCGGCGAACCCGGCGTTGATATTTACAACCTGACGAAATACACCCGCTCCAATCAGAACACCTGCATTAATCAGCGGCCGTTGGTCAGGCCGGGCAACACGGTTGCTCGCGGCGACGTTCTGGCTGATGGTCCATCGACCGATATGGGGGAGTTGGCATTGGGCCAGAATATGCTGGTCGCTTTTATGCCGTGGAATGGATACAACTTCGAGGATTCGATTCTTATTTCAGAGCGTCTGGTCGAAGAAGACAGGTTCACGACCATCCATATCGAAGAAAAAACCTGCGTGGCGCGCGACACCAAGCTGGGCCAGGAAGAGATCAGTGCGGATATACCCAATGTCGGTGAGGAAGCGCTCTCGAAGCTCGATGAATCAGGCGTGGTCTATATTGGTGCTGAAGTCAAGGCGGGCGATATCCTGGTCGGTAAGGTGACTCCTAAAGGTGAAACACAACTGACGGCGGAAGAGAAGCTGTTGCGCGCCATTTTCGGAGAGAAGGCATCGGACGTCAAAGACACCTCGCTGCGGGTGCCGTCCGGGATGGACGGCACGGTCATCGATGTTCAGGTGTTTACCCGTGACGGCGTTGAAAAGGATGCGCGTGCACTGGAGATCGAGCGGATGGAGATCGAACGTGCCAAAAAGGACTTCGACGATCAACTGCGTATCGTGGAAGAAGATATTTACGCGCGGGTTGAAAAAATGCTGCTGGGAAACGAGGCCGAGGCCGGGCCGAAAGGGCTCAAATCCGGGGAACGCGTGACGGCAGGTTATCTGCAGGGACTGTTGCGTTCTCAGTGGCTGGAAATTCGTCTTGAAGACGAAGATGTCAACGTGCAGCTGGAATCGATTGCCGAACAGATCGAACAGCAGCGCAAACGTTTCGACGAGCGTTTTGAGGAAAAGCGCAGGAAGATCACGATGGGCGACGATCTTCCGCCGGGCGTGTTAAAAATGGTGAAGATTTATCTTGCGGTGAAACGTCGGATTCAGCCTGGAGACAAAATGGCTGGACGTCACGGCAATAAAGGGGTTATCTCGCAAATTGTGCCGGTGGAAGATATGCCCTATGCGGCGGATGGCACTTCAGTCGATATTGTTCTCAATCCGCTCGGTGTGCCTTCAAGAATGAATATCGGCCAGGTGCTGGAAACACATTTGGGATGGGCGGCAAAAGGATTGGGTAAAAAGATCGGGCGGATGCTCGAGGCAAGAGAGAAGGTTGCCGACATCCGCGACTTTCTGGGAAAGATCTATAACGGCAGCGGTAAGCAAGAGGCGTTGGATTCGTTTTCGGATGAGGAAATTGTCGAACTTGCGAGAAACCTTGTCGATGGCGTCCCGATGGCGACACCGGTGTTTGACGGCGCCACCGAAGAGGAAATCAAGACGATGCTCAGGCTCGCTGATTTACCGGAAACCGGACAAACGCGTTTGTTTGATGGGCGTACCGGTGATGAGTTCGAGCGTGACGTAACGGTCGGTTATATGTACATGCTGAAACTGAACCATCTGGTCGATGACAAGATGCACTCCCGCTCAACAGGCCCATACAGCCTGGTGACTCAGCAGCCACTGGGTGGTAAGGCACAGTTTGGTGGACAGCGCTTTGGGGAAATGGAAGTCTGGGCACTGGAAGCCTATGGAGCGGCTTATACTCTGCAGGAAATGTTGACGGTCAAATCGGATGATGTCACCGGAAGGACGAAAATGTATAAGAATATTGTGGATGGCGACCATCGGATGGAAGCGGGAATGCCGGAATCATTCAATGTTCTGGTCAAAGAAATTCGATCCTTAAGTATCAATGTGGAGTTGGAAGAGGAATCGTGAACCAGAAGACAGAGGGCAGAAGACAGGAGACAGAATTATTGTCTTTTCCCTCTCCTTTTCAATTCTGTCGTCTGAACCGGAGATAAGGTTTTGAAAGATCTACTAAAATTTTTGAAACGTCAAGGTCAGGTAGAAGAGTTCGATGCCATACGGATTGGTTTGGCTTCGCCGGATATGATTCGTTCCTGGTCTTATGGCGAAGTGAAAAAGCCGGAGACGATCAACTACAGGACCTTCAAACCGGAGCGGGACGGTCTGTTTTGTGCAAAAATTTTTGGCCCCGTGAGTGACTACGAATGCCTGTGTGGAAAATATAAACGGTTGAAGCACCGTGGCGTGATTTGTGAAAAATGCGGCGTCGAAGTGACTTTGTCCAAGGTGCGGCGTGAACGGATGGGGCACATCGAACTGGCGAGCCCGGTGGCGCACATCTGGTTTCTGAAGTCACTGCCCTCCAGAATCGCGCTGCTGTTGGATATGACCCTGCGTGAACTCGAACGCGTTTTGTATTTCGAGTCGTTCGTTGTGATCGATGGCGGCATGACGCCACTGGAGCGGGGTCAGCTGCTGAACGACGATGACTATTTGGAGGCAGTGGAGACGCACGGCGACGAATTCGATGCCAGGATGGGGGCCGAAGCGATCCATGAGTTGCTGAAATCGCTTGACCTCAAGCGGGAGGTCGAGCAGTTGAGAGAGGATATCGGCTCGACAAGCTCGGAAACCAAGATCAAAAAGCTGTCGAAACGGCTGAAGCTGATGGATTCGCTGCTGAACTCGAACAATCGGCCGGAATGGATGGTTTTGAATGTGTTGCCTGTTCTGCCACCCGATTTAAGACCACTGGTGCCGTTGGACGGCGGTCGTTTTGCAACCTCCGACCTGAATGATTTGTACCGCCGGGTCATCAACCGGAATAACCGGCTCAATCGGCTGCTTGATCTTAACGCACCCGATATCATCGTGCGCAACGAAAAACGGATGCTGCAGGAATCGGTGGATGCGTTGTTGGATAACGGCCGGCGCGGGCGTGCAATTACAGGAACCAACAAGCGCCCGCTGAAGTCGTTGGCCGACATGATCAAAGGCAAACAAGGTCGCTTTCGGCAGAATTTGCTCGGCAAGCGTGTGGATTATTCCGGGCGGTCGGTAATCGTGGTTGGGCCGACGCTCAAGCTGCATCAGTGCGGACTGCCAAAAAAGATGGCATTGGAGCTGTTCAAACCTTTTGTTTTCAGCAAGCTTCAGCTTCGCGGCTTGGCGACAACGATCAAAGCGGCCAAAAAAATGGTCGACAGGGAAGGCCCGGAGGTTTGGGACATTCTCGAGGAGGTGATCCGGGAGCACCCGATTTTGCTGAATCGGGCACCTACCCTGCATCGTCTCGGTATTCAGGCGTTTGAGCCGATGTTGATCGAGGGGAAAGCGATTCAGCTGCATCCCCTTGTGTGTACTGCGTTCAATGCAGATTTTGACGGCGACCAGATGGCGGTTCACATTCCATTGTCGATCGAAGCCCAGCTCGAAGCGCGCAGTTTGATGATGGCGACCAATAACATCCTCTCGCCAGCCAACGGAGAACCGATCATCAATCCGACGCAGGATGTGGTGTTGGGGCTTTATTATATGAGCCGCGAGCGGGTCAACGGCAAGGGTGACGGGATGGTCTTTGCCGATGTCGATGAGGTTCGGCGTGCCCTCGAGAATGGCGCGGTCGATTTGCATTCGAAAATCGATCTGCGTATTCGTGAAAAAACGGATCATGGCGACGATGCATCCGTTACGGTGCGGCGGGTATCGACAACGGTCGGGAGAGCGTTGGTTTGGGCCATTGTTCCGGATGGAATGCCGTATGACGTGATCAATCGGGATTTGACGAAAAAGACGATTTCGCAACTGATCAATCGTTGCTACAGAACCCTCGGAATCAAGGAAACGGTTGTTTTCGCTGATCAGTTGATGTATATGGGTTTTTCTTACGCGACCAAAGCCGGTGTGTCGTTCGGATTCGAAGATATGGCCGTGCCGAAAGAGAAGGCGCGCATTATTCATGCAGCCGAACAGGAGGTCAAGGAGATCCAAAATCAATATGCGTCCGGTCTCGTGACTGACGGTGAACGTTATAACAAAGTCGTGGATATCTGGTCCCATGCGAATGATCAAGTCGCTAAGGTGATGATGGAGGGGTTGGGGCACGATGAAGTGCTCGACGCAAAAGCGGAAAAAGTTCTCCAGAAATCGTTCAACTCGATCTTTATGATGGCCGATTCAGGGGCACGGGGCTCGGCGGCCCAGATTCGTCAGTTGGCGGGGATGCGGGGCTTGATGGCGAAACCGGATGGCTCGATCATCGAAACACCGATTACTGCTAATTTCCGCGAAGGTTTGGATGTTCTGCAATATTTTGTTTCGACGCATGGTGCGAGAAAAGGGCTGGCCGATACTGCATTGAAAACGGCCAATTCGGGTTATCTGACCAGGCGTCTGGTTGATGTCGCCCAGGATGTGGTGGTGACCGAGCAGGACTGCGGAACGCGTGGAGGCGTGTTGATGACGCCGTTGATCGAGGGCGGAGATGTGGTTGAACCGCTTGCCGAGCGGGTGTTGGGGCGTGTTGCTGCGGATGATGTCCTAAAGCCTGGTGCTGATGAGGTGGTCGTACCGGCTGGAACGTTGCTTGATGAGGATTGGGTAGGCGTGCTGGAGGATCATGGCATTGATCAGGTTCGTGTGCGCTCCGTCATCGTGTGTGAGACTAAACATGGGGTCTGCGCGACTTGCTATGGCCGTGATTTGGGAAGAGGCCACAAAGTGAACATTGGCGAAGCGATCGGTGTGATTGCCGCTCAATCCATCGGCGAGCCTGGAACCCAGCTCACCATGCGCACCTTTCATATTGGTGGTGCGGCATCGCGTTCGGCGGCAATCAGCAGCGTCGAAGTCAAGTCCACGGGTACCGTGAAGCTGTCCAACCTGAAAGTGGTCGAAAACAAGGAGGGCAACTTGGTTGCCGTCTCCCGTTCGGGAGAGGTGAGCGTGATCGATGAATACGGGAGAGAACGCGAGCGCTACAAAATTCCATACGGGGCCGTCCTGACCATAAGAGATGGCAGTCCGGTGCAGAGCGGTCAAGTGATCGTGACCTGGGATCCGCATACGCATCCGGTCATTACCGAAGTGGAAGGACGGGCCGAGCTGGTCAACTTCATCGAAGGTGTGACCGTTCGGGAGCAGACCGATGATGTGACCGGTCTGAGCTCCCTGGTTGTGATGGATCCGAAGCAACGCGGGGCTGCCGGGAAAGAGCTGCGCCCGATGGTCAAGTTGGTGGATGAGGCGGGCGACGACATTTTTCTGTCCGGGACTGAAATCCCCGCCCAGTATTTTTTGCCATCCGGCGCTCTGGTCGGTATCCGTAATGGTGGGCTGGTCGAAGTCGGTGATGTATTGGCCAAGATACCGCAGGAATCCAGTAAAACACGTGATATCACCGGTGGTCTGCCGCGAGTGGCGGATCTGTTCGAAGCACGCAAAACCAAGGATCCGGCGATTCTTGCGGAAGCGACGGGTACGGTCAGTTTCGGCAAAGAAACGAAGGGCAAGCAAAGGGTCATTATTACCGATGCTAACGGTGAGCAGCACGAGACGCTGATTCCAAAATGGCGTCATGTGACGATCTTCGAGGGCGAATTTGTGGAGCGCGGCGAAACCATTGCTGAAGGTGAGCTGACCCCGCACGACATTCTGAGGCTGCGGGGAGTTGCCGAACTCGCCTCTTATCTTGTCAAAGAAATTCAGGATGTTTATCGGCTTCAGGGCGTCAAGATCAACGATAAGCATATTGAAGTCGTGATCCGGCAAATGCTGCGGAAGGTGGAAGTGACCGCCCCCGGTGATACCGGCTTTCTCAAGGGCGAGCAGGTCGAGTGGTGGCGCGTGATCGGAGAGAATGAAAAAGCAGAGCAGGAAGGAAAGATTCCTGCTGTTTACGATCCTGTCCTGCTTGGTATCACAAAGGCTTCGTTGGCGACCGAATCATTTATCTCTGCCGCATCGTTTCAGGAAACGACAAGGGTGTTGACCGAGTCGGCAGTGCGGGGCGTGCATGATCCGTTGCATGGGCTCAAGGAAAATGTGATCGTAGGCCGGCTGATTCCAGCCGGTACCGGGCTTGCTTATCACGCGGAGCGTAAACGGCAGCGGAAGCTGGAAGAAGAGGCACCGGCTGGCGCGCTTAGTGACGCGGACAAAGACGGCGTCGAAGAGGCCCTGAAGAAGGCGTTGAACACCTGAGCAGGATTGTCATCGTCTTACCGGTGCTCGTCGGCTCCAAGGTCCGCGACAATGATGATAAGTAAGGGTGTTCACACGCCGTGGGGTCGCGTCGAGAGCCCTCCAGTGGCAGGCGACGTCATTGTGTCCATATCATTTTTGCAAGGTAAAGATCATTCTTGTCGTGGACCGATTGTTTGCATTCTTTTTCAACGGCGCGGTTCCTGACCAAAGGACTCCACCAAAATCGACGGTGATTTTGTAGCCCTTGACTTGCTTCAAAACGGTGTCGAGATATTCTTGAGGCGCCAGGTTATTCCTCAAGCTTTCCAGGAGCTCAATTCTAGTCAGGTGGACAGTCAACCGAATCGAAGTATCTGTGATGCGATCGATAAGAACTTTGCGCACGGTGGGAGGGACGGTGTACAAATACCTGCCGAGGGGTTTGCCGCGCCAGGTACCTGCGACCGTATTCGCGGGTATCGTCAACCGGTAAATCTCGTGCAGGTCGGTGCCGACGGTTAAATCGACGTTAATAGTCACATCTTTGTCAAAGGGAAAATTGAAATCGTCAAAAGGGTTTTTGCTCAGCAGTGCAACAATTTGAAAGGAGTCGCTGTTGACAAAACGTGAGTCATAAAAGGCGTTGAATGCGGCGAGTGCGTGATCAACATGGCCCGAGTCAGGTATCGCTTCCGGAAATTCGATCGCACCTATATCGCACCTGTTGTTGATGCGTTCCTGACCGATTTGATCCACCTGCGGGCAGGTACCGTTATCCGCTTTGTCGATTGCACGGCTGATGACCTTGAGCTGGAAATATCCTCTGCCCGGCTTTCTATCAACGATGAACTTGGACAACTTCGCGTCCCCGCTGATGTCGTGGGTCGCTAAGACGATGTCACAGGGCGGACCACCAACCCCGACCAGGTTGTGATCCTGCGATTTCACATCGCCGCTGCAGTCTGAACCGTCCGACGCGGTGTTCCGCGACAGGATCGTATTTTCCAGTCCTAGTGCGCCCCCGCTCGGCTCGCCGAAGATACCGCCACCCATCTCGGCGGCGTTTTCGGAGATGGTCGTGCTATTGATTGTTGTCGATCCAGAGGATGTGCCGTAGATCGCGCCTCCCGACACAGTCGCAGTGTTGCGGCTCAGCGTGGTGTTGAGGAGAGCCAGGTCGGAGGCAGTATAGATTGCTCCGCCGTTATCCGCCGTGTTGTTAAAGATGGCACTGTCATTAATCCTGACGTTGGTGTCCCCTGATGCGTTGAAAATCGCACCGCCATCGCCGACCGCAGTCGCTCCAGCTTCGTTCCAAGACAGCGTTGCCACGCTCACGGTGACTCGACCGGCGCTGTTATAAACGCCGCCACCGTTCAATCCGGCCGCGTTCTTGATTAGCGTAGAACCGTTGATGCTCACGATGCCACTGTTGTGAATGCCCCCACCGTTTGCGTCGGCGGAGTTTTTGGACAGAGTGGTCCTGTTGAGGATGCTGACGATTCCGCCGTCATTGAAAATGGCACCACCGTCCTCGACCGCCGTGTTCAATGACAGTAAGGTTTTTTTATCGATGCGGACAGTACCGGCAGCATTATAGAGTGCGCCACCGTCGCCGCTGGCAGCGTTGCGGCTCAGATCGCATTCGTTGATGACCATCGTGCCGTTACTGCTGACTCCGCCCCCGTTTACAGCGGTGTTGCCGGTGAGAGAACACTTGGTCATGGTGACGCTGCCGCCATTATTGCGAATGCTGCCACCGTCGCCGCCAAGCGCTTCGTTATCGGATACGGCGCCGTCGTCGATGACCAACGTTCCCCCGTCGACGAAGATGCCTGCTCCAGGCCCACTGACCCGGCCGCCTCTCACAGCGAGCCCAACCAACCTCAGTACCCCGGTCGAGCTGATATAAAGAATTCGGAAAGGATCGGCTGCCGCCGCCCGTTCGATAACGGGACCGCTGGTAGTGCCCCGGGCAGCGAGCATGGTGATGTCGGTGGTTATTGCAGGCAAACCGTTGTCACCAACACCACCGTCGCCGTTGTCAGGCGACGACAGAACGTAGTTATCCGCCGGCACGAAAATGAAATCTGCACCAGAGCCCGCAACGCAGCCATCCACCGTGGAATCGGTATTGGCTGCTGTAATTGCTGCCGCCAAAGTGCACTCTCCGCCGCTGGCGGGACTCTGCTGGATGGAGTTGACCTGAATCGGTGCGGCGATGACGGCTGGTAGAACAAACAGCCCAATCAAGGCGGTCAAAACCAGACCTGCATATGGTCGTCCGATCAAGGTTGCAGCGCCATTTGTTGACGTCTCCGATATGTCGCTTGCAGTATTTTTTTTTCGCATTCGTCGTTCCCCTTCTTAAGTAGGTGTGCGGCACCTGTATTCGCAATCATATGTTTCGTCCGCGATGGACCCCGCAAAGGGCGCCTTGTCGATGCTGCCGCGAGACGCCTTGCACGCTCGGAACACCACCCGACGCGTCCTATTTTTGGTCCCAGGAAAGACTCATTCTCCGACCTTTCCAGATGTTCGATACTGCGGAGCCAGTCCCCGACCACACGGTTTTGCCAAGTTGGACGTCGATCTTGAAACCAGTGATTTTGGACAAGACGGTGTCGAAATATTCTTGAGGCGCCAGCTGACTTCTGAAACTGTCGAACAGTTCGATCCGCTCCACCACGGCGATCAACTCCACCGAAATTTCTTTGGGCTGTTGGATAATCAGCTTGCGCACGGGGGGAGGGCCAGTGAACTTATATCTGGTGTAAGGTCTTCCGGTTCTTGGATTGGCGCCCGGGAGCGTACCCGCAGGTATGAAGATTTTGTAAGCCTCGATAAATTGGCTGTCGACCTCAAATGCGAGGGTCACTGTTAGGTCTTTATCAAAAGGCTGCTTGAACGGTTCAACGGGACTCTTGCTCAGCAGCAACCGAAAGAAAAAGTTATCGGTGTTGAAATTATTCGGGCCAAAAAACAGATTGAATCTGGCTGCTGCAAAGTCAATTTTGCCCACTGAGGTTATTGATTCTGGAAATTCGATCGCACCCATTTCGCACATGTCGATCCGGGCTATGCCAATTTGATCGGTCGGCGTGCAGGTGCCATCATTGCCCCTTTCCAGTGCCGGACTAATGGGTTTGGGAGTAAAATGCCCATCGCCCGGCTCGCCGTCATCGGTAAAGTTGTCTAATTTTGCCTGTCCGGTGACGTCATTGGCCGACAAAACGATGTCGCAGGGAGAATCTGGGTTCTGGACCAGGTTGTGGTCCAGTGACACCACAGTGCCGTTGCAATCCGATCCGGCAGGCGCACTGTTTTTTGCAAGAATCGTGTTGTGCAGTTCGGCCGCACTCGGGGAAACAACGAACAACCCCCCGCCCGCTTGGGCTGCGTTCACGGAGATGGTGCTGCTGTTAAACGAATTCGATATGGCGGAAGAGCTGATGAAGAGTCCACCACCCAAATTGTCGGCTGTGTTGCCGGCAAAGGTCGAGTTGACGACGCCTAATCTTGACTCATTGTAAATTCCGGCGCCGTCACGCGCCAAATTGTCATTAATCGCGCTGTTGCTGACGACGACCGCGCCGCTGCCAGGAGCATTGAAAATCGCGCCGCCACCGCTGTCGGCGCTGTTTCGCGAGAGCGTCACCACGCGAACTGTCATTGGGCCGGCACTGTTATGGATACCACCACCGTTCACGCCAGCTCCATTCTTTGATATCGTGGAAGTGTCAATTGTCGCGTTGCCGCTGTCGAACAGGCCGCCACCATTAGCACCGGCACTGTTCTTGGTTACAATTCCGTCGAGAAAGCTTAGGGTTCCACCGCTGTTGTGAATGCCACCGCCATCACCGGCTGCGTTATTGGATGACACTGTGGTTCGATTGCTGATGACGACGGTCCCGCCCTCGTTGGCCAGGGCGCCGCCGTTACCATTGGCAACATTTCCGCTCATAGTGCTGTTGCTGATGACGACTCCGCCATTACTGCTGATTCCGCCACCGTTTGCAGCGGTGTTGTTGCTGACTGAGCTCTTGGTCATGGTGACGCTGCCGCCATCACTGAAAATTCCGCCGCCGTCGGCGTCGAGCGATTCATTACTCGACACGGCGCTGTTCTCGATGACCAATTCGCCGCCGTCAACGAAGATACCGGCGCCCGGCCCATTGACCCGCCCGCCGCTCACGGTAACCCCGTTCAGCCTCAGCGCCCCGCTGGAACTGATGTAAAGAACCCGAAAAAGGCTGGCGACCGGATCCCGTTCGATCACCGCGGTACCGACGGGACCGGGCGCTGCACGCAGGGTAATATCGGTGGTTATGGCCAGGCCATTGTCACCGCCTTCGATGTAAGGCGTCAGCAACCGGAAGGTGCGCGCCGCTAAGAAAATGATGTCGGCGCCATAGCCCCCGCTGCAGCCGTCCACAGCAGAGTCGGTATTGGCAGCTTTAATGGCTTCGCCAAGCGTACAGTCGCCGTTCGCCCCTGGGCTCGGCACGGTGGTGGTTACCTCGATCGCTGCAGCGTTGACCGTCGGCACCGCAAACAACCCGATCACTGCTGTCAATACTAAACTTAAATACCTTCGTCCATTCACACCGCGGCCTGCCATTCCCGATACATCGCTATTATTCTGTTTTCGCATTCTTTCGCTCCCCTTACAGCTTTAATGTGGATTTGCCACACCGCCCGATTACCGGCTCCAGCAGCGCATCTCTTTGCTTGACGAAATGCAGGCGTGCGTCGGTCAGCCTGGTTCGGCCAAGCTCCATAGTGGGTGTATCGTACTCGATGCAGGCCAAAAGACTGTGTGAACGCGATAGAATACACAAACGCTCTCCAGCCTGGGCTCTGCTACATGGTCACTGTTATCGAGGTCAAAAACATTGACACCGTTTGCTTGCACCACAATATATATCAAATGATATCAGGCTCATTTCAAGGAATTGGAATAGACTGATATGATAAGTAAGCGTTCGCCCCGGGGTTAACGCTTGCCCACCGCAGTTGTTAACCACACTGACCCCAACCGATCGTCACCTTATCGCCACAATGACGAAGCGGTCCGATCTCCGGCCACCTTCCGAACCAGTACGATCGCACCCTGATGTTGCAATCGTAACGACGCCAGATTTAACCCGCGTTTTTCACAAATTATGCTTGATCTCGCTTGTATCCTAATTCCACAAGACCTATGCTTCTCAGTCGGCCGTAGTCACTGATACGCCACTCCTTGCTTGAATTTTCTTATGAAACCGAACCCGGTGCGATATCGGCGCAAATTTATGGAATCTTCTGGTTGGGCTTCACGGCCACATTGAGCACGGCCCGCTACATGAAAAACCCTTGCGGGGTCGAATGCCGATTGGCAGGAACAGTATCCCTTTTTCGCCAGGAAGTCAAGACCCGGCTTCTTCCAACGTCCTTATGAAATGAGCCTGAAACGCAACGAGACCTTAGAGTGTCGTCACGCATCGACAACGCACGATACCTATAGGCAGAATCTTTCACAAATTATGCTTGATCTCGCTTGTGATTCCACAAGAAATATTTGCTCAGTCGGCCGTAGCCACTGATATGCGACTTCTTCGGAGATTTCCTTGGGAGACCAATTATCCGGTGCGATATCGGCGAAAATTTATGAAGTCTTTGGGCTAAGATGACCTGCCATTGCCAGCCGAGAGGCTCGGACGCCTTCGCCGGGTTGGGCATTGGCAAAGACCAGGGGCGACCCATGCGTTTTCCTGCGTTTTCCTAATGTTCGGTAGGAGCGGCGCCCTCGTTGCGCCGAACGAAGCCCAGATCGCGCCGAGGCCCACGCTTCCAACGCACAAGCATAACCAAGAGGCACATAAAACAAAAGCCTGCCATCTTTGCAAAGAATCTTTATCGCAAAATGAATTTTAGATCAGGCTGATTCTTGACCAGGGCTAATTTGTTCTATTTGTAACTCGTTGATTTAAGGTATTTCTTCGGGAAAAGTAAAATCTGTAAATTCAGTTGCTTACGGTTAGAACAAATTTGCCCTGGATTCTTGACAGAGGTAGTTCGGATGTTTATCATGGGCGGCTTTACATCGTTAGCGGGCCGTTTTTGCTGCTCGCAGACCAGCGTTTGGTTGAGCGGAGATTGTGAGTTTTAGCGCGGTGCGCTCTTTTGTTCCGCGAATCCTTTGGGTTTTAGTTAAGTTGGAGAGCTACAAATAATGGCCACGATCAATCAGTTGGTTAGGAAGCCGAGAACACGGAAAAAAGAGAAAAGCAATGTTCCGGCACTGGACGCCTGTCCGCAAAAACGAGGGGTGTGTACGCGCGTATACACGACGACTCCGAAAAAGCCCAACTCCGCGCTGCGAAAGGTTGCCCGGGTCCGGTTGACGAATGGCGCCGAAGTCACCAGCTATATCGGCGGCGAAGGCCATAATTTGCAAGAGCATGCGGTCGTGTTGATTCGTGGCGGGCGAGTGAAGGACTTGCCCGGCGTGCGCTACCACATCGTGCGTGGGAGTCTCGATACCGCGGGTGTCGATAGTCGTCGAAGAGGGCGTTCGAAGTACGGCGCCAAAAAACCGAAAAGCTGATTGAACAACAAGGTTGGATTAACGGTATGTCTAGAAGAAGGTTTGCCAGCAAGCGTGAGATTCTCCCCGACCCGCGTTTCGAAAGTGAGATGTTGGCCAAGTTCATGAATATGATTATGGAAAGCGGCAAAAAGTCGGTTGCGGAGCGAATTGTCTACGGTGCCTTGGATAGCATCGGGGCGAAAGGGCATGAGGCACCGTTGGAAGTGCTGGAAAAGGCGCTGGAAAACGTCGAACCGAAGGTGGAAGTCAAGTCCAGGCGGGTTGGCGGCGCGACTTATCAAGTGCCGGTCGAGGTCAGGCCTTCGCGGCGAATGACGCTGGCAATGAGGTGGTTGATCGATGCGGCACGCAAGCGGAGCGAACGGACGATGCCGTTGCGTCTCGCCGGTGAGCTGATGGACGCGCATGAGAATCGAGGGGCAGCGGTGAAGAAGCGTGAAGATACCCATCGGATGGCGGAAGCCAACAAAGCATTTTCTCACTATCGCTGGTGACCTTGTTTTTACACCCGTTTGCTCTTAATCTTGAATAATTATTAATAAGGTTTTAGAAGTGGCACGTACAACTCCAATTGAGCGTTACCGAAACATCGATATCATGGCCCATATCGATGCGGGCAAGACAACCACGACCGAGCGGGTTCTCTTTTATACCGGTGTGTCTCACAAAATTGGGGAAGTCCACGATGGTGCGGCCACGATGGATTGGATGGAGCAGGAGCAAGAGCGAGGTATTACGATCACCTCGGCAGCGACAACCTGCTTTTGGAGCGGCATGGATAACAATTTCCCGGAGCATCGCATCAACATTATCGATACCCCCGGGCATGTCGATTTCACCATTGAAGTTGAGCGGTCTTTGCGCGTGCTCGACAGTGCCTGCGCGGTTTTTTGCGCGGTTGGAGGCGTCGAGCCACAGTCGGAAACGGTGTGGCGGCAGGCAAATAAATATGACGTGCCTCGCCTTGTGTTCGTCAATAAGATGGACCGGGCCGGTGCTGACTTTCTTCGGGTCGTGGATCAGATACGGGAGCGGTTGGGGAGTCATGCGGTCCCGATTCAGCTGCCGATTGGGGCCGAAGAGGATTTCGAAGGTGTCGTCGATCTTATCAAGATGAAAGCCATTTATTGGGACGATTCGACGCGGGGGACCCGCTTCGAGGAGCGTGACATACCGTCTCAAATGCTCGAAGAGTGCCAGCTTTGGCGGGAATCGCTGATGGAGGCGGCCGCCGAAGCGAACGAGGAACTGATGGACAAATACCTCGAAGAAGGCGAGTTAACCGTGGATGAGATCAAGGCGGGATTGCGGGCGAGGGCCATCGGTGGTGAGATCGTGCCTGCTCTGTGCGGTTCGGCTTTTAAAAACAAGGGTGTGCAGGCAATGTTGGATGCAGTTGTCGAGTTTATGCCGTCGCCCTCAGAAGTGAAGCCGATTAAGGGTATTCTGGATGATGGTGAAAGCGAAGAGGCGCGACCGGCGTCGGACGATGCCCCGTTTGCTGCGCTCGCTTTCAAAATTGCAACGGATCCTTTCGTTGGAACGCTCACCTTCTTTCGCGTCTATTCCGGTGTGTTGAACTCAGGTGACACGATTTACAATCCGGTCAAGACGAAAAAGGAACGCGTCGGGCGCATCGTGCAGATGCATTCGAACAATCGAGAAGAGATCAAGGAAGTGCGCGCCGGCGATATCGCTGCTGCGATCGGGTTGAAAGATGTGACGACCGGGGATACGCTTTGCGATCTCCATAAGGTGATTACACTGGAGCGCATGGAGTTTCCGGAGCCGGTCATCTCGGTTGCCGTCGAGCCGAAAACTAAAGCGGATCAGGAAAAAATGGGCGTTGCGCTTGGCAAGCTCGCCCAGGAAGACCCCTCTTTCCGCGTGCATACCGACGAAGAGTCCGGGCAGACGATCATCTCTGGAATGGGCGAGTTGCATTTGGAGGTCATTGTCGACCGGCTGAAGCGCGAATTCAACGTCGGTGCCAACGTCGGTGCGCCGCAGGTAGCGTACAGGGAAACGATACGCAAGATGGTCGAGCAGGAAGGGAAATTCGTTCGCCAGACCGGCGGGCGTGGCCAGTACGGCCATGTTTGGTTGAAGCTCGAGCCGATAGAGCCCGGTTCAGGCTACGAGTTTGTCAACAAGATCGTAGGCGGCGTCGTTCCCAAAGAATACATTCCGGCTGTCGACAAGGGTGTTCGGGAGCAGATGGAGAACGGGGTCATTGCAGGTTATCCGGTTGTCGATGTTCGGGTAACGCTTTTCGATGGCTCCTACCACGATGTGGATTCCAGCGAAATGGCATTCAAAATCGCCGGTTCCATGTGCTTCAGGGACGGAGCGCGCAACGCCGGCGCCGTTTTGCTCGAGCCGATCATGAAGGTTGAGATTGTGACGCCTGAAGACTATATGGGTGATGTGGTTGGTGATGTGAACCGTCGTCGGGGTATCGTTCAAGGCATGGATGACACACCGTCCGGCCGGGTGATACGCTGCGAGGTGCCGCTTGCGGAGATGTTCGGCTATGCCACCGATCTGAGGTCCGCGACCCAAGGCCGCGCCACCTACTCCATGCAGTTTGAGAAATACGCCGAAGCGCCTGCGAATATTGCAGACGCCATTATCAAAAAAGCGTCTTGAATCGAAAAAAGTATCAGAATTTGAAAATTAAGAGGAAGTAGATCGTGTCCAAAGAAAAATTTGAGCGAACCAAGCCCCATGTGAATGTCGGCACGATAGGTCACGTGGATCATGGCAAGACGACGTTGACGGCGGCGCTGACGAAGAT
>Ga0114931_10002841_pt1 | contig 22038 bp, 15 predicted proteins | sample 2SBtaG_FD_89579 | JGI IMG/M metagenome (GOLD analysis project Ga0114931, IMG submission 89579) | Deep subsurface microbial communities from Kolumbo volcano to uncover new lineages of life (NeLLi) - 2SBTROV14_V59a metaG | ecosystem: Environmental > Aquatic > Marine > Volcanic | place: Kolumbo... | reverse complement strand
GGGGGCTTTACGGCTTCACCAAGCGGAGCGAGAGCGAGTACGACCCCTTCGGCACGGCACATAGCTCGACCTCGATCTCGGCGGCACTCGGCATGTGCGTCGCGCGCGATCTCTCGGATCGCGACAATCAGGTGATCGCGGTGATCGGCGACGGGGCGATGTCGGCCGGCATGGCGTACGAAGCGATGAACAACGCGGGCTCGATGGATACGCGGCTGATCGTCGTCCTCAACGACAACGACATGTCGATCGCGCCGCCCGTGGGCGCCATGAGCGCGTATCTCTCGCGGCTGCTTTCGTCCAAGCCCTACCGTTCGATCCGTCATCTCGCGCGCGACATGGCCAAGCGCTTCCCGCGGTCGATCGAGAACGCGGCGCGCCGGGCCGAGGAATACGCCCGCGGCCTGGTCACCGGCGGCACCCTGTTCGAGGAGCTGGGCTTCTTCTATGTCGGGCCGATCGACGGTCATAATCTCGACCACCTCCTGCCGGTGCTCAAGAATGTCCGCGACGCCAAGGAGGCGGGACCGATCCTGCTTCACGTCGTCACCCAGAAGGGTCACGGCTATCCTCCGGCCGAGCGCGCGGCCGACAAGTACCACGGCGTCGGCAAGTTCGACGTGGTCACCGGCGAACAGAAGAAATCGGCCGCCAAGGCGCCGAGCTACACCTCGGTGTTCGCCGACGCCCTGGTCCGCGAGGCCGAGGACGACGCGCGGATCGTCGGCATCACCGCGGCCATGCCGTCGGGCACCGGTCTCAACAAGTTCGCCGAGCGATTCCCCGAGCGTTTCTTCGACGTCGGCATCGCCGAGCAGCACGCCGTGACCTTCGCCGCCGGATTGGCGTGCGAGGGCTACAAGCCGTTCGCGGCGATCTATTCGACCTTCCTTCAGCGCGCCTACGACCAGGTGGTTCACGACGTGGCCATCCAGCGCCTGCCGGTGCGCTTCGCGATCGACCGTGCGGGGCTGGTCGGCGCCGACGGGCCGACCCACGCCGGCAGCTTCGATCTCACCTACCTCGGCAGTCTCCCTGGCTTCATTGTCATGGCGGCGGCCGACGAGGCCGAGCTCGTCCACATGGTGGCGACCGCGGCGGCGATCGACGATCGGCCGTCGGCGTTTCGCTATCCGCGCGGCGAGGGCCGGGGCGTGCCGCTGCCCGCGCGCGGCGCGCCGCTCGAAATCGGCAAGGGCCGGGTCTTGCGCGAAGGTACGGCGGTGGCGCTTCTCTCCCTCGGCGCGCGTCTCGGCGAATGCCTGGAGGCGGCCGACGAGCTCGCCGCCCGGGGCTTGTCGGCGACCGTCGCCGATGCCCGCTTCGCCAAGCCGCTGGACGAGGACCTGATCCGCCGACTCGCCACCGAGCACGAGGTTCTGATTACGATCGAGGAAGGGGCGATCGGGGGGTTTGCCTCCCATGTTCTCGCCTTCCTCGCGCGGACCGGGCTGCTCGATCGGGGGCTCAAGCTGCGCCCGATGACGCTTCCCGACCGCTTCGTCGCCCACGGCACGCCCGCGGGCATGTACGGCGACGCGCGGCTCAAGGCGCCGGACATCGTGGCCACGGCGCTCGCCGCGCTCGGCCATCTCGACGCCGGCCAGGAGCCGGCGCGCGCCTGATCCCATAAAACCCTGGTTGCAGTCGACTTGACGGGACGACCATGAATAGCTTTGCTCACCGCATGAACGACGCCGAACCCCCGGCGACGCCCGAGGCGATGAGTGATTTCGACCTTCGCCTCGATCGGGTCATCGGCGACGCGCGCGAGGCGCTGAAGGCCTTCCAGTCAGTGGAGGGCTATTGGCGCTTCGATCTCGAGGCCGATGCGACGATTCCGGCCGAGTACATTCTGCTTGGCCATTTTCTCGACGAGATCAACCCCGAGATCGAGAACAGGCTCGCGGCCTATCTGCGCGCGCTTCAGGCCGACCATGGCGGCTGGCCGCTATATTACGACGGCGACTTCAACATCAGTTGCTCGGTCAAGGCGTATTACGCGCTCAAGCTGGCCGGCGATCGGCCCGACGCGCCCCACATGGTCCGCGCCCGCGAGGCGATCCTCGCCCACGGCGGCGCGGCGCGCGCCAACGTCTTCACGCGCATCGCGCTGGCGCTGTTCGGTCAGGTGCCATGGCGGGCGGTTCCGGTGATGCCGGTCGAGATCATGTTGCTGCCGCGCTGGTTTCCCTTCCACCTGAACAAGGTTTCGTATTGGTCGCGCACGGTGATCGTGCCGCTTCTGATCCTGATGGCGCATCGCCCGCGCGCGCGAAATCCGCGCGGCGTCGATATCCGCGAGCTGTTCGCGGTGCCGCCCGAGAATGAGCGCCATTATTTCGCGAGTCGCGGTCCCGTCGCCGCCGCCTTTCTCGCCATCGACCGGGTGCTGCGGCTAATCGAGCCCATGTTCCCCAAGGGGCATCGCCGGCGCGCGATCGCCGAGGCCGAGCGCTTCGTGATCGAGCGGCTCAACGGCGAGGACGGCCTGGGCGGCATCTTCCCGGCCATGGCGAATGCGCTGATGGCCTTCGACTGCCTCGGCTACGCGCGCGACGATCCGCACCGCGAGATCACCCGCAAGGCAATCGACAAGCTGCTCTCGATCGAGAACGGGCGGGGGTTCTGCCAGCCTTGCCTGTCGCCGATCTGGGATACCTGCCTCGCCGCGCACGCGCTGTTCGAATCCGGCGAGACCGCCGAGTCGCCGACCATGAAGTCGGCGCTCGACTGGCTGAAGTCGAAGCAGGTGCTCGACTTTCAAGGCGATTGGGCGCGCTCGCGGCCCGATCTCCGGCCCGGCGGCTGGCCCTTCGAGTTCGCCGACCCCCATTATCCCGATATCGACGACAGCGCGGTGGTGGTGATGGCGCTCGACCGCGCGGCCTCGTCCGAGTACGCCGAATCGATCAAACGCGGCGTCGAGTGGGTCGTGGGCATGCAAAGCTCGAACGGCGGTTGGGCCGCGTTCGACGTCGACAACACCCATGAATACCTCAACAACATTCCCTTCGCGGACCATGGCGCGCTGCTCGATCCCCCGACCGTGGACGTGAGCGCGCGCGTCATCAGCATGCTGTGCCAACACGGCTACGGGCGCGAGCATCCGGTGGTCGCGCGCGGCCTCGACTATCTTCGCCGCGAGCAGGAGGCCGACGGCTCCTGGTTCGGCCGCTGGGGCACCAATTACGTCTACGGCACCTGGTCGGCGCTCTCGGCCTTCAACGCGGCGGGCGAGGACCCCCGGGCGCCCCATGTTCGCCGGGGCGTCGCCTGGCTGCTCGCGCATCAGCGCGCGGACGGCGGCTGGGGCGAGGACGGGTCGAGCTACGAGCCCGGCAAGGCGGGCTTCGCCAAGGCGAGCACGCCCTCGCAGACCGCCTGGGCGCTCCTCGGGTTGATGGCGGCGGGCGAGGTCGAATCGGAGGCCGTGCGCCGGGGCGTCGAATACCTCATGCGCGCGCCACGCAAGGGCGCGCGCTGGGTCGAGGACCATTATACGGCGGTCGGCTTTCCGCGCGTGTTCTACCTCCGCTATCACGGCTATAGCGCCTATTTCCCGCTTTGGGCGCTCGCGCGGTATCGCAACCTGCGCCACGCCAACCGGCCGACGACCCCCTACGGAATGTGAGCCCGGCGTCGCGACCGCTGGGGATCGTCACCGGCGCGCGGGCCGAAGCGCGTTGTCTTTCGCCGGCCCGCGCCGCCGGCTCCGTGATCGTCGAATGCTCGGGCGGGCGCGTCGATCGCGCGATCCTGCGGGCGCGCGCGCTCGCCGCGAGGGGCTGCATCGGCCTTTTGAGTTTCGGGCTCGCGGGCGGGCTCGATCCGGCATTGTCCTCCGGACGGCTGGTGATCGGCACCCGGGTCGTCGGCCCGGGCGGGGCGCTCAACGAGACCCATGACGATTGGACGCGCGCGCTTCGGGGCGCGCTCGCGCCGCTCGACCCGATCGCCGCCCCGGTCGCGGCGGGCGAGCGGATCGTCGCCAGCCCCGCCGACAAGCGGGTCCTGTTCGAGGAAAGCGGCGCCGCGATCGTCGATCTCGAAAGCGGCGCGGTCGCCATGGCGGCGCGCGCGGCGGGGTTGCCGTTTGCGGTGCTGCGCGCGGTCGCCGACCCGGCCCGGCGCGCGCTTCCCGATGCGGCGGCCGCCGGTCTCGACGAGCGCGGCGTGGTGCGCGCCCGCGCCGTGGTCATGGGGTTGATCCGGAAGCCCGAGGATATCGCCTCGACGCTCGCGCTCGCGGGCTATGCCGCCCGGGCGATGGGCACGCTTAGACGCGCGGCGCGGCTCGCCGGGCCGGCGTTATTCGGCGGCGGTCGAATCTAGCTCGAAGCCAGGCGGAATTTCGGCCACGGGGACCGCCGGGCGAGCACCCGAAAGCGGAATCTCGGGCGCCATCTCGCCTTCGGTTCGAATGCCGAACAGGCGCGTGCGCAACGCGCCCAGCGGATGAGCGAGAGTGTCGTTGACCGCCGTCGGCTCGTAGCCGCAATGGGCCATGCAGTTGGCGCATTTCTCGTAGGCCCCGGTGCCGTAGGCGTCCCAGTCGGTTTCCTCCATCAGCTCGCGAAAGGTCTTGGCGTAGCCCTCGCCGAGGAGATAGCAGGGTCGCTGCCAGCCGAAGACGTTGCGCGTCGGGTTGCCCCAGGGCGTGCAGCGGTACTGCCGGTTGCCGGCCAGGAAATCGAGATAAAGGATCGAGTGATTGATCGGCCAGCGGCGTCCGCGCCCGGCGCGGAAGATGGCCCGAAACAGCTCCTTTGTCCGATCGCGCCGAAGGAAGCTCGCGTGGTCGGGAGCCTTCTCGTACTCGAAGCCCGGCGAGACGGTGATTCCCTCGACCCCGAGCTCGGAGACGAACTCGAAGAAGTCGATCACCGCCGGCGCGCGCGCGCCGGTGAACAGGGTGCAGTTGACGTTGACGCGGAACCCCTTGTCGCGGGCGGCCTTGATCGCGCGCACGGCGCGCTCGAAAACACCCTCCTGGCAGACCGCTGCGTCGTGAACCTCGCGCAAACCGTCCAGATGTATCGAGAAGGTAAGATAGGGACTTGGCGTGAAAAGTTCGAGTTTTTTCTCAAGTAGAAGCGCGTTGGTGCAAAGATAGACGAAACGCTTCCGCGCCACGAGGCCGTCGACGATGGCGCCGATCTCGGGATGGATCAGCGGCTCGCCGCCGGGGATCGAGACGATCGGCGCGCCGCACTCCTCGGTAGCCGCGAGGCATTCGTCCACCCCCAGGCGCATGTTGAGAATATGCTTGGGAAACTGGATCTTTCCGCAGCCCGCGCAGGCGAGATTGCAGCGAAACAGGGGCTCGAGCATGAGCACGAGCGGGTAGCGCGCGACCCCCCTGAGGCGCTTGCCGACGATATACGCCCCGACCCGGGCCTGCTGGAGCAAGGGAACGCCCACGCCTCACCGTCCTTTCGTTTCGAACTCCGGTTGGATTGCGCCTCAAGCCGAGGCGAGTTCCCGCGGCATCTTGAAATGGACCTGTTCCTCGACCCCGTCAAGCTGCTCGATATCGATCGCGGCGAGCCGGCTTAAATGATCGAGCACGTCGCGCACCAGGATCTCGGGGGCCGAGGCGCCGGCGGTGATGCCGACCGCGCCGATCCCCTCGAACCATTCGGAAACGATGCTCTCGGGGCCGTCGATCAGGTAGGTCGGCACCCGGGCCTCCTCGCCGATCTCGCGCAGCCGGTTCGAGTTCGAGCTGTTCCGCGAGCCGATGACGAGGATCAGCTCGACCCGTTCGGCGAGCTGACGGATCGCGTGCTGGCGGTTCTGGGTCGCGTAGCAGATATCGCGGACGCTGGGGCCGATGATGTTCGGAAAACGGCGCGTCAGCGCCTCGATGACGTCGCGCGTGTCGTCGACGCTTAACGTCGTCTGGGTGACGTAGGAGACCTTTTCCGGGTCCTTCACGCGCAGCGCCTCGACGTCGGCGACGCTTGAGACCAGATGCACATGACCATCGACGCGACCGCGCGTCCCCTCGACCTCGGGATGGCCGTGGTGGCCGATCAGCACCACCTCGTTGCCGGCGCGTTCGTATTTGCGGGCCTCTTTGTGGACCTTGGCGACCAATGGGCAGGTCGCGTCGATCACCGGCAGCTGGCGCGCCGCCGCCTCGTCGGCCACGCGCTTGGAAACCCCGTGGGCGCTGAACACGGTGATCGCGCCCGCGGGGATTTCGTCGATCTCGTCGACGAAGCGCGCGCCCTTGGCGCGAAGGCTCTTCACCACATGGGCGTTGTGGACGATCTCGTGGCGCACGTAGACCGGGGGGCCATAGATTTCGAGCGCCCGCTCGACGATCGCGATCGCCCGCTCGACCCCGGCGCAGAATCCTCGCGGCTGGGCGAGAAAAACCTTCATCCGCGCGGGCCTTTCCGCGCCTTGTGTCGGATTATGCCTATCCACCTCGCGTTTCGCGCCTCGGTCGCCATGATCGCCGTTTGCGGCCTCTCCCAGCCCGTCCATGATCCAATAGGCGTCCTCGTCTTCTGTCAACCGCGAAGCGGGCACGGCGCATCAGAACCGCGTGATCACGAACGATCCGTCCCGCCGGCGTCCGGTCGCCGGAGCAGGAGGGCGGGCAGAACGATCAACGTGCAGATCAACGTCGTCGCGACCCCGATGGCGAGCAACGCGCCCATGCTCGCGGTGCCGCGATGCGCCGACAGCATCAGGCTGCCGAAGCTACCGATCGTCGTGAGACCGCTGAACACGATTCCCCGCGCGGTGCTGGTCTCGAGAAGATGGCCATCGCCCTCGCGCCAGGCGCGCGCGCGCAGCACCAGATGAATCGCGCTGTCGACGCCGATGCCGAACAGCAGCGGCAGCACGATCACGTTGGCGAAGTTGAACGGGATATCGAGCAGCACCGAGGCGGCGCCCGTGAGCGCGGTGGCGAGCGCGAGGGGAACCATCACCAGAAAGGCGTCGCGCGGCCTGCGCGTAAGCCCGAGCAGAAGGATCAGGGTGACGACGACCGCCGAGGCGAGCGCCTGTTGAAACGCGCGCACCACCGCGTCGCCCGATTCGAGGATCGAGATCGGCGCGCCGACCGCCCGGGGCGCGACGCCACGCACCGCATCGACGAAACGGCGAAGCGCCGCGTTGTCGTCGAGATCGTCGCGGGGAAGAACCTGGATACGCACCCGCCCGTCGGCGGCGACCAGGCGCGCGCGAAGGCTTTCGGGCAAGTCGTCCAGGGTGATCGGCTCGCTGACCGAAAGCGCGGCATAGAGCGCGTCGAGCCGCGCCTTGAAGTCGCCCAGCAGGCCGCGCTCCAAGCGATCGAGGGGCACGCCCGTGGCGTCCAGACGGTGGAGATCCTTGGCGAGCCGGCGGGCGGTGGGCGCGAGTTCGGGGGCGGCGGCGCCGCTTTCCAGCCAACCGTCGAGCGCCGTCATGAATTTCTTCAGCGCCGCGTGGCGCGCCGCCTCGTCGATGGGCGCGAGACCGGGGTCGGGTTGCGGCGGTGGCCCGAGGAAGAAGCTCATGTCCTCGATTTCGGCGAGCTTCTCGTCCTGATTGTCGGGCACCAGATCGGCGATCGTGCGGGTGTCCTTGACCTCGGGCAGGGCGCGCAGCCGGACGGCGAGTTTACGGGCCGCGTCGAGATCGTCCGCCAGCACGTCGATCGTCCAGGGCGAGCCACCGCCGTCGGCGAGCAGATCGCGCAGGGTTCGCACCGATTCGGCGTTCGGGTTCTGAAGATCGAGCGGGTTGAAGTCGAAGCGCGCGAACGGCAACAGCGCCGCCGCCGCGATCCCAAGGACGCCGGCGCCGATTCGGATCAGCCGTCGCCGCCGCCCGATCCGGTCGAGAGCCCGGTTCCACCACCGCCGGGTCAGCGGCCGGGCGCCGCGCAGCGGCGCGAGCGCGAGGATCGCCGGCAGGACCACGAGATTGACCGCGAGCGCGATGAACATGCCGCTCCCCGCGATCAGGCCGAGTTCGGCCACGCCCCGGTAGGCGGTCGGAATGAAGACGTAGAACCCCGCCGCCGTGGTCGTCGCGCAGAGAACCAGCGCCCGCCCGACATGGACCGCCGCGCCGTCCACCACCGCCGCTGCGACCGCCTTGTCGTCGGAGGCGAGCCCGTCGCTGTCGCCGCGCGCGACGATCTCGCGGTAGCGCAGCGCGAGATGAATGCTGAAATCGATCCCGAGGCCAATGAACAGGACCGCGAAGGCGACCGAGACCAGATTCAATTCGCCGACCGCGAGGGTCGCGAAACCGGCCGTGAGCAGAAGTCCGATGACGAGCGTGGCGAGCGAGGCGAGAACCAGCCGCATCGAGCGCAGCCCCACGAACAGCACCAGCGCGACGAGGATGAAGGAAACCGGCGCCGCGACGCCCGCGCCCTTGCGCGCGCTTTCGAGCTGCTCGTAGTCGAGCGCGACCGGACCCGTCAGCCGCACCCGGAAACCCCGATCGGGCGTCAGGCCGAGGCGGGCGGCGGCGGCGCGCACCGCATCGAGCGCCGCCTTCTGGGGCTGGAGGGCGCCGAAGTCGAGCCGGGGCTGGGCGAGGATCAGGCGGCGTCGGTCGCCGGGCGTCGCGGGCTTGCCCGAGATCACCTCGCGCCAGGAAAGATGGTAGGGACGCTTGGCGATCTCCGCCTCGGCCGCGTCCGCGAGGCGACCAAAGGCGGTCGCGAGATCGAAGGCCGGGATCGCGCCGTCGCGCGAGGCGGCGATCGCGGTTCCGAGCTCGCCGAACAGGCGGCGCAGGCTCGGGTCGGTGGCGAGCGCCGCGAGCAGCGGCTGGATACTCGCGAGGTTGTCGGCGAGCGCGCTCAATTCGTCGAGCGAGAGATAAAGAAGCCCGTTGCGACGGAAGAACGCCTCGCCCCCGGGCTGGTAAACCGAGGCGAAGACCCCGTCGTTCGCCGTCATCGCCCGAGCGAGCGAGCGGGCCGCGTCCTCGGCGCGCTCGGGCGTGTCGCCGTCGATCACCACGATCAGAAGCTCGACGAACTGGGGAAAGGCCCGGTCGAAATCCCGTCCCGCCTGGCGGAAGGGGAGATCGGGCGCGATCATGTCGGCGGTATCGGTGTTCATCCCGAGATCGCGGACCGTATAGACCCCCGAGGCCGTCGCGAGCGCGAGCGCGAACAGAACCACCGGCCAGGCGTGGCGGCGCGAAAAGGCGGCGAGTCTCGCGATCAGCCGGTCGAGCCGACCGGTCGGGGGAGGTGGTGGCGATGATGGAGAGGAACGCAAGGGCACGACGCGGCGGCTTCCCCGGGGCGGTCACAGGGTGTGATGCGCACTACACGACATTGGCCCCGGCGGCAAGCGAAACGCGCCTTGGCGCGCCCCGCGGGGCTTGCGCGACCTCGCCCGGGACGACATATATAGCGGCAGATATTCCGGGATGCCCATGACCCGATTCGCCGTCCTTTTGGTTCTCGCCGTCGTCTGGCTTGGCGCGCCCGCGCGCGCCGAGCAGACGCCCGCGCAAGCGGTCGTCGCGACCCTGTACGATGAGCTTCTCGCGGTGATGAAGGCGGCCGACGCGCTCGGCTACGCGGGGCGGCGCGACCGCCTCGATCCGGTGATCGTCGAGGTTTACGACTTGCCGACGATCGCGCGCGGCTCGATCGGGCGCGCCTGGAAGACGCTCGCGCCCGGGCAGAGGAAACGCCTGATCGCGGCGATGCGCCGGCTCACGGTCGCGACCTATGCCGCGCGCTTCGACGGCTATGCCGGCGAATCCTTCCGCATCCTTTCCGAAACCCCGGGCCCGCGCGGCACGGTGCTGGTCGCGACCGAAATCGTCAAGTCGACCGGCGAGCCCGTGCGCCTCAACTACCTCCTGCGCCCGACCAAGACGCGCGGCTGGCAAATCGTCGATGTTTACCTCAAGGGCGTCTACAGCGAGCTCGCGCTCAAGCGCGCCGAGTACGGCGCGGTCATCAAGCGCGAGGGCTTCGACGGGCTGGTCGCGGCGATCGAACGGAAGGTCGACGCCTTCGCCGCCAAGGCCCAAGCCAAGGCCGAGACAAAAGCGAAAAGCTAGGCTTCGCTTCCATCCGAGACGGATTTTCCACCGGACGATCGCGACCCGATCGCGGGCGGGCGCCTTCCGCACCTTGGACGGACAATCCTCGCCGGTGCGAATATGATTGTAATATGTACCCTGGAAACCTATGTTTTATTTAATGTTACGATGTAACAGACAATGAAATACCGACAAAATATTACGGGAGGATATGTAGTGGAAAACACGAGTGGAAAGACTCTATTATCGTAGACAATAGAAAAATGGAAGCCTAGGATAGTTTTTCTTGTGATCGGCTTGATCCTGGGGCCTTTCATCAGCGACTGGATGGACTGGCAGGTCACGACCGGCACGATGGATAGTGCGGTTCAGAATGCGGTCATTACATATCGCGCGGATCTCTGCGCGAAACGGGCTCAAGCGGACCCGGGATTGACTCCCGATACGCTCAAGAACTGGACCAGTCGGCGCGAACTCGCCGAAAAATGGGCGGTGCTGCCCGGAGAGAATAAGGTCGATAGCGACGTGGTCAGCGAGTGCAGCGCGTTGCTGCAATCGTAATCCAACCTCTTCCAGACAGGCGCTGAATCCGAAGGCCTCGCATTTCGGAAACAATCGCCGAGGGAATCCTTTCCCCTCGGCAGTCGTCCGTCGGCCGGTCAGGGCACGGTTTCCGCCGCCACCGCGCCGGCGGCGATCAGGGCCTCGATCTCGCTCGAATCGTAGCCGATCTCGCCCAGCACCTCGCGGGTGTGCTCGCCCAGCACGGGCGCGCCGCGCGCGACGCCTCCCGGGGTCTCCGAGAACTTGACCGGCGGGCCGATGGTCCGCACCGACCCGAGGCGGCTGTGGCGGGCCTCCGTGACCATGCCGCGCGCGCGGGTCTGGGGGTCGCGGTGCATTTCGCCGACGTCGAGGACCGGTCCCGCGGGAACGCCGGCCGCCTCGAGCCGGGCGAGCCAGTCGGCGCTGGTCCGGCGCGCGAGGATCGCGGTCAGCGCCTCGACCAGCGCGGGACGGTTCGTCATGCGCGCATCGGGCGTCGCGAAGCGTTCGTCGTCGGCGAGCGCGCGGGCGTCGAGGGCATCCAGGAGCTTCAGCCAGTTGGCCTGATTGGCGGCGCCGACGGTGATCCAGCCGTCGGCCGTTTGAAAGGCCTGATAGGGCGCGTTGAGCGGATGCGCCGAGCCCATCGGCCCCGGCGCCACGCCGGTCGCGAGGCAGATCGCCGACTGCCAGAAGGTATGCACGATTCCGGCCTCGAACAGCGAGGTGTCGACCCGCTGGCCCTTGCCGCTTCGCGCGCGCTCGGCCAGGGCGGCGAGCACCCCCATGGCGGCGAGAATCCCGGCGGTGATGTCGGTGACCGGCGCGCCGCATTTGACCGGCGGTCGGCCGGGCGCCTCGCCGGTGATGCTCATCAGCCCGCTCATGCCCTGGGCGATGAGGTCGAAGCCGCCGCGCTCGGCATAGGGTCCGCTGCGCCCGAAACCCGAGATCTCGCAATAGATCAGCCCCGGATTGGTCGCGCGCAAGGTCTCGTAGCCGAGGCCGAGGCGCTCCATGGTGCCCTTGCGGTAGTTCTCGATCACCACGTCGGCGCGGTCGATCAGGCGGCGAACGACGGCCTTGCCGCCTTCGGTCTTGAGATTGGCGGCGATGCCGCGCTTGTTGCGATTCATCATCAGGAAGGCGGCGGCCTCGCCGCCGATGTCGGGCGGCAGGAAGCGGCGCGAATCGTCGCCGCCCGGCAGCTTCTCGACCTTGATCACCTCGGCGCCCATGTCGGCGAGCATCAGCCCGCAGCAGGGGCCGGCCATGATATGGGCGAGTTCGACCACGCGAAGGCCGGCGAGCGGTCCCATTTCAGCGTCCCTTGAACGCGGGCTTGCGCTTGCCGAGGAAGGCGCGCACGCCCTCGCGGAAATCCTCGCTGTCGTAGCAGTCGAGGGTCGCCTCGATCTCCTCGGGGGTGAGCGGGGCGGGATCGGCGAGCCGGCGGATGAACGTCTTGTGCCAGCGCGCGACCAGCGGCGCGCCCTCGGCGATGCGCCGAGCGGCGGCGTAGGCTTCCTCGGCGACCGCCTTGTCGGCGACCACGCGGTTCACGAGGCCGAGGCGGAGCGCGTCCTCGGTGCCGAACACCCGGCCCTCGAGCAGGATCTCGGCGGCCCCGGCGGGACCGGCGAGCGCGACCAGGGCACGGAGCTCGAAATAGCCCATGACGAGGCCGAGATTCTTGATCGGCACGCCGAAGCGGCTCGACGCGCCGCAGATGCGGAGATCGCAGACCGCCGCGATTTCGAGCCCGCCGCCGACGCAGACCCCCTCGATCAAGGCGATCGTGGGATGGCGGCAGTTGGCAAGCCCCCCGATCGCCCGTTCGACCACCGCGTTGTAGGCGCGCGCCTGGTCGCGGTCGGCGCGCGCGGTCTCGAACTCGGCGATGTTGGCGCCCGCGGCGAACGCCCGGCCACCCGCGCCGCGCAAGACGATGCAGCGCAGATCGTCGTCACCGTCGAGCGTCTCGATCGTCTCGCCAAGCGCTTGCCACATCGCCTTGTCGAGAGCGTTGAGGCGCTCGGGACGGTTCAGGATAACGGTCGCGATCGCTTCATTGCGCTCGACCAGAATACGTTCTGCCATCTTTAATCCCCGTAGAACAAACCGACCAGTCCCATCGCGGTGAACGGCAGATAGGTTACGGCCATGAGAACCGCGAACAGCACCATGATGAAGTAGATATTGATCTTGCTCACTTCCCAAATATCGGCCTTGGCGACCGAGCAGGCGGTGACCAGCACGCTCGCGACCGGTGGCGTCTGCTGACCGATGCCGAGGTTGAGGGTGACGATGATCCCGAAATGGACGGGGTCGATCCCGACCGCGTTCACCACCGGCATGACGATGGGCACGATCAGGATGATCGCCGCGGCCGAATGCAAAAACAATCCGGCGATCATGAAAAACAGATTTAGAATGCCCAAGACCGCGTATTTGTTGTCGGTCAGCCCGATGATGGCGGCGGCCAGGCGCTGGGGAACCTGGGCCTCGGTCAGATAGGTGCCGACGAGCGCCGAGGCGGCGACCAGCAGCATGACCACCGCGGTCTGCACGCTGCCTTCGATCATCGCCTCGCGCAGATGCTTCCAGGTGAGCTCGCGATAGATCACGGCGCCGATGAACAGCGCCGCCGCGACCGCGAGGCCCGCGCCCTCGGTCGCGGTGACCAGGCCGCCGAAGATTCCGCCCAGGATGATCGCCGGCATGAGGAAGGCCCAGGCCGCCTCGCGGAAGGTCGTCCACAGGCGTCGGGGGTTGAAGGACTCCTCGACCGGATAGCCGAAGCGACGCGCGAACCAGTAGGCGAGCAGCATCATCATGAACCCACCGACCACGCCCGGCACGACGCCGGCGACGAACAGCTTGACGACCGAGCTTTCGGCCATGACCGCGTAGAGGATCATCGGGATCGACGGCGGGATGATGACCGCGAGCGTCGCCGAGGACGAGGTGAGCGCGGCGGCGAACGGCCCGGGATAACCCTTGCGCTTCATCGCCGGGATCAGGATCGAGCCCAGCGCGGCGACATCGGCGACCGCCGAGCCCGAGATTTCGGCGAAGAACAGCGAGGTCGCGACGGTGACCATGGCGAGCCCGCCGCGCACGAAGCCGATCAAGGCCGAGGCGAAGGCGATCAGCCGGCGCGAGATGCCCGAGCAGTTCATGATCGCGCCCGCGAAAATGAACAGCGGAATCGCGAGCAGCGGAAACTTGGTCGCCCCGTCGAACATGACGAGCGCGACATTGGGCAGCGCGTCGATCCCCGATTCGGCGACCGTGGCGATCGCGCCCACGGTGCCGAGCGCGATCGCGATCGGCACGTTGAGCCCGACCAGGGCGAAGAGCGCGACGAGCATGAAGAAAAGGGTCATGGGTCGATCCGCTCCCGGTCGGCTTCCAATGCCCGTTCGGCCGCGTTCGAGGCGCAGAGCCGCTTGATTACGTCGGGCAGGCTCAAGAGCTGGGCTATGATGAACAGGACCGCGCCGATTGGAATCACCGACTTCGTGAACTGGACCGGCACCTCGGGAAGGCTGACCAGATAATCGCCTTCGAGCGCGATATGGACCTCGACCCCGGTCCAGGCGAGAACCGCGAAAAAGGCGATCACCACCGCCTCGCCGAGCAGCAGCGCGGGCACGCGCAAGCACAGGGGCAGCGCGCGGACCAGCCCGTCGAAGCCGATATGGGCGCGCTTGAGGGCGGCCAACGCCGCGCCGTAATAGGTGAGCCAGGCGAGCTGGATCGAGGCGACCTCGTCGTACCAGGAGAACGAGGCGCCGGCCTTGCGATAGATCACCGCGAGCACGACGACGACTGCGAGGCTCGTCATCAGAAAAATCACGATGGTTTCAAGCGCGCGCTCGAAGAAGGCGCGCAAGCGAAGGAAAATGCTCACCATGCCGCTCCGGCCAAGGTGGGACCCTGATCCCGAATTCCAATGCCAACAAGGAACGGCGCTCGCGCGCCGACCTCCCACCACCACCGCATCATGAAATCATAACGCGCGGGCGGGACGCCGACGGCGCGAGCGCCGGACGAGGCCGTCAGTCGGCGAGCGCCTGGGCCTTGGCGATCATGTCGGCGCCGCCCGGAACCGACTTGGCGAACGCATCGTATATCCCCTTGCTCGCGGCGATGAACGCGGCCTTGTCGGCGACATTCACCGTCATGCCGCCGGCCTTGAGCTTGTTGAGAAGATCGGTTTCGAGCTCGGCCGCGCGGGCATAGACGAAGCCCTGCGTGCCGCGGGCGATGCGCGCGATCGCCGCGCGAAGGTCGGCGGGCAGCTTGGCCCATTTCTTCTTGCCGACCGTGACATAGGCCGGCGTGTAAACGTGACCGGTCAGCGAAAGATACTTCTGCACCTCGTAGAACTTGGCGCTGTAGATCTGCGCGAACGGGTTCTCCTGGCCGTCCATCACGCCGGTCTGAAGGGCGACGAAGACCTCGGAGAACGACATCGGCGTGGGATTGGCGCCATAGGACTTGAACATCTTGACCCGCCATTTGCCCTTGGGCGTGCGCAGCTTGATGCCCTTGAGGTCGTCGGGGACGTTGATCGGGCGAAGATTATTGGTGATGTGGCGGAAGCCGTTCTCCCACACCGCGAGCACCTTGTAGCCCTTCTTCTCGATCTCGGGCTCGATCCTGGGCCAGAATATATCGTGCTCGATGCGCGCCATCTGCGAGCGGTTCTTGACCAGATAGGGCATCTCGAACAGGCCGGCGGCGTCGACCACCGACGACATCACGGTCGAGGGCAGGGCGAAGTCGACCGTGCCGAGCTTGAGCTTCTGGAGAAGTTCCTTGTCCTTGCCGAGCTGGCTCGATCCGAAGACAACGACCTTGACCTTGCCGGCGAGGTCGGCGTTGACGCGCCGGGCGAACTCCTCGGCCGAGATGGCGAACAGCGAGCCGGGCGCGCCGACATGACCGAACTTGAGCTCGATCACCTCGGCGCGGGCGATGCCGCTCCCGAGGACCAGGGCGAGCAATGATGATATAGCGAAAACCGTGCGAAATCTCATCTCCGTACCTCCCTTTTCTAATGTGATTTATCGGCCGAGTTTCGGCGCGCGTCGGTGAGATGGGCGAGCGCCGCCGCCGTGCCGCCCGGCGTGTGCGGGATGCCGGCGAGCGCCAACCCCATCTCGACCCCGCCGAGGGTGCCGATCAGCGCGAGATCGTTGAAATCGCCGAGATGGCCGATCCGGAACACCCGGCCCTTGAGGCGACCGAGCCCGGTGCCGAGCGACATGTTGAACGCCGCGAGCACGACGCGACGGAAGGCGTCGGCATCCTGGCCTTCGGGCAAGAGGACGGCGGTCAACGAACTCGAATACTCGGTGGGTTCGAGGCAAAGGACCTCGAGTCCCCAGGCGCGGACCGCGCGGCGCGTGGCTTCGGCGTGACGGTCGTGGCGGGCAAAAACCCGCTCCAGCCCCTCGTCGGCGAGCATCGCGAGCGCCTCGCGCAGCCCGAACAAAAGATTGGTCGCCGGGGTGTAGGGAAAGAAGCCTCGCGCATTGTTCTCGAGCATCGGCCGCCAGTCCCAATAGGCGCGCGCGAGCGCCGCCGTCTCCGAGGCCTCCAGCGCGCGCGGGCCGATCGCGTTGAAGCCGAGGCCCGGCGGCAGCATCAGGCCCTTCTGCGAGCAGCCGACGGCGACGTCGACCCGCCATTCGTCCATCCGGAAATCGATCGAGGCGAGCGACGAGATGGTGTCGACGAACAAAAGGGCGGGATGGCCGGCGGCGTCCATGGCTTGGCGAATCGCGCCGATCCGGCTCGCGGCCCCGGTCGAGGTCTCGTTGTGGACGACGGCGACCGCGCGGATCGCGTGCCCGGTATCGGCCGCGAGCCGGGCCTCGATCCGTTCTGGCTCGGCGCCCCGGCGCCAGTCGCCTTCGAGGAACTCGACATCGAGGCCGAAGCGGGTCGCGAGATTGCGCCAAAGCGTCGCGAAATGGCCGGTCTCGACCATCAGCACCCGGTCGCCGGGCGAAAGCGTGTTGACGAGCGCCGCTTCCCACGCCCCGGTGCCCGACGCGGGAAAGGCGATCACGGGATGGGCGGTCTTGAACACCGTCTTGAGGCCGTCGAGGACCTCGCGCGCGAGCGCCGCGAAGTCGGGGCCGCGATGGTCGATGGTCGGCGCGGCCATCGCCCGCAAGACCCGGTCGGGAACGTTGGTCGGACCGGGAATTTGCAGGAAGTGACGTCCGCTTCGATCCATGTCCGTGACTCCCTGTATGCCCTCCCGCCGCCGGGCCGGGCCTCGGTGGCGGCCCGTCGCCGACCCCTGCGGCAAAAGAATTATGCATACAATTTGATGGGGCGCAAGACGAGGGAGAGGCAGAAAATTTTCGGCAATCCATATTATTTTCCGTTATAAGAACGGAATAGAGGCGATTGATCGCAACCGACATGGGCTTCGTTCATTGGAATTTTGCATTCATTTCGATGCGCTTGGCCACGCGCAAGCGCGTCGCCCGGTGATCGGCGCGCCACCGGGACGGCGAACGGCATGACCGCGCAACTCCTCGGCTCCGGCGCCCGGGCGGACGCGCGGCCCACGGGCGCGGGGGGCGCCTCGATTGGCGATTCGGCGCTCGCCGCGCGGCTTGCGCGCGCGATCGAGGGCACGGTTTTGTTCGACCCCTTCAGCCGCGGCCGCTACGCCACCGATGCCTCGTTCTACCAGATCGAGCCCGTGGGCGTCGTCGTGCCCCGGAGCATGGACGACGTTCGCGCGGCCATCGAAATCGCGCGCGAGGCGGGGGTGGCCGTGCTGCCGCGCGGGGCGGGCACCTCGCAATGCGGCCAGACCGTGGGCGAGGCGCTGGTGATCGACACCACCAAGCATCTCGACGCGGTGATCGATTTCGATCTCGCCGCGCGGCGGGTCACGGTCGAGCCGGGCCTCGTTCTCGACGCGCTCAACCGATGGCTCGCGCCCCATGGACTCTGGTTCCCGATCGACGTCTCGACCTCGAGCCGGGCGACCATCGGCGGCATGGCCGGCAACAATAGCTGCGGCGCGCGCTCGATTCGTTACGGCACCATGGCGATGAACGTCGAGGCGATCGAGGCCGTGATGGCCGACGGCGCGCGGTTCCGCTTCGCCGAGGTCCCCGCCGATCCCGCCGGGCCGCCGGCCTATCGCGCGCTGGTCGAGGATCTGCGCGCGCTCGCGGCGAGCGAGCGGGACGAGATCGCGCGCCGCTTCCCGAAGCTCATGCGCCGGGTCGGCGGCTACAACATCGACGGCATCGACCCCCGGGGCCACAACATGGCCCGGCTGCTGGTCGGATCGGAAGGAACGCTCGCCTTCTTCACGCAATTGACGCTCGCGCTCGCGCCGGTGCCGGCGCGCAGGGTGCTCGGGATCTGTCATTTCCCGACCTTCCGTCGGGCCATGGAGGCGACCCGGGCGATCGTCGCGCTCGAACCCACGGCGGTCGAGCTGGTCGATCCCGAGCTGATCCGGCTGGCGCGCGCGCAGGCCGCGTTCCGGCCGACGATCGAGGCCGTGGTCGAGGGCGATCCGGGGGCACTTCTCCTGGTCGAGTTCGCCGGCGACGAAGCCGCGCCGCTCGCCCGCCGGCTTGCCGCGCTCGGCGAGACGATGGCCGATCTCGGCCTCGCGGGCCGGGTGGTCGAGGCGGTCGATCCCGCGCTTCAGCGCGCGGTCTGGGCGGTGCGCAAGGCCGGGCTCAACATCCTGATGTCGATGAAGGGCGACGGCAAGCCGGTCTCCTTCATCGAGGACTGCGCCGTCGCGCTCGACGACCTCGCCGACTACACCGAGCAAATCGAGGACGTGTTTCGCCGCCACGGCACGCGCGGCACCTGGTACGCGCACGCCTCGGTGGGCTGCCTGCACGTGCGCCCCATCCTCAACCTCAAGGATGGACGCGACGTGGCCGCCATGCGCGCCATCGCCGAGGAGGCCTTCGCCCTGGTGCGCGCCTACAAAGGCTCGCACTCGGGCGAGCACGGCGATGGCATCACGCGCTCCGAGTTCCATGAGGCGATGTTCGGGCCGCGCCTGGTCCGCGCCTTCGAGGCGGTCAAGGACCGCTTCGACCCCGACGGCCTGTTCAATCCCGGCAAGATCGTGCGGCCCCATCGCATGGACGACCGGTCGTTGTTTCGCTTCAAGCCCGACTATCGGGCCGAGGCGTCCGAGACCGCGCTCGACTGGTCGGCCTGGGGCGGCTTCGCCGGCGCGATCGAGATGTGCAACAACAACGGCGCCTGCCGCAAGTTCGACGCGGGCGTCATGTGCCCGTCCTTTCGCGCGACTCGCGACGAACGCGATTCGACCCGGGGACGCGCGAACACGCTGAGGCTCGCGATCAGCGGCCAACTCGGGGCGGACGCGCTCGCCTCGGAGGCCATGCGCGAGACCATGGCGCTCTGCGTCGGCTGCAAGGCCTGCCGGCGCGAATGCCCGACCGGGGTCGACATGGCGCGGATGAAGACCGAGTTCCTGTATCACTACGCGCGCCGCCACGGGCTGTCCTTGCGCGACCGCGCAATCGCCTGGCTGCCGCGCCATGCGCCCATCGCCGCGAGGTTGGCGCCGGTGCTCGGCGTCTTGCGCGACCGGCTGCCGGGGACGGCGGCGCTTTCGGAGCGCGTCCTGGGGCTTGCCGCCGGGCGGTCGCTGCCGCGCTTTCGCCGCCCCTTCGTCGCGCCCACGGACCCAATGGGCGACGGGCGCGAGGTGGTGCTGTTCGTCGATACCTTCACCACCTGGTTCGCGCCCGAGGTCGCCCAATCCGCGCTCGCGGTCCTGATCGCGGCGGGGTGCCGGGTCCATGTGGTGGGCGGCGCCGGCGGCCCGAGGCGGTGTTGCGGGCGGACCTTCCTCGCCGCCGGCCTGGTCGACGAGGCCCGGCGCGAGGCGCGCCGCGCGCTGGAGGCGCTCGGTCCCCATGCCGCGCGGGGGGTGCCGGTGATCGGGCTCGAGCCTTCCTGCCTGTTCACCTTCCGCGACGAGTTCGAGGCCCTGCTGCCGGGCGCGGCGCGGGATCTCGCCGCCCGGGCCCAAGGCTTCGCGAGCTTCGTCGTCGAGGATCGCATCGCCCGCCGCCTGCGCGACCGTCTCGGCCCGCTGGAGGCCGAGCGCGCCCTGGTTCACGGGCACTGTCACGAAAAGGCCTTCGGCGCCTTCGATGCCGTGGTCGAGGCCCTTGGTCTCGTGCCCGGCCTCGCGGTCGCGCCCATCGAGGCGGGCTGCTGCGGCATGGCGGGCGCCTTCGGCTACGCGGCCGAGCATTACGAGATTTCGATGCGCATGGCCGAAGACGGGCTTCTACCGGCCCTGCGCGCCGCGCCGCCCGACGCCGTTCTGGTCGCCGATGGGGTAAGCTGTCGTCACCAGATCGCGGACGGCGCGGGGCGCGAGGCGCTTCATGTCGCCCGCGTTCTGCACCACGCACTCGAAACACGAGAGGATCGATGAGGAGCAGCGAGAAGCAGCGGATGGCGCCGACGACCACCGAGCCCGCGCCGGCCGCCCCGATACCACGGCGCAGCCTTCACGACGAGGTCGTCGACCGGGTGCGCGAGATGGTCCTCGACGGCCAGATCCCGGCCGGCGCGCGGCTGCACGAGCGCGCGCTGTGCGAACAGCTCGGAGTTTCGCGCACGCCCCTTCGCGAGGCCCTCAAGGTGCTGGCCTCGGAAGGGCTCGTCGAGTTGCGCCCCAACCGTGGCGCGATCGTGACCCGGCTGACGATCGCGGATGTCGAGGAGATGTTCGAGGTCATGGGCGCCCTCGAGGCGCTCGCCGGCGAGCTCGCCTGCCGCCGGATCACCGATATCGAGATCGACGAGATCCGGGCGCTCCATTACAAGATGCGCGCCCATCACGCGCGCGTCGAACGACGCGAGTACTTCCGCCTCAACCAGGAGATCCATCGCCGCATCGCCACCGCCGCCGGCAACGAGACCCTGGTCGGGATCGTCGATGCGTTGGGGGCGCGCATTCGCCGGGCGCGCTACCAGGCCAATCTCTCGAAGCCGCGCTGGGACGCGGCGGTCGCCGAGCACGACGCGATTCTCGAAGCCCTCGAGGCTCGCGACGGGCCGCGGCTCGCAATGATCCTGCGCCGCCACCTCGCCAACAAATGCGAGGTCGTCAAGACCGCGATCCGCGCCGAGCGCGCGGCCGAGTGATCCGCGGATCGCGCCCCGTATTTTTTCGCCACGCCCGATTTTGCCGATTGGCGCGGCTTCCGGGCGCTGATACAAGCGAATGAGATGGGCGCGACAGGGGGCGCCCGGCGGGGCAGGGAGGCGGCCTATGAAGTCCCACGCACGCGTCGTAGTGATCGGCGGTGGCGCCCTTGGCGTCGGCGCGCTCTATCACCTCGTCAAGGAAGGCTGGACCGACGTGGTCCTGGTCGAGAAGGGCGAGCTCACCTCGGGCTCGACTTGGCATGCCGCGGGGCTCATCCCCCATTTCATCGGCAGCCTCAACATGGCCAAGATCCACGCCTATGGCGCGACGCTCTACCAGAACCTCGAGGCCGAAACCGGCCAGGCCACGGGCTGGCACGGCTGCGGCGCGATCCGGCTGGCGGTCAACGAGGACGAGGTCGATTGGTTCCGCCACGTCCAGGGGGTGCTGCGGCTCGCCGGGGTCGAATGCCACCTGATCGGCCCGGACGAAATCCGCAAGCTGCATCCGCTGCTCGACACCGAGGGCGTGATCCTCGGCGCCTATACCCCCGGCGACGGCCACACCGACCCGGCGGGCAGCACCAACGCCATGGCGATCGGCGCGCGCAACGGCGGCGGCGAAATCTACCGCCACAACCGCGTCACCGACGTGAAGCGGCTGGCGAGCGGCGAATGGCGGGTGGTGACCGAGAAGGGCGACATCGTCTGCGAGCACGTGGTCAACGCCGCCGGCTCCTTCGCGCCCCAGGTCGGGGCGATGGTCGGGCTCAAGGTGCCGCTCGTCAACATGGTGCATCAGTATCTCGTGACCGAGCCGATCGACGCGGTCGCGGCGCTGGATACGGAGTTCCCGGTGGTCCGCGACCCGCGCGCGTCGTGTTATTACCGGCGCGAGAAGCAGGGCTTGATCATCGGCCCCTACGAGGCGAAGGGCGCCGAGGCCTGGGGGCTCGACGGCATCGACTGGAGCTTCGACATGGAGCTTCTGCCGCCCGATATCGACCGCCTCGCGCCCCATCTCGAGCTCGCGATGGCGCGCATCCCGGCGTTCGGCAACGCGGGCATCCGTCAGATCGTCAGCGGACCGATCACCCATACCCCGGACGGCAATTTCTTTCTCGGCCCGGCGGCGGGGATTCCCAACTACTGGATGTGCTGCGGGGCGTCGATCGGCGTCACCCAGGGGCCGGGCGCGGGCCGGACGCTCGCCCAGTGGATGGTCCACGGCCAGGCCGAGATCAACGT
>Ga0114931_10002840_pt1 | contig 22039 bp, 19 predicted proteins | sample 2SBtaG_FD_89579 | JGI IMG/M metagenome (GOLD analysis project Ga0114931, IMG submission 89579) | Deep subsurface microbial communities from Kolumbo volcano to uncover new lineages of life (NeLLi) - 2SBTROV14_V59a metaG | ecosystem: Environmental > Aquatic > Marine > Volcanic | place: Kolumbo... | reverse complement strand
GCGCTACGCTGCCGATGGCTGGACCCGGCTCTTTCCCGACAAGCCGGCACAGGCCACACGCGTCGGCGCCCGCGGGCTCGACGCCAGCGAGCAGCGGCGGGTCCTGAGGGTCGGCGCCTGCCTTTCCTGCCACGCCCGGGCCGCGGACCCGATCTGGCGGGATTTCCAGGCGTCCATCCTGCGTTTGGCTGCCGGAGGGACCGCCTGCAAAGGCCGCGCATGGCCCTGGCTGAAACGAAATGTACCGGTCTCGCGACGCCGCGTTCCAGCGATTGAACCATATTGATTCAATGTTGGAACACCGCGTTTCGTTCGAGCGGCTGCTACTGGGCTGGTATGGCGTAAGCGATTGATATCGTGGGCCTTATTCGATTGGCCTAGATCTTGCGGTGACTCCAGGTGGAACGCAGTCCGCGCGTTGCCTGGAGGCCCACGATGCGAGTCAACCGGCGCACCTTCATCAAGATCGGCGGAGTCGCCGCGGGCGCGGCGGCCGTCGGCATTCCCCTCGCTGCCCAGCATGCGGGCGGCGGCCGCGTGCTCGCGCTCGACCCCGGAACCGACGGCGACGAGGTCGTTCCGACCTTCTGCGAGATGTGCTTCTGGAAGTGCGGCGTGCTCGCGCACGTGCGCCAGGGACGCGTCACCAAGATCGTCGGCAACCCCGAGCATCCGCTCTCGCGCGGGCGGCTGTGTCCGCGCGGTACCGGCGGCCCGGGGCTGCTCTACGACCCCGACCGCTTGAAGAAGCCGCTCATCCGTCGGGACAAGCGCGGCACGCAGGTGTTCGAGGAAGTGAGCTGGGACGAGGCGCTCGACCACGTCGCCGAGCGGCTCGGTTCCATCAAGAACAAGTACGGTCCCGAGGCGCTGGCCGTCTTCACGCATGGCTTCGGCGGCTCCTGGTTCAACAAGCTCGCCGCCGCCTACGGCACGCGCAACACGGGCGCGCCCGGCTACGCGCAGTGCCGCGGCTCGCGCGACGTGGCGTGGGAGCTCACCTACGGCTGCCCCGTCGGCTCTCCCGAGGCTACCGACATCGAGAACGCGCGCGTGCTCACGCTCATCGGTAGCCACCTGGGCGAGAACATGCACAACACCCAGGTGCAGGAGCTCGCGCGCGCTATCGACAAGGGCGCGGAGCTGGTCGTTGTCGACCCGCGCTTCAGCGTGGCGGCGGGCAAGGCGCGCTACTGGCTGCCGATCAAGCCGGGCACCGACATCGCGCTGCTGCTCGCGTGGATGCACGTGATCGTGGGCGAGAAGCTGTACGATCGCGACTACGTCGACAAGTACGCCGTTGGCTTCGACAAGCTTGCCGAGCACCTGGTGGACAAGACGCCCGAGTGGGCCGCGGTCGAGACGGGCATCCAGGCCGGGACGATTGTCGAGACGGCGCGTTTCATCGCGGGCGCGCGTCCCGCGTCGCTGGTCCACCCCGGACGCCGTGCCGCCTGGTACGGCAACGACACGCAGCGCGGCCGCGCCATTGCGATCCTCGACGCGTTGCTCGGAGCGTGGGGCCGCAAGGGTGGCTTCTACCTGCCGGCCGCGATGAGCGTACCGGCCTACCCCGGCATTCCGGAGCCCACCTACAAGCCGAAGGACCCCGTCGACATGCCGCTCGGGACGGTGTTCCCGTTCGCCGACGAGGGGCTCGCCCACGGTCTGCGCGACGCGAGCCTCCCGGGCGCGAAGGTCGCCTATCTGCTCAAGGCCTGGTTCGTCTACGGCACCAACCTGCCGATGGCGCTGCCCGAGCCGAAGAAGACAATCGAGGCGCTGAAGGCGCTCGACTTCGTGGTGTCCGTGGATGTGTTGCCAACGGAGATCACCGGCTGGGCCGACGTGGTGCTGCCCGAAGCAACCTACCTCGAGCGCTTCGACGACCTGCACGTGGCGCCCTTCAAGCCGAGCTACACGGCGCTCCGGCAGCCGGTGGTCGAGCCGATGTACGACTCGAAGCCGGGCTGGTGGATCGCCAGGGAGCTCGCCAAGCGTCTTGGCCTGGGCGACTACTTTCCGTTCGAGCACGTCGAGGACTACCTGGAAAAGCGCCTGTCGCTGATGGGCTCGTCGCTCGACGACATCCGGGTCAAGGGCGTGCTCACGGCGCCGAAGCAGCCCATCTACATCGAGGAAGGTGTGGTGCCGGACATTGCGACGCCGTCGAAGAAGATCGAGCTCTTCTCGCAGCAGCTCGCCGACGCCGGGCTCGACCCGCTGCCGACCTACACGCGCCCCGACGCGGGTCCGCCCGGGAGCTTCCGGCTGCTGACCGGGCGCACCCCGACGCAGACCTTCAGCCGCACCACGAACAACCGCTTCCTGGCGCGCGTGTACGACACGAACGACGTGTGGGTGAACGCGGGCCGGGCGCGCGAGCTCGGTCTCGCGAACGGTGACCTGGTCGTGCTCGTGAACCAGGACGGTGCGCGCACTGCGCCGCTGCCGCTCCGGGCCACCGAGCGTATCCGGCCCGACTGCGTGTTCATGGTGCACGGCTACGGCCACACGTCGAAGGGGCTGAAGTTCGCGCGCGGGCGCGGCGCCTGCGACACCGACGTGTGCACGAAGACCAGAATCGATCCCGTGATGGGCGGAACCGCGGTCAACGTGAACTTCGTCCGGATCGAAAGGGTATCGGCATGACCAAGCGCTACGCGATGGTGGTCGACACCAGGAAGTGCGTGGGCTGCAAGGCCTGTGCACTTGCCTGTGCAGCCGAGAACAACGTGCCGCAGGGCTTCATGAGGAGCTGGGTCGTTGAAGAGACCCGCGGCGTGTTTCCCGAGCTGAGGCAGCAGTTCCTTTCGGAGCGCTGCAACCAGTGCAGCGAGGCAGCCTGCGTGGAGGTCTGCCCGACCGGTGCAAGCCACTTCGCCGAAGGCGGTGTGGTGCTGGTCGACCACAACAAGTGCACCGGCTGCAAGGCCTGCATTGCGTCCTGTCCGTACGACGCGCGCTACGTGCACCCGGCCGGCTACGTCGACAAGTGCACGTTCTGCCTGCACCGCGTGCAGGCGGGCAAGGAGCCGGCTTGTGTCGAGGTGTGCCCGACCCGGAGCCTGCACTTCGGCGACCGGAACGACCCGGAGAGCGAGGTTTCGGTACTGCTCCGCACGCGCAAGTCGAAGGTGCTGCACCCCGAAGCGGGCACCGAGCCCAACGTTTTCTTCCTCGAGTGAGAAAATGCGATGAACCCCGTCTACACCGAAGTCCTCAGTACCCGTCACAACCACCTGGTCGACCCCGGGCTGCACATCTGGGGCTGGGAAATCCCGGTCTATCTGTTCCTGGGCGGCGTCGTCGCCGGGGTGATGGTGCTGCTTGCGCTGCTCGAGCTCAGGCGCAACAGGCGACCCGTGTCCGCGGCGGCGCAGTGGATGCCCTTCGTGGCGATCGTGCTGCTTTCGCTGGGCATGGGCGCGCTGTTTCTCGACCTCGACTTCAAGGCGCACGTCTATCGCTTCTACGCCGCGTTCGAGCCCACCTCGCCGATGAGCTGGGGCGCGTGGATCCTGATCGCGGTCTACCCGGTCCTGGTGCTGCTCGGGCTGGGCGCGCTGGACGACTCGACGCGGCAGTGGCTCGGCAAGTTGCGGCCGCTCAAGCCCGTTTCGCGGCCGCTCGGCTGGGCTTTCCGCCTGGCCGACAGCACGCGGCGCGGCATGGTGTGGGCTTCGCTCGCGCTCGGCGTCGGGCTCGGGGCGTACACCGGGCTGCTGCTCGGCACGATGGTGGCGCGGCTCGGCTGGAACAGCGGCGTGATGGGTCCGCTGTTCCTCACGTCCGGTATCTCGACCGGCGCGGCGTTGATGATGCTCTTCCATCTAGAACACGAGGAGGAGCACCTGATGCTGCGCTGGGACACGGTGGCCATCGCGGTCGAACTCCTGCTACTCGCCGCGCTGTTGGTGTCGTTCTCCACCGGCGGTGCGACCGGGGAAATTGCCGCGCACAACTTGATGGGCGGGCGCTTCACACCCTGGTTCTGGTCACTGGTGGTGGTCGGCGGGCTGATCGTGCCGCTCACGATGAATTTGCTCGAAGCGCGCGGTCGCGCGCGGGCGAGCGTGGTCGCCCCCATCCTGGTGCTGGTCGGTGGCTTGGCCCTGCGCGCTGTGCTGGTCGCATCCGGGCAGGCCACTGCGTTCCACATGCTCGGCGGCTGAAAGGAAACGGCCATGGCTGACACGGCAAAGCCTCTCGATGCCACAACACAGAGACCGGACGCGGGCGACACTTCGCGCGCGGACTGGAACCCGTACGTCGCTGGTATCGCGCTCGGGCTCGTGCTGCTCGCCTCGTACGTACTGATGGGCTTCGGGCTGGGTGCGTCGTCGGCGGCGGCGCGGGTCGGCTACGCCGCCGCTCACGCCGTCGCGCCTGCCGCGATCGACCACAACGCGTACATGGCGCCGTACGTGGCCGGCAACCCGTTCGAGGACTGGATGGTGTTCGAGGTCATCGGCGTGCTGCTCGGCGGCATCCTGGCGGCCTACGCGGGAGGACGGCTGATGCGTCGACCCACGCTGCTCAAAGGACCGCGCGCCAGCGTGGGCTATCGCATCGTGTTCGCCCTGGGCGGCGGCGCGCTGATGGGCTTCGCTGCCCGGCTCGCCCGCGGTTGCACGTCGGGCCAGGCGCTCACCGGCGGCGCGGTGCTGTCGCTCGGCGCGTGGGTGTTCATGTTCGCGGTGTTCGCTGGCGGCTACATGCTGGCGCCCTTTGTCAGGAGGATGTGGCGATGACCGCTCCGTTCATGCCGGGAGTTCTGGCGGCGAGCGCTCCGTTCTACCAGCTCGATGCCTTCGGCTATCCGGTGGCGATGGCGCTGGCCACGCTGCTCGGCATCGGCTTCGGCTACACGCTCGAGCGTGCCGGTTTCAGCCGCGCTCCGGTGTTGGCCGCGGAGTTCTACGGCCGCGACATGCGCGTCCTGAAAGTGATGTTCACGGCTATCGCGACGACGGCGGTGGGCCTGGCGCTGCTCGGCGGTATCGGCTGGGTCGACCTTGCGGCGCTGAAGATCCCGGAGACCTGGCTCTGGCCGCAGCTGGTCGGCGGTTTGCTGCTCGGCATGGGCTTCATCATGGCGGGCTATTGCCCGGGCACGTCCGTGGTCGCCGCCGGGTCCGGCTACAGTGATGGCCTGCTCACGCTCGTAGGCGTGATCGTGGGGTCGATCGTGTTCGGCTTCGCATATCCCTCGCTCGCCCATTTCTACGAATCGAGCGCGATGGGCGTGGCCACGCTGCCGAAGCTCACCGGCTTGCCGTGGGCGGTGCTGGCTGCGCTGATCGTGGTCGTTGCGTTGGGCTCGTTCCTGCTCGCCGAGAAGGTCGAGCGCGTCTTCGCGAAGAAGGATGCAGCCGAACCGCCTCCCGGCAACGCCCCGACGCGCAACCGCGTGTTGGGCGGACTGGCCGTTGCTGCGGGGCTTTCGCTGGTCACACTGCTTGTGCCGGCGAAGACGCCCCCGGTCGCGGCAGAGCCGCGCACGACGCCGATCACGGCGACCGAGCTGGCCAGAGAGATCGCCGCGGACCGCGCGTCGTTGTATGTCGTCGACGCGCGCAGCCCGAAGGAATGCGCGACCGCGCGCATCCCGGGTGCGATGTGCCTGACCGACAAGGATCCGGGTGGCAAGTTCATCGACAAGCTGCCGAACACGCGCCCGCTCGTCGTGTACGCCGCGGCCGGGGTTCGGGAGCTTCCGGTCGGCGCCAGTGGCTACAAGGGGCAGGTGCGCGTGCTCGCGGGCGGCTACGCGGCGTGGAAGGCCTCGGTGCTGGGAAAGCCCGCGCCTCCGCACAAGCCGACCGCCGCTGCGGTGAAGGCCTACCGCGAGCGCGCAGCGCTGCACGCCCACTTCACGGGGACGAACGCTCCGGTCGTCGTGACCGCAAAGCCCGTAGCCGTCAAGCGCGCCGTGAAGAAAGGCGGGGGGTGCTGAAACGACTTCGGCTCAGGGCGCGATCTCGCAGCCGACGCGCTTCGTCGCGACCACGACGCCGTCTCTTGTGTTATCCGCCCGCGCCGCCTGTGCTCGCGCCGCCCGTGCCGGCTCCGGCGCTGCCGGCGTTTCCGCCGGATCCCCTCTGGTGCGAGCCAGCGGATCCACGGGTTCCTGTCGGCGTGCCGCGCCGTGCGGGCTAGACTGCGCGCATGGCGGTCACGCTCCACGGCACTCGCATCGCGCTCACCGGCGCGACCAACGGAATCGGGCTCGAGACGGCTCGGCTGCTCCCGGGGGACGGCGCGAAGCTCGTGCTCCACGGGCGGCACGAACAGCGGCTGCGCGAAGTGGCAGAGAGCGTCGGTGCGGCGGGCACGGTGCTGGCGGATTTCTCGTCCCTCGCCGAGGTGCGACAGCTGGTGGATGAGTACGTCGCGCAGAAGCTCGACGTGCTGGTCAACAACGCCGGAGCCGGGGCGGGCGCGCCGGGGGATGGGCGCGAGCCCAGTCGCGACGGCTACGAGCTCAGGTTGCAGGTGAACTTCCTGGCACCGTTCGCACTGACCGAGTGGCTGATCGCGGCGGGTGGCTGCCCGCCCGTGATCGTCAACGTCGCTTCCATCGGCCAGGAGCCGGTCGATCTCGACGACCTCATGCTCGAGCACGGCTATGACGGCTGGCTCGCCTATCGGCGCAGCAAGCTGGCGCTCATCGCCTGGTCCTTCGATCTCGCCGCGCGGCATGCGGAGCTCTGCGTGAACGCGCTGCACCCGGGCACGCTGCTCGACACCAAGATAGTGCGGGAGTCGGACATGCCGGTGCGCGGCAGGCCCCTGACCGGCGCGCGCGCAATCCGCCACGTGGTGCTCGAAGGCCTCGCGGGAAAGAGTGGCGGGTACTACGACGTGCAGGAATTGTCGCGCGCCAAGCCGCAGGCCTACGACGCCGCGTTCCGCACTACGCTCCGGCGGCGGGCGATCGAGCTCGTGCAGCCGTTCGCCCGCGGCCTCACTATCCCGGCATGAGCGCGACGCCAGAGATCGGCCAGGCCTACACCTCGGTTGTAGAGCTCGGCGCGTGCACGCTGGCTCGGCGCGCCGAGATGCTGAGCGTGTTCAACGGCGACGACCGCGTGCACCTCGATCTGGAAGGACGTCTGCACCGCGCTTGGCTCGGCGGCGATTCGTTCCAGCGCGGTATCGACGGGCGGGTGCGCCGTGTGCACGTCGAGCGAGGCCCCGGCGCGCCGCGCTGGCTCGACATCGACGTGTTCGGGCCGGAGCAGGCCGAGCCGATCCTCGAACGGGTGATCGAGCGGGTGCACAGAGCCGCCGCGCTCGCGGCCGAACGCGATCTGCCGCCCGCCATCGCCGAGCCGCTCGAACGCGCCGTGGCGTGGGATCTCGCGCGCTATCGCGACGAGCTGGCGCACTTCTCCCGCGTGTACCGCCCCATTCCGATCCTGCCGCCGGACCAGAATCGCGCGCTGGTCGTGCAGATCACCGAGGGCTGCTCGTTCAACCGCTGTACGTTCTGCCACCTGTACAAGGACGTGCGCTTCCGCCTGCGCGCGCCGGACGAGCTCCGCCAGCACGTCGGTGCCGTGCGCGATTTGTTTGGCCGCGCGCTGTCGCTCCGGCGCGGCGTGTTCCTCGGGCAGGCGAACGCGCTCGTCGTCGACCAGAAGAAGCTGACGGCGCTGGTTCGTTTGATCAGCGAAGAGCTGGGCGAGCAGCCGCTGGGCGCGTTCATCGACTCGTTCACGCGGCCGAAGACCGCGGACGAGCTCGCGGAGCTGGGCGCGCTCGGTCTGGAAAGCGTTGCCCTCGGGCTCGAGAGCGGCAGCGCGGGAGTGCTCGCGGGGCTCGGCAAGCCGGTGGAAGTGGACGCCGCGGTGAAGCTGGTCGTCAGCGTCGGCGAGGCGGGAATCCGCCGCGGCGTGATCGTGCTGGTTGGAGCGGGAGGACACCGCCTGGCGGGCGAGCACGTCGAGCGCACATCGGCGGCCATCGAAGCGATGCAGCTCGGCCCGCGTGATCGTGTGTATCTCTCCCCGTTGCACGTGATCCCCGGCTCTGCCTACGAAGCGCGCCTGCGCGACGACGCGCTGGAGCCGCTCTCTTCAGCGGAGCTCGTCGAACAGGGCGACGCGCTGCGCGAGCGCCTGCGCCAAAGCGGCGTCACCGCGCCCATCGCTCTCTATGACATCCGGCGCTTCATCTATTGAGGCCCACGCGGACTTCACTCGGCGGGCGTGAGTCGCGGCTCTCGCAGCGGGGTTCCGGCTCTGTCCTGTGCGGTCGAAGCCGGCGCGACGGCGACCGAGAAACCCACGCGCGCGCCGCCGCCGTCGCGGTTTTCCGCCCAGACGCGCCCGGCGTGCGCCTCGGCGATGCGGCGCACTAGCGATAGCCCGAGCCCCAGCGATGAGGCGCCGCCGCGTTCGCCACGCACGAAGGACTCGAAGATGCGCGGCAGATCCGCCTCGCTGAAGCCGGGCCCGGCGTCCTCCACCTCGAACGCGAGCTCGTCCGGCTCCTTGCGGACGCGGAGCCTGCGCGCTCCGTCGCCGTGCTTGCGTGCGTTGTCGAGCAGGTTGGCGAGCGCGCGGGAGAGCAGCGTCGGATCGGCGTCGACGGGCAGTCGACCGGCGGGCGCGTCGAGCAGCTCGCCGTCGAGCCCGGCGCGTTCCAGGGCGCGTCCGGCCAGGTCGCGGGCGTCGAGCGAGCGCGTCTCGATCGCCGAGAAGTCCAGACGCGCGCTGGCCAGCAGCTCGCCGACCAGGGAGTCGACCTCGAGAAGCTCCTGCTCCATCTCCTCGAGCATGTGCGCGTCCACCCCGCGCTCGTTGCCGATTTCGAGCAGCACGCGCAGCCGGGTGAGCGGCGAACGGATCTCGTGCGACACGCCCGCAAGCAGCTCGCGCTGATCGGCCATCTGCTGCTCGATGCGATCGGCCATGTCGTTTATGGCGTCGGCCAGCACGCCCACCTCGCCGTGCTGGTGCGGGCCCAGCTCCACGCGGCTCTTCAGCTTGCCGGAGCCGATGTCCTGCGCGACGCGTACTACCTGCCTCAGCGGCCACACCAGACGCCGCGCGATGAGGCCCGAAACGGCCCACAGCGCGATCCCGGCCAGCGCCACGAACAGCCAGCGCGGGTGGTGCTCGGCGTGTGACAGCGAGAGCACGGACGCGACGCTGAGGCCGGCTAGCAGGATCGCGATGCCGAACCACACGAAGATCGTGCGCTGCAGGTGGCCGCGCATCCGCCAGTACGCGCGGCGCGCGCGCCAGTCGCCGCGATGCGGGCCGCAGCGGCGGGCCGCCGCGTGCTTCATGTTGCGGGCTCCCGCGAAAAGACGTAGCCGACGCCGCGCACCGTGCGGATCCGCGATGGCGCGCGCGAGTCGTCGCCGAGCTTCTTTCTGAGCCGCGAGATGTGCACGTCCACCGTGCGGTCGTTGACGGTCACGTCGCTGCGGCCCGCCTCGGCGAGCAGCGCGCTGCGTGGGATGACGCGGCCGGCGCGACGCACCAGCGCGAGCAGGATGTCGAACTCGAGGCCCGTCAGCTCCACCGGATTGCCGTCGAGCTGGGCGGTGCGGGATGCCGGATCGAGCGTGACGCCGCCTGCGCCGAGGCGTTCGCTACCCGGGTCCGGCCGCGCGCGGCGCAGGACCGCACGCAGCCGCGCTAGCAGCTCGCGCGGGCTGAAGGGCTTGGCGACGTAGTCGTCGGCGCCGAGCTCGAGGCCGACGACGCGGTCGGCTTCGTCGCCGCGCGCGGTGAGCATGATGACGGGCAGCGTGCTCTTTTCGCGGACGCGCCGGAGCACATCCAGCCCGTCGAGGCCGGGCATCATCACGTCGAGCAGCACTGCGTCGAAGAGGCTCTCTTCGAGCAGTCTGAGCCCGTCGCGCCCTGTCCTCGCGTGCGTCAGCTCGATGCTGCTGCCGGCAAAGTAGTTTGCCAGAAGCTCGAAGAGCTTCCGGTCATCGTCGATGGCGAGCACCCTGAGAGGCATGGGGCACATGGAGCATGGGGCCGGGCCCGCCCGGCGGCAATCGCCGCCGGGCGGGGTTCTTCAGTGCTTTGTGGACGGCGCCTTGTCGCGCGCGCAGCCGTGGTGCGCGTGCCAGCAGAGGTGGGCGAAGCCCGAGCCGAAGCCGACGACCGTGCCCACCGCAAACAGCGCGATCAAGAGCCGGCGCTTCATGACTCGTCTCCGGGCTCTTCCGCCGTGCGGTAGGGACCGCCCCAGCGGCGCTGACGCGATTCGATGAAGTCGGCCACCTGGGCGCGCTGGTGTTCGTCGAGCGCGTTGTGGATCTCCTTCAGTGCGTCGCCGGCCACCGCGCGGAAGCGTGCCAGCGCGGCGTCGTGGTCGGCGAACAGCCCGCCGAGCGTCGAGTCGTCAAGTGCGTCGCCGCGCAGGGCTTCCGCAAGCGGGTTCAACGAATCGCGGAGCTCGCCGCGCAGCGTGCACCCCGCCTCCGCGACGCGATCGACGGCGCGACCGATGGCCTTCTCCTGCCCCGGCGTGGTCTCGAGCTCTTCGAACAGCCGGCGCAGGAAGAAGCGCCGCCGCGCGCGGAACCCGCCGCGTGCCCAAGGAGGTGGTCCGTGATGGTGGCCATGATGGCGTCCCCACGAGCGTCCTCCATCGCAGGCTTGCCTGTGGCTGCCGCATCCGTGGCCGGCGTAGGCGTAGCCTCCACGCCGGTGATGACCTCTGAGCGTGTAGAGGAGTCCAGCCAGGCTGGCTCCTCCGAGCAGAAAACCGAACATTTTGTGTTCTCCCTTCATGAAGGAGAAGCTGGGTCCCGCTTGTGAAGGGCGTTCTAGGCAATTGTCAAGAAATGTTGAGGCGCGCCCGCTCGCCCTCGGAACTTCCCGAATGCTCGCCGCCCGGCGGCTCAGAAAGCGATGGTCTTCAGGATGGCGACGGCGGTGTTCTGCCGCGCGGTCGAATCGCAGGCTGCGACGAACGAGAGCTTGGCGCCCGTTGTGCCGGTGTCTGGAACGTACAGGCCGGCCACGTAGGCGCCGGCGCTAGAGCCCGGATTGACGCCGGTGACGATGTAGCCGCTCTTGCCCCCGACGACGACCGACTGCTTCTGGTACGAATCCAGGCTCTGGTACTCGCTCAGGTCCGACGAGTACGCGCCGTAGTCGTAGTCGAGCAGCATCCCGGTATCGGCGTACTCGCCGACGTACGAGTCGGCACCCTGCTGCGGCCCGCCGCTCATCGTGCACGGCGCGCGAAACGTGAACACCTTGTGCTGCGCCTCGAACGTCCGCCAGCCGTCGGCCGCGCAGGCAGCGGCTTCGGTGCCGCCGTCGTGAGCGCTGGTTGCGGAGCTCGTGCCCCCACATCCCGCCGCCAGCATCGCCGCTAGAGCAACCCACGAAACCACCACCCTTCCGCGCATGCGAAACCGTACCATCTTGCGGGCCGGGCCGGGCCGGGCCGGGCCGAGCTCAGGGCGCGTCCGCGCAGCAGCGGAAACCCTGATCCCAGCGGACGTAGAGCGGGCCGTGGCCGCGCGTAGCAGGGCGGCAGCGCTGGCGGGCTGGGCCCCAGTGCCCGCCTTTGAGGATCATCTTGTAGCCGTATCTCCGCACGTTCTTCGTCCACTCGTCGACGTTTCCGGTCATGTCGTAGACGCCGAACGGGCTCCGGCAGCGAGGTGAAGTACCCGAGCGCAGGCCCTGCCACGCCAGGTCGATGCCCTTTGCCGTGTGCGCGGTCATGCGCGGGCGCAGGGTGTCCTTGTCGGGGTGGGGGCCGAACACGTCGATGCGACACGCGGTCTTGTCGCGATCGTAGCCGTACGGGTAGGGCACGCCCTCCTCGCCTTCGCAGGCGAACGTCCATTCGTTCTCCGTGCACAGGCGCTTTTTGACCTTGTCGCAGTACTTCTTCGCCTCCCGGAACGTGACGATCACGACCGGGAACTGTCCGTACACGTCGGGGAACTCGTAGCGGTCGATGCAGTAGTTCACCCGCTTGTGCCCGAGCAATTTCCGGATCTCCAGCCAGCGGTCGCGATCGAAACTCTCGCACACGCCCTGCACGCCGTGGTCGTGCGTGCGCCAGTGGGTGCAGGCGCGGTCCTGGGCGATCTGCACGGTGTCGTTGTTGTCGCGGCCTTTCGCGTCGGCGAGGAAGCGCCCCTGGATGTGCACCATGCCGGGGCGGCAGCCGTCGCTGTCGAGCGGGGGCGGGGACGGGAGCGCGGGCTGACCCGCGGCCACCGGCTGCCAGTTGAGCTTCTCTACCTGCCGCCACGCGAGGTGACGCTCCTTGTAGGTGTGGGTGATGCTAAAGCCGAGGCGCGCCAGCACGCTGCCTCCAGCGTCGGGCCCCTGCGTTGTCGAGGCGGGATCTGCCGGTGCGCCCGACGCCGCGGGCGCATCCGACACCGCGGGCGCGCTCGACACCGCGGGCGCGCTCGACGCCGCGGGCGCGGGGGCCTCGCGGGGCGCCTGGTGGCCGCGCGCGTGCGACGATCGGCACCCGCCGCACGCGGCAGCGCCCAGCGCTGCCACCGAGATGAGCCGACCGAGCGCCACATCCCGGCTAACGCCGCCCGGGAGCATCGGATTCCGCATGCAGCCGCGCTACTCGGGGACTACGTGGACAGGCCCGATTTCGACCTACTTCCGCGTGACGGCGCGCAGTGTTCACGACATCGGAGTGCTTTGCGGCGGAACGGGTGCGACGGGAAGCGGCGGCGCCTACTCGAACTCGAGCCGCCAGCGGATGTCGGCGCCCAGGTTGCCGAGCGACGAGCTGGAGATGTCGTTGACGTTGTCGTAGGAGCCCTCGACGCTGACGTGTGGGCTCAGCCGCCACTCCACGTTGGAGCGGACCTCGCGCGAGTCGGACAGCCCGCTCGTGACGTTGGCGCGGATGCGGTGGGCCAGGCGCTTGCCGATCGTGACCGTCGGTTCGGTGCGCCCGGTGCGCGACGAGTAGGCGCTGCCGAAGCGGAACTCGTCGATGACCGGCAGCGCCTCGGTCACCGCCTTGTCCGCCCCCGACAGCGTACCGAGCGCTTCGAGCGCGACGCTCTCGCCCACGCTGGCCGACTGCGCCTGGTCGAGCTCGGCGCGCGTGAGTCCCACGGTGAGCAGCAGGAAGATGTCGTCCTGCGCCAGCTGGGGTTCGCTGGTGAGGTCGATACGCAGCTTGTCGGCGTCACCGTAGGCGTGCATCTTGATGTGCCACTGGCCGCCCCGTGCGCTCGTCTCCGTTCCGGAGCCGGCGGCGGCAGCGGTGGCGGCAGCGCCGCCCTGGGCGCCAGTCGCCGCCTCGGAATAGCGGTGGTAGTCGGTCACCGCGGTCACGTCGACCTGGGGAGCGATGCGGGTCAGGTCGTCGAAGCGTACGAAGCCCTGGCGGATCTCGAACTCGTTGCGGCGCAGCCGGATGCGCCCGCCCGGCTTGAGACGCAGCGTGCCCCGCATGCCGACGCGCTGGTTGGTTCCGGCGAGCACCAGCCCGTCCTTGTCGATGGAGAGCTCGGCGTCGACCAGGTTGTTCTCGATCTTCAGGGGCCGCGGGGCCAAGAGCGTGATGTCGTAGTCCACCGTGTCGTCGGCGGGATCGTACGAATCGAACTTGGTGCGCTTGCCGCGCTGCGCGAGACGGCTGATGTCCGCCGTCATGGTGATGGGGCGCGCGTACTTGAAAGAGCGCAGCGTGACCTGCCCCGTGACGTGCGGCAGCGACCGATGCTCGTCGCCCTCCGCCGTGTCGGCCGGAGGGCGCCAGTTCGCGACCAGGTCGGCGTCGACCGTAGCGGCGATCCCGTTCTCGAGCGGCAGGTGGATGCGCCGGGCCGTGATCACGCCGCGCGCTGCCCCGAGCTTGAAGCCGCGCAGCGGCGCGCTGCCGCTGAGTCGCAGGGTGCCGTCGCCGATGCGTGCCTGCCCGCGCGTGATCTGGAGCTCGTCGTTGTCGAGCGCCACCGCCAGCTGGATCCCGGACACCGGGCTCGGCAGTCCGCGCACCGACACCTCCCCGTTGTCGAGCGAGAAGCCGCCCTGGTAGCTGAGCGCGGACGGCGGGCCCGTGACGTGGAGCTTGCCCTGGATGGTGCCGCTCGCGCGTTCCGCGCGCGGGATCAAGCCGACGAAGCCGGAGAGGTCGGCGGGTCGCAATGCCAGCGTGGCGTCGACGTCAGGCTTCCTTCCGAGGCCGCTGACCCCGCCGTGCAGGTCGAATACGCCGCGCTGTCCGCTGGGCGTGTCGACGGCCAGCGCCAGCCCCGGCATCTGGACGCGCCCGTTCTCGACCTGGATCTGGCGCGCGCCCGGTTGCAGGTCGACCTTGAAGCCGCTCTCCGACAGCCACATGGAGCTCAAGCTGACGGTAGCGCGCGTCCTTTCCGTGTGGTCGAGCGGCATGTCGTCGATATGCAGCTTGCCGCTGAGCCGCCCCTTCGGCTTCCTGTCCGAAAGCGCAACGGCCGGCGAGAGCTCGGCGAGCGCTCCGACGTCCAGCTTGTTGAACGTCACGTCCCCGCGCATCGTCTTCTTGCGCTGCCGGGTTGTCGTGACGTCGTTGAACACCACCTGATCGCCGAACATCCCGCCGTCCACGTGGTAGACGCCGTCCGCCCTGTCCTGGTTCCACAGCGCGCGGTCGAAGGGAGCGGTGATCGGTTGCCCGCACCTGGAATGGCCGATGATCTGGCGCTTCGGCGGCTTCGGTTCCAGACGCACGTCGAGCTCGGAAGCCGGCAGGTGCGCGCTGCCGATACGCACCGGTGAAACCCGTATGTGCGCGTCGGCGCGCAGCGCGTCGACCGTGCCACCGAGCTCGGCTACCGCGCTCGCATGGCCGTCGAGCGCGAGCCCCAGGCTGCCGAGCGTGTCGATGCGCGATAGCGGCAACCCGCTGCCGATCACGTGGCCGCGCACGATGCCGCCGCGGTGGATGCTGAAAGCGCCGAGCATCGTGCCGGTGCCCTTGGTCAGCGTCATGCTCGGCACGTCCATGTCGAGCCCGAGATAGCCCGCTTTCGCGTCGGGCCAGCGGAAGTCGAAATCGATCTTGCCCGAATCGTAGCGCTCGTCGAAAAGATCCAGCCGGTTGAAATTGGCGTTGCCCGCCACGGTGAGGTTACCGCCGCCGCAGGGGTCGTCCGGCCCGTGGAGCACGTAGTGCACGCGCGCTTCGACCTTGCCCTGGCCCTTGATGTCCTTGAAGCGCGGATCGTCCTCGAACAGCCACATGGCCATGAAGTCGCGGATATCCAGGCGCGAGCTCGAGACGTTCGCGTCGGCGACGAGCCCGTTCTTGGTATCGAAGTTCAAGCGCGCGCTCGACACGTAGAACGGGCTCTGTCCCATTTGACCGTGCGCGTCGAGGAAGTCCACCTTGAGCGGACGGAAGCGGATCTTGGCGTTGTCGATGTTCCCGATCGGGAAGCCGCCGAAGACGAGCCCTTTGACGGAGAGGTGGCCGGTGAGCAACGGATTGCCCGACTCTCCCGCCAGCTTCGCGTCGATTTTCGCCTTGCCCGCCATCTTGATGTTGATGAGCGGGCTGATGTCGGCAAGGTCGAGCTTCGAGGTCTTGTCGACAGTGATCAGCATCTGGTTGTGGAAGCCGATCGAGACGATCGGAGAGATCATCAGGCTGTGCCCGAAGTTGACGTGGGCGTCGTAGATCTCGAACGCGCTCGGACGCAGACCCACGCGCGCTCTCACGGTGGCGGCCGGGACGCCGATCATGTGGCGCCGTGTCGGATCGCGGTAGGAGCGGTCGAAGACCTCGAAGTCCCGCGTCTGGCTGACCAGATCGCCGTCGATGTGCATTGGCCAGAAGGTGCCGTGGATGTGCCGGATGGTGCTCTTCTCCAGATGCCACTCTACGATCGTGTTTGGCGTGACCTTGAGGTCGCGCATCATCGACTCGAACTTCAGGTTCTCGCTGACCGCCTTGGGGGCGGTGATGGGGATGCCCTTTGCGAAGGGCTTGATGACCCCGTTGAAGAGCGTGACCTGGCCGTCGCCGAAGCCCATGTCGAAGCGGGCGATCCGCACCACGTCGTTGTCCACGTCGAGCGAGACAGCCAGGGTCTTGGCGAGCAGGTAGCCCGCCATGGAGATGCCGCCTCCGCGCAGCTTGCCGTGGAATTCCGGCAGCCTGCTGCTGCCGTCGTATCGGATATCGCCTACCAGCCCCGCCCAGCCCCTCAGCGTGCCCGTGTGTACGAAGCGGTTCACGATCGCGGTGGGGCCACGCACCATCACGTGGCCGTCGACGAGCGGCGGCTTGTCGCCCCGGCGCAGGACGCGTACCTCCGACAGCCGGACGGCGACGCGCCATTGATCGGTATCGTCGCTGGCCTCTGCCGACTTGCAGCTGGGCCGCGTGCCGGCTGCTGGATCCTGGTCCGCTTCGCCTAGCAGGGAGAAGCGCCGAACCAGCAGGCTGCCCGGCTCGAAATGCGCGCGCAGGTCCAGGCCGCACAGCACGTCCTCGTCCACGGCGGGGACGGGCTTCCAGCGCCGGCCTTTCTTGTCGATCGAGAGGTCGGGCTTGTCGTAGCCTTTTTCCGCTTTGACCAGCATCATGCGGTGGCGCGTGACAGCGCTGTGGTCGGAGCGGACCCTGACCTCGAAGCTCGGGCCCCGGTCGGCGAACACGTCGACGTCCATCGGGCCGGCGTCGATCTTCATCTTCGCGACGTCCAGCTCGAGCTCGGCGTCGGTGACCGAAAGCGACGAGAAGGGAGCGCGCTTCAGTTTCGGGGCGGGCCCTTTCCGCTTCGGGAGCCGGTAGCTGACGTTGGCGATCTTGCCGTCGCGGAGCACGATGCGTCCCTTGGGCTGGTCGATCTCGACGTCGCCGACATCGAGCTTTCCGGCGAGCAGCGAGAACACGCGCGGCGTGACGGCGACGCGCTTGGCCGACAGCACCGGCGCGCCGCCGTCGTTCGACGGCACGACCAGGTCGTGCACCGAGACCTGGAGCGGCCAGAGCTTCATCTCCACGCGGTAGCTGGCCGTGACGCCGAGTTGCTCCTTGAGCACGCGCGCCGTCTCCGATGCCGCCCAGCGCTGGATCGGCTCCGAACGCACCAACATCCCGCCGAGCAGAGGCAGCCCGCCGACGACCGCAAACACCGCGCACAGCAGCTGTGCGAGCATGCGGCCGGGGTCCCAGCGGCGCAGGGACACCCGCTTCGGGCGTCGGCGGGGCATCACTCCAGATTAGACGACAACGGGGGGCGATCGCTTTCCGGTTCCGGCCTACTGGCCAGGAGCGCAGTGCTTTGGCCCCCCTAGGTTACCCTGCCGGTCCGCCGGAGGCCCATTTCCGGCCCTCCGACCTGGGTGGCGGACAGATCGATCGCGGGCGGTGTCCGTACCAGAGCGGAGACGAGGAGGACGGCGATGCGCGGTTTCCGGGCGACGGGTTGGTTTGTGTCGGGGTTGGTGCTGCTGACGGCAGCGAGCGCACTGGGGCGGGGGCACAAGAAGGACGACAAGGACAAGCACAAGTTCGACTTCGCCCCGGCGCCGAAGATGATGCGCATGCCCGCGCGTCCCGCGCGCATGGGTGCCACGCCCGGTGGCGCGCAGGACATCGACTACGCTCGTGATCGCATCCGCGCCGGCGAAGTGCCCCACGCCAAGACGTTCACCGCCGAGGGGCTCTTGAGCCAGCACGATCTGCCGTTGCCGTCGACGCGCAAGTGCAATCAGATCCTGTGTCTGACCGCGGCGGCCGCGCACGCTGGCCTGCTCGCCCAGCCCAACGTGCGCTATCTCGCGCAGCTCGGCTTCGCGTCGAACTTGAATCCGAAGACGTGGCACCGCCGGCCGCTGAACCTGGTGGCGGTCATCGACAAGAGCGGCAGCATGAGCGGCACACCGCTCGAGACGGTGAAGGCGAGCCTGCGGCAGATTGCGAAGCAGATGACGCCGCGCGACCAGCTCTCGATCGTGCTGTACGGAGACCGTAGCTACGTGCACATGCAGCCCACGCGTCTCACCCACAAGAAGCGCGTGCTGCGATCGATCGATGCCATCCAGAGTGCGGGCAGTACCGCTATGGAGGCCGGTCTCAGCGTCGGCTACGGGCTCGCGACGAGGACCGCAGCGCATTTCGCCGGCACGACGCGGGTCATGCTGTTCACGGATGAGCGGCCCAACGTCGGCGCGACCGACAAGCAGAGCTTCATGGGCATGGCCCGGGCCGCATCCAAGCGCGGCGTCGGTCTGACCACTATCGGTGTGGGAGAGCAGTTCGGAGCGGAGCTGGCCACGGCCATCAGCAACGTCCGCGGCGGCAACCTGTTCTTCTTCCCGAACGTGGGCAAGATGAAGGACCGGTTCGGTCGCGACTTCGACACGATGGTGACCGAGCTTGCCTACAACATGAAGCTCGTGATCAAGCCGAACGCTGGCTACAAGCTGGTCGGCTTGTACGGACTACCGGGCGATCTGGTCCACCGCACGAAGGACGGCGGCCTGTCGATGAAGCTCGAGACAGTGTTTCCGAGCCACGACAAGGGCGGCATCTACTTCGCGTTTGCTCCGAAGGGCGCGGGTGCGCTGCCGCCGAAACCGGGCCCGGTTGCCAGCGCACGCATCGCCTACGTCGACACGCAGCAACACCGGCAGAGCGACGCGCTCTCGTTCCCGTTCGTCAAGGGACGGCTGCCGGTGGGTCTGTCCCGCGGTCGCCTGCTGGTCGACGAGATCACCACGCTCAAGCGCGCGTCCGTCCTGCACCGTGAACAGAACAAGACCGAGCAGGCCTACCGACTCGTGCGCGCCCTGCACAAGAGGCTCGTCGAGTCGGGAGACGCCGACCTCGCGAAGGAAGTGAAACTCGTCTCGGAGCTCGACTCGACGCTCGCGCGTCTGAGTGGCCACAAGGGCGAGGCGCAGCCGGTTCTCCCCGTCCAGCGCAATCTGGTGAGTGGCGTGCCCGTGCGCTAGTGCGAAAGGCGCCGGGAAAGCGCGAAACACTCGCCAGATGGCATAATGGGCGCGCCATGCGCCCCGCCTTTGCCCTCCTTCTCGCGCTCGTGCTTCCCGCCTGCGGCTCCAGCTCCGCTGCCCACTCGCAGGCGCCGGACGCGGGACAGGAAGCCGCCGCCGCGGACGCCGCGCCGGGCGGAACGGCGATCCAGGGCGTCATCCAAGCCTATTCGCTGTCCTGACCCGTCGCATGACACCCGCCAGGGATCGCCGCACCTGAACCGCTCGCCTCCGGTCTGGCTCATACCTGGCGAGGCCGGCAAAGGCCGGACAGAGAGGTCACTCATGGATATCCGTATCGGGTTCAGCGGGGGCAAGCGTGTCGACGCGCATTTCGACGGCCGTGTCGTGCAGACCGACCAGAGCCCGCAGGGCGGCGGCGACGGCAGCGCGCCCGAGCCCTTCCAGCTGTTTCTGGCATCGCTGGCGACCTGCGCGGGGATCTACGTGCTCGGCTTCTGCCAGGCGCGCGGCATCCCCACAGACGGCATCGAGATGGTCCAGCACCACGACTTCGACATGGAGGCCGGGAGGCTTTCGAACGTCCGCATCGACATCACCGTGCCCGATGACTTTCCGCAGAAGTACGTGCCGGTGCTCGAGCGCGTCGCAGCGAAGTGCGCTGTCAAACGCGTGATCGAGAACCCGCCCCGGTTCCAGATCACGGCCAAGACCCGCAGCGGCGTTGCCGAGCGGTCCGCCACGGCGTAGCGCTAGCCCCTCGATTCTCTTGAATCGAGGGGCTAGACGAGCGCGGAGCGGTCGAGGGAGGCTCGGCGAAGCCGAGGGGGAGGCTCGGCGAAGCCGAGGGGGAGGCTCGGCGAAGCCGAGGGGGCGCTGCTGCGCCCCAAACAAACGGTGGCTAGTCCCGCGTTGCGCGGCCCAGCCGCGCGTGCGAAGCACCCATCGCTTCGATGGAAACGTGGGACTAGTTCACGTCGTAGGTTGCCACGACCGGATCGTGGTCGCTGGTCGCGTGGACCGTCGCGCCGTGAAGGATCGACACCGAAGCCGGGTAGGCACTGTCGATCAGCGAACCCGCCGGTTCGTTCATGACCTGGTTGTCGATGAGCTCGGGCTTGCCCGAATAGACCGTGCTGTAGCGCTGGTTCTTGGGGATCAGATCGCCGACCGTCGCATACTGGGCGGGCGGCGCGCCCACCAGCGCCTTCATCGGCGCCGCGTCGGGAGTGGAGTTGAAATCGCCGAGCACGATCACCGCGGCGGATGAGTCGTCGTAGCCCATCTGCAGAGCGAGCTTGCGCGTGTGCTGGGCTTCGGCCAGGCGCTTGAGCTGGCTCGTCGCGTCGCCCTTGGCCTTGAAGTGCACACCCAGAAGCACCACGTGCCGCCCATTGATGGTCAGGTGCACCTCCATCACGTCGCGCGCGTAGATGAACGTCCTCGTGGGGTCCGTCGAGGGCGAGAAGAACTCGTCCTTGTGCGACACGATCTTGTCGATGGGGAAGCGGCTCAGGATCGCGATGTCGATGCCGCGCGGGTCGTTGCCCTGCGTGGTCGCGCGGTCCGGATAACCGCCGAGCTTCGTTGCGATCGCGTCGGTGACGTTCTCGTTCTCGATCTCCTCGAGCACCGCGATGTCCGGATCCAGCTTCGACAGCACGGCCGTGACCTGGCCCAGCTTCTGGCTGTAGTCCGTCGTGGAGAGCACCGTCTCGCCCTGGATGTCCGGGCTGTCCACCTTGTTGTTGAAGAAGTTCCGCACGTTCCAGTTGACGATGCGCACCGGCAGCGGCGCGGCGGCCTCCTGCGTTGCGCCCCCGCTGCCGCCATTCGAGCTGCCGCCGGCGCCGTTTCCGGGGTTCAGGTTCGGACCGCCGCCGCAGGCGGACGCTTCAAGCAGGACCGTGAGGCCGACCAGCAGGCGAAGCCGCATCCTGCCACTTTGGCCCGTTTTTGCGCCCATGGCGAGAGGGGTGAGCCCGCGGGGCAAGCTATGCTAGAGGAGCCGTCCGCCGCTCAGGAGCAGGCCCGGCCGAAGTGCCGGGCCGCGCCTGGCATCCGCGGCGTCACTCGACCCATGCCGCCCGAGCCGTCCACCTCCCGACCCGACCCGAATCGCGCGATGGACGCGCTCGAGCGCGCTGCCGTGTGCGCCGAGCGGGGCGCCGCGGACCGTCCGGTGGTGCTGGCCACGGCCGAGGACATGGCCGCCCTCGACGCGGCCGACCTGCGCACCCGGCTCGATCGGGTGATGATGGGCGACCACGCCGACGAGGGGCTCGAGTCGTTGCTCGGCTCTGGAGTGCTCGACGTGCTGCTTCCCGAGGTGAAGGCCATGGTCGGCTTCGGGGACGGCGAGTGGCGGCACAAGGACGTGTGGAAGCACACCAAGCAGGTCGTGCGTCAGGCGGTACCGCGGGTCGAGGTGCGCTGGTCCGCCCTCTTCCACGACATCGGAAAGGTGCGCACTCGCAGCATCTCGCCGGACGGCGAGGTGCACTTCTTCGGCCACGCCGAGGTCGGCGCGCGCATGTTCGACAAGCTCGAGCGGAGGGAGAAGCTGTTCTCCGCCGAGGACACCCTGCGCGCGGAGATCCGATTTCTGGTGCTTCACCATCTGCGCGCCAGCCAGTACGACGGCAAGTGGACGGACAGCGCCGTGCGCCGCTTTGCGCGGGAGATGGGGCCGCATCTCGAGGATCTGCTCTGCCTGTCGCGCGCGGACATCACGACCAAGCGCCCCGACAAGAAGCGTCGCGGTGTCTCCATGATCAACGAGCTCGGCGAGCGCATTACCGCGCTTGCCGCCGAGGACGCCAAGGTTCCGCCGCTGCCCAAGGGTGTCGGCAACGAACTCATGAAAACGTTCGGTCTGCCGCCATCGCGGCTCATCGGCGACATCAAGCGCGCGCTGGAGCTCTGCGTGGAAGCCGGGGAGATCGAGGGCTTCCAGGAGAGCGGCTACTACGTGCAGTACGTCGCCGAGCACAAGGCGCGCTTCGGCATCGAATAGGCGGGGGGCGGCGCAGCGGCGGGGGGCGGCGCAGCGGCGGGGGGCGGGGCAGCGGCGGGGGGCGGCGGAGCGGCGGGGGGGGGGGCAG
>Ga0114931_10002839_pt1 | contig 22043 bp, 33 predicted proteins | sample 2SBtaG_FD_89579 | JGI IMG/M metagenome (GOLD analysis project Ga0114931, IMG submission 89579) | Deep subsurface microbial communities from Kolumbo volcano to uncover new lineages of life (NeLLi) - 2SBTROV14_V59a metaG | ecosystem: Environmental > Aquatic > Marine > Volcanic | place: Kolumbo... | reverse complement strand
GAAAACAGTCATTATATCAACATGACTCTTGTTTTCAAAGCAAAAACTAAGAACAAAATAATCGACCCAAAAACCTCAATTTATTTATTCACCGTTCCTTAGGTAATAAAGTGTGCTATTTGAATGAATTATATTTTCTACTGAAAGTGCTTGAAAATTCAATCATGGCAGGGCTACGGTTTAATTTTCAAGCGCTTTCAGGAGGAAATGGAATCAGTCAAATTGTGCAATTTATTATCTCACCGTTCCTAACAGAAAAAAGGGCGACACGCCACCTTGCGCATCGCCCTTTTTTTATTTGTCGGGGAAATTAGCCTCCCACACCTATTCTTCTTCGTCAGCAACCGCTGTTGTTGTAGCAGCAGTCGTTGCAGCCTCACCTCCTCCGCCTTTTCGTCGTCGTCGTCTTCTTCTTTTACCACCTTTTTCGCTTTCTCCTGAACCGGATTTTCCGGAATACACTTCATTGAAATCCACAAATTCAATCATCGCCGTAGCAGCCCCATCCCCCAAACGAAAACCGGTGCGAATGACCCGCACATAGCCACCGGGGCGGTCGCCAACCTTTTCGGCAATGGTTCCAAACAGTTCTTTGATAGCTTCTTTGTTTTGCAAATAACTGAACACGACTCTTCGGGAGTGCGTAGTGTTCGACTTCGCTTTCGTAACAAGCGGTTCAATAAAACGGCGCAAGGCTTTGGCTTTGGCCAGAGTCGTATCGATGCGCTTGTGTTCGATGAGGGAAATGGCTAAATTGCGCAGCAGGGCTTTGCGATGCGCTGCCTTTCTTCCCAAATGATTGAATTTCTTGCCGTGACGCATTTTCTAAATTTTTTAAAACTTAAGCTCGCAACACCGGCATAGTGCAGTTGACTGAATTGCTTTTGCAGGCAACTCTACCCTACCCTACTTCCTTCAGTTATTGCAAAACATTTTTTCTGTTTTAGTCTTCGTCCAATTTGTATTTCGACAAATCCATCCCAAAAGTCAATCCCTTATCTTGCAGCAATTCTTCAATTTCCACGAGGGATTTCTTTCCGAAGTTTCTGAATTTCAACAATTCATGCGTATCGTATCTCACCAATTCGGCGAGGGTATTGATTTTAGCTGCCTTTAGGCAGTTGTAGGCCCGAACCGACAAATCGAGGTCTTCCAAAGAAGTTTTCAACAGCTTGCGCATGTGGAGGATATGTTCATCCACGATGTCGTCCTGCCGACTGATAGCGTCGTCGAAGGTGATGTTTTCATCGGTAATGAGCATCAGATGCTGAATCATAATCCGGGAAGCTTCTTTAATGGCTTCTTCGGGGTGAATGGTGCCGTCGGTTTTTAAATCGATGGACAATTTTTCGTAGTCCGTGCGCTGTCCTACCCGGGTATTTTCGACCCTGTACGCCACATTTTTTATAGGCGTGTAAATAGCATCTATCGGAATAACGCCAATTGGAGCATCATTGGGCAGGTTCTCATCCGCCGGAACATAACCCCGGCCTTTCGTTACGGTGAGTTCCATTTCCAAATTTACAAAAGGTTCCATGTGACAAATAGGCAAGTCGGGGTTCATTATTTTGAACACATTCGTTTGTTCCTCTATATCGCCGGCCACAAAAATTTCCTTGCCATTGATGGTCAAATAAATCTTCTCCGTGGCTATCTCATCATCCTGTATCAACTGCTTGAGTCGAATCTGCTTCAAATTCATAATGATGTCAACGACATCTTCGACTATCCCCCGTATGGTAGAGAATTCGTGGTCAACACCTGCAATTCGCACAGCAGAAATGGCAAAGCCTTCCAAAGAGGAAAGCAATACGCGCCGCAGCGAATTGCCGATCGTTTGCCCAAAACCCGGTTCTAGTGGTTTGAATTCAAAAAGCCCTTCATAATCATTGGCTTTTTGCATACTAATCTTGTCGGGCTTTTGGAAATTTAAGATGCTCATATTTTGGCTACAACTTTGATTGGATTAAAAAAAAACGAATGTGGCTGATGGTCAATCGTTGGCAATGCAAAAAATTGGTTTTCAGCGCAATTTGCAAAAAGAGAGAACCCTGCTGAAAAAGGCTGAAAACAAGTTTCTTTATTTCGAATAAAGTTCTACAATCAATTGCTCATTGATTTTCTCAGGAATTTGCTCGCGTTCGGGATAGTTCAAAAACACGCCTTGCATCTTTTCCGGGTTGAACTCCAACCACCCGAATTTGCGCACATCTGATTTTCCTTCTACGCTTTCCTTTACCGCTTGCAACTCCCTCGATTTACCTTTCACGGCTACTAAATCTCCCGGACGAAGATGCGCAGAAGGGATGTTCGTTATCACCCCATTAACGGTAATGTGTTTATGTGAAACTAATTGGCGGGCAGCGCGACGAGTGGGCGCAATGCCAAGGCGAAAAATGGTGTTATCCAAACGCGCTTCGAGGAATTGCAGCAATACTTCCCCGGTAACGCCTTTTTTTCGGCTTGCTTTTTCAAATAAATTGGCAAACTGCCGTTCCAACACACCATAAGTATATTTGGCTTTTTGCTTTTCCATTAACTGTAGGGCATAGTCCGACTTTTGCCTCCTTCGCCGGGCGTTGCCGTGCATCCCCGGCTTGTATTTTTTCTTTTCAAAAGCCTTGCTAAAGCCAAAAATCGGCTCGCCGAATGCCCTTGCTTTTTTCGCTTTAGGTCCTCTGTATCTTGCCATTTTTAAATTTATATTTTACAATTTCGGAATTGCAAATTTGAATGGAGTGGTGGAGGAAAAATTTGATTTATCCATCAAAACCATCAATCCAATCCTTTACACCCTTCTCCGCTTTGGTGGACGACATCCATTATGTGGAATAGGGGTGACGTCCCGAATTTTAGTGACTTTGATGCCGTTGGAGTCAATCGCACGAATAGCAGCTTCCCGACCCGAACCCGGTCCTTTCACGAACACTTCCACCGTCCGCAAACCGGCATCATAAGCCACCCTCGCCGCATCGGTAGCCGCAATCTGCGCGGCATAGGGGGTGTTCTTCTTGGAGCCGCGAAAACCTGCTTTACCGGCAGAAGCCCACGAAATCACCTGCCCTTTTTTATTGGCCAATGAAATAATAATATTATTGAAACTTGCTCTAATATAGACAAAACCTTCCGGTTCAACTCGAACCTTTCTTTTCTTTGTCCTTACTTTTACTTTTCCTTTTGCCATTTCAAAACTTAGTGTTAGCCAGTCCGGCAGTAGAGTTTGACATCCTCCCAACTACCTGAACCTTGAATAAAGAAGTTAATTCTGAAACTGATGTTTGAAAACTAAAATTTCTATCTTTTCCAAATGATGGAACATCAGCTGTTTTTCCGTGACCAATGACTACCTATTTAGTCGCTTTCTTTTTATTGGCAACGGTTTTTCGTTTACCTTTGCGGGTTCGGGCATTGGTTCGAGTGCGTTGTCCGCGCACCGGCAAACCTTTCCGGTGACGCAACCCCCGATAGCAACCAATGTCCATCAAACGCTTGATATTCATTTGCACATCAGAACGCAATTCTCCTTCCACTTTATAGTCATTCTGAATGATTTGAGACAGGGTCGTTATATTATCGTCCGACCAATCCTGCACTTTGACATCTACCCCTATGCCTGCTTTTCCCAATATTTCCTCTGCTTTGGATTTACCAATACCAAAAATGTAGGTCAATCCTATGACGCCTCTTTTATTGTTCGGTAAATCAACACCTACGATACGAGCCATTTTCGATTTTTTATTTAAAGTTCATGCCGAACGATTTAGGATTCACGCTTTACCCACATTGCTCAACTCCAACGCAAATCGTTCTGCATAATTCACAAATTGAATTATCCTTGCCGTTGTTTAAACTTCGGGTTTTTTTTGTTGATAATGTAAACCCGGCCTTTCCTTCTTACAATCTTGCAATCTACAGACCGCTTTTTTACAGATGCTTTGACTTTCATAATATTCTATAATTTTAGATTTTCGACACAAGACAAAAGAGGTTCTATTTAAAAAAATTTACCTTGTAAATTCCTGAAACCAAAAGTATTAACGTTTAAAAGTGGGCGATTCAATTGCCTGAAACCTACTGTCAAAAGCTGATAATAATTATTTGTAGCGGTACGTTATTCTCCCTCGCGTCAGGTCATAAGGAGACATCTCCACCGCCACTTTATCTCCCGGAAGAATGCGAATATAATTCATCCGCATCTTGCCCGAAATAGTTGCTACAATCAAGTGGCCATTCTCCAATTCAACCCGAAACATGGCGTTCGATAAGGCTTCTGTAATGGTGCCATCTTGTTTGATTAAATTTTTTTTTGACATACTCAAAATTTCGGTCGGCAAAGGTACGAAAAATTAATTATTTCCTTTAAGCGCTGAAAAAAATATTTTCGGGAAAAAGCGAGGCGTCTGAATTCATATCATCATCATGAACCATTTTAAAAACAATACATGGCCATGCATTCGAATAAATCAATGCCAATTCCCTCTTAGGCAGTTTAAATTAATAAAGTGGTCAATTTAGGCTAGCCCTTTTTGCTTTCGCAAACGACCTCAAACTGCGTAATCCAGAATTTCAACGAACTGTAGCGCCGGATTTTTCTTAATTGCTTCTTCAATCATAGAATGGTCAGACAGGATGTCCGCCTGATGCCTTCGGACCGCTACCGAGTGTTCAAAATGAGCGGATGGTTTTTTGTCTTTTGCGTAAATCGTCCAGCCATCTTTCATTTGCTTTACCTCTCTTTTGCCGAGGTTGACCATAGGTTCAATCGCAATGACCAAACCCTCTCTGAGTTTTGTTCCTTTTCCCCGCTTTCCGTAATTTGGCACTTCCGGGTCTTCATGCAAATCTTTGCCGACGCCATGCCCTACCAATTCCTTGACCACTGAATAATTATTTTCTCTTTCCACAAAATTTTGAATAGCATAACCGATATCGCCAATTCGCTTTCCCGCTACGGCGGCATCTATGCCCCGGTACAGAGAAGCCTTTGTGACCCTCATTAAATTCATCACCTCTTCATCTACTTCGCCCAAAGCATAGGTGTAAGCGGCGTCGCCGTGAAATCCGTTCAGGAAAGTTCCGCAATCGACAGATACGATTTCACCTTCTTGAAATTCTCTTTTGGAAGGAATGCCATGAACGACGTTTTCGTTGGGAGAAATACAAAGCGTGGAAGGGAAATCCCGGTATCCTTTAAAGGCAGGCAGGGCTTGGTGGTCGCGGATTAATTCTTCCGCTTCCCTGTCCAAAACCTCCCCGCTTATTCCTGGCCGGATTCGGCTGGCAACATGCGTCAAGACTTTACAAACAAGCAGGTTGGCTTCGCGCAACAGTTCTATTTCCTCATCTGTTTTGTAAAAAATCATTTCCAAAAAAGTTTGATTGATTATTTTAAAAAAAAGCAGCCGCAATAATTTAATCTCGCTAATTCAAGACTGCGATTTGCAGAAAAATTCTTTGCTCACCAGCTTTGGGAGGGTACTTTGCCAACTCTTGTTTCCCTTTTGGCTTCCTACAACCAAAAAAGCCGTGCTGCGAGGCAATGGGTTTTTGATTTTCAGGTTCAAATTTTCGACCATTTTGCACTCGTAGCACGACTTGCTGCTATCTCCAACTTTGATTAATTACATTTCAAACGAGAACTTTTTCATTCACATGCTCGCGCCAATGCCTTGCATTCGACTGCGCCCTTGTATTTTACCCGATTTGACCAAGCCGTCATAACGCCGCATCAGCAAATGACTCTCAATTTGTTGCAAAGTATCCAAAACTACGGCAACTAAAATCAACAGGGAAGTACCTCCAAAAAATCTTGCAAAGGCTGAATTTACGCCAGCCAATACGGCAAAGGCGGGAAGGATGGCAATTAAGCCCAAAAAAATTGAACCGGGAAGGGTGATTCGAGTCGTCACGGCATCAATAAAATCAGCCGTAGCTTTTCCCGGTTTGATGCCCGGAATAAAAGCATTTTGACGCTTCAAGTATTCTGCGTATTGCGTTGGATTCACCATCAATGCCGTATAAACATAAGTGAATAAAACAACCAAAATGAAAGTAATCGCACTCGATGTCAATGAAAACGGATTCATCAAGGATTGCAAAATCGGGTTGGCTGCCAAAGAGGTATTATCGCCGGCAATAAATTGAGCGACCGTTGCGGGCATGAACATTAAAGCTTGCGCAAAAATGATGGGCATCACCCCTGCCGCATTCACTTTGATGGGAATATAATCGCGGATACCTGCTGCCGGCATAGCGCTTGCCCCTCGCCCAACCATACGCTTCGCAAATTGTATCGGCACTCTTCTGACTCCTTGAACAACCATAACGGTTGCCATAACGATAACGAATAGCATGGCTAATTCGACAACAAATAAAATGATGCCGTTACTTGCCAACTGCAATTGAAATTCAGAGAAAAAGGACAATGGCAACCTTGCAATAATACCTACTGTAATCAGCAAAGAAACACCATTTCCAATGCCTTTATCGGTAATTCGTTCTCCCAACCACATCGCGAAAATGGTTCCTGCGGAAAGAATGATAATATTGGAAAACCAGAAAATCCCCGCCGGAAGATTGGGGTCAACGGCCCCTTGCGACCGAAGGTAGGTAAGGTATCCTCCCCCTTGAACCAAACAGATGGCAAGGGTCAAAAAACGAGTTATTTGGTTAAGTTTTTTCCTACCTGACTCTCCTTCTCTTTGCTGCAATCGTTGGAAATAAGGCATGGCAAAACCCAACAATTGCACGATAATCGAGGCGGTAATGTAGGGCATGATTCCCAATGCAAAAATTGCGGCATTTTTAAAAGCGCCACCTGTGAACATATTGATAAGCCCCAAAAGGTCATTTGGGGCATTCCCCGACTGCGAATTGTCTAAGAGGGAGGGTATGACACCGGGCAAAACAATAAACGAACCCAACCTGTAAATAGCCAACATTCCGAAGGTGAAAAGAATGCGATTTCTCAGTTCTTTAATCTTCCAGATATTCTGAAGCGTGGTTAATAGCTTTTTCATTACTCTAATTTAGATGATGCTAACTTGCCCCCCTTTTTCCTCGATAGCTTTTTCGGCAGCAGCCGAAATGGCATGTGCCGAAACGGTTAATGCGGTCGTCAATTCTCCCCTCCCCAGAATTTTGACCCTGTCGGTTTTGCCAACGATACCGTTGGACACCAATTCGTTTATGGTAATAGTTTTCAAGCCGTATTTGTCAGCAATTGCCTGCAAGCGGTCTAAGTTGATGACGACATATTCTACCCGGTTGGGGTTCTTAAACCCGCGCTTGGGCAATCGCATTTGAAGGGGCATTTGCCCGCCCTCAAAGTTGCGTTTTCTGCTGTAGCCGGAACGCGATTTTTGCCCTTTATGCCCGCGTGTAGCCGTACCACCTTTACCGGACCCTTGCCCTCTTGCAATTCTTTTTCTTTTCTTTACCGAACCTTTTGCAGGCTTTAAATTGTGGAGTTCCATTTTCGGAAATTTGTAATTTGAAATTCGCGATTTGAGTCCTCTCTGTGTTCATCAAAGCACAAATTTCAAAACATTTCTAAAGCTCTTCTACTTTCACCAAATGATTGACCTTTGCTATCATGCCCTTAATTTGAGGGGTCGCTTCATGTTCAACGCTGTGGTTCATCCTGCGAAGCCCCAAGGCTTTGATGGTATCTTTTTGCCGTCTTGATCGGTCAATAATGCTTTTGACCTGCGTAATTCTTACTTTGCCCATGTTCCTGGCAGTTGACAAGGCTAGTCGTTAAGAGTAATAAAAAGCAACTTACTGTAAACTGCTAGCCGTATTTAGAAATTTTAAGTCCACCCCCCAATAGCAGAGAATATAAATTCTCTGCTATTGGGTACATGTGCCTTAACCATTAAAAATTTTTTCCATCTTAATGTTTCGTTGTCGCGAAACATCCATCGGACTACGCAATTTTGAAAGCGCATCCATGGTAGCTTTCACTACATTGTGGGGATTGGAAGACCCCATTGATTTTGCCAATACGTTGTGGATACCGGCACTTTCCAAGACTGCCCGCATTGCCCCTCCGGCTATTACGCCCGTTCCGTCGGCAGCAGGCTTAATAAATACCTTTCCTGCTCCGTATTTCCCCTTCTGTTCATGCGGGATTGTTCCCCTGTGAATCGGAACTTTTATCAGGTTTTTTTTTGCATCATCTACCGCTTTGGCAATAGATTCGGCAACATCCCGGGCTTTCCCCAATCCATGCCCCACCGTGCCGTCACCGTTACCAACGACGACCACGGCAGCAAAACTAAAAGTCCGGCCTCCTTTGGTCACTTTCGCTACCCGGTTAAGGTTAACCAGTTTTTCTTTTAATTCGGTCTCTGCCGGCTTTATTCTTTCTCTTTTAATATTTTTTGCCATTTTAGTAGATAATTGATAATAGATTGATAATCAACCCTTCATAAAGAATAGAATGCGATTAATCATTCGTTTAAAACGCCAGTCCTGCCTCCCGGACACCATCTGCCAGGGCTTTCACTCTGCCGTGGTACAAATACCCACTCCGGTCGAAAACAAGAGAATTAATATTAGCTGCTTTCGCTTTTTCGGCAAGCATTTTACCTACCTGCCGCGCTTGTTCTGTCTTGGTCAAACTTTTGTCCACGCTTTCATCCTGAGAAGATGTAGTCAAAAGCGTATGTCCTTTAACATCATCTATCAGTTGAACATAGATTGCTTTGTTGCTGCGATAAACGCTCAAACGCGGACGTTCCGCAGTGCCACCAACTTTCTTGCGAATCCGGTTATGAATTCTTCTCCTGCGACCTTCTTTACTGAATTTCATTTTCTGTTTTTTTTTCGGACTTTAGTGAAAAGCGCCATTTGCCAAACCCAAAGTCTATTGAAAAAATTAACCTGCTGTTTTGCCCTGCTTACGTCTAACCTCTTCGCCTTTGAAGCGAATCCCTTTGCCTTTGTAAGGCTCCGGTTTTCTGAATGCCCGAATCTTTGCAGCAATTTGACCTATCAATTGTTTGTCATTGCTTTCCAGGCGAACGATGGGATTTTTCCCTTTCTCCATCACGGCTTCCACTTTAACTTCATCCGGCACATAGAATAGGATGGCGTGCGAATAGCCCAATGTCAACTCCAACAATTGACCAGTATTACTCGCACGATATCCAACTCCAACCAACTCCAATTCTTTGATGTAGCCATTAGAAACCCCTTCCACCATGTTCGCAATCAGGGAACGATATAAGCCGTGCATGGCCCGGTGGCGTTTTTGGTCTGTCGGGCGAGTGACCGAAAGTTGACCATTTTTTATTTCCACCGAAAGGTCAGGGTCCACTTGCTGAAAAAGCTCTCCTTTCGGACCTTTAACAGCTACCATGTTCCCCTTGCTGACATTGATTTCAACGCCCTGTGGAATTGCTACCGGTAATTTTCCTATCCTAGACATCTTGTTTTCTATTTTAATGGAAATGCTTCAATGCTTCAATGCGATAATGATTTAATACTACCATGGAAAGATTCAAAAATATAATATCCAGATGAATTAATACTTTAAAATATTGATAATCAAGCTAAAAAAAAATAAGAATTATCAACTTACAACAATCTCTATTCTCCCATTATAGCATTGAAGCATTATTAATACACATAACAAAGGACTTCGCCACCTATATGCTTTGCCCTGGCTTGCTTGTCGGTCATCAGGCCGTAGGAAGTGGAAACAATCGCAATTCCCAAGCCATTGATAATTCGCGGCAGTCCCTCCGCTTTGCTGTAATGCCGCAAGCCCGGTTTACTCACTCGCTGCAAATCGCGAATAACTGGACTTTTCGAAACCGGGTCGTATTTCAAAGCTATCTTTATCACGCCTTGCTTGCCGGCATCGTCATCGAATTTGTATTTCAGAATATACCCTTGGTCATACAGTATCTCCGTAATCGCCTTTTTCATTTTTGAAGAAGGAATTTCCACGATTCTGTGCCTTGCTTGTTGGGCATTGCGAATCCGGGTGAGGTAATCTGCTATTGGATCTGTTACTGCCATTATTTTTTGTTATTTGCTGTTGGCTGATGGCTATTTGCTGTTGGCAAGTTATCTCGTTGCCAAAGACAAACGTTCATCTGCAAACTGTTACCAACTCGCTTTTGTTACGCCGGGAATCAATCCGTTCAAGGCCATTTGACGGAATTTTACCCGGCAAAGCCCAAATTTGCGCATATAGCCTTTTGGCCGGCCGGTCAAGTTACACCGGTTGTGCAAACGAACGGGAGAAGCATTCCGGGGCAACTTGTCCAAGGCATCATAATCGCCTTCTTGCTTCAGCTTTTTGCGCAATTCCGAATACTTCGCAGCCATCTTCCTCCGCTTGTTCTCCCTTGCTATGATTGATTTTCTTGCCATTATTTTTTTGGTTTGTTAATACGGTCAGACTTTTGACGTAAGATTTCAGACAAAATAATTTTGGTAATTTTTAATTCAAAATTTCATTAAGGAACGGGGAGATAATAAATTGCACAATTTGACTGATTCTATTTCCTCCCCGTTCCTAATAGACCCCTCAAAATCTTTTGTCTTTTGTCTGTGTATCTAAAGTCTGTCAATTAATTTCTTTGATTTTTAAAAGGCATGCCCAGCAATTTCAACAGGGCTAACGCTTCTGTATCTGTTTTAGCTGTTGTCACGAACGTAATGTCCATGCCTGTAATTTTACTTACTTTGTCCAAGTCAATTTCTGGAAAAATAATTTGTTCGGTAATGCCCATCGAGTAGTTGCCGCGTCCATCAAAACTTTTGTCGTTGATGCCGCGAAAGTCGCGCACCCGAGGAAGGGCAACGGTTATCAAGCGGTCAATAAATTCCCACATTTGGTCATAGCGCAAGGTCACGCGGGTTCCAATCGTCATGCCTTCTCTGAGTTTGAAATTGGAAACCGAGCGTTTGGCTGTTGTAGGAACGGCTTTTTGACCGGCAATAAGACTCATTTCCGCCAGGGCTGTATCAACGAGTTTCTTGTCTTGCGTCGCTGCACCAACCCCCTGATTGAGGCAAACCTTGACGAGTTTTGGCACTTGCATGACTGATTTATATTGAAATTGCTCCATCAATGCAGGAACAATTTCTTTTTGGTATCTTTCTTTTAATCTTGGCTGATAGCTCATCGCTTCAATCGTTGTTAAGTTGGGTTATGAAAATCTCGTCACCCCCCCCTTGATTTAATTAATTATCTCGTTGGATTTCTTAGCGTAACGGACTAATTTCCCGTCCACTCTCTTTCTTCCTATTCGCGTTGGTTCGCCCGTCTTTGGGTCCAATAGCATCAGATTGGAAAGATGAATAGGCGCAGGAATGTCGTTGATTCCGCCCGGATTAGTCCCTACGGGCTTTGAATGCTTTTTTACCATGTTCACATTGTCAACAATGGCGCGGTTCTTCTTTGGAAACATCTCCAACACCTCCCCCTCTTCACCTTTGTATGCACCGGCAATTACCATTACTTTATCCCCTTTCTTGATATGAAATTTTGGTGCAAACCGGGTCTTTTTTGATTTCTTTGCCATTCTTTTTTCGTTTGGTGTTCGTGGTTTTTAGTCCTTCATTCACAAGTCCGAACTTCAACCAACAAACAAAAGGTTTACAAAACTTCGGGAGCCAAAGAGATAATTTTCATGTAATCTTTCTCTCGCAATTCCCTCGCAACTGGTCCAAAAATTCGGGAGCCACGGGGTTCGCCCGCAGTATCCAGCAATACGACCGCATTGTCGTCGAAACGGATATACGAACCGTCCTTTCGTCCAATTTCTTTTCGGGTGCGCACCACCACAGCCTGCGAAACGGTTCCTTTTTTGACGCCGCCCGGCGTCGCCTCTTTTACCGTCACGACAATCTTATCTCCTATCGAAGCATACCGCCGTTTGGAACCCCCCAAGACGCGGATGCAAAGGACTTCTTTGGCACCACTGTTGTCCGCTACTTTAAGTCTGCTTTCTTGCTGAATCATTTTGCCAAAAATTATGCGGGAAACTTTGAAAAACGGAAACTAAATCCATCGAATTTGGCATTCCTCATTCTCCAATTGACCTGCCTGATTATTTTGCTCTTTCGATAATATCAACCATGCGCCAACGCTTGCGCTTACTCAAGGGCCGGGTCTCCATAATGCGAACTGTATCGCCAAGGGAGCATTCGTTCTTCTCATCATGCGCCATTATTTTATTTGTCTTTTTGACAAATTTCCCGTAAATCGGATGGCGTAATTTCCGTTCTATTTGCACACTGATGCTCTTATCCATCTTCGCACTCACCACTACTCCTACTCTTGTTTTTCTAATATTTCTTTCCATTATTTTTTTTCAGTTTGAATAATGCAAATGCCATGCGGCACTCTTTATTTTTTAATCGGGAAATGCAATCTTAGCCGAATTGCATCCCGACTGATTTTCATGCGATTGATAAAAGGCTCCAGTTGCTCACATTGCTTTATCACTTGCCCTTCCTGCGCCTGGCTCTAATTTTAGAGCGTTTTGCCAATTCTTCCTCCGTCATTTTAGCCAATTCGCGCCGACGAATTTCTGAGTTCAAGCGAGCAATATCCCGGCGAACTTCCCTCAAAATAATCGGGTTGTCCAAGCCTTTGATAGAATGGTCAAATTTTAAATTCCGGTATTGCGTTTCCGTTTCTTCCAATTCGCTCCACAATTCAGCGTCGGAGAACTCTTGCAATTCTATATATTTTTTTGTTGCCATAACGGACTTGAATTAATCGTTTATGAAAAATCGTTCGAAGCACAATGCTACTATCCCGCATGTTCAGGACTGACGGAGACCTTTGTCAATACCGGCAATTTTTGAGCTGCCAGGCGCAAGGCTTCTGTCGCCGTATTATAATCAACTCCATCTAATTCAAACATTATTCGACCCGGCCGAACAACAGCCACCCAATGGTCCAGGGCGCCTTTCCCTTTCCCCATCCGAACCTCCTGCGGCTTAGAGGTAATGGGCTTGTCGGGGAAAATGCGAATCAACACCTATCCTTGTCTTTTCATGTGACGGGTCATAGCAATCCGGGCTGCTTCTATCTGCCGGTTTGTAATAATGCCTCCTGTAATTGCTTTGAGACCAAAGGTGCCGAAGGACACGGTGCTGCCTTTCGTAGCCAATCCCCGGTTTCTTCCCTTCTGTTGCTTCCGGTATTTTGTTCTTTTCGGTTGTAACATTTGTCAAACGTATTTAAGAAAATGCTTTTTTTGTAAATGCAGGGGCAATTAAACAAAGAAAAATGAAGTAATAAACCTTCAAAATTTCAAAAAAAATCACACCATCAAGCAATGTATGACTAAGTCTTAAAAATCGAGGTCCGAAAAAAGCGCCGCAAAGTTACGCTGATTTTTTCAAATATAATAACCTTTATTAGCTAGGATTAACGGTTTCCCGGTTTTGATTTCGGGCGCTACCGCCTTCTATCTCTGCCTCGTCTGCCACCACCTCCGCCACGTCTGTCTCTGCCACCCTCGCGACGGCCACCACGTCCTCCTCCTCTATCCTTCTTATCAACTCCAACATTGGGGGACAGGTCGCGTTTTCCGAGCACTTCGCCTTTGCAAATCCATACCTTGATACCGATTTTACCGTAAACGGTTTGGGCTTCCGTCAAAGCATAATCAATGTCGGCGCGAAAGGTGTGCAAAGGAGTCCGTCCTTCTTTATATTCTTCCGAACGAGCCATTTCCGCTCCATTCAACCTGCCGGAAATACGCACCTTGATTCCTTCTGCCCCTGCCCGGATGGTAGATTGAATAGACATCTTGATTGCCCGGCGATAGTTGATTCGAGCTTCGATTTGCTTGGCAACCGATTCGCCAACGACGTAGGCGTCCAATTCTGGTTTGCGAATTTCAATAATATTTATTTGAATATCGCTGCCCGTAAATTTGCGCAACTCTTCCCGAATCCTATCTACCTCCTGCCCTCCTTTTCCAATGATGATGCCCGGACGGGACGTGTGAATAGTCACGGTAATTCTTTTGAGCGTCCTTTCAATGATTATCCGGGCAATGCCACCTTTGGCAACCCGCGCCCGGAGATAGCTCCGGATTTTGTCATCCTCGACGACTTTATCACCAAAATTTTTTCCGCCAAACCAGTTGGAGTCCCAACCTCTGATGATGCCCAAACGATTTCCAATCGGATTTGTCTTTTGACCCATGGTTCTGATTATTGATAGGTTGATAGGTTGACACGTTGATACGTTGATACGTTGATTATATCCTAATTTGTTGACAATTAGTCGTTTAACAAACCATCGTATCAACCTGTCAACCTATCAACTTGTCCGAGTACTAATCAATTAAAAAGTTATTCTTCTTCTTCATATATTGCTTCCTGATAGTTGTCTTCTTCGCTATCCAGGAGGATGCGGTTTTCGACGACCAGGGTCACGTGATTCGTACGCTTGCGAATGCGGTGGGCGCGACCGTGCGGGGCTGGCCGGAACCGTTTCAACATCGTACCTTCATCCACCAATGCCGTTTTTACGAATAAATCATAATCATCCGCATTTTCTAGACCGTTCAACTTGTATTCCCAATTGGCAATGGCAGAAAATAAAACCTTTTCCAACCAAATGGCGGCTTCTTTTTTGGTGAATCGTAGAATATCCAATGCCTCATCGATGTTCTTGCCCCTAATATTATCAGCGACCAATCGCATCTTGCGTGCCGACATCGGGCAATTTTTGAGTTTTGCTATTGCTTCCATTTTATCATTGATTGATGGCGATTGATTTTTGAAAATTGAGTACTTAACCCAATCACCAAACACAATCCCTTGATAACCACGCAAATTAAAGGGTGTTCAAAATAGGGTGTCCGGTGTTCGTATTTTTTTTTGATAATCAATGAGTTACAAACATAAGGACCCAACTATTGAACGCACTCCCAACTTATCTTTTCCTGGTTCCGGCATGGCCTCTGAACTGTCGGGTCGGAGAAAATTCTCCCAATTTATGCCCTACCATGTTTTCGGTGATGAAAACCGGAACAAAGGTTTTGCCGTTATGAACCGCAATCGTCAAGCCCACCATGTCCGGCACAATCATAGATGCCCGAGACCAGGTTTTTATAACCGACTTTCGTTGCGACTCTTTTGCTTTTTCCACTTTCTGCATCAACTTGTGAAAAACGTAGGGTCCTTTTTTTATTGAACGAGCCATATTTAAATCGTTTCTGGTTTGCGGTTCGCAGTTCTCTAGCCAATCAAACTACCCACCTCAAACTATCACTTTTTGGATTTGGATTTTCGCTTTTGAAGAATCAATTTGCTCGATTTCTTCTTCACATTCCGAGTTTTCTGCCCTTTGGCCATCACGCCAGTCCGCGAACGGGGATGCCCGCCGGAAGCTTTACCTTCACCCCCACCCATCGGGTGGTCAACGGGATTCATCACTACGCCGCGCACTCTTGGACGCCTGCCCAACCAACGCTTCCTCCCTGCTTTTCCTAAAACCTGCAAGCCGTGGTCGGGGTTGGAAGAACTGCCAATGGTAGCTTTGCAAGTCAAAAGAATCCGGCGCACCTCGCCGGAAGGCAATTTGATGATGCCGTATTTGCCTTCCCGCCCCATCAAGGTTGCCGTTGTTCCTGCCGACCGGGCCAAAGCGGCGCCTTTTCCCGGGGTCATTTCAATAGCGTGGATATTTGCGCCAAGCGGAATGGCACTCAAAAACAGCGCATTTCCGGTTTGGGGGGCGGCATCTTTCCCGGACACAATCTCATCGCCGACCTTCAAACCGTCAGGGGCTAGGATGTATCTTTTTTCGCCATCCGCATAAAAAAGCAGCGCGATATAGGCCGTCCGGTTAGGGTCGTACTCAATTGCCTTAACCGTGGCTGGAATACCGTCTTTGTTGCGCTTGAAATCAATGGTTCGATACTTGCGCTTGTGCCCGCCACCCCGTTGCCGAATCGTCATTTTACCGTCGTGGTTTCGACCGCCGCTTTTACTCAAAGCCGCCAACAGGCTCTTTTCGGGCTTATCTTTGGTAACTTCCGAAAAAACATTCCCCACCCGAAAGCGGGTGCCGGGCGTTACCGGATTAAATTTCTTTACTGGCATGGATGCTATATTTCGCGGAAGCTATTCTCATCCCATTTTTTTTGGAACTCGCAACTTCCTGATAATTAGATAATTATTCAATTTAAATTCGTCCCTGCTACTCCACAAGAACTTGAAACCGATTCAATTGCCCCTGTTAAAGTCCGCTAAAGAAATCAATGTCTTCGCCCTCTGCCACGGTGACTATTGCTTTTTTGTAACCGGAAACCCGGCCTCGCTGCAGACCACTTCTGGTGTTGCGATTTTTCGTCTTGCCGGGCATTATCATTGTATTCACCGAATCGACTTGTACGTTGTAAATATCCTCCACCGCTTTCTTTATTTCAATCTTATTCGCCTTCTTATCTACCCGGAAGGAGTATTGATTATGGCGCTCAGTCAAGTCTTCCGCTTTTTCGGTGATGATGGGTTTTATGAGAATTTCCTTTGCCATGATTTTTTTTTCTGTATCCAAAATATATGAGTTGGTACTTAGGTCATTTTTATAAATAACTACGTTTCAATTAATTGTAATAATGACCAATGACTAATTAGCCAGCAAGTGATTCATTTATTTTTTCAAGGGACCCTTCCGAAAGAATGAGTCGCTGCGCATTCAACACTTCGTATGTATTGAGGTCCTGTACTCGGGTAACCTTTGCTTTTTTCAGGTTCCGGGAGGACAGATAAATATCTTTTTCATAATCTGTCGTCACTAAAATTGTTTTTTCACCTTCGCAAGACAGACTCTGGAGGAAGTTGAAATAAAACTTGGTTTTGGGTCCATCAAAGGAAAAATCCTCCACCACCATAATTTGCCCATTTGCCGCTTTGCTGGAAAGGGCACATTTTCGGGCTATGCGCTTCAATTTCTTGTTGAGCTTCAGGCTGTAATCTCTTGGTCTCGGCCCGAAAACGCGTCCGCCTCCTCTGAATAATGGGTTCTTAATATCTCCAAAACGAGCTGCCCCGGTTCCTTTTTGGCGTTTAATTTTCCGCGTTGAACCGGCAAGCTCCCCGCGTTCTTTCGATTTGTGGGTCCCCTGCCGTTGATTGGCCATGTATTGCTTCACGGCCAAATACACGGCATGTTCATTCGGTTCGACACCAAAGACCTCCTCGGGCAAATCAATTTCTCTGCCCGTTTTTTCGCCCTGAATAGTTAAAACTTCGAGTTTCATTATTTAATTGAACTTTTGACAATTAGATAAAAAATAAAAGACTTTTATTTTCTCATTCCGCCCCATTCTGATGCCGAAATTTCGACCCAGCATGGGAGTAATAAACTAAATATTGGCGAAAGTCTTTTGTCTTGTAATCTTTCGTCATAAGTCTAGTTATTTATTTTTCAATAATGATAAAAGAACCTTTGTGCCCTGGAATGGCCCCCTTTATAAGCATCAGGTTTTTATCGGGAAAAATCTTTACGATTTCGAGGTTCTGAATCGTCACTCGCTTGCCTCCCATGCGACCTGCCATTCGCATTCCTTTGAAAACTCTGGAAGGATAGGAAGAAGCACCGATAGAACCCGGGGCACGTTGGCGGTTGTGTTGTCCGTGGGTCATATCATTGACGCCCTTGAAACCATGCCGCTTGACAACCCCTTGAAAACCCTTCCCCTTGCTTATTCCTACAGCATTTACGTAGTCGCCTTCTTCAAAGATTTCTTCCACTTTGACCAAATCGCCCAAAGCTTTGCCCACGGCATCAAAATCGCGAAACTCTGCGAGCTTGCGCTTCGGAGCCGTATTGGCTTTTTCAAAATGGCCCATCATGGGGTTGGTCGTATTCTTCACTTTGGCTTCGCCAAAGCCAATTTGCAAGGCATTGTATCCATCGGAGTCTTCCGTTTTCACCTGCGTCACCACACAAGGACCCGTTTCCACCACCGTGCAAGCGATATTTTTACCAGCTTCATCGAATATGCTGGTCATTCCTAATTTTTTACCGATTAAACCATTCATCGGATTTGTGGATTTATACCGAAGGCACACACCTTCGGGATGATTTACAATACTATTTCGATTCCAGAATTAAGATTATTGGACACCGCAATTTGGAGGCGGTCAAAAATCCCGATTCAGGGGTTCCGCAGTTTTAAAATTTCAGTGTTTCAAAAATAAACAATCCCTGAAATTTCAAAGCCATGAAACACAGGGAACATTTAGGTCAATTTGACCTGAATATCCACGCCACTTGGCAATTCCAGCTTTGACAAAGCATCAACTGTCTTTTGGGTTGGCGTGTAAATTTCTATCAGCCGTTTGTGGGTACGCAACTGAAACTGCTCCCGGGATTTTTTATTGACGTGCGGTGAACGCAGAACGGTAAAAATTTCCCTTTGGGTGGGCAGCGGAATCGGGCCAGTTACGACAGCGCCACTATTGCGAACTGTCTTCACTATTTTCTCCGTTGATTTATCCACTAGGTTGTGGTCATAAGAACGAAGTTTGATCCTGATTTTCTGATTCATGCCTTTTATGGTTATATTTTAATGCTTCTTTTAGGAAACAACACAATTCCTTGCTGGAGCCAAAACCAAGTAGCTATCTTGTTCAAAGTTCCGCGTTCCTCTAACTCCTGAACTCTGAACTCCTGAACTCTGAACTCCTAAACACTCACCGTTCCCCTCGCCTTCTCAATCACTTCTTCGGCAATACTTCTTGGCGCGGCGGCGTAATGGGAAAATTCCATGGTCGAACTAGCCCGTCCGGAGGTATTGGTACGCAATACGGTGACGTATCCAAACATTTCTCCCAGAGGAACTTCTGCCTGAACGGCTATGGCACCACCGGCACGTCCTTCCTGTCCTTTCGGCAAGCCCCGGCGACGGTTGAGGTCTCCAATGACGGCACCTACATATTGTTCCGGTGTAACGACTTCCAATTTCATAATCGGTTCCATCAATACCGGCCCGGCTGATTTAGCAGCATGGCGGAATCCTTCTTTGGCAGCCAATTCAAAAGCGATAGGTTTGGAGTCAACCGCGTGCATGGAACCATCGAAGACGCGAACTTTCATGCTTTCAATGGTATAACCTGCAAGAACGCCGCTATCCATCATGGCTTTGAACCCATCGGTAATGGGCTTGATGTAGTTTTTATCAATCCTGCCACCCACGATGTCCCATTTGAATTGTAATTTCGTTTTTCCGCTTTTGAATTCTTCACTTTCCAGAAATTCGGCATCGGCAGGGCCAAGGTCGAATTCCATATCGGCAAACAAACCCGAACCTCCGGTTTGTTTTTTCAGTCGTTCGCGATGCGTTACGGTTTTTGTCAATGCTTCTTTATAGTTCACCTGCGGTTGTCCCTGATTGCATTCGACCTTGAACTCTCTTCGCAAACGGTCAACGATAATTTCCAGGTGCAACTCGCCCATTCCGCTGATAATGGTTTGGTTGGTATCTTCGTCGTAGCGGACGCGAAAGGTCGGGTCTTCTTCGGAGAGTTTAGCCAAAGCCATCCCCAATCGGTCGAGGTCTTTTTGGGACTTTGGTTCAACGGCAATTCCAATCACGGGGTCGGGGAAAGTCATGCTTTCCAAAACGATAGGTTTATTGACGGCACAAATCGTGTCTCCGGTTCTCAAATCTTTAAAACCTACCCCGGCTGCAATATCGCCTGCTTCTACTTTTTTTATTGGATTTTGTTTATTGGAGTGCATTTGATACAAGCGGGAAATACGCTCCTTTTTCATCGTCCGCGTATTCAAAACATAGGAACCCGCATCCAATACTCCGGAGTAAACTCTAAAAAAGGCCAAGCGTCCAACAAAGGGGTCGGTAGCAATTTTAAAAGCAAGGGCTGCGAAAGGTTCCCTCACTTCCGGCTTGCGAATTTCAACCTTATCGGACCCCGGATTGACCCCCTCGACGGCATCTATATCCACCGGAGAAGGCATGAAAGAACAGATGGCATCCAAAAGGCGTTGCACACCTTTGTTCTTGAAAGCGGAACCGCACATCATCGGGCAGATGCTCATGTCTATGGTAGCTGCCCGAATCGCTGCCCGGATTTCATCGGGCGTAATAGAATCGGGCTCTTCAAAATATTTCTCCATCAAACTCTCGTCGTATTCCGCCACCGATTCCAACAATTTTTCCCGGTATTCTTCAACCGTTTCAACCAAATCTTCCGGGATGTCAATGGTTTTAAACGTCATCCCTTTATCTTCGTCGTTCCAAACGATTGCTTCATTGGTTATCAAATCAACCACCCCTTTAAAATTCTCCTCTGCCCCAATCGGAATTTGCAGCGGAATTGCATTTGCCCCCAATTTTTCTCTCACATCGTTGACCACATTGAAAAAATCGGCACCGCTGCGGTCCATTTTATTGACGAAGCCAATGCGAGGAACCTTATACCTGTCGGCTTGACGCCAAACGGTTTCCGACTGTGGTTCAACGCCCGAAACAGCACAAAACAAAGCCACCGTACCATCCAACACCCGCAGGGAACGCTCTACCTCCACCGTAAAATCCACATGCCCGGGAGTATCTATTATATTAATGGTGTATTCATCGCCTTTCCACTCCCAGGAAGTTTTTGTAGCCGCCGAGGTGATCGTAATTCCGCGCTCCTGTTCCTGTTCCATCCAATCCATCGTAGCCGCGCCATCATGCACTTCGCCTATTTTGTGACTGATGCCGGTATAATAAAGAACGCGTTCCGTCGTAGTCGTCTTACCCGCATCGATATGCGCTGCAATGCCTATATTTCTTGTATATTTTAAATCTTTGCCCATGACTACTCCCTTGTGGGATTGATAATTTGATGTGTAAATTTATAAATTACGAGTTCCTCATTCCCAACTCCTGAACTCCTGAACTCCTGAATCCTAAACCCGGAAATGTGCAAAAGCCCGGTTCGATTCTGCCATTTTGTGCGTATCTTCTTTCCGCTTGACGGCAGCCCCTTCGCCTTTGCTTGCTGCTATTAGTTCTGCTGCCAACTTTTCGGCATATCCTTTCCCGCTTCTTTTGCGGGCAAACTTAATCAACCACTTCATTCCGATGGAAATTTTGCGTTTCGCGCGGATTTCGGCAGGAATTTGAAAGGTAGCGCCCCCAATCCGGCGACTCTTCACTTCCACCTGCGGCATCGCGTTATTCAACGCTTTTTTCCAGATTTGATGTTCTTCCTCCTCGGTGCGTTCTTTCACGATATCCATCGCATCGTAGAATATTTTAAACGCCACGCTTTTCTTCCCCTGCAACATCAAATTGTTGACAAATTGCGTCACCAATGGATCGCTATATCTTGGGTCCGGTTTGATTATCCGTGGTTTTGGTTTCCTTTTTCGCATTTCTGATTTGTTGTATTTAAAAAGTGTTTCGGGTCATTCACAACCCTTCCTGCTCGATTATTTTTTAGGACGTTTTGTTCCGTAACGGCTTCTGCTTTGCAGCCGGTCTGTCACTCCAGCCGTATCCAATGCCCCGCGAACAATGGTATATCGAACACCCGGCAAATCTTTCACCCTTCCGCCCCGCACCAACACGATTGAGTGTTCTTGCAGGTTATGCCCCTCGCCGGGGATGTAGGCAATTATCTCGATGCCATTTGTCAGACGGACTTTCGCAACTTTACGCAAGGCGGAGTTCGGCTTCTTCGGCGTCGTGGTGTAAACACGAGTACACACACCCCGCTTTTGTGGACAGGAATCCAAAGCCCTGGATTTACTTTTGCTGATAATTTTCTTCCTGCCTTTGCGTACAAGTTGATTAATAGTCGGCATATTGCGATTTTCAATTTAGGATTTACAAAAAATTCCAACTAGGCGCTTAGGCAAAATTTGAAACCAATCCCGAACTTTGGTGCGGGACAGGCCATGTTGTCGATAATTTTTCGCCCGTGTTTTTCCCTCCGAAGGAGGTTTAAGTTCAAGAACAAGCATCAAGTACAAGTTCAAAATTGAACTTGTACTTGATGCTTGTTCTTGAACTTTCCTAGGTCCTTTAAGACTG
>Ga0114931_10002838_pt1 | contig 22047 bp, 24 predicted proteins | sample 2SBtaG_FD_89579 | JGI IMG/M metagenome (GOLD analysis project Ga0114931, IMG submission 89579) | Deep subsurface microbial communities from Kolumbo volcano to uncover new lineages of life (NeLLi) - 2SBTROV14_V59a metaG | ecosystem: Environmental > Aquatic > Marine > Volcanic | place: Kolumbo... | reverse complement strand
GAAAGGTTTATAGTTTGGATCTTGGATTTAGAGCACATTAGAGATGCTACGCTTTATCCAAGACTTATGAATCGAGTGTCACCTTAATACTAATTAACCCTTAAGTGTCTTATACAGATTTATTTATATTGATTATGAGAGATGATGATACTGTGCTTTTAGAGGATTGTTGATCCTCAGAGGGGTTAAAGAATATCAATCGCAAGATTGAGAGCAGCTGGAAGGGCTGTAGAAGGTGAATTAATTGTCTGCAGAGATTACAGTTAAGAAAGACAAGACAAGACGTGCCAAACTAAACGAGCTAAGAGAAAAAAGAAAAAAACTCATTACTCAAGTTAGGGAACACGAGAAAGAGAGAGATGCGAAAAGAGCCGCACGTGATGAATTGAATAAGAAAGTCAGAGAGCTATTTGACGCTGCAAGAGTAGAGAAAGAAGCTCGAGACGAAATCAACAAAGATGTTCAATTGAATAAAGAACTTCGAAAGATGAGCCAAGAAGATGCTGATAAGGTCTTTAAACAGCTTGAAGAATTGAGAGCAGAGGTCAAAGGTATTCATGGTGGCGAGAGAAATCTGAAGAAAATTGCACAAAGGATCAAAGATATTGAATTCAAAATTGAGACTGATGCAAAACTCACCAAGGAGAAAGAAGAGGAGTACATCGATGAGCTGAGATCACTTCACGAGAAATTCTCAGACCTTGAAGTCGCTTCAGAGAAACAGACTGAGATCCGAGCTATCAATGACAAGTGGAAAGCTCATAGGGACAATGCCAGGATGCATCATAAGAAGGTGAAAGAACTGGCTGAACAATCACAAGCACATCACGACCAGATGCTTGAGTACATCAATGAGGCACGGAAACTGAGATCTGAAGCTGATGAGACTCACAATGAAGTAAAAGAAATCTCTGCAACCATCAAAGAAATTAGACAACAGATCACAGCAGTATCCAAGGATGCTGACCTCGTCCGGAAGGAACTTGGAGAAGAAACGATGGTGGAACGTCAGAAGAGGCGTAAAGAGGAAGAAATCAAGGCTAAGAAAGAAACTCAAGTAACAACTGCAGCCCTAAAGAAGAAAATGAATGATGGTGGAAGACTTGATTTAGAAGAATTGAAAATTCTTTTAGAACAAGGAGAAGTATTTAACGATAAATAATATTTCTTTTATTTCAACTAAACTTGAAAGGAAGGTATATATTTCACCTATTATTATTGACTTGATGAAGAACGATCAAATATTTGGATTCATCATGCTCTTACTATCTATCGCAGGAATAGTAGCTGAAACTTGGTACCTAATTCTGGAGATTATTATCAATCCCTCCAAATATAATGCAGTACCATTCATTAACACCCCAGTTTATTGGGCATTGTCACTTCCAATTTGGGCTGCAGCTACTGGTTTACTTGCTATCCTTGGTTGGATTGGCTATACTCTTCTCATTACTCCTCCTCCTGAGTCATGGACATTTGAGGAAGAAGAGGCTACCTCTGAGGATATTGCATCATAGATCTCTAAAGAGGATGGATACATTTAGTGAAGCTTTTGGTGGAGTCTGACCATTAACAATTTTTATTATTTCAAGTAATTTATCTATGAAGACCTCCTTACCGTCCACATACTCAAAGTTGTAATTCTCTTGTTCCATGGATAAGGGAAGGTCATCTGGAGCAATCACACTATCAATTACAAGTCGAAGATTATTTAGGATTGAAAGTGGAACTGGTGTCATCTTTGGAAGTCCAGGGAGACCGAATGGGATGCAATTTACGAGGATATCGTAATTTTGAATTAAAGACTTCTTATTATTGATAAGTTTTGGATACCTCCTCATGAGATTCTCAGTCTTGCTGGAGGTTCTATTCCGAATTACAACCTCAGAATCGATAGAAAGGAAATAACCTATTGCTGCTTTTCCAATAGAATTCACTCCTTCGACGTAGACAAAAGGAGAGAGAGTTTCTCGAATATAATCCTCTACAAGAGATTGAATAACATAATACTCGGTATTATACCCTACAAGCTCCTTGTTTACCACTTTGATGAAATTACATCGAGAGGTTTCAGTAATTGACATATCTTCACGATCTAAGTAATTGACGAGAATATCAGACCAGATATCCTCAACAATGAGATAATCAAATAATCCATCCTTAATCCAGTTAAGCAATCCAACCATCTCTGCTTCATATTCAAGGGGTACGTTTAGGACAATAGCTTTCTTACCCATGAGCTTGTACAGGAATCTTATTCCCCTGGAATAGTACCTGAAATGTTTGGTTCCTATTTGTCCAACAATTATAGTTTCTGGATCTAAAGATCTCTCTATGACTGACAATCTGAGCATTCCCGGAGAGAAAGGCTCTCCGATTTTCTCATCAATCTGTCCATACACCCATACATTCCCTAGATCGTAACCTTTTATCCTAGTAATTTGACCAATTTGTCCTAGTCCGAGAACAATATGATCAATATTATTCTTCTGAAGAATATGGGCCCATCTCCAAAGAACTTTAAGATCAGAAATATTTACTGGAGTTGCACCAATTTTAATGATAAGTTTTGGAAAAGACTGGATAATTGACTCAATCGTCTCAAAGTAAATCTTTGCGAGTCCTTCGAAGTCGAAAAAGCTTAGAACGATTCTGACATTATCCGGGATTTTAGGCACAAGTGCCATATCATGTGGATACTCAAAGTCGATATAATCAATATCCATCTCAGAAAGGGAAAGGAGAAGCTCCTCTCTATCCGATCTCGGAAGCGTAGATCTTCCATTGTTCCATGTGGATCTGTAAGTCACAATTTTAGGGACTTGGATTCTGGAAAATAAGTCTGCGAGATCTGTATAGCTGATATTTTTTAGTGCATCAAGACGAAATTCAAGTAAAGTTGCATTTCTCTTTACTGCAATTTCTGCCTGCATTGATAGTCCTTCTATGGTATCTGAAAGAAGAACTGCTGCTAGATGCACATATGAATCTTACTTCGTTGCTTGATAAATAATAGGAATTGATTCAAATTAAGAGATCAAATCAAGATAAATGACGAGTGGAGATCCAAAGAATACCCAGTAGAAAAATCCAATTAGAAATGCAACAATTCCTGGAACTTGGTACCTATGCCAGATATAACTACGTTTACTCTGAAGAGCATCTGCCTTGACCTGAAGTCTAGTCCTCTGCTCCAATTCCTCCAACTCATCATCGTCTAGATCTGGCATGAGGAATGATGTCTTGATTTTCCATATTTCATTTGTGTATTCCTCCATCGGATCATAGAACATTTTCTTCTTAATCTCAGTTGGCGGTATTTGCTTAGATGTTATTAGAAGTACCATTTTTGCAAAGAAACCTCCTTGAGTCTCTAAGAAGAGATTAATTCCTTGTATCTTTAACCAGAGATTGTACACAAGAAAATACATCGCATAAAGCAGGATACCTAAGATTAGGTTTGTGATAAGAAAGATAATAGGAGGAAAGAAGGAGTACATATCTGGAATTGGTATGTATGAGAAAATGAAAGGTACTGAGAATGAAAGTGCAAGTATCCCGATTGCATCACCTCCACCCCATAATCCCAAGTATAAGGTCAGAACAAAGATGAGGAAACCTAAAGCAATATTGATCGACATAGTAGTTAAGGTAACAAATTCAAATCCATCGGTAATTTGGTAGATGAAGATTCCTACAAGTGATCCGATAATTTGTACCAACCATACTCTTAAAGAAGCATAACGAGTTTTGATGTCATTAAATGCATTGATTGACAATCCAGCAAGAGTCAAGAGAGTGAGGTATAGCTCAATCCAAATCAAAACTGCACCATTACCCGCTTGATGATTGCCATCAATGTCCTCAATACACGTGAAGTTACCACATAATCATCGTTCCAAGAACCATTTGATTTCTGGATGGCTAAAAGGAAATTGACACCCATTTTAATCGCTTCAGATTCAACTGATTCATTGTGAGCAATAGAAGCTAGGCATTCTGCTGTAGTAAGTGCATCACTACTCCATCCACCATCAAACGACTGCTTTTTCAATATGTGATTCCTCGCAAGTCCCAGCCTGAGATCTATTGACAATTTCCTGTCAAGTACCTCCTCTGATTCTTTCGGAGTATCTTCTAAGTCAGGTAAGTTTGGTACCATATTATTAGATGAGTCTTCGATATTAGGAATACCAGGAATAGAAGGATCAGCGTGTGGGTCTTCAGGTGATGAAGGAGTTTCTAAATCAGGAAGTATAATAGATGGAATTCCTGGTGACTCTGGCTCTGGTGCTGATGATTTACCCCTCATAATGTCATCTAATTTCTTCACCATGAAGCGATTATACTCTCTCATCTCGATCAAGGAATTATACATAAGACCTAGTACCAAGTCAGATACATCCTGCTTCTCCCCACGCATATTGAATCTTGTAGTAGCTCTGCTTAGTACAATATTGAAGGTCTCAGAGATTATGTCAGCGATTGCTTGTGCGTAATCATTCTCCATTCTGAGGGTTGCAATCTGTCCTAAAACTAGCAGATGAGGAATTTCAAAATCGGGATCAGAAGACCCTTTTTCTAATTCCGTAATGAAATCCCAAGCACTGATTTCCGCAGTCTTCTTCAGTAATTCACTATACCTTTGATCCTCAACAGGAGTGAATGTCCGTATTTTCTCTATTGCATTCTCGACTGATGAGACCTTTGGATTCTGTATATGTGCGTTGATAAATCCAATCACCTTTCTCGGATACAGATTGAAGTAGTTCTCAGAGAATATACTCGTGTTATTTGCATCCAATACATTGTAAAAGACCTGTTCTGCAGTTCTTGTCTCCTCTACTCCATTGAAAATACTCTGCCACTGATATGATAGATCATTCTTGAAAAGAAATATGGATTCAAGAATTTCTGCAGTCTCGTAGAGGGGAGTAGTATAATGCCAATATCCCTCTTCGCTTTGCTCATACTGGAGCCATTTCAATGCCCTCTCAATGCTTACATTCAGTCCAAGAGATGAGAGAGGTTTGAGTTTTAGTTCCTCCCTGATTACCTCAAATTTCCCAATAAGGGTCTTATCTTCACCAACGGATTTAGCTTGATAGAGGAAGTAATAACTCATAAACACATCAATGAGTAATGTAGCAAAGAGAAAAGTGGTGACGGTCTCACCATTTTGATTAACAAACAACCAGCCAATAAAGTCCAAACTGATGAGTACAGAAACTACACCTACTGCCGACATTAGAAAAATAATCCCAATCGTATTCCTTTTTGGATAGAAGAGATTCAGATTGAAGAACGTGTCAATAAAGACAGTAGTAAATGCAAGGATAAAAACGACCATTACAACGAACAGGAATGTAGCTGTCGTCCCATCTTTGGTCAACAATCCAATAATTATGGTCATGCCCACAAGAATAATCTCGGTGAGAAGGAAAAATAATGTATTGAACGATAGAATCGCATTCCGCTTCCGGTATTCAAGAACCTTTACGTAACTCTGATCTTCCATTTATATTCTCTTTCACTTGTTGAGATTATTAAAGGTAAATGAAGAAAATTCGTCGAATGCAAATTTTATAGAGTACAAAGGACAGGTATGAGTATAATGATAAATAAGCCACCTGCATAGGTCAAGAAGGATTTTGCTACAGATATGCTGTCAACCTTATCTTCAGAGAGTTTGGATCTAAAAGCAAAAATCAATCCTGCAATCAGCAACGGTGCTATGAGGGTAATAGCGTTTGCTGGTGAAGTTGTTACATCAATTATTCTCGAAAGTAGGAACAATACAGCAAATATTACCACTCCTGCTAGTGAATAAAGATCCAAAGTCCTAAGGACAGGATCCTGTTCAGAGTACTTTGAAAAGAAAATTTTGAAATCTTTCTTGATACTGGACATAACGCTCAATTTTATATTCCTCTAATGGCAAGGAAATTGACATAATTTAAATCATTCTTAAGAAACTTCTACAACTTTCTGAATATCTCAAATCTCTTGGCTCTAGGTTTGTTCATAACTGCGATCTTACCGCATTCTGGACAGGTGATTCTGAGATCAATCTTCTTTGAGGTCTTCGAGCTCATCTTTGTTGCAGTAACTGGTTTTTTGGAATATCTACCAAGGTTACCATGTCCTCTTCTACGATGCTTCTGTCTTCTGTGAGACCAGTTGAGACCACCAGATCTTCTTCCACCCTTCTCTTGCTTGACCTTTCCAACTCTGTGAGTAGAGCACTTTTTACAATAGAAACTGATTTTATCAGGAATTCTTGCCATTTTCTACTAACTCCTTATACAGACTTCTTAGAGATTATGATAATTAAAAAGCTTCGATGAATACAGCGAGGGAGATTACTCCCTAATACCAAATGAGAGGGAGTCGGGATGTGCATCAATACAGTTTCCACATGAAGTACACAATGAATCATTTATTCCTTCTGTAGTAAATTCTGAAGCACTGACTCCCATCGGACACGCTGCCGCATATGAACTGTATTCGTCATTACTTGCATTTTCATTAACCTTAACAGTGAGAATACTGTATCTTGAACAAGCACCAAGAATAGCACCAGTAGGACAGATCCATCTACAATATGCTCTTGGAACTTTCATGGAGACAAATGCCATGATGATAAGAATAATTAATTTGATACGAACCCACCAATCAACATTGTCAAGTGATGAGATGAAATTTCCATCAAGTGTAAGATTTCCCCATGAAAATGCGTAATATAATGTTCCAAAGAGAAAGCCCATGGGGTCAAGGGAGTCGAAGAACATTTGATTTCTTGCGTCTGGAGCGACATTCGTTCCACCCAGTCTTTCCAATCCCGAGATGCCAAGAACCGCAAGTGAAATAACAACTAATGACCACGCAAAGAAGACCAATCCTCTGTTATCAGTCCTACCAATCTTTACCTTTGGAATAGGGAGCCAAGACATAAGATCTTGCCAGAACCCAACAGGACAGGCCCACCCACAGAACATTCGTCCAAAAACAGCACCAGTAAGGAAAAATACACCCAAGACCAGGAAAGGGAACTGACCTCTAGAAACTACATACTGCATTGCCTGAAAACCACCCCAAGCAACGACAAATGGTGAACCAACTGGAAGTTGGATAGGTAGAGGGGCAGGTATCCTCGAAAGCCCAATGAATGTTCCATTGAGAACAAAGAGGAAAGTAATTTGGGAAATAAGTCGAACAATTCTAATTCTTTTCTGCCCAAGAGATCTGAACCAATTGTTCAGAACGAATAGTGGGGAATCTACTTCCGTTGCCATTCTTACCTCTCCTATTGTCCAGGTTCTGTAAGACCTGAAATGTATGGAGCAAGTAACTCTCTCCATGCCTTCAGTCCAACAGATCTGGCATTATTCGCAACTTCATAGATACTCATCTCATTAATTGCCAATCCCATAATAATCAGAGAAATAGCAGTGAAAATGAGACAAACTTGAATTACAAGTGTTGTAACCTTCATTTTATTTTATCTCACTTCTCTCACCTTTGCTCTTATTAAATTGTTATCGGTATTAACGAGGTATAAGCCATGAATTCTCGACCAAATATCCAATGATAGCAGAAATAATCTCTACTATTAAAAAATGCTGATCTCCTCTTCTTGTGAATGAGTTTAACTAATATGATTTCCGCAGATGGTGAAGGCATAAAAGAACCCCCCTCTATCATTTGGATTAGATCTAGTGGGATTGACACGAAGAATGTCTCATATGCTCTTTTCCTCATTGCATTCATTTCATTTGGACTTGCCATATTCAGATCTGGAGGAATTACTGAGTTATTTATTTCTGCTATAACCATGATATTTGTTGTTCTTCGCTTCCTGAGTATGTCAAAAATTGGAATAGGTGAAGAAGGTATTACAGTCCCAAACTACTGGTTTTTACCCCATTTCATTTCTTGGAAAGAGGTTGTGAATGTCCAGATCTTTGAAGAGGATAAGATGATTGTCCTTATTCTTGATACAACATGGAAAAGAATTGTCAGAACTGGGCTAAGTGATATCAGAATTGTACTTGACAATGAAGGATACGTGATGGATGAATTTGATACTATTGCCCAGACTATCGAACACTATTGGAACCAGAGGAAAGTAGTTCCCGACACCTTGAATGAACGGTTGATAAAACAGGTTAATCTTGCATGGAAGTCGAGATATTTCCAGTGGATGACAGATACTCTTGATGATTTCACCTTTGGAATGTTCCTTCTTCTCGAATTACACCTCATTTTTTACATCTTCTCCGGTCAGTCACTACCTTCAATCATCTATTTTGTAATTATTCCAATCCTTGTTGTGTACACACTTTTCGCCAACTTTGATGTTCCCAATTCAATTATTGCAATTAGACCTCATAAACTTGGATCTCTGTTATACGATGACGAGGATGTAGTAACATCTGTTAGATTTGTTGCAATGACACTCCCAAATCCTCTGAAACTCCATTCATGTGATATAATTTATCTTGAGGAACAAGAGCATCTCCAACCCTCAAAGTTCATTCAAATACACCCGAAGGTAATCGAACCAGCTGAGCTTGTTCATTGCGTCGCACAGATAACAGGAAGACATCAGAGAGCAGATGGAGCGATTGTGGAGTTTTCTGTTGGTGAAAGTGATGTTAGACATAAGTACCAGATGATTTGGTAGGATTTGTAATACCCAAAATCTTCAAAAACTTAGGGTAAATAGTTTGTTGTGGACTATCCAAAATCTGTCGATACAGTCATAGTAGGAGGGGGACCAGCAGGAGTGCTGGCAGCTTATGTAATTGCTGAAGCTGGAAAAAGTGTCTTAATCCTAGATAAGAAAAAGCGGGAAAGAATAGGGGACAAGACATGTGGAGAAGCTTTGGATAAACCTGCACCTCTCATGATGCAGGATATTGGAATACCACTTCCCAGTGGTGAAGAATTAAAATCACCTATTGACTATCTTTCTTTTACTTCAATTAAATTAGACGAAAAGCTGAAGGCAAAGACACCTGCGTTCTTGGTAGATCGACACAAATATGGCCAGCGACTCTTAAACGAAGCAGAGAAGAAAGGAGCCGTAGTTATGGGTGAAAGTCCAGTACGAGAACTTTTGATAAATGGTGATCAGATTGTCGGTGTGAGAGTTCTAGACGGTCAGAAATTAAGAGATATCAAATCAAATATTGTCATAGATGCCTCTGGATTTGTAGCAACAGTAAGAAAGAATATTCCTTCGGAAATGAGAAGGAGTACCGAGTACGAAGTACCTGATGATTCAATTGTTGCTACTTACAGGGAGATTGTCGAATTTGAGGAAGAACATCAACTTGTCAACGAGATAATTCTCTGGTACAGGGAGGATATTCCTATACCAGGATACGCTTGGATATTTACCTCAGGTTCTAAAAGACTCAATTTGGGAATAACTTGGCCGAAGAATATCCCGTATCCTGAAGGTATGAGGCTCAAAGATATTTATCATAGTATATTCGATGAGATGTACCATCCAGATACCTATACCATCATCCATTCTGGAGGAGGTCAGATCCCTATAAGAATCCCATTCTCATCTGCTGTATTCAATGGAGCTATCCTTGCAGGAGATGCAGGGTGTTTCGTCGATCCTACAACAGCAGAGGGTCACGGTCCTGCACTAATATCAGGGTACTACGCAGGAAAGGCTGCATTAGAGGCATTGGAGAAAGGGTCGTATAGAGCTGAGGACCTCTGGAATATGAATCTCGAGACCATGCGAGGGATTGGCAAAGTCTCAGCGATGAGTTATGTTGTCCAGCAACTGATGATAGAACTCGGTCCTAAGAAAATCAATCATATCTTGAAAAAAAATCTACTTACACAGGACGAACTTGAACAATTATTTCTTGATGAGAATTTTGAATTCTCACTTGGAGCAAAGATTAAGAAAACGCTCAAATTCTTACCAAATATCTCTCCTCTTATTAAGATTGTAAAAGCCTTTAATAAGATTGAACAGGTTTCAAAACATTACAATGAATATCCTGAAAAACCAGAGGGACTAGATCAATGGACTCAAAGAAGGAATAGTTTATTGGGTGTAAGCTTCTAAGAAAATTATGGATCCGTCTGAAAAAGAGGTATATGACACTTTGATTGCGCTTCTTCACTCTATCAGTAAAGGAGATGTGGAATATTATACCAAGCATACAAGTGAGGACATGACTTGCTTCGAGCCAGAGAGCAGTGGTCTACAAATTAGAGGGCGCCAATTCCATGAGTTTTTCATGGCAAGGTCTGACAGTAATCTCGAGTACAATTTTGAGATTGTAGATCCCACAATCAGGGTTCTGGGTGATACCGCTTATGCTGCGTACAATATGGTTCTTCAGAGATTTGTCGAGGGAAAGTTCAAACTGGGAAAGGTATCAGAGACACGAATATTCAGGAGGATAGAAGACAGATGGATTATGATTCATTTTCACAGAAACTAACAGTCAGGAACTACCAGAAACGAGAAAGATTCACATCACAAACTATTGGGCTAGAGAGTAAGTTAATAGAGTCCTGAGTTAGATTTTTTCTCAATGTCAAAAACTGCGTTTATTGGTGCAAGAATTTTACCCATCGAATCTGAACCTATTGAAAATGGGACTATGGTCATAGAGGACGGAATAATTGTTGCACTTGGGTCTGATATTGAAACCTCAAATTGTGAGATAGTAGACTACAAAGGGAAGGTGATTACTCCTGGTTTCATTGATGCACATTCTCATGTAGGTCTCTGGGAAGAGGCCACTGGAAAAGATGGTGCAGACGGAAATGAGATGTCTTCCCCCATTACACCCCATCTGAGATCCCTCGATGCAATATTTCCAGAGGACATGGGATTCCAAGATGCCCGTGAAGGAGGAGTTACAACTTTGGGAATCACTCCTGGATCTGGGAATCTCATAGGAGGTCAATTTGCAGCATTGAAAACTACTGGTCACATAGTGGATGATATGATCATTAAAGAGCCAGTTGGAGTAAAAATGGCGCTTGGGCAGAATCCCAAGAGAGTGGGAGCTGAGAAGAATAGGGCGCCGACAACACGGATGGGAAATGCATTCCTCATCAGAGAAGCATTCTACCAAGCACTTGATTATGCTCAAGAATGGGAAGAGTATCAAACCAAAATTAATGCTGGTGAAAGTGCCAAGAAACCTAAGCGAGATCTCAAACTAGATGTCTTGAATCGAATTCTCAGAAGAGAGATTCCAGTATGGTGTCATAGCCATAGAGCAGATGACATTAGAACAGCTATCAGGTTAGCAGACGAGTTTGGGTATGATCTAGTCATCGATCATGCAACTGAATCACATAAAATTAAAGAGTATATTGCTTCTAGAGGCCTGACCGTCGTTGTTGGTCCCTTGATCACTTCAAGAAGTAAGCTGGAACTCAGAGACAGAAGTAGAAAAACACCAGGAATAATGATGAAAGAAGGCGTCAGGGTGTGTATAACAACAGATGCACCAGTAATTCCGATCTACGCTCTTAGAGACAATGTGATTGCTGCTGTGCGAGAAGGTCTTCCTGAAGATAGAGCGTTGGAGACAATAACAATTAATCCAGCAAAAGTACTTGGAGTCGATGACAAAGTTGGAAGTCTCAAAGTAGGAAAGGATGCAGATTTTCTTGTTTTTGGCGGAGACCCATTGGATGCCAGAAATATGGTCCTGATGACATATATTGAAGGGAAGCTTGTTTACAGCGCTACCGACTAAGAAGGTGCATGGCAAGTCGAGCAGCAACAACCTGAGAAGAACCAGAATCATCATATTTAGGGTTCAACTCAGTGATGTCCATACCCACAATATTCTTAATCTGAGAAATTATAGAGAAAACCTCCCTTGTAGTTAGACCAAGTGGTTCTGGATTCCCTACTCCTGGAACAAAGGCGGGATCAAAACCATCCATGTCGAGTGTGAGGTAGACTCCATCATAGAATTCTCCTAGTTGATTCACGGTCTCTACTATTTTCTTTGTTTCTTCATGCGAGTGATTATGAGAGAAGAAACGAATGATATTATTACTCTCAGCGAACTCATTTTCCTCCATGGATAATGCTCGTATTCCAAACTGTACTAATTGCTTAGAATCTACAATATCAAGGAGTCTACGTGCAGCACAGGCGTGTGACCACCTATCCCCATTATAACTCTCACGTAAATCTGAGTGGGCATCAAGCATTACATACAGCGAATTTTTGAAATTATGAGCAGTGGCTGCAGTTATAGTATGTTCACCACCAAGTATTAGAGGGATCTTAGAATCATTTCTGATCTTAGTGAGAACCTCTCTGATTGACTGGAAGAGGTTCTCGCGAGTTGTAAATTGAAGATTTCCCATGTCATGAATGTCCATAAGTCCAATGTCATTGGAAGTGAACATATCTACAGTCTCAAAGTTATTAGCAGTTTCTCGAATGATATCAGGTGCCATTCCACACCCTTCTCTGTATGATGCTGTTCTGTCATATTCAACACCAAATACAACATATTTCGCGTCATCATAGTCGGTCTGAAAACCGCCAATCGGAATCTCCGTTGACTTGAATTGCACATGTAATACTTGTAGCTGATCGTTAAAAACTATCGAAACAGTCGCTTGTCATCAGGTCTATTGAGCAAACGTGCGGTACTGTCCTCTTTTCGGACATAAGTATAACCTCGAATTATTACGAGTGGAATCCCCTCATTAGACTGTCCCTGAACCAATTCAGCGGCAGATGCCAACTCATCAGCAATCGCAGTTTGTGTGACCTTGAGTTCATATCCAAATAGATCGTGCGAACCAATTTTAGAAAGGAGAGGTTCAATTCCTGCAACTCCAATTGCAATATTCACTGCTCCGATTCTTAGTGCACGACCGACTGTATCTGAAATTATGACAGCAGGTTGGACTCCAAGATTTGAGAATATGTAAGTTCTGACTTTTTGAGCAAGTAAATCTGGATCTTCAGGAATTCCAAGTGCATAACCTATTCCAGCATTCGACTCATCCACACCAGCATTGGCACAGATTATTCCAGCCTTATTTTTGGTGATTATTACACCATTTCCTACTTTGACCACTTCGATACTGTTCCTTAGAACAATTTCGACTTTTCTTGGATCTTTGTTAATTTGGAGTGCGATCTCCAATGCTTGTGGACTTGGGTCAATATCTTCAATTTTGTAAATTGGACCAGCTACACGGGAATACGGAGTGTGAGCCAGAACTAGAATATCACCATCTTGAATTGCATCCCTGAGTGAGGAGATCAACGACGTCCAGAAATCATCCTCTGTTTGAATGAGAGGGAAATCCAGAACTGGAATGATAGAAATCACAAATTTACTTGAACTTCCTATTTCTTTTCTATTTTGAAACGTGCAGGTTTGATTTTTTCTCCTTTGCATTCAGGACACTTTGAAGGTGTCTTGTAATTGCTTGCAGTAAAAGTGTAGTTACACATCTCGCACATAGGTGGTCTTATCATCAATCTATTGTCTGGATCATCTCGGATGGAAGTGCGAATGTGAGCTATATCCTCCTCGACAGCTTTCAGATTTCGCTGAAATTCAGTTGCTAGACCTTGAGCGGTTGCAGAGTGCTTTTTCAGATATTGAATCATTGCTTCTCTAGTCATGCAAAGTTCTCAGAACACTTCTATTTAATTAATTCTAAGTTCCATGTCTAAACTTCTGCTCTCGCTAGTAGAAGATACTCATTCAGGTTTGAATATTCCTTCAATTTCAACGCCTGCGCCAAGAGGGAGTGCGGAAACCTCTACCGCGGCTCTTGCAGGTTTAGAATCTTTGAAAAACTCTCCGTAGACCTCATTGATAGCGCCATAATTGTTCATATCGCTCATGAATACTGTCATCTTTACTGCAGATTCAAGTGATGTACCTGCTGCTTCAACAACACCTTTCAAATTGTTGAGTACTTGTCTTGTCTCAGTCTTAATATCCGGATTGTTGAGTTTCTTTGAGGTATCCCTTGGAACGAGAGCTACTTGTCCACTTACAAAGAGAAATCCACCTGCCTTAACAGCTTGGGAGTATGGTCCAATTGCAGAAGGAGCATTTTCAGTTGTTACAAATTCCTTTGACATTGATGACTCTTCTATTGAGACAATAAAAATTGGGCTGATTCACTTCAGATTATTTCTATTTTTTATTGGATTGGAGTAAGTTTCATATCGCCTAGTGATATGGTAGATTGTGTACTTAGGAATACCGATTATTCTCCTCTCATATCTCATTGGTTCTATCTCAATGTCATATCTAATAGGGAAATTTATCTACAAGATCGATATCACGAAAAAAGGTTCCGGAAATGCAGGTGGAGCAAATGCAGCCAGAATTATGGGATTTAAAGTAGGTCTGTTCAGTGGATTGTTTGATCTTTTCAAGGGTACATTAGCTGTAGCAATAGCAGAGTACTACACCAGAACAGGGACATACGCTGATTTATGGACAGATCCAAATTGGATTGTGGTCGGATCTGCACTGGCTGTTGTCTTAGGCCATTGTTACTCTCCACTCCTCAAATTTAAAGGAGGTAAAGGGGGCGCGACAACTGCAGGAGTGTTCTTACTCATCAGTCCTGAGATCTTTGGAATTCTTCTGTTTGTTTGGTTATTGGTAGTCAGCACTACAAGATTCACAAGCTTGGGAAACCTGATTGCTATTGTCGTGATACAATTTGTACTTGCATTACGTGCATCAACTATCAGTGAAAGGATGACTGATTACCAGAGTGGTATCCCATATATTGCAATGGGAATTGTACTTCTTGTCCTGATCTACTACAAGCATAATGATAATATAATTCGACTTAGTAAAGGATTGGAAAGGAAGTTTGGTGAGAATGAAAAGAAAATTAGATCTTGATAATTATCGTCTTTAATATAAATTCATTGTACTCTAGAAATCTATGGACAAAGATCAAATCTTAGAAATGGCATATCGACTAAGAAATGCATTGGATGCCAGCGAGAGAGTTAAACTAGCTGCAGATCTAGGTGACTATGGAGATCCAGAGGTTGCCAATATTGTACTTGAGGCTATATGGGAGGATGAGAAATCAAATGTCAGAGAGATTGCAGTTCACTCCTATGCCGAAATAATGAAACTTGATGCTCTTCCTGAATTGATGAGAATGGTCAAAGAACATCCTGATGAGAATGTTAGGTTCTATGCAGTATACAGAGCTGGTGAATTAGGTGAAGAAGGCTCAGATATAGTCATAAAAGCTCTTGACGACCGTGACAGACGAGTTAGAGCAATGGCATACAAGAAAGCAGTAGACCTTAATCTAGTACAGTTAGAAGAAAAATTCATTATTGAATTAAGGGGAGATCATCCCCCTTCAGTCATTCGGAATATCTTACTTGGGTTGGCATTATGGAGGACAAAAGCAGATCTCGCTGATTTTACTAGGAGCGAAAACAAAGAGTTTAGGACGCTTGCTCACCTTTCACTAGCAAGAAGAGGATCATCAGAGTCACGTCAGATACTTGAGGAGGGGGACATAGATACGAGTATTCCGATCAAATATAATGGAGAGATGTTCAGAGGCAGGGAGGGATTGATAAAACTTGCTCAAAATTCTGATTGAAAGAGGAGAAAGGTATCTCAATTTTTTAAAAAGAGAAGAAGATGTCTATTTGTGGAAGAAGACAATATTTTCTGCTTATTAGACAAAGCAGGAAATGCCGTTGACATTTCCCAATTCTTCAGAGATCCAATTATTCTCAATTTTGTTCCATACGTCCATTCAGTTTACACTGAGAAACAACTTGATGTACTCGACGACTTCGAAAATTACCAACTCAGAATCCTTACTATCACTACAGATCCTGAGTACACAAGTGCATCATTTGACTGTTTCTTTGATAAGGAAGGACGATTGTCTGAATATTATGGATGCCGAGGGGAATTAGGTTTGTGCAGAAGAGCATTTGTGGTTATCAATGGCGAAGATGTTAATTTGATAGATACATCATCATTTGATAGAATGGGGGAAGAAATCTTTATGCATATCAATCCAAATCATAATCAAAGGAAATCAGAGGTAATCGATGGTTCCATTTGAAATAGAGAAGTGAAGAAGTTCTATATAGTGGAAGAAGCATACAGAAATAATTCTCAAATCAATTGGTGCATATGTCATAAACTCTGGGTAAGCGCTAAAGCTTAAGACGCTACAATCATATAGTTACATATGAATAGACCCATTTTGCTTGCAATATTTGCTCATCCAGATGACGAACTAGGATGTATAGGTACGTTAGCCAATCATGTTGATGCTGGAGATGATGTTCACCTTCTTTTCCTCACCCAAGGCGAGAATGCTTCTACTCTTCCAGGTACGGATGAAGAAAGGATAGAACAAAGAAAACAACATACTCATGAAATTGAAGAGTTAATTGGGCTGAAAGTTCACTTCATGAATTTTCCAGATTCGAAATTGGAGTACACAATGGATGGTGCATACAAAATAGCAGAGAAATTGAAAGAAATTCGTCCGAACGCAATAATTACATGGAATGAGTCAACTCACCTCTTTGCAGGACATCCAGATCACAGAAATACATCAAAATTAGTATTTGATGCCATATCGTATTCTAGGTTTCGTGCGAAAGGTAGCCAATATGAGCCACTAAGAATTCCCCTGACCCTCTACAATTATTCACAAGACATAAGCTCTGAGAGTAGAATGGTATATGTTGACGTCAGTTCACAATATGAGAAGATCCTAAAATTCATAGAAATTTATCAGAAAGCATATGGCAATTGGCCGGTAAAAGATTTCAAGGTTGGGACTATGCAGGTGATGGGAAGAAGGGCAAATGTACAATACGCAGAAGGATTTGTTATCATAAATCAAGGATATAAAGCACATAAACTTCTGGAGCTATCTCCAGACAATGTGGATCCAATATTGGATTCAGTAAAGCACTAAGTTTTGGACTCTCACGTTCTGGATGAGTAAATTATACGTTGAATTAGTGATTAGATAATATAATTAAAAATTAGTTCAAAATTAGTTTCTCTTTCTGTACACAAGTACTGCAATTCCAAGGAAGGAGATTGCAAGTAATGGAGCGTATAATCCGAATGGAGTCCCTTGAACTGTTGAAGTTAATGTTGTAGAAACGGTGGAAGTTGTAGATACAGTTGAAATTTCTGTGGTTGTATTGGTTACAGTTTCGGTTTCAGTCATTGTCTCTGTCTCGGTCTCGGTTGCCAGAACAATGTGAACCATGGTCTTAGTTCCAAAGTCCTTATAGAATACCCAACTGATCATATTATCAACAAGCATCATTCCTTGGTGTGGAAGCTGATTCTTTTCGGTGAGCATGCCGTACATGAATTTGTAATCATCGAAGATTACTTCACCAGTGACGATAACATAAGATCCGTTTAGCTTTTCTGAAGCCATGAGTGGATAGTTTCCAGTAACACTACTGTACTCGTAGAAGTCTGCAACTGTGATACTTGTGTCTTGGTCAAGAGCAGTAGCAGCAGCAGAGGAGTTGACAATAACGTTAACATTTGAAAGGGTGGTATTCCTCAGATCAACACCTTTACTATTAGCATAATCCCATCCAAAGACTGAAGTTGGTCCGTGGAATGGTGCGATGTCAAAGCCTGCTGTTACGTAGTCAGTAACATTTGAAGAAATGCCAGTCTCGTTTGCAATAACTCTGTATGATGCGGCATCATTTGACTGGGAGTCAGCAATTGCACCAGCATCCATCCTGAGCTGAGACTTAACCATCTCGAGTAGGGGATTTGCAAAGTTACCAGCAATATAGAAACCGCCATAATCGGAGTCACCTGCAACCCACAATAGCTTGTTACCAAGTTCATACCATGTTTTAATTGCAGTCATATTTGCTACAGTCATGTTGCTATTAAGATTTGAGAACAGTATTGCATCAAAGTTGTCAGTAGAAAGATCAGAAGCAAAGTCATAGCTTGTTGCAACTGTGACATCATTTCCGCTGGAGTTGTAGACATTGACAAAATTGTTTGGTTCATTATGGAAAGCATCACCAACATAGACAAGAATTTTTGCTCCGGTGATTACGTCATGGTCCTGAGTGTCTGCGACTACAGGGGCAATTCCAGCTGCAAGAATAAAAGAAGCAGCAAGAATTGATGCGAAGATTAGTTTGTTTACCTTATTCAAGATATTCACCTATAGCTCGGTTATGAGCCTGAGTGCCATATGTCAGACCTTTCTTTAAACTTTACCCTATGTCATTATACTTTGTGATTCTTTGAATAACATGTCTATGTTGACAGGAATTCGAATAATCTAAATTTTTGAGATTAAAAATTATAGGAGATGAGAATCATATTTATTCCAATGAATTCAGACAGTAACTCTTTTGATGATATGGAAGAGTATGATAATTTTCACTACATGGAGAATCCTTGTAATCTAACCACAATATACTAATACTTGAGAAATATTCGTCAAACAATAATAAGGGGATAATATGAAGAGAATAACAATCATCTCAATGATCATTGTGATGTCTATGCTACTTCCCAGTAACGCGTTGATCCACAATACCCAAATCGCTGTGTCTCCAGATGCAGAGATTAAACTGGTAATTGCAACCAGACATGACAGTATTATCTATAACAAATTTGCTGCAGAGTTTGTCAAGAGCAGTTATGGACAAGCAGCAGGAATTACAGATCCAGCTTCGATCAAATTCTATGCACCTACTACCTACGAAGGATTCTATAAAACTTTGACAAATTCCTTCTTCCAGGCTGATATCGGGTGGGGCGGGGGACCAACCCTCTTCAATGGTCTTGTTCAAGATGGAGCGGTAAGCCCTATCACTAATGCAACCACTCTTGCAGTAATTAACGATGCAGTAAACGACACACTTGCAGGAGCCCAAATGAAAAGTTATGTAAATGGTTCACTTATGTGGGCTGCCAATGCAATCTCATCTTTTGGTTTTACAGTAAACCACAAAGAGCTTGAGAAGAGAGGTCTTCCAATGCCTAAAACTTGGACTGATCTCGCGTCACCTGACTTCTTCACTTCAACATCTGAAGCTAACGTCGGATTGGGAAATGCACCAGATACTACATCTAATACAAGAATCTACCAAATCATTTTCCAGAAGTATGGATGGGAAAGAGGCTGGGAGATAATAAATGGTATGGCAGGAAATGGACAGATTTACAGAGGTTCTGTTGAAACACGACAATCTGTTATATCTGGTGAGACTGCAGTTGCAATGACAATCGATTTCTATGGAATTATTGCTCAGAATGAGAATCCTGATACAGAATACGTCGTTCCAGAGAATGCATCTATTGTCAATGGTGATCCAATGGTTCTTGCAAAGAATCCAGCTCATCCAGATGCAGCACAAGAATTTATGAAATTTGCATTTTCTAAAGAAGGGCAATCCCTCTGGCTTGATCCAGCAATTAACAGACTTCCAATTAGAGCAGATGCTTTTGACACTGCACTTGGTGCAACTAGACCTGACATCAAAGCCCTTTATGAGAAAACCTTGAATAATCAAGGAATTCAGTTCAATGAAACCCTATCCTCCTCAATCGAGGAAGCAATGAGATATTATTGGGAAGCATCAATCACAGATGTTCACGATAACCTAAAGGCAACCTGGGGGCGGATAATGAATGGTTGGAAGCAAAATGCGTTCAGCGAGAATAGGTACAATGAACTTATTCAAGCATTTGGTAAACCTGCCATCTCAATGGATGAAATTGCGAAAATTGATCCTCAAATAAGGACAGATCCCGAGTTCAGGACACAAAAGACTGCTGAATGGAGTGCGTATGCCAATGATAAATTTGCAGCAGTAGATGCACTGAGAACAGAACCAGAAACATTTACGAGTACAGACACACAGACGCTAACCACGGTAATTACATCGACATATGAAACTACCATTACTACAACTGGAACTGACGGTAAAGATACTGTTCTTACCTCAACTGTTACTTCACTAATTACGTCTACAATAACAAGCGAGATTGTTACATCAGTAACTAGTTCAGTTTCAAGTGTGAGCAATACCGTGAAAAATATCCCATTTGCATTCACATTCTCAGTTTTTGCGATGGCATCTATAGCCCTGTTGCTTAGAAAACGTAATAAATAGTTAACTTCACTCCGTAATCGGAGCTGAAGATATTTGGCAACCGAAACAATTAATCTAATTGAAAATAATAAGAAATTCTTCCTCAGTAAGTGGATTCATAAATTTGCTCAAGATCCTCTGTCTTGGACAATCATCCCAATGATCACTTTATTTTTTACTATTTTTCTAATTCTACCCTTAAGTTTCACGATTTATGCAGCGTTCGTGCATAATGGAGAACTAAACCTTTCTGCATTCTCTACAATTTTCAAGACGAAAAAATTCTGGGATCCTTTCCCCAATGATCCAAGTAACTATTTTATACAAGTGGATGCTCCAGTTGGTAAGACTGCAGTGTACAAAATTAGAGGATATGATTATGGAATATTTCTTAATACTATTTTCATTGGATTATTAACGACAACTGTCTCCTTGACAATTGGATTAATTACTGCATTTTTTATGGCAAGACTTGAGTTCCGTGGGAAAACAGTACTTAGTGGGCTACTCCTGATACCACTAGTTATCCCACCCTTTGTGAGTGGGATCGGATACATGGCACTTCTTGGTCCAGCAGGTCTGATAAATGTTCGATTTTTCGAGCCACTATTTGGTATAAAAATCATCTTTGAGGGAATATTTGCAATATTATTGGTCCAATCTCTTCACTATTTCACGCTTATCTATCTTAATATCTATTCCAGTCTGATGAATAATGACCCATCTCTAGAAGAAGCTGCAGAGAATATGGGTGCTGGAAAATGGACGGTTGCCAGAACTGTTACTCTCCCCCTAGCTATGCCGGGAATAGCCTCTGGGAGTATCTTAGTCCTTATTTTAGCGATGGAAGATCTTGGTACACCAATTATTTTTGCCAACTCGAATGATGCAGTTGCTGCAAAGACGATCACATTCTACATTATGAAGAACTTCACTCTTGGCCAGACCTCATCAGAGATTAATCAGATTACAGCTATTCTTGGAGGATTTCTGTTACTTTTTGCGATTATTGGATTCTTTACAATTAGGAAGTATGTCTCATTAAAACAATATTCCATGGTTAGCAAAGGAAGAGCAGGAAAATTCAGGACAATTCAATTAGGCAAAGCTGGACATATCCTTATATACCTTTACTTCATCGTCCTCCTCGAAATAGCAACAATTCCGCATTGGGGAGTTATCATTATCTCAACAACCAAGGCCCAAGTATGGCCATTACAATTCACAGGAGTAAATTATTCCAAGTTGTTTGATGTGGAAAATGGATTCGGGCAATTTGTTCTTAACACCTTAATCTTCAGCTTTATTGCGACTATCCTAATCGTCATCCTTGCAACTTTGGCGGGATATGTAGCAAATCGTAAGAAATTCAAAGGACAGACACTTTTCGATACACTCGTGACAATACCCATTGCTATACCTGGAGTGGTACTTGGTATTGGATACTTCCGAATGTTTGCAGATACTGAAGGACTAAAAGTGGGAGGATTGTTACTTACTTTAAATCCAATATTAGCACCTGCTGTACTCTTGATCATCAGCTATACAATTAGGAAATTCCCATTCACAGTGAGAGCAGTATATGCTGGACTTCAACAGACTGATGAAGTACTAGAAGAATCAGCGATTAACTTAGGTGCAAGTAAAGCGCGGGTATTAAGGGAGATTATTATTCCCCTTATTGCACTTAATATAGTTGGAGGCGCCTTAGTATCTCTAGTTTATAACATGAGTGAGGTGTCAACCACCCTGATCCTCGTATCAGATACAGCAAATGGAACAATAACATGGAAGATGGCACAAGAAACCGGAAAGATTGCAGAATTAGCAGCAATGGGTGTCTTCCTGATGATTTTGCAAGTGATCAGCTTGCTCGT
>Ga0114931_10002837_pt1 | contig 22052 bp, 23 predicted proteins | sample 2SBtaG_FD_89579 | JGI IMG/M metagenome (GOLD analysis project Ga0114931, IMG submission 89579) | Deep subsurface microbial communities from Kolumbo volcano to uncover new lineages of life (NeLLi) - 2SBTROV14_V59a metaG | ecosystem: Environmental > Aquatic > Marine > Volcanic | place: Kolumbo... | reverse complement strand
TGAATCATTCGCCTGGAGCGAATGATCGCGTCAGCCCCGAAGGGGTGAGCCTCATGGATGAGACGAACAATGATCAGAGCACGAAAAAGGTAAAATGCGATTTTACCTTTTTCTTCATATTCACTGGCTTAACAGCCATTGAATATGGCAGCACATCCTTGTGCTGCGGAAACGCTGAATTAATCAGAGTTCCCCTTGATGTTAGCGCATTATATATGCAGAATCATTGACATAAAAATAAATATTTTCTTTCCTTTCTCAAGGTTTCCGGATGAATTTCCAGCGTATGCTCATATGTCAGTGCTGCTCGTAAAGCGGATCTGCCTTTTTCTATCTGTAAATGTTTGTCTGGAGAAAAAATTGCCCCTCAGCTAGACAGCAAGCATGTGCAAATGAAAGTAATAGAATGTTCCGGTCCCATGTTTCGGGACCGGTTTTTTAACGATGCGGTGGATGCGGTCAACGGTTTCCTGAACTGCTGGATTAAATCCGATTGCCGCAGACGCTTGCGGCTACAGTGTTGTTGCTTTTCCGGCTGGTTAGCTACAAGGCTTCGCCGATCAGTGCAGCGGCACGTTGTGCTTCGATGATGAGTAAGCCGAGGTTGACGTCCGGCACCGACATGATGGCGAGGATGGCATATTCACCGGCCGGCATCAGGAACAGGCAGCCTTCGCTGCAGCGCAGAATTATCTGCTCCAGGTTGCCCTGTTCCAGCTGCCTGGCAGCCTTGTTGCACACAGTGGTGAGTTCGGAACACATGGCGCCAACCTGGTCCGGGTCCATCACGGTACCGACAGCGGCCATGGTGAGGCCGTCATTGGTGGATAGCATGGATAACTGGATATCGCGGCATTCATTATTCATATCCCGAAGAATATTGATCATCTCCTCCGTGCCGCCGGTGTTGAGACCGGCGTCAGGACTGATGAGTTTACCGTTATGGTCATGCTCGGTCATGGTCATACCTGTTGCAGAGTGAACGGATAAAAGGAAAAAACCAGTTCTGTTGCTGGCTTGTCGGGTCCGTGACAGTGAGCAGGCAGCTGAAATTCCCCAGATGCAATAATAGTATGCACACGTCCTTATCGTGGAAACGGATGTCCAGCGAAACGGGGCTCAACAACTTGCCGGTTTCGTAATTTTTCAAGCTTCGGCGGGAAACCCGGATGTAATCATTGGCGATAGCGGCAAGCTGATCTGCCTGTGTGCGTTCGAATCCCTGGTAGCGTATCGGTAGTCCGTTGAGATCGGACAATAAGTACTCGCTGTTGAGGGGCCGGTTCTCCTGCGTTACCGGTAGATGCGCCACATTGTCGCTGATATCGATAAACCCCTGTTCCAGCAAACTGCAAATCTGTTTAAAGGCGATTTCGGTATCTTGTTCATAATATGCCTGGGCATCGGAGAAGGAGAACGGCGAGGTATTGTTTTTCTTGAGAAACGCGAGCAGGAAACAACGCTCTTCTTCCGCCTGGACGGAAGCGATGGCGTATAACAAACCCGCCTGGGTGATATGGTAACTAGCCTGCATGGGTCAGGTCCTGGCTGCAGGCATTGGTTTCCATGCACTGGCGGCAATAGGTATGTCCGAGTCGCACATGGTAACGTACCGTTTCGCCGGCTTCGATGGGCTGGCTGCAGCCGTCGCAAATCGTGCCGACATCGATATCCATGGTTTCAAAACCATCCAGTGGCATGTCCGTGCTGTTGATGCGCTTCGGCCAGGCTTTGGTTTTGACGATATCCCGTCGAAAGGTTTCGTCGATAGCCATCCAGCGTCGCACCAGGTGTTCGGCAATACCATGATCACGCAAGCATGTAGCCAGCAGGTTTTCCCGGTAGTTGAACAGGTCGTTTCTAATGACCATCCAGTGATGGGCGTTTCTTGGGCGGTCGCCGAAGTAGACTTTTTCGCCGCTGAACAACTGTCGCATGAACAGGTACTGTTTCTCGCTGGAGCGCTGCTGTGTGGAGTTTTTGAAGAAACCGGACAGTTTAGGGTCCTGGTAAACGCGCGAATAAAAGTCATCCAGTATGAGCTTGAGTTTTTTTCCCTGCTCCAGGGCCTGCCACATTTCCTCATTCGGGGCTATGAGCGTATTCGGCAGGTTGCCAGATGTGCCGGTATCGGCGCTGTTGCGTCCGCTGCGTAAGCGGAAGTGACGGTTTTCCTGGCGCAGATCGCGGTATTCATAACGGTCGGTATAAATATGTGCATCCGGTATGCCTTGTCTGCGCAGGATGTCGATGGTGCTATCGATAAAGTCGCCCGAGCCTGCCAGGTAGGCGATTCCGTTCTGGATATCAGTTTGTAGAGATGCTATGGCTTCAGCTAACGGAGATGTTACGCTCGTCGGGGGTAGCGCATCGTCCAGGCATTCATAGTAACGGATGTTTCGGTATACACCGGCCAATGCTGACAGTTCTTGTTGCAGGTACAGGTCGCTATTGTCTGCACCGGCATGATAAGCATGAATCGGTCCGCTGTGACCATGTTGCAGGGCGTCTCTGAGAACGCCGATGAGTGGCGCCATACCCGTACCGCGTCCTGCGAGTACCAGGGGAGAGTCGCTGTTCATGTCCGGGGCATAACAACAATTACCCATGGTTCCCTGTATCTCGATTTCGACGCCAGGTTCAAGCTTATCGAAAATCCAGCTACTCATACGGCCGTTCTGCATGCGACGGATGTGAAGTTCCAGGAAGTAGTCTTCCGGGATGCTCGCCAGTGAATAGCTTCGTGTGAGGCCATCGTCGGGTCGGCGTAAATTGATGTACTGGCCCGGCAGGTAATCCAGTGCCCGCGACGGTTCGATGTACAGCCGGCAAATGGTGTCGCTGAGTATTTCCTTTCTGTCCACTAGGCCGATCTGGAACTGGGCATTCGCAGGAATATCTTGAAGATGCATGTTACTCACAGGATAGCAGGAGCAGGGCAGGAAATATCCCTTGTCGATATAATCGGGACTGAGCCCGTGCTGGGAATCAGGCGGGATTCTACCCTCGTCGCATTGCATCATGCATACCTGGCAGCTGCCTTTGCTGCATGAAAAACTCAGTGTTACACCCTGTCGATGAAAGGCTTCGAGAATGGTTTCGTTGTCACGACAGCTGAGTTGCCGGCTGTTGTAGCTGATCGAATACTGGCTCATGGTGTTGTGGCTTCATCAGTGTAGGGAACCAGGATGAGTTCCTCATCTGCCTGGTTCATGGTGCCTGCCAGGTTGACCAGGTCAACCTGGTTCGTGAAAGATTTCCTGATGGCGACCTGCAGCAGAAAATCGTTATTGCAATTATAGGCACTGCATATTTTCGGGCGCATATTCCAGATAGCGCACATGAATTTCTCTCGATCAAAATGTATACAGTAGCCGTCGACGTCCTTGTCGACGAAACCTTTGGCCACCATGCCGTTACTGGGTGGTTTCATCTCGTCCGGTTCCAGTCGTACCAGAAGACGGCAGCAAAACGTCTTGCATCCCAGTTTTCTGCCTTTCTCGCAGTCTACGCCACAAGTGTTGCTCATGCGGCCTCCTAACCTGAACCCAGGTAGACTGCTCCTCCGGCAATAAACAGCCATGCGAGGCCTTTCAGAAGAAACAGGATAAATGCCCATTTTCCCAGTTGGGTTAGCAATTCAGCCTGTCGACTTGAAACATACTGGGTCATCGCTTTTATTTTCATAAAAATGCCTCTCATTCAGGAACGAGCCAGGAATTTCCTAATAACCAATCCTCTCTAACAATGTTGCAATGTTGCCGGCAGTTTTTCGGGCGTCAATAAATACCTTTCCAAGGTTCACAGTCGGTTTGGCCGCGACAGCTAGTACAGCATCGCTGCCGGCATACACTAGCAACATTGTTCCTTTATCGCCTTCAATGAGGACCTGCCTGAGTTTGCCGCGGGAGATTTCCTGAGCGGCGCGATCGGCCAGGGCCAGCAGGGATGCGCACATGGCGCCGAAGCGGTCCGGGTCGACTTCATCGTTCAGCACCCAGGCCAGCGTCAGTCCGTCACCGCTGATGACGGCAGAAGCCTCGATATCTGCAGACGCGCTGTTGAAGGCACGTAAGACAGGGCGTAGTGATTTGCCCGGCTCGTTGCGGTCACGTTCGCTATCGTCTAATGCGTTAAGCATAAAAATTCCTCGTTGATTGTTCACATGATCTCATCATCATGCGGGCGATGTTAAAAGTTACACTGCAGCTTCAAGCGCCGGAATGCTGGATCTGGCCTTGGTTAATGCCATGCCCAGGTTGGCGGATTTTCTGCAAACATAGGCGATCACATGTTCGTCATTCTGCTTGCCGCGAATAAAGATGTGAATCAGGTTGTCGCTGTTGACGATCATTTCATTAAAATAATGACGGTTGTCTTCCATGCCGCGAGCTTTCTTGAACATGTTTTCGATGGCTACCACGTTGGATCCCTGGAACATGTCGGCAGTGGCGGCTGCCAGCATTTCCAGTATTTCCTGTGGGTGGGAATCCACGGTGCGAATTGCCAGCAGCATGCCGGTGGTCAAATCGACATAGCCGGCTGCGACGCACTCCGGGATATTGGTGATTGCGGTTTGTAGTTCCTGTTCCAGTTTATTTGCCATGGTTTAATGCTCCAGAGGGTTGGTGAGTAACATCAAATTGCATTACTTATCTCACTGTCGTGATGATTGGTGCTGCCCTTTGAAAGGGATTCGTTGTTCATGGTGTAATCCGAGAATTCATCGAGAAATTCAATCTGCTCGTCGGACTGAACCCAGCGTGGCTCGATATTTCTGATTTTTTCCAGTGCGTCCAGGGCATCGGCGTGTTGCCAGATCAGGTACAGTGCCAGTACGGTTCCCGTGCGGCCGAGACCGGCTCGGCAATGTACGGCGATATTTTCACCGGCATCCAGCATGGTATCGATATAGCGGCAAATTTCGACAGCCTGTTCCAGTGTGGGTACGCCCATATCCAGGATGGGGAAAGCCTTTCCCTGGATACCGTATTGCTGTAATTCCTTTTCCGGGACCGGTGCCTGCGTGGTGGAAATAAGACAGGTAATGCCGACACGTTGCAGTGCTTTCAGGTCATAGGCGAGATCGAAAAACACACCGGGCAGTGGCGTGCCCGCAAGGCGTCCCTTGAGTAACCATAGAAAACCTCGCGGACCGAAACTTTCGCTGACATATTTCCGGACTGCCCTGGGGATGGCCGGAGGGGGGGCGATATTGTCGTCCAGATCCTCGGGACGGGCGTCCGGTGCCGGGGCATAGCAGGAGCCTGACCTGACGAATTGTCGTGTTGATTCGGTTTCGGGGTTGTTGAAAAACTCCAATGTCGGTTTATGTTCCTTGATATGGCCTCCCGCCAGCAATGCCGAGTATCCGCCAAGTTGCCGAGTCTGGTTTTGGTTGTGCAACACGATCAGTATTGCCCGCCGGGATGATTCATTGTGAACGTGTTGCAATAACTGCTCGGTTTCGGTCTCGCTGATACCGGTGGTGGGTTCATCCAGGCAGAGCAACCGCGGTGCCGCCGATGACAGGCGCAAAATTGCGATTCTTCGTTGCAGTGCGAGCGGCAGGGTAACGACATTTTCCTGCAGCGAATCTTTCAATTCGTTCAGGCCTGCTTGCTCCAGCAGTCGTACTGCCAGGTCTTTCTGCTGTAGCTGGGTCAGGTTGTTGCGCTCGGGTAAATTATGGACAATGTTTTCCAGCACGCTTCGGACCATCAGTTTGGCGCTCTGCGAAACCAGTGACGGCCGATTGTGCGGTCCCAGGGGAGCCCCTGAAAATTCCGCATCGCCCCAGGTGCGAAATGACGGATTGGTATCGTTGAGGCCGGCAGTGGAACGTAACAGTGTGGGTTTGCCGGTGCCGCCGGGTCCCAGTAGTATGGTGATGTTTTTCTCGGCAATATCCAGGTCGATACCGTTTAGGGTGATCTTCTCACCGAAGGCGGCACCGAATCCTCTGAGTTGCAGGATGCTATCGACCGATTCGTGCAATGGCATGCTTATCTAACTCCCGGGTCGAGTACTGCCAGCAGGGCCAGTAACAGGATTTTGATATCCTGCGGGGCCCTGGCATCTACTTCGAAGATCGGTACATTAAAATTCAGTTCGCCCAGGCGTTTCTTGAAAGTGTACAAACCCGGCCGTGGGCTGAGGTCCATGCGCGAAACCCCGATCACTACGGCATTTTTTTCGATGAATCCCTTGAAAGCGTCGAGAAAGAATTCGATATCCGCTAGCGGATCCTCGCGGGCATTGTCGATCATAATGACCAGGCCGACGCCGCCTACCGTCAATATGTCCCACATAAAACTAAAGCGCTCCTGTCCCGGTGTACCGTACAGGTGCATCTTCTGGTTATTTCCCAGGTTGAGCAGGCCGTAGTCCATGGCAACGGTGGTTTTGGATTTTCGCAGTACCACTTCATCCGTGGCATTGGCATCGGTCTTTACTACCGGGATGTCGCTGATAGATGCAATGGCTGTGGTTTTTCCTGAACCCACCGGACCCGTAAAAATAATCTTATGTTCCATGTAAAATACCTATCCCTAGATTTGTGCAATCTTTTCCAGTAACAGTCCCAACAGTGCCTGGTTACGATGCGGTTTCAGGTTCAGTTGTTTGGGCGGACGGTTGACGACACGCACAGCGCCGGCGGAGATTGCGGCGGTATAAAACTGGTAGGCTTCCTGGCGGCTGATTTTCAGCAGAGTAATACAGTACTCCAGTGAAGTTGCCTGTTTTGCCAGGATTGCTGCCAGCCGCAGAAAACTGGGACGTACCGGTACACGTGTGAAATTAGGCCAGTGGCTCAATTCCACGACATCGTTCCACATACAACCTTCCATGAGTCGTCCATTCGAGGCGTAAAAGCCTACCTGCCACAACAGTTCGTCAAGGTTCCTGCCGATACCGGTCTTGTAAGCCTTTAACTTCGCTTCGTTCAGGACGGTTACCTTGAAACTCGAAGCAGGCAGGCGGCAGAATTCCTCCGGGTTTTCAACATCCGAAAAATATTCCCCATCACTGGAAAAGAGTGTGATGTGCCCGTGGTTTGGGGTGTCGATGAGGATATTCTGAGAATTTAGAACCGCTCGCCGGACGATGTTTATGAGGTACTCTTCAGGCGAGAATGTGTCGGTAAGGTAGGCGCTTTCTATTTCCATGTTATTCCCTTGGCCAATCGTTAAACAACAGCTGAACGCGGTTTTTATGCGTCAGAGGTTGTGCGCTCAAGGGCACAGCATGGTGATGCTGTCACACACGAACGGGTTGTTGGTTCGTGTGTAAATCGAACATCCATGCATCGCAGGTGGAAGCTACAATGACATTGGTTCCGGCGGCCCCGCTGTCATAGATATGGAATACCCTTAGACCGGTGGCTTTGCGATCCTGACTTTAGTACAGGTGTGCCTTTTTCAAAACGCTTAAATTAAAAAATAGAATACGTAATACAAGATTGCAAGCTTCTCTGGAGAAATATTTTCCAGGCATACCAGTATTTGCTGCAGGTCAAAAGTTTTTTTCACAGCTTCCTCCAGGGCGGCGGTGTCGCCGTTCAGATAAAACGCAGTTGCTGGTGTTTTTTGTCAGAAGGGAAACCTCGATAATTCAATCATCTAGGCGGTGAGCGCGATCCAGATTGTTATGTTACCCGAGTGTTGCGCTCGGTCATTGCCGCTGGTTCGGCTATTTCCGGGCTCGGCTTATTTTGACTGGAAATACGTCTGGCTGATGACCTGGTTCAGGTCCGCCAGTCCCAGTTGCAGTTCGTCAATGAACTGATGCAGCTCGTTCTGTTGCAGCACAGCCTGGTCGACACGCAATACTTTTTTACCGATTTCGTTTAACTGGTTGATGGCGTCTTCATTACGTGGCAGGTGTTTGAGACAGTATTTAACTTCCAGCAGGCCATGGAAAAAAGAGCGGGGAAATTTCTTATCCTTGAGCAGGAACTTGAGTACATCTGAACGGCGTACCCGGATCTGGATGGTGCGGCGATACATCTGGTACGCGGTCAGGGATTTCAGCACGCTCATCCACTGAATATTCTCGAATGGCAGCAGGCCTTCTTGTCCCGGTAACAGGCTGGTGGAGCGCACGTCGATGATGCGGGTTGTCATGTCGGTCCGTTCAAGGTTACGGCCCATGCGCAGGAAATCGTAGCCGATGTCGTGAAGCATGGTGCCGGAGAGTAAGCCGGTTATGGTCTGGGCACCAAGGATGATGTTGTGCATGTAATCATAACGACCGCGTTTGGAATAACCGCTGGCGGCGTTGCGTTTCGCCATCAGGTAAAGGTCGTTAACGCGTTCCCAGGACTCCCGTGGAATGATGTCTCGCATGGTGCGGGCACTCTCGCGCGCCTGTTGTAGCGAGTGCTGGATGGAGCTGGGGCTGTACGGGTCGGCGATGAGAAACTTGAGTACGGTGCGTTCGTTAAAGTCCTCGTGCTGGCTGAGATAGTATTCATCGCTACCGAGGATATCCACGATCGGACGCCAGCCGAGCTGCACACCCTTGGGCAGATCAAGCAACAGGTTGGTGTTGACCATGATCAGGCGCGCAGTGTTTTCCGCACGTTCGATGTAGCGCGCCATCCAGTAAATATTTTCTGCGACTCTTGATAGCATGCTAGGACCTATGAACACACTGCGGATGCCCAGCGTTGGCTCTCTCCTGCAGCCAGGCTAGGCGCACCGAGTGCGGTTTGTTCGGCATATCCCTATGCCTCACCCCTATGGGGCTTGCGCGAAAAAACGCTCCGAGCGTTTTTGTGGTTATTCCAAATAAGCGAGGTGAAACAACGGTTGGCTGCAGGAGAGAGCCAACCCTTCGGGACGAGGCCATTTTTCCGCATGACCGCGTTGCACTTTCGTTTATGTACAGCAAGTACACGGCGCTCAGTGCGCCTTGTCCTGCGAAAAAATGGCCGACGTCGATGGGTATCCGCAGTGTGTTCATAGGCCCTGCTCGTCGTCCACTATCCAGGTGTCTTTGCTGCCACCGCCCTGGGATGAGTTGACCACCGTGGAGCCTTTGCGCAGGGCAACCCGGGTGAGACCACCGGTGGTGACATACACGTTATCCGGTGAGCTGAGGATAAACGGGCGCAGGTCGAGATGGCGCGGTTCGACCCTGTTGCCGATCAGTGTCGGTGCGGTGGACAGGGTTAGCATGGGCTGGCCAATGTAGTTGCGCGGATCTTTCTGGATCAGCTTGCGGAATTGTTCCCGTTCTTTCACTGTAGCCTGGGGGCCAATGAGCATGCCGTAGCCGCCGGATTCATTGGCGGGTTTTATCACCAGTTCGGCAATGTGTTCCAGTACGTAGTCACGGTCTTCCTTGCTGATGCACTTGTAAGTGGGGACATTGCCGATGAGCGGATCTTCGTCGAGATAATAACGAATAATCTCCGGTACGTAGGAGTACACCACCTTGTCATCGGCGACACCGGCACCGGGGGCATTAGCCAGTGCGACATTGCCGGCTTTCCAGGCGCGCATCAGGCCGGGGACACCGAGATAGGAATCGGGATTAAATGCTTCCGGGTCGAGGAACAGGTCATCAATGCGGCGATAGATCACATCTACCTGCGCCAGTCCGTCTACGGTACGCATGTATACGATGTCATCATCGTCCACCACCAGGTCGCGGCCTTCCACCAGTTCGGCGCCCATCTGTTGCGCGAGATAGGAATGTTCGAAATAGGCGGAATTATAAATACCCGGTGTCAGTACCACAATTTCCGGTTGTTCGGTCTGGCGTGGCGACAGGGAAGCGAGCATGTCGTACAACTGGGACGGGTAGTCGTCGACCGGCAGAATACTCTGATCTTCGAACAGGTCCGGGAATACCCGTTTCATGACATGGCGGTTTTCCATCATGTAGGAGACCCCGGAAGGCACTCGCAGGTTATCCTCCAGCACATAAATGACACCGTCCTTGTCTCGCACCAGGTCGGAACCGCAGATGTGTGCCCAGATGCCACCGGGAGGGTTGATGCCAATACATTGTTTGCGAAAGTTGACCGAATTTTTTAACAGGTCGGCGGGGAACACGCCATCTTTTACGATATTCTGATCGTGGTATATATCATCGATAAAAAGATTCAACGCCCGGACCCGTTGTTTCAGTCCGAGTTCAACCTGGGTCCATTCCGATTTGGGAATAATGCGGGGAATAATGTCGAACGGCCAGGCGCGATCAATGGAGCCTTCTTCTTCGGTATAGACGGTAAAAGTAATTCCCATGACACTGATGGCCATTTCCGCTGCAGACTTGTATTCTTCGATATCGCGATCGCTGAGGTTGCGCAAATACTGGCACAGGGCGGCAGCGGCAGGACGGGGTTTACCAGCAACACGAATCAGTTCGTCATAAAAACCTTTAACCCTGTAACTTCCCCAGCGAATGGCCATTTTGAATTGATTACCGGTTGTGGATTGATGTACCTCTAGCTTAATGCAACTGGGATAGTGAAGTAAAATACCATCTGAAATAATTGTATATCTGGTAATATCCTAACTCGTTTTAGTATTACCGCCACAGGAGCGCAGAATGACTTATTGCCTTGCCGTTAATGTGAATGAAGGCATTGTGTTCGCATCGGATTCACGTACCAATGCCGGGGTGGATTACATTCGCACCTCCAGCAAGATGCATCGTTTTTTCTGGCCCGATAACCGCATCATCGTGCTGCTGTCTTCCGGAAACCTGGCCACCACCCAGGCGGTGGTGAATGCCGTGCAGCGAGACCTGGATAATCCCAAGGCAAAATTTAATCTGCTGAAAGCCAAGCACCTGTTCGATATCGCTGACTATATTGGCGACCTGAGCCAGCAGGAACAGCAGCATCACGGACCCGCGGTGGAAAAGAACGGTGGCAGTTCCGGCGCCAGCTTTATTCTGGGGGGGCAGTTGAAAGACCATGAGCACGCCATCTACCTGATTTACCCGGAAGGTAACTACATCAACTCATCGCCGGATACGCCGTATCTGCAGATCGGTGAAAACAAATACGGTAAACCGATACTTGACCGCGTTATCAGCACTGATTCTTCCCTTAACGATGCAGCCCGCTGTTCGTTGGTGTCACTGGACTCCACCATGCGCAGTAATATTTCCGTGGGGCCACCCCTGGAACTGACCATGTATACCGCCGATAGCCTTCAGGAACCACGTCAGATGTCGCTCAAGCTGGCGTCGCCTTACTACAAGTCGCTGCAGAAATCCTGGAATGACGGACTCAAACGGGCGTTTACGCGGCTGCCGCGGTTCGAGTGGGAGAAATGATGTTCTGGAATAGATTAAAAAAACGCGAATGAACGCGAATGAACGCAAATATTTCTGAGTTGTAGGTGCGAATTTATTCGCACTCAACTCCGATTTATAAAGTGTTGTCCGAATGAATTCGGACCTACTCTCAGCTCTCCGATATTGTTTACGGGGTATCGCCTGACAATAAAAACAATTCGCGTTTTTTCTCAATCCCTGTGAATGATGACGTCATGCACGAACGCGAGTTTTTCGGTGATGGTGTCTGACAGGATAAAAGGGTAGGCGTCCGCCAGTCCCATGCTGCGATTCAGGTCGTTGAGTCCCACCGACAGGTTGCTCCATTCGCTTACCAGGTCGTACACGGACACGCTTGCCAGGTAGGCAGCGCTGAACTGGGGACGGTCGGTAACAGCGGTTGTCCCGGTTCCAAGGTCGAAGCCATAATCGCTGGCGGTTTCCAGGGTATCGACCATGTGCAGGTAATGGGCCCAGGTTTCGGCCCAGTCTTCCCAGGGGTGGGCACTGGCGTAGGCACTGATCCAGTTGGTTTTCCAGTTGGGTGCCGGGCCGTTGGCATAGTAGGCCTGGAGTACTTCATCATAATTATTGCGTTCGTCGCCGAACAGTCGCCGGAAGGCTTCTATTCGGTTCGAGTTACGTAACAGCATATCCCAGTAATAATGTCCGGATTCATGGCGGAAATGTCCCAGCAGGGTGCGGTAGGCTTCCTGCATTTCAGTGCGACTCTGTTCCCGTGAAATCGGATCTGCTTCGGCAATGTTGAGGGTGATGACGCCGCTTTTGTGACCGGTGACCACACGCTCCTGCATCGAAGTTACCCGGGCGAATTCGGAATAACCCTGACCCTCGTCTTCCAGCAGATGAAATGCCAGGCCCCGTTGCGGGTCAGCCTTGCGGGTGATAATCGGTAGCTCCAGCCATAGCAGGCTGTAGATCAGGCGTCGTTTAGCGCGCTCGATGCGGCCCCACAGCTCCATGTTGCCCGGGTTACTCAGGTCGGGAATGATTTCTGACAGGCGGCAGGAAAAACAGTAGGCCTGGTTTTCCGATTCCGGCACCATCCAGTTGCACACATGGTGCTGGTGGTAATTTTTACATTTATGGTAAACGGTGTCGTTGGCAATGGCGCGCCAGCGGTTTTCCCCTAACGGGGTGATGGCGCTGAGCACACGCATATCGGGCAGGAAGCCGAGCTCCTGCTGACAGCTGACGCACTGGGTGTTCTCGAAATGTAGCCGTGCACCGCACTGGCAGATATAGGTTTTCATGCTGCGATTCTAACTTCTGGGCCCGGTAGAGTATATGGTTTCACGCCAGGGTGACCGGTTTGCGACAGCAGAGGATCAGGTGAGGTATGCGGGGGCTGGCCACCAGTGGCCATTGTTTCGATGGCCACTGGCACATCGAATTAGCCTTCAGCCGGCATTTGTAGAGGGTTTTCTCCAAAACGGTTAGTACCGGCAGTGCCGGCCAGGAAGCCGTTTTCTACCAGTGCCCAGATAGGACCGATAATGGGAATAAAGTTGATTAGTACCCACCAGCCGGACTTGTCCCGGTCATGCCAGCGCTTTACCTGTATCGCCAGCGAAGGCCACAGGATCAGCAGTACAAATATCACTGAGATGAAGCCGGTATCCTGGCCCGTTGTTTTTATGTCGATGACGGTGCTAATGCTCATCCCGATAAACATGAACAATACAAACAGCCAGTAAGGCTCGCGATTAACCCGGCCTTCAAATGAAAACAGCAGTTTTGCCATGTGATCTCTCCTTTTCTTTTGATATGCATCGTGATTATTACCTGAATCCGAAGCCAGTTTCAGTCGTCCGCAGTTTATGTCGTTGAAAGCATCTTAATTGTAGTCGAAAAATGTTTTGGGCCGGTAGGCTTCTGTTTGATCGCCTCAGAGTGTTTCTGCAATCCCGGCTATCTATAACAGCAGGCGGTTGAATGCTTCACTGGCAGCCAGGGAGGAGGCTTCTTCCATGGTGTGGTAGCCGGTGGTGGGTATCTGTAGGGTGGTGCCCTGCATAAAGCCGTTGGATGCAGCAATGATGCGCCCCAGCTCGGTACTGCCGAGGGACTGAGGTTCGTTGCCTAGCGCAATGGTCTGCTGGTTCTACGCTTCGATATAAGCATCCTTGAAGGAGTACGGAATGGCCAGCGACCGGCACAGTTGCTCCAGCTGTTGGGTCGTGGTCTCGTCAAACAGGGCGTTGGCATCGCGACAGCGCAGCACCAGTAGCTGCTGGTATCGACTAGGATCAGGCAATTGGCAAGCGCTATTGAAACGGCGGAATCATTCCAGGGCGGAATCATTCCAGTAAAAAGCGCCAGCTACTGCCTGCTTCTTCCTGGGCGGTAAAAAATGCCGTGCCCTGGAAGTCCTGGCTGAACAGGTGCGCCAGGTGTGCCGCGGTGAGGACATTATCCAGCTGGCCGCTCAGGAATTCATCGGTCATGCTCAGGCGATCGGTAAATGCCACCGGCGTTCCCGCCACCAGGTGTTCCAGGCTTTTGACTTCAAAGATCAGGTTGTTGCGGTACTCGGACACATAGGCCCGGGTAATGATGCCAGCACCGCGATAGGCGCCAGACCAGGGTTCGTAGGCCATTACTGGCACCGACTGGAAGCGGTCGACTATTTTCAGCATCAACTTTTCCGACACGGAATTACCGGGCAAATCCGAGCGGTGGCCGGTAACAAAGGCGGCGTACTGGAATTCGTTGGGACCGGTACAGATTAATCCATGCCGGTCGATATGGGCGGAGAACATGGCGGAATCTGGCGCATTACCCTGGGCTACCAGCAGGCCTTCATACCAGGTAACCCGGGCGCCGCGTTCTTCCACTTCTCTTTGTAATACGCGAAAAGACGAATGTTCCGCACCCACCACACTGGGGTGACGAATCAGCGCTTTTAACAGGTCGATAAACTTTTCATCGTAGTGCACAGATAGTGAGTCTCCGCAAAAGGAATAGCCCGGGCATTAGCGCGAATGCCACGGAAAAACTGAGATGTTGCCGCACGCCGGCCGTACTCAGGTATCGGTCGCTTCGACCTGTTGCACCTTTACCTCGTATGTTGTCGGATACACAGGCGGACCGAACTGGTTGTAAATAGCCACATCCGCTGCATCACGACCATAACCAATGGTGACATAACCCCCTTTGAGTTCAGTCTGGGTAGCATCAAAACTGTACCAGCGGCCGTTCACATAGGCTTCGAACCAGGCATGGAAATCCATGGGTTCCAGGGCGTGCAGATAACCCACTACCATACGGGCGGGAATACTGATCGCACGGCACAGGGCTATGCCCAGATGGGACAGGTCACGGCAGACACCCGATTGACGGCCATTCACTTCGACGGCCGATATGGGGATATCGCTGGTGCCGGGCTCGTAACGAATCGTGTTCCGCAGCCAGGTTTCGATGGCGGCCACCTGGTCGTAACCCGTTAACTGGCCGGCAGTGATCTCCAGTGCCATCAGGTTGAAGCGATCGGATTCGCAATAGCGACTGGGTAACAGATAACTCAGCACGGCATCGGGCAGGTACTGGATTTCCACGAACGGGGCTCCCGGCGCCCGGTCCAGGCTGACTGTGGTCATGACTTCGGCGGCAGTGGCGACGCTGAAGTGTCCCGGCGGTGCGATGAGTCGCTGGCACAGGTTGCCGTAGCTGTCGGTGAATTCAAATACGGGGACACTGGGTGTTATTCGGTATTCTTCCCGCGCAATCCATTGTTGCATGCCACTACGAGGCCGTAGCATGAGTACAAACGGTGTCGGTACCGAGATATCGAAGGCAAAATTACAGCTGGTGTGTAACCACATGTGGCAGGTTCCCTGAGGTGTTACTCCGAATATATAACGTATGCCGCTTCAGTTACCAGCAACATCTATTACCGGGGCATGCAATCAATGACCGACGTCTGGCACACTGGCCCACCTTTGCCGTTATTGAGTGATTGCCATTGTTGGTACGCATCATCAAATGGCTCAGGATAAACACCGCCTTTGTTGAGGGGTTTGGTAATACTGCGTAACAAGGCTTTAGAAGTAATCGCCATATGCCTGACCAGGCGTTGCACCTGCCAGCTGGGATCGCCATGTTTTCGTCCCAGTACTTCGATATGGTAGATGCCGGTTCTGTTTCCCTGTTCCAGCTGATGGATCACCCGCCAGCGATGCATCCGCGCAGTTGAGGTGATTTCCCAGGTGCCCTGTTTATGACTGTGTAAATCCAGCGTATCCGCATGTGCCAGGGAGGTGTCTGCAAGCATAAGCTGTAACAATGTGTTTTTCAGCATCTCCCCATCCGGCATCAGAGTTCTTAATAAGGTGTTACAGGCATTGGTTCAGGTGTGACAGATTTTACACCATTATACTGACCCTCAATGCAGATCGGCCGCGCGTTGCAGTTGTAACAGTCGAGCCTGGTGTTGGGACAGCGGCTTCCAGTTGTCCGGCATTTGCAAACGTGCCACGGTGGCAGTGGGCAGGAGCTTGCCATCGGCGGGGAGTGGGGGAGGCTCATGGCACAGATACAGTAACAACTCTTCCAGTCCCGGGTTGTGTCCCACCAGCATGACTCGCTGGTTACTGACCGGGCAGTCCGCCAGTACCTGTAGCAGGGTTTCCAGTTCGGCGAGGTAAATGCGCGGGTCCTGCTGGATCTGCTGGATGTCGATTCCCATGGCCTTACAACATCGGGTGCTGGTGTCGATGGCTCGTTGTGCCGGGGAGGATAGAATGCAATCCGGTAACAGTTGTTGTTTCCCTAACCAGTAGCCGATCTGTTTCGCGCCTTTTCGGCCACGCTTTTTTAGTGGTCGCTGGAAGTCATCGGTTCTGACGTCCCAGTCTGATTTGCCGTGGCGGAGCAATAGCAGTTCCCGTGTCATTTGGCATGGCTCATAGGTGATTGGATTGGGCTGAATCCCGCCGCGCACAATGCTGTTTCGCTAAAAAGTGCGTTTATCCCAGCCCCACAGGTGGCGGGCTGGACTGGCGAATTCCAGGTAAGTTCGGTTGGCGGGTATGGCTAAGTGGGTTTCCAGTAGCTGGCACAATGCGGATGAGAATTCGGGCGTGCGGTCTTCTGGCAGGCCCAGGCTTTTGAGTTCCAGGTAGGCACAGGACTGGTTGCTACCGGCAAAGCTCATGGGAGTTCTGGGGTGCAGCATAACCATGACATAGGATTCGGGTTTGCCCAGCAGCTCGGCGACTTTTTTACTGGCCAGCCTAACCAGTTCATCACTGTCATTGCAATCAGTGTTGGTATAAATGCTGAGTAAGGGCATGGCCTGGCCTGCGGGTTAGTGACAGTATTTGTTAATGTTTTCTTTTTCCAGTTTAATGCGCTCGTTCTTGCGCTTGTCATCCATGTAACTGATATTACCCTCCTTGTCTTTTTCACGAATCCGGGCATGGGTGGTCAGTGTGTCCAGGGTTTTTCTGGCCTGATCACACAGCTGTTTTTTCTGCTTTTTACTGAGCTGTGGTTCTGCCGGTTTGTTGCCCGCAGCAGGGCCGGATTCTGGTTGCTCTTTGGCGGTTTTTTTCTGTTGCTCCTTGTCTGTCTGGCCGGGTTTTTTATAGGTGGAGGTATCGCTGGGTGGCTGCATATCCACATGCATCCGTTTGACATCGGTTGACGGCGGTTTTTGTTGGGAATAGTGTACACTGCCATCTGGTGCAGTCCATTTATAGATGGCAGCGCTGCAAATGACGGGGAATAGCATCAATAAAAGGGATTGAATTATGATCTGGTTACGCATCCGGGGTCTCTGTGATTTAGTCACAACCAAGTAAAACCTTGTATATTATAATTTGCTAATATTCACCTCTACCCCGATGGACAAGCAACAGGAGCGACAGGTTCAATCATGCAAAAACTGACTGTATTTATAGCACTCATTTCGATGACTGGCTCATTATTGGCCAATCCTGCTGATCTGGCAACGGTAACCATCGAAAAAGTCCAGGTACCGGTCATGCGCGAATTTACAGGCACGGTGGAGGCGGTTAATCAGGCTACTATGAAGGCCCAGACCAGCGGTCGGATAGCCGAAGTGTATTTCGATGTGAACGATGTCGCTAAAAAAGGCGAGCTACTGGCCCGCTTCAGCAACAAGAGCCAGAAAGCCGCCCTGGACCAGGCCCAGGCGGCACTGGACGAGGCCAGTGCCAACTACGAGCGCAATAATGCCGACCTGTTACGTTATCGGGATTTATACGCCAAACAACTGGTGGCCAAGTCGGTGCTGGACCAGGCGGAAGCGTCTGCAAAAGCGGCCGATGCACGCCTGAAAGGGGCCGAAGCCGGTCTCAAGAGCGCCACAGAGAATTACGAATACACCATTATCCGTGCGCCATACAGTGGGATTGTTTCCAAACGCATGGTGGAAGTGGGAGAGGCGGTGAATCCCGGTACGCCGTTGTTCAGCGGGGTTTCCCTGAACCAGTTGCGGGTTTCGGTGAGTATTCCCCAGGGCATGATGGAGAGTGTGCGCAAGGACGGCAAGGCCCTGGTGGGTGTCGACGGTAAGCAGCTGCAGGGCACCGGCATTACCGTGTTCCCGATTGCGGATGAACTCAGTCACACCTTTACCACACGGATTAATTTACCCGAAGGCACCGAGAACCTGTATCCGGGCATGCTGGTGCCGGTGAGCTTTATGATCGGTCAAGAGCTGGCCCTGGTGATTCCCTCTGATGCCATGATCCACCGGGGTGAAATCAACGCCGTCTATGTGCAGCGTCCGGATCAAACCATCAGCATGCGCCAGGTGCGTCCCGGCCCACTGCTGGCGGATGGTCGCCGGGTAATCCATGCTGGATTGTCAGAAGGTGAAAAAGTCTTTACCGATCCCCTGGCCGCCGTCGTTGTCATGAAACAGGTGCCGGAAACCGCCAGCACAGGTAAAGCAGAATGAGTGATACCAATAAGCCCCTGGGGTTCTCGGGCCGGATCGCGCGCTCGTTCCTGACCACTGAAATCACTTTCCTGCTGGCGCTGCTGGGTCTGTTGCTGGGGCTGTTCGCGGTGATGATTACCCCCCGCGAAGAAGAGCCGCAGATCAATGTCACCTTCGCCAATATATTTATTTCCTATCCCGGCGCTTCGGCGAAAGAAGTGGAGAGCCAGGTAAGTATTCCAGCGGAGCAGGTGCTGTCGGAAATTTCCGGTGTTAAGCATGTGTACTCCATGTCACGGCCAGATATGTCTATCCTGACGGTGGAATACGTGGTGGGTGAAGACCGCACCCAGGCTATCGTGCGGCTGTACAACAAGATTTTCTCCAAGCTGGACTGGCTGCCCGCCAACATGGGGGTGGGCCAGCCCATCATCAAACCCATGGGTATCGACGATGTCCCTATCGTGACCCTGACGCTATGGTCGGATAACCAGCAACGCAGCGGTTTTGACCTGCTGCAGGTGGCCCACGCACTGGAAGCGGAACTCAAGCGGGTTCCCGGCACCCGGGATATTTTCAGTATCGGCGGCGCAGAGCAGGTGGTGCGGGTCAAGCTGGACCCGCAGAAACTCGCCACCTATGGTCTGTCCCTGGCCAGCCTGCAGACGGCGCTGACGGCCAGCAATGCCTCCACCACCGCCGGTTTACTGGTGCATAACAACCAGGAAATCCCGGTTACCGCCGGCAGTTTCCTGTCCACCGCGGGGGAGGTCGCCAACCTGGTGGTTGGTATGAACAAGGACAAGCCCGTATACCTGTCCGATGTAGCGCAGGTGTCTTTCGGTCCGGCCAATGCCAGCCGCTATGTGATGTACGGCAAAGGTGTGGCGGGACAACAGCAGCAGGCGGTGAACCACCCGGCGGTGAGTATTGCCATTGCCAAGAAGCCCGGCACCAATGCGGTGGATATCGCCAATTCGGTGATCGAACGCATCCATAAACTCAAGGGCATTTTTATTCCCGATGATGTCCATGTCAGCGTCACGCGCAACTACGGCAAAACCGCAGATGACAAGGCCAAGACCCTGATCCATAAACTCATTTTCGCCACCACTATCGTGGTGTTGCTGGTGCTGGTGGCGCTGGGGTTCCGTGAAGCGGTGATCGTCGGCAGTGCCGTGATCATTACCCTGGCCATTACCCTGTTCGCTTCCTGGGCCTGGGGCTTTACGCTTAACCGGGTGTCCCTGTTTGCCCTGATTTTCTCTATCGGTATCCTGGTGGACGACGCTATCGTGGTGGTGGAGAACATTCACCGGCATATGTCCATGGGCAAGAAAAGCCTGCTGGAATCCATACCTTATGCCGTGGATGAAGTGGGTGGGCCCACCATCCTCGCAACCCTGACGGTGATCGCGGCGCTATTACCGATGGCCTTCGTCACCGGCCTGATGGGGCCTTACATGAGCCCCATTCCCATTAACGCCAGCATGGGCATGTTGATTTCCCTGGCGGTGGCGTTCGTGGTCACCCCCTGGGTGACCAACAAGTTACTCGCGGGTAAACATGCTCACCACGTGGTGCCCTCCGGCTCTGACATGCAATCCACCGGCATCATCGGTTCCCTCAAGCGCCTGTTCGCCCTGCTGGGTAAAACCGATGTTTTTTTCAACTGGCTGATTTCTCCTTACCTGGATGACACCACCGGCAAGAAACGTCGCAGCCAGCTGGGAATTATTATCCTGGTGTTGATCGTGTTATCCATCGGCCTGGTGGTCACCCAACACGTGGTGCTGAAAATGCTGCCGTTCGATAATAAATCCGAATTCCAGGTGATTGTGGATATGCCGGAAGGTACCACCCTGGAACAGACCACCCGGGTGCTGGACGAGCTGTCCCGCAATATCGCCCAGGTGCCGGAAGTGACGAATTACCAGATTTATTCCGGCACCGCCGCGCCGATCAATTTCAATGGCCTGGTGCGCCAGTATTACTTGCGCAGCGGCTCCAACGTCGGCGATATCCAGGTCAACCTGAAAGACAAGCATGAACGTCAGCGTAAGAGTCATGACATTGCCCTGTCCATGCGCGAATCGTTGCAGGCGATTGGTAAAAAGTACCACGCCAATGTCAAAATCGTGGAAGTACCGCCCGGACCACCGGTGTTCTCACCACTGGTGGCCGAGATTTATGGCATGACTTACAAAAACCAGTTAGCCGTGGCCAGGGATGTGCGTAAAATTTTCGAAACCACCCCGGACATCGTCGATGTGGACGACACCATCGTTACCGATGCCACCCGTTACATTATCCATGTAGACCGGCAAAAAGCCGCCATGCTGGGCATCAGCCAGGCTGAAGTCAGCCAGATGGTCAAGGCCATGCTGAGTGGTGCGGATGTGTCCTGGATCCATGGCGATAATTACAAATATGCGGTTCCTGTACGGGTGGAGTTGCCCATCGAGGACAAGACTTCCATCGAGCATTTGTTGTCCATGAACCTACGCAGCAGCACCGGTGCGGTCGTGCCACTGGCCGATATCGTGAGTGTGGAAAAAGGCAAGTTCGAACAGCCGATTTATCACAAGGATTTGCTGCCCATGGTGATGGTCACCGGCGATATGGCAGGCAAGCTGGACAGTCCGCTGTATGGCATGGTCGATATCATGGAAAAGATCAAACAGGATACGACCGAGCAGAAACAGCCCATCGACCAGTATTTTATCCACCCGCCGGCAGATCATTATGAACCCAGCGTCAAATGGGACGGGGAATGGACCGTTACCTATGAAACTTTCCGTGACATGGGTATCGCATACTCCGTGGGACTGTTACTGATTTACCTGCTGGTGGTAGCCCAGTTCCGCTCCTATGTGGTGCCGCTGATTATCATGGCGCCGATCCCACTCACCATCATCGGCGTGATGCCGGGCCATGCTTTGCTGGGGGCCAAGTTTACCGCTACCTCCATGATCGGCATGATCGCCCTGGCAGGGATTATCGTGCGCAATTCCATCCTGTTGGTGGACTTCATTAACGAGCAGGTGGCATCCGGTACTGCCTTCAAGGAAGCGGTCATCAACGCCAGTGCGGTACGCAGCAAGCCCATCATCCTCACCGCCCTGGCAGCTATGTTGGGCGCCCTGTTTATCCTGGACGACCCGATATTCCGCGGCCTGGCTATTTCGCTGATTTTCGGCATCCTGGTATCCACCCTGCTAACCTTGCTGGTGATCCCGGTGATGTACTACGCCTTTATGGGTGGCAAACATGAGCCCCCCTCGGAATGAGGCGCTGGAGCTGTTCTCAAGCTGAGTTTATGGGTCCGCAAATGAATGCAAATACACGCAAATAAAAGCCAGTTTGTTGAAAAATGGCCTGGATAGTAAGTTGAGTGCCTCTCCATCAGGGATAGGCCAGTCTGAATATGCTGTTTTTATAAGAGATATTACGTTTATTAGCGTTCATTTGCGGACTATTGCTTTGGCTTTTTGATTTTAAATTCTACCTGAATCCGTGACTTCACTACGGCACAGAGCACCAGCTCTTGATTCCACCGTGGTTTAAAAAATACCCACTTAACCTAAGGAAGCTCTGATTCATTCATCCGTGAATGATCAGAGCCCGAAAAAGGTAAAATGCGATTTTACCTTTTTCTTCATATTCAATGGCTTACCAGCCATTGAATATGGCAGCACATCCTTGTGCTGCGGAAACGCTGAATTAATCAGAGTTTCCCTAAGGGTGAAGCTAAGATTTTTTAAAATCCACTGTGAAACCAATATCTTGCACTCTGTTATCCGCATTGAAGTCACGGATTCAG
>Ga0114931_10002836_pt1 | contig 22053 bp, 25 predicted proteins | sample 2SBtaG_FD_89579 | JGI IMG/M metagenome (GOLD analysis project Ga0114931, IMG submission 89579) | Deep subsurface microbial communities from Kolumbo volcano to uncover new lineages of life (NeLLi) - 2SBTROV14_V59a metaG | ecosystem: Environmental > Aquatic > Marine > Volcanic | place: Kolumbo... | reverse complement strand
TCCAAACTTCCTTTAGGAATGGCAAATTTTACTTCAGGCATTTTTAATTTTTTCACTTTTTAGGTATATAATCGCATGTTTAAATTTGCTCAAGTAATTCTTTGGCTCTATCAAGTGAAATTTTCTTTTCTTCAATCATTTTTTGAACAATTCCGTCAATTTGTTCAGGCAAAGCTCCTGCTGCCGCTGCAATATTTCTAGCATGCAGACGCATGTGGCCTTTTTGAATTCCTTCTGTGGAAAGGGCTCTAATTGCACTGTAGTTTTGAGCCAATCCAGTAGCAGTCATCACACATGCAAGTTCTTGTGCAGATGAAACTCCAAGAATTTTTGTGCAAACTTTAGCTACAGGATGAACATTTGCAATTCCTCCAACAATTCCTACAGAAAGAGGAATTTCCAGAATACCTACCAAGTTGCCCTCATCATCTTTTTTCCATTTGCTAAGAGAACGATATCTACCAGATTTAGCAGCATATGCATTTGCAGCAGCTTCAATGGCTCTACTGTCCTGACCTACTGCATTTGCCACAGCAATTGTTCCATTCATTATACCTTTGTTGTGAGTGACTGCTCTATAGACATCATTATCAGCAAATTCAAATGCCAAAACAATATTATCAACAACTTCTTCTCCTCCAACTGCTTCCTTGTCAAACACTGCTTTTGCTCTGGCAATCCTTCTTGTTGAATAATTTGATAATATACGAAGTAATGTTCTTCCACCTGAAATCCTTTCTATTAAAGGAGAGACTGCTTCACACATCGTATTTGTAACATTTGCACCCATTGCATCTCCAACATCAATTAATAATTCAACAATGAGCATTTTACCAGAAGGAGTATCAATTTCCTTACAAGAAACTTCTTTTGCACCTTTTCCCATTTTAGATAAGGTATTACTCTTAGAATTTGCTATCTCTAAAATTTCATTTGCAGAATTTTCAATTTGCTGAATTGTTGCAGCAATATCAACATCCAAAACTTGAATTTGACCAATACTATATGATTCAACTGCTGAAACTTCAAACCCGCCTTTAATTCTTGCAACTTTTGCACCTTTTGATGCAGCTGCAATAACTGAAGGCTCTTCAATAACCATGGGAATAATGTAATCCTTACCATTTATTTTGAAATTTGTAGCTAGTCCCAAGGGAAGAGAAAATGTGCCAATGGCATTTTCAACCATTTTATCTGCATTATCAAAAGAAATTCCGCCATCTTCACTTTGTAGAATTTTCAATTCCTCATCTGAGAGATTTGCAAAAGTTGCAACAATGTCTAGCCTTTCTTTTCGTGATTTTTCAAAAAATTTTGAAATTGATGAATCAGACATTTTACTTCATTATCCTCAATAGTTTATCATCCATTCTATCTGGAAAACCTTTTCCATCTGTATTTGATGTAATTACATAAAGACTTCCATCTGAACCTTCTACCACGTCACGAACACGACCAATTCCACTAAGAATTGATTTTTGGGAGCTTAATCCCTTCTCAAAATCCACTTGGTATAGGTTGGCAGATCTCATTGAAGCCATAATGAATGGAAATTCAAAATCAAGTTTGTCTCCTGAATAAAATAAAATTCCACCAGGTTCTATGCTGGGGTCATAGCACAGTATAGCATTTTCAAAAATTTCATCTCCAGAACATTCTTGTTCGGGCCATCCATAATTTTTTCCTGGAAGAATGATGTTGATTTCATCATTTTTTTCAGGCCCAAATTCTGCTTCATACATGTTACCGTTGTCGTCCCACGTCATGCCCTGTGGATGTCTATGTCCCAAGGAATATACTGGAGAATTTGGAAAAGGATTGTCATCAGGTATGGTGCCATCATCATTTAATCTCAATATTTTTCCAGATAAAGAATCTAGATCTTGAGGGAGATGTGATGCATCAGAAACGGTTCCAGCTCCAACATACAATTTTTCATCAGGTCCAAATTTTAAAAACCCACCATTAGTAAATGAGGAACCAGGAATTTTATCAAAGATAGTTTCAGCATCTTGTAATTTATTCTCAGACTCAGTTATTCGGATTATTTTATTCCACAAGTTTCCATCTTCTTCATATGTCAAAAATACATAGATGAAATGATTATCCGAAAAATTTGGATGAATTGCAATTCCTAACAATCCTCCATCAAAGACATTAGCAGGACGAAATGTAGCTAAAGGAGATTCTAATAGAATGTCATTTTGAATAACTCTAATGGACCCATCTTTTTCTGTAACAAAGATTCTATCATTAGACACTGCAATTGCACGAGGTTTGTCGAGTTTTTCAGCCAAGACAATTACGGAATCATTTTCAGAATTTGAAGTAGGTTTAGGTAACGGTATAGGATCTGAGGGAGATGTTAAAACAAATACAGAAAATACTATTGCACCAATAATTGCAATGATTTGGATTTTTTTATCCACAAAGAGATCAACTTTGTAAATCCTATTAATTACTTTCAAGAATTTGATAAAGCGTATATACGGCTGAACTTCATTCCTGTTCAGCGGGGTGGGGAAGCCAGACTATTTAGGGCTAGGTCATCCCGGCGGGCTCATAACCCGCAGTTCAGTAGTTCAAATCTACTCCCCGCTACTTAATTTTCATAAACATGAAACCATGAAATGGATTTATCAAATTTGGAGGATTTGTTAATTACTCCTTTTCGTTGTAAAGGTCTAGTTAGGTGTCTATGTGCAGAAACTATTGGAATATACAACTGTTTTTTGATTTTTCGTGAAACTTGATAAGATATTTTTCGGGATGCTTTTTTTCCACATCTAACACACTGAAATCCTTGATTCTTACCCTTAGATTTCATTTTTTTATTACATTTTTTACAAAGAGGATTTGATTTTAAAAGATATTTTTCAAGATGGATTACATTAATAAATTCAAGATTTATTATTCGAGGGAAATTTTTTGATGCCTTTCTGACTCCACCACCAACACAAATTTTGTCTCCTTTTATCAAATTTGAAGCAACTCTAGAAATTCCTGTTGGTTTGTAAACTGCACACCAAAATTCATGATTATTTGAAAGAATTTTGAAAAACACATGACCACCTTTTGTAATTTCTGGGGTGTTAGATACAATGCCAGTAATTTTTCCTGAATCATATGGCTTCATGTTTTCAAAATTTAGTTCATTTTTCAGATGATCACCTGTTCCTTGATTGGATTTGAAAATCATGTATCCATCTAATTTTTCTTCACTTTTTAGAATCTTAGAAGCATACAATAATGAATCTACGTTTTCTCCTCTAACACCATAAAAAACTGGATCAGGTCCATGAGGAGTAATCAAAATTCTTCCATTCTTTGTATCAAAACTGTTAAACGTATTTGGAGAAGTTTTTTCTTGCATATTTTTTACACTTTCAGAAGAAATTTTTCTTTCTTTTCCAAATTTAGTTTTTTTACGGTAACTCAAAAGTTCCAATGTATGATCTTGGAAATCATATCCTATTGCACCTATTGCTCCAATCAATCCTTGACCATTTCCTTGATAAAAAAACTCCAGATTATTTTTTTTGGCAAATTTTTTTGCATTATTTCTATTAATCAATCTCCATAAAGCTAAATTACTAAAATTTGTGAACTCTGAAGGAATGAAATCATTTTCATAAAATACCAAACCAGGATTTGCGCCATTTTTGACATCAGAGTATTTTGAAACAAGATTTTTAACTTGAGTTTTAATATTTGAAGGATTTCTAGTCTTAATTTTAATTGAAACAGCCCCATTTCCTCGTGTTTTCCATGGGATATTTGGATTGAATCTAATCAATCTTGGAAAATCAAGGAATTCAGTCTTTTGTTTTTTTAGTAAATCAACAATTTTGTAGGCCAGAAAAGTGGTACACATTCCTTTGGGTGAATCAGTATCATCAAAGCCAATATTGAGAACTGTTTCGTTTTTCATGATTCACTTTGATAATCAAGACATTTTTAGTTGTTGGATGGTTCAGTTGATTTAAATTAATAAAGTAACATTCCAAGCTGAATTGATAGTAATAGATGAAGAAAGGATTTTCAAAGAAATTGAGGATAAAAATCCAGCATCAGTTTCTCTAAATGGTCCTGATGGAATTTTACCTCAAGTTCAAGAAACGGCCATGAGAATTTCAGAAAAATTTGGAATACCATCTTATGTTTTAGCAGATACTACTTGGGGCACTTGTGATCTTAATTATAATGGATCAAAGGTTCTGGGAGCTGAAATTTAGTTTAATATTGGTCATACAATCAATACAGAATCATTAGAAAAAAATCTGGTTTTAATTAACGCTTTTGATGATGTAGGTTTTGATGATGTTGCAAAAAAATGTCCTGATATTTTAAAAGGAAAAACTGTTTCATTGGTTACAGATAGCCAACATTTACATCAAGTTGACAACGTTAAAAAAATATTAACAGAAAATGGAATTAATGTAAAAATCGGAAAAGGTAAAGGACAGTTAAATGATGGTCAAGTGTTCGGTTGTGAGTTTTATCCAGCATCAGAATTAAAAAAAGAAGTAGATGCATACGTGTTCTTAGGACAAAGTAATTTTCATGCAGCGGGAATTGCACTATCAACTAATTTACCCACATATGTTTTAGATCCATATTTCAATGAAGTAAGAGAAGTTACCGAGTTTGCACAGAAATTAAAAAAACAGGCAACTCTTTCAATATACAAAGCAGTAGATGCAAAAACATTTGGAGTGATTGTGGGATTAAAAGAAGGTCAGTTATCAAAGGTATTTGCTTTAAAAATGAAAAAAGAACTAGAGAAGGAAGGAAAAATAGTTCAATTGTTTGCTCTAACTGACATTACAAATGATAGATTAAGAAATCTCAAAGGAATTGATGCTTTTGTTCAAGTAGCATGCCCAAGAATTTCTACTGATAATCAGTTTGACAAACCTGTTTTATCCACACCTCAGGCAAATGCTTTGCTCAAACTTTTACGAAATGAAAGCATAGATGAATATCTAGAAATTCCGCATTGGTTATAGTCACATTACTAAATTTTGAAATCTAGGATCATCAGATAATTTTTCAAAGGATTTAGATTTTTTTGCTTTGATTTTATATTGTAATCCTTGGGTAATTGCCCTCTCAAGAAGTTCAAGTCCCTCATCAACCTTAGAGAGCATCATAAAACAACATGACTTGTCAAACAAAACATCTCCATTTTCAGGATAATCATTTAGTATACCATTACAACACAAAATAGATTCTTCATATTTTTTCATAGAAAACAAAATTCTTTCTTTGTGATATAATACAATATTGTAATTCGGATTATTCTTTAGAATTCTATCACAAAAAGATATTGCTTCCCTAAAATTTCCTTGTTTTCTAAAAGTAGATATTTTATTTACTAAAACAGAAAGATCGTCAGGATTTAACTCCAGTGCATAATCATAACATTTCATTGCATTATCAAAATCTTTGAGTTTACTTAGTGCATATCCTTTATTGTTTAATGAGCTAAGATGATGAGGGTTTTCAAATAAAATTTTATCATAGTAAGATATCGCTTCTTTGAGTTTTCCTTGTAAAAATAATCTATTTCCTTCATCTAAAATTGAATCTACTTTAGGATCTGTCATAATTAATCTAAACTTGACTTTATAATGATTTTTCCAAATAATCCTTTTCCTTTCAGCATTTTTGTATGAGCTTCTGCTGCTTGTTCTAGAGAATATACTGAATCAATAATAGATTTAATTTTTCCTTGAGACATCCAATAAAGGCCTTGTTCTAATTCTGCTCTTGTTCCTTGAGTAGAGCCTAAAATATTAATTCCCTTAAAGAAAATATGGCGAAGATCAGTTTTTGCATCATATCCAGTGGTAGCACCTGTTGTTACAATTGTGCCTCCATAATTGAGCAAAGTAAGTTCCTTGTTCCAATGGGAGTCACCAATGTGTTCGAAAATCACATCAACACTGGGAAGATCACCGTATGGTTTAGGAATTTTTTTTGCAATTGATCTTACTTCTTTATACCAGTTCTCTTTTCTATGATCTACTGCATAATCTGCACCAAGTCCTAACAATTTATCTAGTTTATCAGGACTTGCGGTAGCAATTACAGTACATCCAAAAAGTTTTGCAATTTGAATCCCATAATTGCCAACACCTGAACTACCACCCATAATCAAAACTAATTGACCAGGTTGAATTTTTGCTCTACCAACTAGCATATGCCATGATGTCAACAGTGTCATTGATGCCGCAGCTGCTTCATCATATGTTACATTATCTGGAATTTTAATCACATTTACTTCGGGAAGATGTGTATATTCACAATATCCACCCCATAATGGACCTGTCTCAAAACCCCAAATACTTCGTTTCCTGCAATCATACTCTCTTCCATCAGTACATGCTTTACAAACTCTACAAGACATATTTCCATGAGACACAATTCTATCTCCAACTTTGATATTTTTTACATCTCTACCAATTTCTACGACTTCACCTGCGGCATCTGTACCCGAAATATGAGGTAAAGGAATTGCCAAGGGTTTTCCTCGCATCCCCCAAATATCATCATAGTTTAGTGCCGCTGCTTTAACTTTGAAAATTACTTCATCAGGTTTTGGTTTTGGTGATGGGATATCTTTAATTTTTAAGATTTTGGAAAAATCATCATCAGTAGTATATTCATCATATACCAGAGCTTTCATAATTTTTTTCATATTTTTGTAGATATATGATTTGCCAAAGAATTGAGACCACAAACAATTATAATCATAAAAAGAAAAATCTCAACATGTCTGAAAATGCAACGTTTCCAGGGGATAAAATAGCATCTATTGAAGAATATGAGGCAGGAAACAATACCTTTGATGATGGAGATATGGTAAGAGCAGCAACAGTTGGACAAAAAGACATTGATAGAACAACTAGGACCGCAAATATCAAACATCCAAAGCTACTTTCAATCCCCAAAGTCGGAGACATCATTATTGGGACAGTTGCAGCAGTAATGTCATCTATGATAGCAGTTTCAATTGATTACATTAATGGAAAACCCACCACATCAAAAGTAGAATGTGTATGTTCAACACGAAATTTACGAATAAGAAATGTAGCACTAGTAAATGATATTGTAACATTAAAAATTCTAAATCACCTAAATGGTACGATTCATGCAACAATTAATGAACCAAATTTAGGAATTTTGTTCACAAAATGTAGAAAATGTGGCGGTAAAGTAGTTCCAATGCGTGATGCCATAAAATGTACAGAATGTGCATGGATTGATGAAAGAAAACTTTCTTCCAACTTTGGAAACAGTGATTTCATAAACTTGAGAGAATAAGAAATGATAGATGTTTCGTTCCAAGGTGAACGAGGAGCATATAGTGAAGCTGCTGCAAGATCATTTTTCAGTGAAGAAATTAATACAATACCTCTTTCAACATTTGCAGACGTATTAGAAAATACATATTCAGATAAAACACAATATGCAATTTTACCTGTTGAGAATTCATTAGAAGGAAGTGTAGGAGAAAGTTATGATCTGTTATATTCTACAAAGCTCAATGCCATAGGGGAAATTTATCATAGAATAGAACACTGTTTAATAGGTAATGGAAAACTAGATGAAGTCGATACAGTATATTCTCACCCACAAGCTTTAGGTCAATGCAGAAGATTCATTGAAGAACACAATATGAAAACAATTCCTGCTTATGATACTGCAGGTAGTGTAAAAATAATAAAAGAATTAGATAATAGAAATTGTGCCAGTATTGCAAGCAAAGATGCTGCACAAATTTACAATATGCCAATCATAGCAGAAAATATTGCAAATAATTTGAATAACTATACTAGATTTTTGATCATGTCCAAAACTTCTAATTCCATAACAGATAATGACAAAACATCCATAATATTTTCAATCAAACATGAACCAGGCTCATTATTTAGAATAATTGAGAAGTTTCACAAAAATAATGTCAACCTTACAAAGATTGAATCGAGACCTACCAAAACAAACACGTGGGAATACAATTTCTATGTAGATTTTGAAGGACACAAAGAAAACCCTCAGATTATAGAGATGCTAGACAAAATAAAACAGGAAACTCTATTCATGAAAGTTCTAGGTTCTTATCCTTCTGCAAAACTGAGCTAAAATCCTTTAGGTTTTCTTAGGGTGAAACCCATACTAAATCCAATGATGACCATTCCAGATGTAATCACCATAAGATCAAATGTAAACCATATCGGGTCAGAAGTCCTTACTAACTTTCCTGTAATTGTTAATTCAGTATTTCCAGTGTTTTGAACAAGAATTCGTGTTTCGCCATCAGCTAAATGAGTCCAATCCAAGTTTAACTCCTTTTTATACGAAGTATTTGGAATCTGTAAGCCATCAGCTGGACTTTCAAGTTTTAGATCAAATGCATCGCCAGTAATTTTCATAGTTTGTCGTGTACCTTCTGGAGCAGGAATTGTATAAGGAACTGAATCACCTACTGCTACAACATAATTTTCATTTATAGTAATAGTTCCAATATGAAGAATCGCAGAATAACCTCCAATTGCAATTATTGCACTTCCAACAACCAATCCAATAATAGTTCGTTTGGATAACATACTTGAAGAAGTAGAGATACTGTTTAAAAAATTATCTACATTAATGAAACATCATGCGGTTGACTTTCTGCAAAACCAGCCCTTGACATTTTGATAAACTCAGCATTTTCTTGCATTTGTGGAATTGTATGAGCACCACAATAACTCAATCCAGAACGTACTCCACCAGTAAGTTGTTTTAGAATATCAGTAACAGTTCCTTTGTATGGAACCATAGCTTCAACTCCTTCTGCAACATAGTCATTAAGATCATCATCAAGTGACATCGAACCAGTCTCTTTTGATTTTCTACCTATTGAAGCAGCCAAAGAAGCCATACCACGATAAACTTTGAAGCGTTTACCATTTTTAGTCAAAACTGTACCTGGAGATTCATCAGTTCCACCTAACATACTGCCTACCATTACTGATGAAGCACCAGACGCTAAAGCTTTTGTAGCATCACCTGAAGTTCTAGTTCCACCATCAGAGATTATTGGAATCCCATGATCGTTTCCAATTTTTGCACAATCCATGACTGCAGTTAATTGTGGAACACCAGAACCAGTGATAACTCTTGTAATACAAATTGAACCAGAACCGACACCAACCTTTACCGCATCAACACCTGCTTTAATCAAATCTTCAGCTCCTTGAGCAGTTGCAATGTTTCCTGCAATTAATTCACAATCTGGGAATGCTTTTTTGATATTGCGAATTGTACTCATTGCATTTTCGCTGTGACCGTGTGCAATATCAACAACAAGTACATCTGCGCCTGCTTCCAAAAGGGATTCGCTTCGTTCTAAAAAGTCACCTTTTACACCAACTGCTGCTCCAACCAATGGATGTCCTTTCTTATCTTTTGACGCATTAGGGTAATCTGCAATATTTGTGATATCCTTACTTGTGATCAATCCTTTGATAAACCCCGAATCATCGACTATTGGTAATTTTTCAATTCTATGTTTGTGTAAAATTTCTTTAGATTCATCTAATGTAATTCCAGGTTTTCCAGTTACAACATCTTTAGTCATCACATCTTCAATACTATGTGTTGGATCAGCAAATAGTAAGTCTCGTTCTGTAATGATTCCTATTAATTTAGAATCTGAGTCAACTACTAGAAGACCAGAAATTTCTTTATCTTCTGCATAATCTAAAGCGTTCTGAACTGACTTATCTGAAGAGATGGAATATGGGTTTTCGATCATTACACTACCTGAACGTTTTACTTTGAGAACTTCATTTGCTTGCTCTTGAATTGTTAAAAATCGATGAATAATCCCAATACCACCAGCTCGTGCCATGGCTACTGCCATTGTTGATTCTGTAACGGTATCCATATTTGCACTAACAAATGGTATGTTAATTGAGATGTTTCTAGATAATTTTGTAGTTAGATCGGTTTGACTTCGACTTGTAATATCTGAATATTTGGGTACAAGAAGAACGTCATCAAAAGTTAATCCTTCTTTGAATTCCAATGAAACCTTGTTAAGAAAGTTAAATATTGATTATAAGCCTTTGTGTTGTTTTGATAGATGGGAAGCTATTGTTACTGCATCTTTGGTGGCCTGAACATTGTGTGTACGAATGATATCAGCCCCATTCATGACAGATATTGCTTCGGCAGCAATAGAACCAAATAATCGTTCAGCAGGACTTTCTTTGTTCAGCAGGGTTCCTAGAAAAGATTTGTTTGAAACTGAGATCAAAATTGGAAAGTTTTGCTTTATAGAATTTAGATTTTGAATAATCGATAGATCTCTTTTGACCCAATCAGATTTTATTTTTGTAAAGAATGGGCCTTTGCCAGTTTTTCTAAAAAATCCAATCGAAGGATCCAATATAATTTTTTGAGTAGGCACATGTGAATTTTTTGCAATTTTCAAGCTTTCTCTAAGAAGTTTCTTAGTTGAAGATATAACATTACCCAAAACAGGTTTAGAATCATAAGCACATAAAATTAGAGATGGCGAATATTCTGAAATAACGTTTTTCATTTCTACATCATATTTTAATCCAGAAATATCATTAATGATTTCAGCACCACAGTCCAATGCATCTTTGGCAACTTTAGCCCTACAAGTATCAACAGAGATTGGAAGATTTGAAACATTTTGGATTATTTTGATTGCAGAAAGGATTCTTTTTGATTCAATTTTTTCAGAGATCATAGTAGATAGATAGGGTGCAGTTGACATTCCTCCAACATCAATAAAATCAGCACCATCGTTTTCCATTTGTTTGATAGAATTTTTTATGTCAATGTTACTTGTATGTACAGATTTTTTGTAAAATGATTCAGGACTAGTGTTTAGAATCCCCATAATACGGACAGGGTTTTTTCCACCTACGCCTACATTTCCGATTTTTGCCACATGGTTTATCAAAAACTAATACAATTTGAGTCATATGATGGTTAAAGGTTGGAAAAAAAGATATTCGGATATCTTAAAGGAATTCAACTATAGTGAAAAAAAAGATAAAGATTCAGCCATTCATTTAAACTCGATTTTAAAGAAATCAGATGTAAATGAAAAAATTATCAATTTACTCAAAGGAAAGACAGTTTTTGTAATAGGTTCAGGGCCATCATTATATACTGCAATTCCAAAATTGAAAAATTATAAAAAATCAATCAAAATTGCTGCAGATAGTTCAATAAAGGCACTTGTGGAAAATGAGATAATCCCAGATATAATAATTACAGATTTAGATGGCGATGAAAAAATATTAAAAAAAATTGCAAAAACAAAATCAATTTTTGTTGTACACGCACATGGAGACAACAAAGAAAAGTTAGAATTTGTTAAAAAAATTAAAAATTGTATTGGAACAACCCAATCAACACCTTTTAGCAAAATACAGAATTTTGGCGGATTTACAGATGGGGACAGAGGTGTTTTTTTAGCCAATCATTACGGAGCAAAAAAAATCATTTTGTTTGGAATGGATTTTGGAAACAGAATTGGAAAGTTTTCAAACACAAAAAAAACTGAAAGAAAAATTAAATTAATGAAATTAAAAAAAGGTGAATCTCTTTTAGAATGGTTATCATCTATTTCAAAATCAGAATTATTTACGACATCAAAATCAATTAAAGGATTCAAAAAAATCACATACAAGGATCTGGATAATATAATTACCTAGAATGCATTTAATACCCATCCTTCATTAATCAAATTATGAAATTTTCAGAGGAACAGGTAAAGGGAATTGTTGCTTTGAAAGATAGTTTGATCGAGCAGATTGACAGACATCAGGAATCCATAGAAATGTTAGAGAAAAATATCACGGTTTTAGATTTATTCTTAAAAGATTCTAGTTTTACAAAAGCTTCTCAATTAGAAAGTCAAAAAATGGAAACACAAAAGGAACCAGGGATTATTGAAAAGCCTCTAGAAAATTCCATTCCAATTAAAAGAGTAAATGACGGTAAATTGATTGCCAACGCATATGTCACACCAGAACAGGTTTCTATCGTTTTAGACAACGAAATTGAGATAAATGCGGATACGCCTCCATTCAAATCATTTTTCCTAGACAGAATAATTGGAGAAATGAAAAAGAAAGATTCTGTTGAAGCAGAAAATGGAAAAATCTAAAAGGAATCCGTTATTGATTATATAATTAACAAGAATGGAACAGATATTCGAGAAATCATAATCAAAAACTATAGACAAAAAGAAAGAGTCCAGGAATTAATCAATACTGTAGGGTGGTCACTGACACGAATGCTTGAAAATATCAAAAAGTGATAGTATGGATAAAATTGTTGTTTTAGATTTTGGGTCACAGTATAGTCATTTGATTTGTAGAAGAATTAGAGAATTTTCTGTTTATGCAGAACTTGTTCCATATGATATTAGTTATGAAGAATTACAAAAACACAATCCAAAAGGAATTATTTTTTCAGGCGGGCCATCTAGTGTTTATAATTCTGACTCTCCAGTTCCTGAAAATAAAATATTTGATATGGATTTACCATTACTTGGAATTTGTTATGGACATCAATTAATTGTAAATAAATTTGGCGGTAAAGTAAAAAGAGCAAACAAAGAATATGGTTCATCATTACTAACAATTGACAATGATAAAGATCTTCTAAATGGAATAGGGGAATCAGTTAGAGCATGGATGAGTCATGGAGATGAAGCAGAACAAATTCCACCAGGATTCCAAGTTATAGGACATACTGAAGGTGCAAAAGCAGCTGCAATAGCTTCTGAAGACAAATCAATTTATGGAATTCAATTTCATCCAGAAGTAGTACATACAGAACAAGGTACAGAAATTCTCAAGAATTTTGTTTTGAAGGTTTGTGGAGCAAATCAGGATTGGACTATGGAGGGTTTTATTGATTCAGCAGTTGAAAAAATTTCAAAAATTGAAGGAAATGTACTTTGTGGAGTAAGTGGCGGAATTGATTCCACGGTAGTTGCACTTCTTATTCACAAAGCAATAGGCAATAGACTAAAGTGTGTTTTTGTGAATAATGGATTATTACGATTAAATGAAGAAAAAGAAATAGAAGCGATGTTCAAAGACAATTTTAAAGTAGATTTTACTGCAGTTAATACTACGGATAAATTTCTTGGAAAATTAAAAGGAGTAGAGGATCCTGAAAGAAAAAGAAAAATTGTTGGTGAAGAATTTATTCGTGTTTTTACTGAATTTGCTGAGAAAAATGGTCCTTTCAAATGGTTGGCTCAAGGTACATTATATCCAGACATAATTGAGAGTGGGGTTTCTAAAGGACCTGCATCAGTGATAAAATCTCATCATAATGTAGGAGGATTACCAGATTGGCTCAATTTGGAAATTTTAGAACCGTTAAGTGATTTGTACAAAGATGAAGTCAGAAAAATTGCAAAAATCCTTCAAGTGCCAGAGAAACTTTTCATGAGACATCCATTTCCAGGTCCAGGACTTGCAGTTAGAATTATCGGTGAAGTTACGCCAACAAAATTACAGATTGCAAAAGTAGCAAGTAGAATCGTTGAGGACGAATTACTAGAAGCAGGCTTGTATGAGAAAGTATGGCAAGCTTATGCAGCAGTTGGTGATGATAGGGCAGTAGGAGTTGTTGGAGATGAACGAAGATATGGAAATATTGTCATGATAAGAGTCGTGGATTCAATAGATGCAATGACCGCAGACTGGACTAGACTTCCACATGGTCTTTTAGAAAAAATGAGTAACAGAATAACAAATGAGATTGAAGATGTAACTTGGGTGACATATACAATTTCAAGTAAACCACCTGCAACAATCGAGCCTCAATAGTGATAAATTTGGACTATGAAAAAATTTGTGACGAAGTTTTAGATGCTGATACAAAAATTAGATATGTAGGAGTTTACGATTATGGGGAACTATACGATAAGATGAGACAAGGGCTAAAAAGTCATCTAACAAGAGAAGAGACAGAGATGTCTTTGTCTCATGCAATATATCGATGGTCTACGCGTAAAAAAACATCGGAAAAGATTGGAAACCCAATGTTTGCAATTACAAAATATGAAAAAATTTTTCGATTGACTGTTCCAATTGGAGGTGCAGGACTAATTCTAATTAGTACTGAATTAGATGCAAATGTTCTTGTGATAGTAGAAAAAATTTTGGAAATTAAAAATAAATATTCCTAAAATTTTTGATGTTTATGGATTTTCATGTTTATGATACATATGTAAAAGCAAAGGACGGACATACAATGCATTTTGATGTAGTAACAGACAAAGATGACACTGAAAAAGCAATTTCATTTGCAAAAGAATGGTTAAAAGAAATTGGAGAAGATTCAGCCAAAGTAAGCACAGAAGAGTGTAAATTTTGTCACACACAGTCTGTTTCAGACGATATGGAAATTGAAATTATGACAAATGGTTATTATATTGAGAAAATTGATGGTTGCCCAGAATAATTAGTTGAGTAATGCTGCACCAAACACGCCTGCAGAATCACCTAATTTGTTTTTCAGTATAGGAGTATCAACTAAATCTGAAAAAACTTTGTCATATACTGACTTTTTTCCTTCAGTATACAAAAAATCAATGTTGGATAATCCACCACCTAAAACAATTACATCAGGATCTAGAATATCAATAACATTAGCAAGTCCAAATCCAAAATTTTCTAGGAAGTTATTTTTCCATTTTTGACCTAATTCTGATTCTACATGAGAAAGGATTTCTGGAAGACAAATAGATTGTCCGGAAAGATTCATCCATTGTTTTTCCAAAGAAGGGCCACTAATGTAAGTTTCAACACATCCAGTTTTTCCACAATAACATTGATTTCCATTCCAATGCAATGTGTGGTGTCCCCATTCTCCACCAATGTTTGTCCTTCCCGAATGTAGTTTTCCATCAATCACTATACCGCCTCCGACTCCGGTGCCCATAATTACACCAAAAACTAAATCAAAGTCTTTTGCTGCACCCATTTTAGATTCTGCCATAGCAAAACAGTTAGCATCATTTTCCATTGAGATTTTTTTCCCAAATTTTCTTTCAAGATCCTCTTTTAGGGGTTTTCCAATCAAACATTGTGTGTTGCTATTTTTTATCAAACCCGTATGTTTCGAAATTGTACCAGGTGTACAAACCCCAATAGAAAAATCAGAAATGTTTGATGAAATTTCTAAAACCAATGATGAAATAGTGTTTAAGATTTCATTATAGTCATTTTGAGGAGTTGAAACTCTTTTTCTTTCCAAAACATTTAGATTTTCATCAAGTAAGATTGCCTCTGTTTTAGTTCCACCTAAATCTACACCAAGCTTGTACAACAATAATTTAGTAAAATTCTAGGGCTTAAGTTTTAACTAATTTATCCCATTGGTGGCATGCCACCACCGCCACCAGGGGCACCTGATGTGGCAATTACATCATCAATTCTAAGAATCATACATGCTGCTTCTGTAGCAGATTTGATAATCTGTTCTTTAACAGCAATTGGTTCCACTACATCAATTGCCAACATATCAGCAATCTTTGTATTTCTAGCATCAATTCCGGTCCATTTTCTTCCTTGATTTTGTTTTGCCCTTAGATTTGCCATAGTATCAATTGGATCCATTCCTGCATTCTCAGCAATAGTTAATGGAATAGTTTCTAATGCTTCAGCATATTTCTTAATTGCAAGTTGTTCTCTTCCATCAAAATTATCAGCCCAATCTTTGAGTTGTGATGCTGCAAATGATTCTGGTGCTCCTCCACCTGCAACAATTTCGGGTTTTTCAATTACATCTTTTACTACCATTAAAGAATCATGAATAGAACGATCAACTTCATCAATTACTCTTTGAGAACCACCTCGAATTAACATTGTAACAGACTGTGGATGTTTACAGCCTTCAATGAAGACCCATTTATCAGATTCAACTTTCTTTTGATGAGCTACATCTGCACTACCTAGATCTTTTTCAGTAAGATCATCTAGATTACTAATCACTCTTCCACCTGTTGCTTTAGAAAGTTTTATCATATCACTCTCTTTTACACGACGAACTGCCATAATTCCATGCTTTGCAAGATAGTGTTGTGCAATATCATCAATTCCTTTTTGACAAATTAAGACATTTGCTCCAATATCATGTAATTTATCAACCATTGTCTTTAGCATTCTATTTTCCTCTTCTAGGAACATTTGCATTTGAGTTGGATCAGTTATTCTAATCTCTGAACTCATTTCAGTTTTTTCAATTTCTAATGCTGAATTTACTAATGCGATATGTGCTTTCTCGATTTTAGTTGGCATACCACTATGAACAATTTCTTTATCTAGAACAATTCCTTTTACAATTTGTGTATCCTGAATAGAACCACCTGCTTTCTTTTCAACTTTAATATTTTCTAGATCAACAAAATAATCATCACCTTTCTTTGTAGTAATGCTAAGAATTGCATCAACAACAATTTTTGAAAGAGTATCACTGTCTTCAGAAATTAATTTTGATTGCATACTTGTAGTGGCAATATTGATAAGAGATTCTTTATCATCAGGTTGGATTTTCTTTGATAATTCTGAGTAAATTTCAAGAGTTTTTTCAGATGCGGCTTGAAAACCATCTACTATTGTTGACGCATGAACATCTTTTTTGAGTAAATCTTCTGCTCTTGCCAACAATGCACCTCCAAAAACTACCGAGGAAGTAGTACCATCGCCTACCTCATTGTCTACAGTTTTAGAGATTTCAACAATCATTTTAGCTGCTGGATGTTGAACATCGATTTCTTTGAGAATAGTAGCTCCATCATTTGTAATAGTTACATCACCTAAGGAATCAACTAACATTTTATCAAGGCCTCGTGGTCCAAGACTACTTTTTACTAACTCTGCAACTAATTTTGCTGCAGCTATATTGTTTTGTTGAGCGTCTTTACCTTTTTGCTGTAAAGCACTCTCTTTGAGAACTAAAACAGGTCCATTTGGTCCTTGTTGAATTGATGCCATTTAGATTCAGCTACAATCCCCTGAATCCCCCTTTTTAACATTACTTAGTTGATCGGTTGGATGAAACTGCGTTTTTTAACATCAACAATCCCTCCTGAAAGAATTCTGACAGAGGGCAAAGCCAAAAAAGGCAAGAATAATGGAATCAGATGTGGTCTAGAAAATTTACATCCTGAATCTATAATAGAATTATTAATATTTTCAAAATTTGATGAGACCTTTTCAAAAGAATCAGTTGAGATAATTCCTGCAAACTGTAAAGGTAAAGAAGCAAGAATCTTTCCAGACTTTACCACTACTAATCCACCTTGATTCTTAATGATATGATTGGAAGCTATTGCCATATCAGAATCATCAGAACCAATTACAATCATATCATTTTCATGAAAACTCCACGTAGAAGCAAAAGCACCAATATCTGCACCAAAATTTTCAAGAAATCCAACAGAGTGTCTGTTTGTTCCATGAGTTCTATCAAAAGATGCTACTTTCCAAATATCAGAATCCAAAGATGCAGGAATTAGACCATCCTCTGAACGAAGTTCAGCAGAACCTAACTTTGTAATTATTTCTGTTTGCATAAATATTGTATTTGCAACCACATCTTTCTTTTTTGATTTAATCAAAAAGTCATTTTTTGAGAATTTTTTTAGTTTGACAGTTTTTTTAATCCAAGGAGATATTTTTTTTCTTTTAATAGATGTCACAATTTTTCCATTTGATACTACTAGTTTTCCTCCTACAAAGACTTTATTTGGTTTTATTGATTTGAGATCATCAAAAATTAGAATGTCTGCTAGTTTTCCAGGAGCTATACCGCCAAGATCTTTTCCCATGTTATAATAATCAAAATTATTTTTTGATGCCATAGTAATTGCATCTATTGGTTTTAGACCAAGTTTGATTGATTCTCTGACACAGTGATCAATATGACCAAATTTTTCAATATCTAAAGGATCAAGACCATCAGAACAAAACATTAAATGGTTTAGATAGGTTCCATGTGATAAAACTCGAGGAATTATTTCCTTCAAATCACGTCTAATAGAACCCTCTCTAATCATTACCCACATTCCTAGACGTAATCTTTCTAAAACTTGATCAAAGTTGATTGGTTCATGACAAGAAAGTATTCCAGATGAAACATATGCATTAAGTTTTTTTTCACTCGCACCAGCTGTGTGACCGTTAATTATACAATCACATTCTAACATTGCAGAAAGAGATTTCATCGTATTTGGTTCACGTAAAGTAACTTTGGTCCATGAAAAAACTTCTCCCAATCCAAGAACATGTGGATGTTTTACTGCTTTTTTTTCTTGTGATAAAGTTAAAGAATTACTATTGCTAAATTTTGCATCTACTGGAAGACCTCCAGGAACTACTTGAAAAACTCGTACAGGTAAGTCTTCACCAAGTTTTAAGAACTCTTGGAATCCCTTGTAACCTCCAACACTAACAACATCAATCGGATCAGAAAACAAAGAAGTAACACCACAAAGAAGTGCCTTTTTCACAAATTCTGATGGTAAAACAAATTGGTCAATATGTAAATGAGGATCTGCAAATCCTGGAGAAACATATTTGTTTTTTACATCAAGAACAGTTGTTTTAGGTCCAACAGTGTGGGAAGCATCAGGGCCAACATATGCAATTCTATCATTAATAATTGCAATCTCAGATTTTGGAATAATTTCTCTTGTGTAAACTGATAATAATTGACAATTTTTTAAAATAAGATCGGCTTTTTTATCTCCCATTGCAACAGAATTTAACGAAGAGATCGAATTTGCTAGGCTCGAAGTCACAGTTATGAATTAGATTTTGCGCCTATTATAGATTCAATGCTTAAATTACGGATGAAGAGGTTTTGTTGATATGAACATTCCAAAGGTGATCAGAAAGTACTGTGCAAAATGTAAGACACATACTGAACAAAAGGTCTCCATTTACAAGGCTGGAAAAAGACGTGGTTCTGCAAGAGGTGAACGTCGACATGCAGAACGTAAACAAGGATACGGTGGACAAAAATTCCCAAAACTAGCAAAACCAGCCAAAGTTACAAAGAAAGTTACTCCTATTATGACTTGTACTGTTTGTAAAAAGAAATACAATAAACTGGGTGTTAGAATTAAGAAATTTGAGTTGGTGGCAGCATGAAGAAAGATCATATTGAGATTCCAAAACCATCAAGCAAGTTTCAAAAAGTCAATTGTGATGAATGTGGTGAATTACAAGTAGTTTATTCTCATGCATCGACACAAGTAGCATGTAATTCTTGTGGAAATGCAATTGCAGAAGCAACTGGTTCAAAAGCCAAAATTAATGGTAAAGTTTCAGGTAGTGCTGAGTAAGTCATAGTCTTGTTTTGAATTAATATTAAACGCAATTCTCTTGTCATCAATTATAATATAATTTTCTTCTAAATTTTCAAGTGATGAAATTTTTTCTGAATTAATTAAAGAAATTCCAGTATAATGACAAATTTGATCATCAAATTTTACAGAATAATCAGATTCTAATCTCAATGAAGATAAGAATTTTTTAGTCACAAGAACGCTAGTCCAAATTTTTTGAGGATTGAATTGTTTTACAATTGTTTGAATTATTTCTTCATCTAATAACGGTAAATCACCAGAAGTTACCAATACTGAATCATTAATGGTATTTAATACTAAATTCAAATCTTCTACATAACCAATTCCAGGAGTATCAAAAGTATCAACATTATTTTCTTCTAATACTTTTTTTGTTTTAGGAGAATTAAAACTAGTAAGTGCTAAAATTTTTGAAAAACTATTTGAGTTTTTTAATGAATCAACAACATGAAGAATTATGGGTTTTTTGTATTTGAGTAATAATTTTTCATTATCTAAGTTCATGCGAGTGGCTTTTCCGCCTGCCATTACAAGACCAATCATATCGAAACAAACACCATCAACGAAGATAGTCTAGTTAATTCGTTTGTTGCACCCAATACATCACCTGTTATTCCTCCAAAACTTCTAGTTGATAAAGCCAAAAGGAAAAGAGTCAGAGTTACAGATACACCAAGCATTACCAATCCAGTAGTTTCTCCCACTACTATTACTGGAATAATCATTATAACAAATGCTACTGCAAGTTTTTTCTTATTTTTCATAATCTCTACGAAGGGAGAATTTGAGCCTACAGATGCTGAGTTTCCTAAACTTGCCATCAACACCATTGAGAATTTTGCCAATATTTCACTAATCAAAATTGCCTTAAACAAATCAAATCCAGTTGTAAGAGAAATTGTAACTATCAATCCAATAATGTATAAAACAATTCCGACAATTCCAGCTGAACCCGTTGAAATATCTTTCATTGCTTTAAGCTTTGAATCTTTACTTCCTTTCACCATAAGACCATCAGCAAAATCAGCTAGACCATCTGCATGATGAATTCCAGTAACAATTGCAATTGAAGCAACAACTAGTAGACTGACAAGTAATGGATCTAAAAAGAAAGACAATCCAAAACCAAAAGATCCTACTAAAAGTCCTATAGCAATCCCAACAATTGGAAAAAGAAACATGTATTTTGCAATATTTTCTAATGTTGCATTAGAAGATGGGAAAATTGTCAGAAAAGAAAAAACAGAACCAATTTCTTTAAGCATGAATCCACCATCCAATCAAAGATAAAATTGTAATTATTGGAATAGTAATTATTCCAAAGAAAAGAATTGAAGTAAGTTTCATCATAGTAATTGCAGATGATACGTGTTCTTTTGATAATATTATGTCCCCACCTCCTAATTTGTAATGATTAATCTTTTCAAATTTTGTTTCAAGAGCTCCTGCAAGTGCTGCCATAGGATATCCTGCATTTGGACTCTCAGTTTTTTTGCCATCACGAATCATTGTGTTGTATGATTCTTTCCAATTATTTTGTAAAATTGCAGCTGAAACAACCATTATCAATCCAGTGAGTCTAGATGGAATATAATTTAAAATGGTGTCACAAGTTGCTGCAAACCATCCTAGGTTTTTGAAAAAATCTGTTTTATAACCAATCATAGAATCTGCTGTATTGATTATTCTATATACGAATGCTCCAGATAAACCAAAAATTGCATAATAAAACAGAGGCCCAGTGATTCCATCAACGGTATTTTCACTAATACTCTCCATCACGCCTGAAATTATATGATTTTTATCCAGATTCTTGGTATTCCTCTTTACAATAGATGAAAGATTATCTCTAGCCATTTCGAGATTATTTTGATCAAGCGAATCCATTACTGCTTTAGCATGTTTTTCCATTCCATGAATAGCAATAGTGGTTTTTAGTAAAAAAGCGCCAACTATCACAGACACTATTAATGAAATAGGATCAGTTGATATCAAAGAAATTCCAATATTCAAAGTTAAGAGCAAGAAAATAACAATACTTGAAATAATAATTATCAATATGATTCCTCCAATTTTTTCTAAAACAGGATTTTGGTTTCTTGTAATTGGAGTTAATTTGGCTATTAAATTTCCAATCCAAGCTGTTGGATGATACTTATTTTTAGGATCTCCGAAAATTAAATCAAGTAATATTGCAAACCCAATAATTGTTATTGTTTCAAAGATCATTGTAACATCCTCTCAATAGATTTAACATCCATGTTTGATTTGACAATTTTTGCCAATTTGTCTAGTTCATCATTTATTTTTGATATGTTTTTCTTATTCCAAGTAATCTCTTTTGGTTTTGCATGAAGAGAGTCTTCCTCAGGCAATTTTAGATCTACCAATGGAATAGTACCCATAACAGGTATTTTTGTAATATTTTTGAGTTTTCGAAAGCCTGGTTTTAATACATCAATGTCTCCTCTAAATTTGTTAAATACAAAACCTTTCACAAGTTTTTGATATTTTTTTTCAATTAGTGTCATTGTGCCAACAATACTTGCAAAAGATCCACCTTTGTCAATATCCGATATCAATACAACAGACGCATTTGCTTTTTGAGCAATTTTCATATT
>Ga0114931_10002834_pt1 | contig 22059 bp, 17 predicted proteins | sample 2SBtaG_FD_89579 | JGI IMG/M metagenome (GOLD analysis project Ga0114931, IMG submission 89579) | Deep subsurface microbial communities from Kolumbo volcano to uncover new lineages of life (NeLLi) - 2SBTROV14_V59a metaG | ecosystem: Environmental > Aquatic > Marine > Volcanic | place: Kolumbo... | reverse complement strand
GCTAGTCCCGCGTTTCCATCGAAGCGATGGGTGCTTCGCACGCGCGGCTGCGCCGCGCAACGCGGGACTAGCACCGTTTGTTGGGGGCGCAGCAGCGCCCCCTCGGCTTCGCCGAGCCTCCCCGAAGCGCGCGAGGCCCCGAAGTAGGCTACCCTTGCGGCTGGGTGGCTCATCTACAGGACTATCTCGACGCCCTGCCGCTGGCAGAGGAGTCGTACCCTGACTACTTGCAGAAGGCGTCGGTGTACCGGCAGTTCCTGGCACTCACGCCCGGTGCCGGGCTAGCGGAAGCGCTGCCTCCCTCGGTGCGCCGTCTCGTGACCGATCCGGAACCGGTCAGCGCCTGGATCCCGGAGGTGCACGCCGTGGCGATCTACCTCTCTGCCTACGACGTGGGTTTTGCCGACGAGGTGGCCTACCTCGAGCACTGGAAGAAGGTGAACGACGCGCTCCTCGGCGGCCCGCTGTACCGGATACTGATGCGGGTGGTCTCGCCGACCATCGTTCTCCGTGGCGCCCGTAGTCGCTGGGGCAACTTCCATCGCGGCCTGGGCTTCCACGTGGACAATCTCTCGCCAGGCAATCTCGAAGCCCGCCTGACGTATCCCGTGGCTCTGCTGCCCGAGGTCCTCGCCGTCAGCTACACGAGCGCGTTCCAGGCTGCTCTGGAGCTTGCGGGAGCCCGCGAGGCGCGTCTCCGGGTGGTCTCCTACACGCCCACGAGGACGCACTTCGCCGGCACCTGGCGCTAGGCCGGGTTACTCGCGGCGGACCAGGGCTTCCACTTTCGATTCGACCTGCCGGAGCGCCGCCGGGAGATCCGCGAGGTCCACTTCGATCGGGTTGCCGCAGTGCAAACCTGATCGACGAGCGCGTGGTGCATCGCGGCGTGGACTACTTCCTCGCGGGCATCTCCAGGCGCGGCTTCACGCCGCGCTCTGTCGAGCGCATCCCGTCGCGCCTCGAGCCGCGCGCCGTCATCCCGCAGCACTTCGACGACTTCTCGAGACCGCTCGGCAGCGAGATGGGCTTCTCGCTCAACGTGAACAGACGTACGCGATCAGGCCCCAGACGAGCGCCGCTCACCAGCCAACGAGCAGGAAGTACAGCCGGGGGCCCCGTCTATTTCAACCGTTTCGCGTTCCGGCCCAGCGCAGGGGCGTGGCTATGCAAACTCGGATAGACTGCCGTCATGGCTTGGTCTCGTGGACTCGTGATGGGTGTGGTGGGTGTGGGGCTTGCGCTTGCGGTCGGGTGCGGCGGAAACGCCACGTCGGGCAGCGGAGCAACCGGCGGCAGCGGTGCGACCGGCGGCAGCGGTGCGACCGGCGGCAGCGGTGCGACCGGCGGCAGCGGTGCGACCGGCGGCAGCGGTGCGACCGGCGGCAGCGGTGGGGTCGGTGGCAACTGCAACGCCAGCGCGAAGAGCTGCACCCAGCCCGCCGACTGCGTGCTCACCGAGGCCAGCTGCTGCGTCTGCGGCGATCCCCAGCTCAGCGACTACATCTCGATCAACAAGAAGTACCAGAACGTGTGCACCTGCCAGGGGCCCGCTTGCGGCTGCGCGGTCAGGCCCAACCCCAATCTCGGCGCTACCTGCAAGTCCGGTACGTGCGCTGGTTTCGACGTGAAGCAGGTCGATGCGCTGTCTGCCTGTAACTCCAACACGGACTGCACGCTGCGGATCGGCCTCGGATGCTGTCCGGCGTGCAAGTCCAACGGCTTCGATGTGATCGCGGTGCGCACCGACGCGGAAGCGACACTTGCAAAGCTGGTCTGTGACAACGGCGCTCCCCAACCATGCCCTGCCTGCGCGCCGTCGCCCCCGCCGAACGCGCAAGCCAAGTGCATCAAGGGGCGCTGTCAGGTCGTGACGCAATAGCGCGAGGCGGAAAGCGCGCATCGCCCTTCTTTTCCGGCGGGTTCCGGGGCTCACTGCGCTCCGTAGGCGCGGCAGATTGCGAGGCGGCCGGACCGCGAGGCCTACGAGTTCCACGGCATCATCACGGTCTCGGCGCGTTCGCAGGACGAACGCGCCGGCGTCGTGCTCAGCAACGAAGCCGACCGAATCCGTGACACCCTGCGCCGCGCCGGCAATAGGAAGGGCGACGCCGCCCGCCTGCTCGGCATGAGCCGGTCGAAGCTGTGGCGCAAGATGCGCGAGTTCAGGATCCCGTGGCTAGCCCGGGCGAATCGCGCACTTTTGGCGCTATTTCCTGAAACGCCGCTGGCAGTCGGCCCGGGCTTGCCCTAAGCCTTGTCCGGTCCCGCTCCGGCTCGGCGCCCGCTTCCGGAGCGCGGGTGTCCGCGCGCTGCCCGGTTGGGCGCGGCGCGGCCTTGTCCCTGCATGTTTTCCAGAAACGACACGAAGGCCAGCCGGATCCCGGTTTCGCTGTGGGGCCAGGCCAAGCGTCATGCGCCCCGCTACGGCGCCGGGATGCTGCTGCTCGCGGCCTACCAGTACGCGCAGTACTTCTTCGACACGCGGCTGATGACGGCCATCGACGCGGCCGTGAAGGGTCGCGCCGCGTACGCCACGCACATCGGCATCATCCTGGTGAGCGTGGCGCTCGGCGCGTTCGGCATCCGCGTGATGTCGCGCATGGCCATCTTCAACGGCGGTCGCATCGCCGAATACGAGCTCAGAAAGGCCCTGCTCGACCGGCTGCAGCGCCTCGGCCCGTCCTTCTACCGGCGCATGAGCACCGGCGAGATCATGAGCCGCGTCACCAACGACCTGGCCCAGGTCCGCATGCTGCTCGGCTTCGGCATCCTCAACAGCTTCAACACGCTGTTCGGGCTGATCAGCGCCTTCTCCGTGACCCTCTCGATCTCCTGGAGGCTCACGCTCGCATCCCTGTCCTCGTTGCCGCTGCTGCTGATCGTCACGCGCCGCTTCTCGAAGCTGATGTACACCCGCACGCGCGGCAACCAGGACGCGATTGGCCGCATGAGCGAGCGGGTGCAGTCGAGCATCGCCGGCGTGCGGGTGGTCCGGTCGTTCGCGCTCGAGTCCTCGGAGCTCGAGCACTTCGAGGAGCGGAACCAGGACTACCTGGAAAAGAGCCTGGCGCTGGCGCGCCTGCGCGGCTCGATGGGCCCGGTGATGCAGGCCATCAGCACCATCGGCATCGTGATCGTGTTCTGGTACGGCGGCTACCTCGTCCTGCACGGCCACCTGAGCGAGGGCGGCTTTCTGGCCTTCTACCGCGCGCTGGCGCGGCTCACGTGGCCGCTCATCGCGCTCGGCTTCTTGGTGGGCATGGTGCAGCGCGGTCGCGCTGCCTACTCGCGCTTGAGGATGGTCTTCGACGCCGAGCCGGACATTGTCGACGGTCCGCTGCCCGCGCCCGAGCGCGTGGAAGGCCGGCTCGACGTGCAGAACCTGTCGTTCGGCTATGGCGATCAACCCGTGCTGCGCGACGTGAGCTTCGATCTGCCGGCGGGCGGCTCGCTGGCGATTGTCGGGCGCACTGGCAGCGGCAAGTCCACGCTCGCGGTGCTGCTGCCGCGGCTGCAGCCCACGCCGCGGGGGACGGTCTTCCTCGACGGCAACGACATCTGCGACCTGCCGCTGTCGGTGGTGCGCGGCAGCATCGGCTACGCGCAGCAGACGCCGTTTCTGTTCTCGACCACGGTGGGGCGCAACGTCGGCTACGCGCTCGAGAATCCCGACTCGCAGCCGTCACTGATGACTGTCCGCGAGGCCGCCGCCGAGGCACACATCCTCGAGGAGGTGCTGGGGCTGCCCGACGGCTTCGACACCGTCGTCGGCGAGCGCGGCGTGCAGCTCTCCGGTGGGCAGAAACAGCGCGTGGCGCTGGCCCGCGCGTTCGTGTCGGAGCCGAAGATCCTGCTACTCGACGATCCTCTGAGCGCCGTGGATGCGCGCACCGAAAAGGGCATCCTCGAAGCCATCGACCGCGAGCGGGCCAAGCGAGGCGTGATCCTGATCACCCACCGCGTGGCGGCTGCGGCGCGCTGCGACCGCATCATCGTGATGGACAACGGGCGCGTGGTCGAGCGCGGTACGCACGACGAGCTGGTGCAGGCCGGCGGTCTGTACGCCGAGTTCGCCGAGGAGCAGCGCATCGAGAGCGAGCTCGACCGCCTGGGCGTGGAGGAGCTCGAGGCCTCGGAGGCACCCGCATGACGACGCCTCCGCCTTCAGAGAGCTCCGGCGCGCTGCCGTCGGCCGAGGACCACCCCCCGGAAGACAACGTCGCGCGCACGGAGCAGGCGCTGCGTGCCTTCCACGAGGAGGTCACGCTCGGCAAGGCCTACGATTCGCGGCTCATCGCCAAGCTCTGGCCTTTCGTCAGGCCGCACCGGCGGCTTCTGCTGATGGCGCTCGTGGTGCTGCTGATCACCGCGGCGGGTGGTCTGGTGCGGCCGCTCATCATGCGCGAGGCCATCGACCAGGGCGTGCTCAAGCACGACTCCGGCGTGCTGATGCGGGGCGGGCTCATGCTCGCGGGCGTTGTCTTGACCGTGCAGATCCTGAATTTCGTCCAGATCTACACGATGCAGATCGTGGGCGCCCGGGCCATGGCGGATCTCCGCCGCCACGTGTTCTCGTTCCTGCACAGCTTGAGGCTCGGCTTCTTTGACAACCAGCCGGTCGGACGTCTGGTCACCCGCGTGACCAACGACGTGGACGCCGTGCTCGAGTTGTTCGCGTCCGGCGCGATGAACGCCTTCGGCGATCTCGTGAAGCTCGTCGGCATCGTCATCCTGATGTTGATCATGGACTGGAAGCTCTCGCTCATCGCCTTTGCCGCGACGCCGCCCGTGGCCATCCTGGTGGTCCTGGTCCGGCGCAGATCGCGACAGGCGTTCCGCGACATCCGGGCCAAGACGGCGCGCATGAACGCCAACATGAACGAGCAGGTCTCGGGCATGAGCGTGGTGCAGGCCTTCGGCCACGAGGAGGGCGCTGCGCGCGAGTTCGACGAGATCAACGCGGCCTACCTCGACGCGAACATCCGCTCGATCAAGTACGAGGCGACGCAGGATGCCGCCATCGAGACGGTGGCTTCGATCTGCCTCGCGTCGATCGTCGTGTCGCTCGGCTACCGGCCGGTGAGCTTCGGCACCGTGGTGGCCTTCAACGCGTATCTGGTGCAGTTCTTCGAGCCCATCAGCCAGCTGGCACAGCGCTACACGCTTCTGCAGAGCGCGATGGCCGGCGCCGAACGTATCTTCGGCCTGCTCGAGGAAAACGCCCCGGATGCTCCAGTGAGGGCGGAAGTGGCCGCGCCGGGCGATTCCGATCTGGCCTTCGAGCTCGATGACGTGAACTTCGAGTACAAGCCGAACGTTCCCGTGCTCAGGCACGTCAGCTTCCGCGCGCGCCGTGGCGAGAAGATCGCGCTGGTCGGGCCAACCGGCGCCGGCAAGACCACGATCACCGCGCTCCTGCTCCGCCTCTACGAAGCAGAGCGGGGGGTGATCCGCGTCGACGGCGACGACGTGGCCGGGCTCGAGCGCAGCGAGCTGCGGCGGCGCTTCGCCGTCGTGCCGCAGGACGTATTCCTGTTCCCGGGCACGGTGGCTACGAACGTCGCGGCCAGCGCGACGCCGGATCGCGAGCGCGTCGAGGAGGCGCTCCGGCGCATTGGCGCGCTCGATCTGTTCGCGAGTCGTGAAGGTGGTATCGACGCGCCCATCGAGGAGCGCGGCGGCAATTTTTCCGCTGGCGAACGGCAGCTCATCGCGTTCGCGCGGGCTCTTTATCGCGACGGGCCGATCTTGATCCTGGACGAGGCCACGGCGAGCGTGGACAGCGCCACCGAGGCGCGGCTGCAGCGCGCGCTCGAAGAGCTGATGCGCGGGCGCACAGCGCTGGTTATCGCCCACCGGCTCAGCACCATCCGCAAGGCGGACCGCATCGTGGTTTTCCACAAGGGACGCATCGTGGAACAGGGTCCCCACGAGGAGCTGCTCGAGCAGGGCGGGTTGTACGCGCGCCTCTACGAGCTTCAGTTCGCGCGGAAGCAATCGCCCAGAGCGCTGCCAGCGCAGGAACAGGCCGCGGGGGCGCGGCAGGCTGCGGGCCCTGGCGGCGCGGCTTGACGGCTGCGCGGCAGACGAGCTGGGAGGGTGAGCGGAACGATCAGCCGTGGCTTCGCTGGACCAGATCCGCGGCTTTCTCGCCGATCATGATCGTCGCGGCGTTGGTGTTGCCGCGCACGATGCGGGGCATGATCGAAGCGTCGGCGATGCGCAGGCCGGTCAGGCCGTGGACGCGGAGCTCGGAGTCGACCACGGCGAGCTCGCCGACGCCCATGCTGCAGGTGCCGACGGGGTGGTAGATGCTCTCGGCCGAGGCGCGCAGCCACGCGCGGAGCCCCGCCTTGCCCGAGACGTTCCGCCCCGGCGTGGCCTCCGCGCCGGTGACGCGCGAAAGTGACGTGGCCGACGCGATCTGTCGCGCGAGCTTCACGCCGCGCGCGAGCACGTCCGCGTCTGCCCGCGCTTCGAGGTAGTGCGGGTCGATGACCGGCGCTTCGAGCGGGTCGGGTGAACGGAGGCGGACTTCGCCGCGGCTTTCCGGTTGGAGCAGCGCGGGCAGGATGCACAGGCCGTGCCCCGCCGGGCGCGTGAGCCCGTGGTCGTACAGCTGCCCCGGCACGAAGTGGAATTGTAGATCCGGCGCTGGAAGGTCCGCGTTGGTCTTCACGAACCCGCCCGCTTCCACCAGGTGCGAGGCGAGCGGGCCTTTGCGAAGGAGCGCATAGTTCAGAAGGTTCTTCGGCGAGTCCAGCCCGTCGAGCGTCTCGGCGCCGGTGACGTGGTAGTTCACGTACGCCGTCACGTGATCCTGCAGGTTCTGCCCGACCCCCGGCAGATCGCGCACGACCGGGATGCCGTGCTCGCGCAGCTGATCGGCGGGGCCCACGCCCGAGAGCAGCAGCAGCTGCGGCGAGTTCACAGCACCGCCGCACAGGATCACCTCGCGCTTGGCGCGGGCGAAGCGCGGTCGGCCGCCATCCACCGCGTAGTCGGCGCCGACGCAGCGTCCGCCCTCGAAAGAGAGCCCGAGCGCGCGCGCTCCGGTCAGCACGGTGAGGTTCTTGCGCTTCAGCGCGGGCACCAGGTAGGCCGAGGCCGTGCTCTGGCGCACGCCGCGCTTGAGCGTGGCCTGGAACAGCCCGAAGCCGAGCTGCGCCGCGGCGTTGAAGTCCGGGTTGAACGGATACCCGCACTCGTTGGCCGCGCGCACGAAGGCCAGGCTCAGCGGCATCGGTGCTGGCAGATCCGAGACGTGCAGCGGGCCGCCGGTGGCGTGGAAGGCGGACGCCCCGCGCGCCTGGTCCTCCGCCTTCTTGAAGGAGGGCAGCACCTCTTCCCAGCTCCAGCCACGGCAGCCCGCCTCTGCCCAGCCGTCGTAGTCGTGGCGGTGGCCGCGGATGTAAACCATGCGGTTGATGGCGCTGGTGCCGCCAAGCGTCTTTCCGCGTGGCCAGTACAGCCGGCGTCCCTTGAGGAAGGGCTGCGGCTCCGTCTCGTAGTTCCAGTCGTACTTCGTTTTGTAGAGCGCGCTCGAAGCCGCCGGCACGTGCACGCGGCGGTCGCGGTCAGGGCCGCCCGCCTCCAGCAAGAGCACGCGCACCCGCGGATCCTCGCTCAACCGCGCCGCCAGCACCGCCCCCGCCGATCCCGCGCCAACGATGACGTAGTCGAAAGCCCTTCGGAACATCGCGTGCAGGCTAGACCACCGGTCGCCGTCCCGCCACCGCGTCGGGGCCGTTCCTGCGCCGTCGGCGTTTCCGCGGAGTGGGTCGTCTTCGATCGCGTGCCAGCGCATTCGCCGCGCTGGTGCGCCTCGCAGGACCGACGCATGCCATCGAGACGCCTCTGCAGAAGCGCGTGCTCGGGGCCTTCGCGGACGTCCGCGCGCGGCGTTCAGTCCGTTCCCGCGTCCTTCGCGCTCGGCCCTTCGAGCGAGCGGATGCCGACCCACAGCCAGTACTCGGCGCAGGTGTCGTTGCGGATCTGGACGTACTCCGGCGTCTTCGCTTCGATGATGACGGCGTTGCCGGCGGCGGGCGAGGAGTTGCCGACGCTGCCGTCCGGGTGCAGCGGGTGCTCCTCGAACCCGAGGTCCGTCTCGACCATGAGCTGGTCGGTACCGAGCCCGTGGTAGAGGCGATATCGACGCCCGGGCGGGAACTGCAGCCAGGCGGCGTGCGGGTCGGTGCTTTCGTAGGTGTCGGCAGACGGGTTGATGCCGTCCTTGTACGCGACCGGATCCTGCCCGCTGGTGTCGCACGTCGAGCCGCAGCCGGCGGAGACCGTGACGACCACCAGCGACGCGAGGCCGAGCACCAGCGCGAGCGCTAGGCTCGGCGCGACCCAGCGCGACCAGCGGTGCGGCGTCGGAGCGGACCGTGTCATCGACGGGCCTCGTACCACGGCCGGGAGGCGGCGTGGATCGCCAGGCTACTCGAACCAGCCCATCACGATGGCGCGCTCGGCCAGTGCGTCGAGCACGTCCTCGGCGCGCGCGACCTCGCGTGCGCGGAAGGGCCGCCAGCGCCGCCCGAGCTCCAGGATGGCCGTGAGTCGCCCGTGCATGCAGAGCGGGACCATGGCGACGCCGCGCGGCGCGGGAATGCAGCGCCCGATACGGCCGGCGATGTAGCGCCCGGCTTCGCCCAGCTGAGGCTCGCCCATGACCGTGTGACCGTCCTGGGCGGCGAGCAGCGCCACGTCCTCGGGCAGCAGCCGCTTGCCGAGCAGTAGCTCCGCGTTTGGACCGTGTGCGAAGGCCGTGACTGTAGCGCCGAGATCCATCCGGACACGGTGGATGAGCCCGATGTGCGCCGCGGCCGCCGTGACGGCGGTGGACAGCGCCAGCAGCAGCGCCTCGTCCAGATCATTGGCGCTCTGCAGGACGCCGACGGGATCGACCGCGACGGGGCGCACCGACGGCGGTGGTGCATCGGGATCGGCCACGGGCGCCGAGAGCTCGGCACTGCTGGGCGGCGGAGGCGCTTCGTTGTGCGGGCTGCTCGCCCGTTCCTCGGCGCTCGAGCTGATACCGGCCAGGTGCTGCACCGTTTCGCGGCGGCCCGCGGCGGTCAGTGCCTCGATGTCTCCCAGTCGGCGCCACACCTTCCACGACTCGTGACGGATGAACGAGCCGGGCGGGATGCGCCCCTCGGCGACGCCCCGGCGGAGCAGATCGAAGCTCACCGGGCCCACTGCCACGACGCCGTTGGTGACGTACCATCTGTCGGCGACACTCATGTCGTCCAGTAGCTCTATGTCCACTGCATGCACCATGTGCCCCCTGTCGGATAGTGTGCAGCGTGTACCTACAGCTACACACAGGGTAGGAGGATTGTCTTCATTGTCGGACAGCTGTCAAGGCATTATCTGGCCGATGGGCCGACGCACTGCGGCATTTCGGTGCTCTACTTGATCCGCTAGCGAGGTGAACGTGGTCGAGCGTGCAGCCGGCAAGGTGTGGCTCGTGGGAGCAGGGCCCGGCGATCCCAGGCTCATCACCGTGAAGGGTCTCGAGGTACTCGAGCAGGCCGAAGTCGTCTTGTACGATCGGCTCGCGCACCCCGCGTTGCTCGAGCTCTGCCCGAGCAGCGATCAGCGCGACGTGGGCAAGCGCTTCGGTCAGTCGAGCCCGAACCAGAGCGAGATCACCGCGCAGCTGATCGAGCTGGCGCGCGCCGGCAAGCGCGTGGTGCGCTTGAAAGGCGGCGATCCATTCCTGTTCGCTCGCGGCTCGGAAGAAGCGACGGAGCTTGCGCGCGCGAACGTGCCGTTCGAGGTCGTGCCGGGCATCTCGTCGCCGGTCGGGACGGCCGCCTACGCGGGCATATCGCTCACGCATCGCGATCTGGCGTCGAGCGTCACGATCATCACCGGCAGCGACAAGGCGGGCAGGGAGTGGTCGCCTGGAGCGTGGAAGAAGCTCGCGACGGCCACCGATACGATCTGCGTGCTGATGGGCATGCGGCGCATCGAGGAGATCACGAAAGCGCTAGTCGACGGAGGCCGCTCGCCGGACACTCCCGCGGCCGTCATCCAGTGGGGAGCGCGACCGGAGCAGCGCGTTGTCAGCGCCACGCTTGGCACGATCGCCGCCGGTGCCAGAGCCGTGGGCGCCACGAATCCCGCCGTGATCGTGATCGGTGACGTGGTGCGCCTGCGCGAAGAGCTCCGCTGGTACGACAACCGCCCGCTGTTCGGGAAACGCATCCTGGTGCCGCGACCGCTTGCGCAGGCGAAGGCCACGGCCGGCGCGATACGCGAGCGCGCCGCGGACCCGGTGGTGTTCCCCGTCATCGAGCTCTGCGATCCGCCCGACCCCGAGCCGCTCGAGCGCGCGGCGGACGAGCTCGGCAGCTACGACTGGGTGCTGTTCACGAGCGCCAACGGCGTGGCTCGCTTCTTCGCTGCCCTCTCGCGCCTCGGCCGCGACGCGAGAGCGTTTGCCGCGGCGAAGATCGGCGTGATCGGCCCGAAGACGGCCAAGTCGCTGGAGCGCTACGGGCTCCGCGCCGATCTGGTGGCCGAGGAGTACATCGGCGAGGGGCTGGCCCGGGCGATCCGCGAGCGGGGTGGGGCGCGTCGCGTGTTGATCCCCCGCGCGCTGGTGGCGCGCGACACGCTGCCCGCGATGCTTCGCGCGGAGGGTGCGGAAGTGGACGTCGTGCCCGTCTACGAGACGCGACCCATCGACGCCGAGCGCGCGGCGGAGCTAGTGCGCCGCTTCGAAGGCGGCGGGATCGACGTGGCGATGTTCACGTCGAGCTCGACGGTCAGCTCGCTCTGTTCGCTGCTGGGCGAGCGCGCGGCCGAGCTACTCTCGCGTGTCACCGTCGGCAGTATCGGCCCGGTCACGTCGAAGACGGCCGAAAAGCTCGGCGTCCGTGTGGACGTTACGGCGACGGAGTACACCGTGGCCGGTCTGCTCGACGCGTTGGAACAGCACTTCTCATGAACGCGCCATCGCGGGGCGGCGATCCAGCGTGGCGCGCCGGCACGGGGCGTCGGGTGGCGCTCCGCTGCGGGAATGCCGGTGCGGGCGCTGGCACGCGCTTCGCAATGCTCCCCGTCGTCGAAAGGAGCAGCGATGAAGATCACATTCTGGGGCGTACGAGGCAGCATTGCATCGCCTGGGCCGGAAACGGCCGGCGTCGGCGGCAACACCAGCTCGGTGGAGGTCGAGTGCGGAGAGCAGCGCATCCTGCTCGACGCGGGGACCGGGCTCAGGGCGCTGGGCGACAAGCTGGTGCGCGAGGGCGTCGACGCGGCGACCCTGCTTCTCAGCCACCATCACTGGGATCACATCCAGGGCCTGCCGTTCTTCGTGCCGCTCTATCTGCCACGCACGCGGCTGTCCGTCATGGGGCCCTCGCCCGAGCGACTCGGTCTGCCGGAAGTGCTCGCGCGGCAGATGAGCGCGCCTGGTTTTCCGGTGCGGTTCGACGAGCTGCCGAGCAGCGTCGAGACGCGCGCGCTCAAGAGCGGCGACCGCGTAGAGCTCGGTGACGTGCGCATCACGGCGGCCAGGCTGAACCACCCGGGCGGCGTGCTCGCCTACCGCATCGACTACGCCGGCGCGAGCGTGGTGTACGCGACGGATACCGAGCACTACGCTTGCGTCGACCCAGCGCTGCGCGCGCTCGTGGACAGGGCGGATCTCTTGATCTACGACGCCCAGTACACGCCCGAGGAGTACCGCGGCGAGGCGGGGCCGTCGAAGGCGGGGTGGGGGCATTCCACCTTCGAGGAGGGCGCGCGCCTGGCGCGGGTCGCCGAGGTGAAGCAGCTGGTGCTCTTCCACCACGACCCGAAACGGGACGATGCGGCCGTCGCCGAGCTGGAGCGGCGTGCCCGCGAGCGCTTCGCAGAGAGCGTCGCGGCCCGCGAAGGCATGCAGGTCGAGCTGGGCGCCGCGGTCCGCGCCGCCTGACGTGGAGGCAGCGATGAGACGGGCAAAGTCCGCTATGCTGGCCGAGGCTCCGAACTCGATGTCGCGTCTCTCCCTGCTGGTGGATCTCGCCTCGCTGCTCGCGCGTGAGGTGGACCTGGACTCGCTTCTGGCGACGGCCTGCGAGCGCATGGCCGAAGCGCTCCGGGCCGATCGGGCGAGCATCTGGCTTTTCGACTCCGAGCGCGGGGACCTTGTCACGCGCGTGGCGCTGCTCCCCGAGCTTGACGAGCTCCGGCAGCCCATCGACCGTGGCTTTGTCGGCTTTGTCGCGCGCACCGGGCAACGCGTGCGCGTGGACGACGCCGCGCGGGACGAACGCTTCGACCCCAGCGCCGATCGCGCCACCGGCTACACGACGCGCGCGATGCTGGTCGCGCCCATTCGCGATCACGCGCGAGCGCCGGTGCGCGGCGTGGTTCAGCTGTTGAACCGCCGCGACGGCCCCTTCGACGAGGAGGACGAGCGCTACCTCGACGCGCTGGCGGCACAGCTTGCACACGCGCTGGCCATGACGACGCTGCGCGCCGCCGACGCGTCCGGCCCCGGCGTCACCCTGCGCGGTCCCTTCAATCATATCGTGGGGCGCAGCGTCGCAATGGAAGCCGTCTACCGCCGGATTGCTCTGGCCGCGGGCACCGACGCGACCGTGCTCCTCTCCGGCGAGACCGGGACGGGCAAGGGCCTGCTGGCGCGGGCCGTGCACGTGAACTCGCCACGCCAAGGCGGACCCTTCGTGACCGTGGACTCGACGACACTGCCGGCGCAGCTCGTGGAGAGCGAGCTGTTCGGGCACGAGCGCGGTTCGTTCACCGGGGCGGAACGCCGCGTGCGCGGCAGGGTGGAGCTCGCTGACGGCGGCACGCTGTTCCTCGACGAGGTCGGTGAGCTGCCGCTGGAGAGCCAGGGCAAGCTTCTGCGCTTCCTGCAGGACCAGAGCTTCGAGCGCGTTGGCGGGCGGGAAACGCTGCGCGCCGAAGCACGGATCATCTGCGCGACCCATCGTGACCTGGAGCAGGCCGTGAAGGACGGTCGTTTCCGCGAGGACCTGTACTACCGGGTCCGCGTCGTCCGGATCGACGTCCCGCCGCTCAGGGAGCGCGGGCCGGAGGAGATCGAGATCCTCGCGCGCCACTTCGCGGACCTCTACGCGGCGCGCTACGGGCGTCCGTCGCCGCGCTTCGAGCAGAGCGCGCTCGACGCCCTGGTCGCCCACGACTGGCCCGGCAACGTGCGCGAGCTGGAGCACTGGGTGGAGAGCGCGATCGTGCTGTCGCCGGATGGGCGCATTGCCGACGAGTTGCTGCCGCCCTCGCGTGGCGGGCGTGCTCTGCCGCCGGCGCATCGGGCGGTGCCGGGCTCGGTCGTGCTCGAGCCCGGGCTGACCCTGTCCGAGGCGAGCCGGCGCTACATCGCCGCGACCGTGGAGGCGTGCGACGGCAACAAGACCGAGGCGGCGCGACGGCTGCGGGTGGGACGCAACACGGTCGCGCGGGCACTCAAGTCGAAGCTCTAGCGGGCGGGCCGTGTCTGGCGCACTGGCTGCGCAAAACATGAGAAAGGCGCATATTGTGCGTAGGCGGCCCTGTGCGGGCTCGCGAAACTCCGCAGATCGTGCGAGCCGGACGTGGCACGCTGCTTGAAGGTCCGGAGCGGATCCCCCGCAACCGGAAGAGAGGCGACGTGACGGCTGCCGACTGCATCTACAAGGAGCATCGACTGATCGCGCGGGTACTCGACGCGCTGGAAGTCTACGTCGACCAGCTGGAGAGGGCGGGTGACGCGACCGACCGGCACGACCTCGCTCGTTTCGTTACCTTCTTCCGCGAGTTCGCCGACCTCGGCCACCACGAGAAGGAAGAGAACGTGGTCTTCCCCGAGATGGTGCGCGCCGGATTCAGCTGGGACGACGGGATCCTTTCCGACCTCAGGCAGGAGCACAACCAGGAGCGCTACCTGATGCGCACGCTGCGCCATGCTTCGCTGCAGAAAGACCTGTGGTCGAGCGAGGATCTGCGCCATCTGGTGAGCGTCGGCCGCACCTTCATCGAATTCCAGCGCGCCCACATGGCGAAGGAGGACGCAGAGCTCTTGCCCGACCTGCGCAACGGATTGCCGGAAGCGGTGGAGAAGGAAATGGCGAAGCGCCTGACGCGCTTCGACGAGGTGTGGGCGGACAGCGGGGAGAGCGCCTGGCTGCGCGGGCTCGGGCAGGACCTGGTGGACCGCTACCCGGGCCGCGGCGCCGGGCCGGATACGCGACCCGTTGCCTAGCGTGGCCGCCGGGGGGCCAGGTTTTCGTAGAAAGCTGCCGCTCGTGGTGGCGAGTTGCCCGGACGGCCAGCGTCCCGCGGATTCCGGCTACCCGCCAAGGCGCTCGACGTACCCGTCGACTTCTTCGGCAACGCGGAACGTGGTGGGGAGCTCCGGCGCGTCGATCAGCCGGTAGACGCCGTCCAGACCGGGCCGGTAGCGCCGGGCCATTTCCTCGCGCCGGCTGACCAGTGTCTCGAGCGCGCTGCCCAGCGCTTCGATGTCGTCAGCGGTGGAATACAATCCCAGTGAAGCGCGCACCATCCCCGGTACGTTGCGGCGATCGCCGCAGCTGACCTCGTGCCGGTAGCGGTTTTCCGTTGCCTCGTCCACGCCGAGTAGTGCCTTGACGTACGGGTGTGCGCAGAAGCATCCGTCTCGCACTGCGATGTTGAAGAAATCGTTGAGGTAGGCCGCGACCAGTCCGTTCGACAGGCCGTCGACGTTGAACGACGCGACTCCGGCGCGCGGCACTCGCTCCAGATCGGTGCTCCCGAAAACCGACACGCCCTCGATGCCTTCCAGCCGCGAGACGAGCTGGCGCGTGAGGACGCGCTCTTCGCTGGCCACCTTGTCCATGCCGACCCGCATCAAGAGCTCCGCGATGAGACCGATGGCGATGGATCCGGGGATATTTGGCGTCCCCGCTTCTTCCCGCGCGGTCACCTTGTCCGTGATCTCGAACTCGTCCAGCGTCACGTACTCGGCCATGCCCCCGCCCACGTCCGTCACGCATCTGCGTTCGGAGAGCGTCCTGAGATTGCCGATCAAGGCGCCGCGGCTCCCGGGCGCGTAGAGCTTGTGCCCCGACAGCACCAGGTAGTCGAGCGTCTCGGCAGGGTCCGGGCGGTGCATCTGCACGGGGGCATGGGGTACCCATTGCGCGCCATCCACCAGCAGCTCGGCGCCCACTGCGTGCGTCAGCCGGGCGATGCGGTGGACGGGATTGATGATACCGGTGACGTTGGAGACCGCCGTGACCGTGACCAGGCGAACGCGATGACCCTCCTCGTCGAGGATGCGCTCGAGCTCGGACAGGTCGAGCGCGCCGGTTTCCGGGTCGATGCGCACGGCGCGCATGTTGTGGTGCCCCACCGCCTCCATCCACGGCAGGAGATTGGAGTGGTGCTCCATCTGCGTCGTGACGACCAGCGGTCGCGCGGTCAGCTCGTCCAGCATCGCGCCCACGGAAGTACCGAGGTGGTTCTTGAGCGCCTGCACGAACTCGGGTGGGGCACCTTCCGGGAAACGCTTCACCACGGCGCGGAGCTCCGACGGGAACAGGGCGCGCGCCAGGAAGTTCGCCGCGCCGGTCGCGCCGTTCGAGGCGAAGATGACCACGTCGCGCTCGGGTTGGTAGCCGACCAGTCTGCCCACCGCGTTGCGGCTGTCCTCGATGGCGCGGGTCGTATCGCGCCCGGCGCGGTGCGCCTCGGTGTGGCTGTTCGCCGACGCTGCCTCGAGGTAGCGCTCCAGCCCCTGCCACACGGGGCGCGGCATCAGCGCGGTGGCTGTGGTGTCCAGGTAGACGCGGCGGCGCGACTCCTCTGTGCCGGCGTCGTTGAAAACCGGGTCGACTCGATCCAGGCCGATGAAATCGCGGGACAACTGCTCGAGGAGCGTCATGTTGGGGGCTCCATGGGTTATCGGAACGCCGGGAGCGTAGGAGCCCGGAGGCTCACGTTCAAGTACGGGCCGCCGGGTTCGCGCGCGGGCGCAGTCCTTGCGCCTGGCGCGTGCATAATTCTGCGTGCGGTGCTGCGCGGATGTCGTAGCTTTGCTTCCGGAGATCCCTCTTGGCGCGCGGCCCCGACGAGGTGTTGAAAGAGCTCTTCGAGAGCGAGCAGTGGTTCAGTCTCGCTTTCGCCCACGAACGCGACGCGATCAGCGTGTTCGACGCGGAGACGCAGCGCTTTATCGACGTGAACGAAGCCTGGGTCGGGCTGTACGGCTACTCGCGGGAAGAAGCGCTCTCGATGACGCCCGCCGACGTGAGCGACGAGCAGGAAGCGACCCGCGCCTCCATCGAAGAGCGCGCAGCGGGCAAGGCAAGCCGGGGGCGGGCGCTTCTGGTGGCCGCCTCCGTGCTAGTGACCAGCGCGGCTGCGTTCGGCGGAAACGCGAAGGACGCGTCCCTCGCGACGGGCGGCGAGCTGCCCCCGTGCCCTGCGGGTGACCACCGGGAAGGCGCGACCTGCGTGAGCTCGCCGCTGTTCGGCGACGACTACGACACCAACATCTACAGCCTGTTCGGACTGCGCGGCAGTCTCGCGCGAGGGGCGGCGCACGACCGGGCGGTGGGCGTGTCGCTGATCAGCGAGGGTGTCAGCTACGGTTCCGGCTCGCTGGTGACGCTCCGTCTGGCGCACCTGGCATTCCTCGGCGCCGGCGCGGACGGCGTGGAGGGCGGGCTCGGGCTCGACTACGCGATGGGGCTCCGCGCACGCCTCGGCCCGCACCACGGCCCCTTTGCCAGGCTCGGGCTCCGCGCGCACCTGCTCGGCAACCAGAAATTCTATAGCTCCCGGGTCGAGCTTCCGCAGTTGCAGCTCGGCTACCAGCTGCTCGACCAGCGCATGCAGCTCGAGCTCGGCGGCCGCGGCGGGTTCGTCCTGATCGGTCGCCAGAACGCCCTGGACGGCCGGCGACCGCTCGGCGACGCGCTCGATTTCGGGGGCTACACCGCACTCCGCTTCGAGAGCCTGCGCTTGGAGGCCGACTGCACGCGCACCAGGGCACGGAGCTCGGCGCCCGGCACTCCCGTCGACGAGCTGTCGGGCCTGCTCTGCGGCATCGCGCCGCCGTTCGGGGTGTGCCTGGACGCGCGCTACTATCGCGGTGACGTGCGCACGGGTCAGGGTGTCCGGCTGGCGCAGAGCACCTACGTGGGCCTGGCGATCGGCGCGGGCGTGCAGGCGACGCCGTAGCGCGGGCGGCCCGGCGTGTTCTCCGGTAGGCTCCGGCCGATGCTGTCCGACGTGGAAAACCGTGCAGCGTGGGGTAGGTGCTGACATGCCCGCCGATCTCGCAGCCGACACAGCCGTGCGCGCTCTGGATGCGTCGCCGGGCTGGTACGTCGCCGATCTACCCCCCAACTGGGACTACCGCACGCCATCGGGCGGCGTCTTGATGACGCTCGCGCTCAGGGCCATGCAGGCCGAGCTGGCCGACCCGGCTCTGCGTATCTGTTCGGCGACCACGCTGTTCTGCTCGCCGGTACCGGCCGGCCCCGTCGAGATCCAGGTCGCAGTGCTGCGACACGGCGGGGCCGCCGCGCAGGTGCGCGCCGCACTAAGCTCCACGCTCGCGCCCGGGCCGGGGCTCGAGGTGAGCGCGACCTTCGCGCGACGCCGCGAGGGCTTCGACTTCACCGACGCAGTGCCGCCGGAGGTGCCGCCCCCCGACGAGGCGCAGGAGCTCGCTGAAACGGTACCCTTCGCCAAGGTGCGCCCGCCGTTCTTCGAGAACCTCGACAGCCGGCTCGCGCTGGGCGACGACTGGTGGCAGGGGCCGTGGGAAGGGGGCGAGGCGCGCTATGCCCGCTGGCTCCGCTACCGCGTGCCGCAGCGGCTCGAAAGCGGTCTCCTCGATCCGCTGGCTCTGTGTCCGGTGGCTGACACCATGCCGCCGGCAGTCGTGCAGAAGCTGGGGCGCGGCTTCAAGCCGTTCGTCGCGCCGAGCCTGGACCTGACCGTGCACTTCCTCGACGACACGCCGCGCGAGTGGCTGCTCGTCAGTGCCTACTGCCGCCGCGCCCTCGGCGGCATTGCCAGTGCGGACGTGGAGATCTGGGACGACGAACGGCGCCTGCTCGCATTCGGCACGCAGGTGATGATCTTCCGGCGACTCGCGGCGGGGCTGCTCGACGGAAAGCCCGGGTAGGCCGGGGTCGGGCCAGGCTGGGGTCAGCTCCGCGTCTGGCTGCCGCTCGAGAAAGAGAGGCCGCGGATGCGCACGGCGGGGGCGGCGACCGACCCGGTGCTCGACCACCAGTTGGGCAGCAGCTGGCGCAGGCGCGTCACGCCGTCGGCGCGCTCGAACGCTTCCAGCAGGCTGTCGGTGAAGCGCAGGTTGCCCACCGCGCGGGTCGGCTTGCCGTTTTCCACCAGAAACGTGCCGTCGCGCGTCAGGCCGGTCATCACGGCGCGGCGCGGCTCGAGCATGCCGTTGACGTAGTGCAGCCGCCGAACATGAAGTCCGCGGTCGAGACCCGCTATCAGCTCGTCCACGCTGGCCGCGTCGCCGCCGTCCATGACCAGCGCGCTCGGTGCGGGGCCACCTTCGCCGAAGCTCGACGGGACTGAAGCGCTGCCGGTGGAGTGCGTGCCGAGGCGCGCCGCCCAGCTCCGGTCGTACAGCACGCCGCGGGCAACGCCGCGCTCCACCAGCGGCACGCGCCGCCGCGCCATGCCCTCGCGATCGAACGGAACCGCGAACGACAGCTCGCCCAGGGGATCCTCCGTGACGCTGAATGCGGTCCCGGAGATGTGCTCGCCGATTCGACCGGAGAGCGCGCTGGCGCCCTGGTCGTACTCGCGTGCGCCCAGCGCGATCATCCCGAACCACTCGATGAGCTCCGCGACGGCGGGCGGCTCGAGCACCACGTCGTAGCGCCCGGCGGGCAGGGAGATGGGATCGCGCGAGCGCTCCGCGTCGCGGATGGCGCGCTCGGTCTCGGCAGCGAGATCCAACGCGCCGACATCGGCGTGTGCGGCCAGGCCGTGACCGGCCGCGCCGCCGCTGCCTGCGCTTTCCAGCGCCCAGATCTTGAACAGCGCGGTGGTACCGGCATACGAGCGCTGGACCCCGCCCGTGGTGGCCACTGCGTGGACGCTCGACGTCGCGTCGAGCACGCCGGTTGCGACGAGCCCGGCGGCGGCAACGCGATCGAGTACCGGGCGGAGCAACTCCACCCGCTGGTCGGGCGTCGAAGCTGCCGTCGCCGTGACGAAGCGCTGCACCGCGGGCGGAGCCGGCTCGGACGCGCCGGCGAAGCCGGGGAAGCTCTCGTCCTCGGGGACCTCGGGCGCGATGCGCGCGGCGCTCTGGATCGCCTCGACCAGCCCCTGCTCGTCGAGCCGCGTGGTGGACGTCTCGGCGACGCGCCGGCCGCGTGCGACGCGCACCACCGCGTGCGGCTCCTCGATCAGCATGTGCTGCCCCAGCTCGCCCAGCGCGAAGCGCGCGAACCCGCGTCGCTGCCAGCTCGCGTACACTTCGGCTTCGGCCTCTCCGGCGCGTGCCAGAGCGGCGGCCAGCAGACGAGCGAGCTCGTCCGGCGCGATCGCAGCTCCGTCCGCCTTCACGAGTGCCCGACCTCCACGTTCGAGAAGCGTGCCGGCGGTGCGCCGTGCGCGACCTGCATGGCCTGGATAGGATCGCCCTTGCCGCAGGTGGACAGGCCCCAGATGCGTGCTTCTTCCGGCCCCGTGATCGCGTTGCAGCTTCCCCAGAAGTCCGGCGTGGCGCCGGTGTAGCGCGCGTCGCGCAGCATGCGCACGCGTTTGCCGTGCTTGATCTCCCAGGCGAGCTCGCAGGAAAACTGGAAGTCGAGCCTCAGGTCGTCGATGCTCCAGCTCTTGTTCGTATCGAACAGCACGCCTTCAGCGGTGTCGGCGACCAGAGCCTCGAGCGAGCCCGACCGTGGCTGGAGCGAGACGTTCACCATGCGGATCATCGGCACCCGGTTGTAGCCGTCGGCGCGCACCGTCGCGGTGGACTCGCGCCCGAGCGCTGCGGCGGTCTCGCGCGACGACAGGTAGTCGTTGAAAATGCCGTCCTGTATCAGTGCAACCTTGCGGGCGGGCGTGCCCTCGTCGTCCCAGCCGAAGGTGCCGAGCCCGCGCGGCGCGATCGAGTCGGCCGTTAGGCTGACGATGGGCGAGCCGTAGCGCAGCGTGCCGAGCTGTGGCGGCTGCAGGAACGAACCCCCGGCGAGCGAGATCTCGTGGCCGAGCGCGCGGTCGAGCTCGGTGGGATGCCCGCACGACTCGTGGATCTGCAGGGCCAGCTGGCTGGACGCGAGGATCACGTCGCGGCGTCCCGGCGGACAAGGCTCCGCCGACAGGAGGTCGATCGCTTCCTGACGGATGCGCGGTGCTTCCTCCAGGAGCCGGCCCTCCGCGATGACCTCGTAGCCGGCCTGGAGCTGCTCCGTGCCGGGCGAGCCCGGGTAGGATCGCCGCTGCATCGAGGCGTCGTCGCCGACGGCTACCGCGAGCATGCCGGCGCCGCCATAGACGAAGTGCTGCTCGATATCGCTGCCTTCGCTGCTCATCAGGAGCTTGTCGATGCGCGTCCAGCTCATCCACGCTTCGGCGCTCTTGATGGGCGCGCCGCCCTGTCGCAGAGCCGCCTCGGGCGCAGACAGAGCGGCGAGCTTCTGCTCCAGTGGAACGCCGAAGGGATCGATCCCGAGCGGGGTCTCGTAGCGTCCGACCTGCGCATCACGCGGCGGAAAGAGGACGGGAGGGCGACCGAGCGCGGAGCTGGCCCGCGCAATCGCCAACGCCTGGCCCACGGCGGCGACGACCGCCGCTTCGTTTTCGAGCGGCGTACACGAGAAGCCCCATGTACCGCGCGCGATCAGCCGCACGGCGAGTCCGCTCTTGAGGCTTCGACCCACGCCGTCAGGCACGCCGTCGCGCACGCGCAACCGCTCGACCTCCTCGCCGGCGAAGCGCACCTCCGCGTAGCTCACGTCCGCCTGGCGCGTGGCGTGCGCTAGCCCCGCCTGGCAGACCGTGCGGATTGTCGAAGGCAGCGGCATGGCCCGCGGGAGCATAGACGAGCCAAGGGCGCGTGTGTCGGGATCGGGGCAGTTTTCGGCGCCGCGACGCGTCACGACGCCCTGGGAGAAAAGCCTGTCACGGACTGCAGACGGGCTCCGTGACGCCGAAGCACGGTTCCTCGTCGAAGTCCGTAGACTTCTCGTTCAGCTTCCAGACCCTGTTGTTGTCGGCCTCGCAACAGGACGACGTCCTCGTTGGCGTTGTCGATAGGGCAGGCTTGTCTGGCAACCGGCGCCAGCGGGCGGCATCATCGCGGGCGCGATGGAGCAGCCCGCCCAGGTGAGACTCGAGACGCCGCGTCTGGTGGTCGTCATGCCTCGTTCCGACGACGCGGAGCTCGTGCGCCGCTACCACTACGAAAACCGCGAGCATCTCCGCCCCTGGGAGCCGCCGCGACCGCCGGGGTTCTTCACGCCGGAGTTCTGGCAGTGGAGGCTGGAGCAGAACCTCGACGAGTTCTCGCGAGACCAGTCGCTCCGGCTGGTGCTTCTGCCGCGCGAGGCAGAGCCGACGAGCATCTTCGGGCAGATCAACTTCAGCCGCTTCAATCGCGGTCCGTCCCAGTCGTGTCTGCTTGGCTACAGTCTCGATCAGCACCACCAGGGCAAGGGCTACATGACCGAAGCGCTTGGCGCGGCGATCGACTTCGTGTTCGACCGGCTCGGTTTCCACCGCGTGGAGGCCAACTACATGCCGACCAACGAACGTTCGGGACGCTTGCTACGGCGGCTCGGCTTCGCCGTCGAGGGCTACGCCCGCGACTACCTCTTCATCAACAACGCCTGGCGCGATCATGTGCTGACCGCGCGCACCAACCCGGATGCACCCCGGCCCGGGGTGCTCGCCAACCAGGCTCCACCGCCCGGCTAATACCTCGATTCTCTTGAATCGAGGGGCTAGCCGACCGCGGAGCGGTCGAGGGGGAGGCTCGGCGAAGCCGAGGGGGCGCTGCTGCGCCCCCAACAAACGGTGCTAGTCCCGCGTTGCGCGGCG
>Ga0114931_10002833_pt1 | contig 22060 bp, 20 predicted proteins | sample 2SBtaG_FD_89579 | JGI IMG/M metagenome (GOLD analysis project Ga0114931, IMG submission 89579) | Deep subsurface microbial communities from Kolumbo volcano to uncover new lineages of life (NeLLi) - 2SBTROV14_V59a metaG | ecosystem: Environmental > Aquatic > Marine > Volcanic | place: Kolumbo... | reverse complement strand
GCTGTTTTTGGCCTGGACCTAATAGTTGGTATCTGGTTGATTGGTCTTCTGGCAGGCGCTTACACAATCTATGGCGGTCTCAAGGCGGTTGTCTGGTCGGACCTCTTGCAAGGCTCGGCTCTGCTGCTGGGCGGGGCCACTGTTGCTGTGATCGGTCTAAGTCGGGTGGGCGGCCTCGGCGTATTCTTGTCTCAAAATGCCGACAAAATGCATGTCATTCTTCCCGCTGATCATCCTGATATCCCGTGGACTGCCATGCTATTTGGTATCTGGATTCCAAATTTGTTTTATTGGGGCTTTAATCAGTTCATCACACAAAGAACACTTGGCGCAAAAAGCCTGGCACAAGGGCAAAACGGCATCATGCTCGCCGCCGTTATTAAACTCATCATTCCGTTCATTATCATTTTTCCGGGAATCATGGCCTTCCAGCTTTTCAGAGATCAAGTTGCATCCCCCGATCAGGCCTACCCCGTGCTGATTAAACATCTCCTCCCAATCGGGCTGCGCGGCATTTTGTTCGCGGCTCTCGCCGGGGCCGTCATGAGCAGCCTGGATTCGATGCTCAACTCTGCTTCTACCATTTTCACGATGGACATTTACAAACAACATGTGAATCGCAAAGCCGACCCGAGACAGACCATCAAAGTTGGACGGATGGCGACGGCTTTTTTTGTGGTAGCGGGCTGTCTTCTCGCGCCGTTGCCCGCACGTTTTGAGGGTGTGTTTCAATATATCCAGCTCGTGTGGGGGTTTATTTCCCCGGCGATCGTCGCTGTTTTCGTGTTCGGCCTCATTTTCAGGCGCGCCCCGCAAAAAGCAGCCCTCACCGCCATGCTGGTCGGGGTGCCGTTGTACGGGTTGTTGCTTTGGCAACTACCCGGCGTGGCATTCCTGAACCACATGGCGCTGACCTTTGCTGTCCTTATTTTCGTGATGGCAGCTATTACTGTGATGAGTCCGTTGCCGGCGCCCGTGGTATTTTCAAGCACTGGACAGGTGGACTTGACTGCGAGTCCCATGGCCCGAAAACTCGGCCTGGGTGTCCTGACCGCCACCGCGGCGCTTTACTTTTATTTCTGGTAGCCTTATTCTATGACAGATGCAGCGGTCATTCGAAAGTGCTTTGTTGAGCGATTCGATGCCATTCCGTCGCTGGTCCGTTCACCCGGCCGGATTAACTTGATCGGCGAACATACGGATTACCACGAAGGGTTCGTTCTGCCGGCTGCCATCGATCGTGACCTGGTGTTCGCGTTTGCGCCAAGCGAGAACGAAAGCAGCACGGTCGCGGCTTTGGATTATGACGAGGCAGCGGTTTTCGACCTGCGTCGTGAAAAACTGCCAGAAAAAAGTTGGCAAAAGTACGTTGCTGGTGCGCTCGCCCTTCTAAGAAAGAACGGCCACGTTGTCCCTTCTTTTGACTGCGTTTTCGGCGGCGATCTACCTAGCGGTGCAGGACTGGCATCGTCAGCGGCCCTGACAGCGGGGCTCTTATTTGGCCTTAACCATTTGTTCGGCTTGAGACTTGCACCCCTGTCAATGGCACGGCTTGCGCAGCAGGTGGAACACGACTATGCCGGCGTACAATGTGGTCTAATGGACCCCGTTGCAAATTTGTTTGGCAAGGAGGGCTGTTTCATCAAGATGGATTGCAGAACCGTACAGCACGGGTTCATTCCTGTCCATCTGAAAGAAACGCGATTATTGCTTTTGGATACAGGCGTGCGCCACACATTGGGCGACAGTCAATACAACCAACGCAGAGCCCAATGCGAGGCGGTGGTTGGCCAGCTGCGCAAGACCTATACAACGCTCAAGAGTCTTAGAGATGTATCGGAGGAGTTGTTAGAGCGGCACAAACGTGAGCTCGACTCAACGGGTTTGCAACGATGTTCCTATGTCATCGACGAGAACCGGCGGGTAGTGGAAGGGGCGAGTTTGTTGCGCGAACATAAATTCGCGGCAGTAGGGGAGAAAATGTTCGAGAGCCATGCGGGATTGCGCGACCAATACCAGGTGAGTTGCCCGGAACTCGATTTTCTGGTCGAATTAGCCCGGAACTACGATGGTGTTTTGGGTGCCCGCATGATGGGGGCTGGTTTTGGTGGGTGCACGATCAATCTGGTCGGAAAAAACATCGGGAGTGATTTTGAAGCCGCTGCGCAGGCGCAATACCGGGAAAAATTTAAACGAGACCTGCAATCCTTGCCAGTCGAAATAAAGGGTGGCACTGCGCGTGTTGCAGGTTAGTGCCTGATGGTCTTTTCAGGTCAGGGTTCACGGGTCGGATTTGTGATGGGCAGTCGAAAACGGCGGGGGCACACAACGGTGGTGTGCCATTGTTATGGATGCTCTTCCGAATGAATGTGTTGCCACTCTTTAACGCGGGTTAGATATAATTTTTCATAATCCGGCCAATTATGTAAATGATCCGGATTAAAATCAGCGCCATTTGGCCACGTCAGGGTTGCTATTCCATCACTAACAAAAACTTTGTTGAAAAATTCAAGATCGCGCAAGGGCCAGTACATTCGACCGCCTAGAATTGGCTCGAAGTTGATTATCTGGCTAGTATCATCTTCGAATTGCACCTCGATCGTATAAGGAGCAATGATTTCAAAGGAGTTCACCCTGTGTTTTACGAGACATTTTTTCATAATTCCACCTTAGCTTAATGGATTAATCCTGTTTGGAAGTTCTCCGGATTGTAGCAAGTTCCAGGCGGCCCTCAATTCATCTTGGTGCAACTCTGCCCAGGCTTCAACTAGTCGGCGTTGCTTGGTCGGTAATTCACCAGCGATAATGCGTATATCCTCAACGCTAAAAGAGGCTTCTGATTCTTGATAAGTTGCATGAAAATGGGGTGCATTGTGCTTGCCAGTCTCAAAAAACATTCTTATGATAATCCCATAAAATCTTGATAATTCTGGCATAGAATAACCTGATTCTTTTTTCATAAATGTGAAATCGAAAATCAGCGCGAAGCAGAGTCCCGCATCTTGAATGTAACCATTTGCAATTTACAGTGCTTTGCTATGAAAAGCAATCATTGAAAGCTTCAGGCTCGGCAGGGAGAGTCAGAGCCTGGCGGTATAGACAAGGGGACGATAAAGTCTCACATCGTGCTTGAGGTAAGAGTCCCCTCGACGAGTCGCCATTGGGTAAGGTTTCTCGCGTATCGCCTATTTACTAACCTGCATAATTCATAAACCTATAAACTATGCTCAATACTTACTTAAATAGAAGTTTTGGACAAAGCTGCCTTTTAAAGTTTGTAGTGCACGCGTCAGCGTGCTGTTGAAAGCCTTTGGCCGCCTGACGGCAGTACTACGAACCAACAACTCGTGGATAATGCAGGCTAAATAATCGCTGGTCCATTCAAAACACAATGTTGCTACATGCCGGATAGTTTTGTAAATAAAAGCAGCCGCGCCCAGAGCTGGCATCCTCCCGAAGACTGGACGACGATCACTGCCATCGACGCCCACACAGAGGGTGAGCCGCTGCGGGTCATTATCGGTGGTTTTCCGGAGCTCCCCGGCGAGACCATTTTGGCGCGAAGACGTTACGCCAAAGAAAGGCTCGACTCGCTGCGCACGGCGTTGATGTGGGAGCCACGCGGACACGCCGACATGTATGGTTGCATCATCACCCCACCGGTAACTGAAACAGCGGACTTTGGTGTGTTGTTTTTGCACAATGAAGGGTTTAGCACAATGTGCGGACACGGCATTATTGGCGTGACCAAAGTTGTTATAGAAACCGGTATGTTCGGGATGCAGGAACCGGAAACCCGGATTCGGATCGATACACCGGCAGGTCTGGTCACTGCATTTGCCAGGATTTCAGGTGGCCAGGTGGATAGCGTCTATTTTCACAACGTCCCGTCTTTCGTTCTGGCTCTCGATGAAACGGTTGAGGTGCCTGGCCATGGGAATGTCAGGTACGACCTGGCATTTGGCGGGGCGTTTTATGCCTATGTGCAAGCAGAGGATGTCGGGCTTGATTGTCGCCCTGAAAGTTGCCGCGCTCTGATCGAAAAAGGCATGATGATCAAACACGCCGTCACAAAAAGCCGCGAAATCGTCCATCCGGTTGAGCCTGATCTCGGTTTTCTGTATGGCACCATTTTCATAGGTCCACCTGAAACGCCAGGCAGTGATAGTCGCAACGTCTGCATTTTCGCGGAGGGCGAGGTGGATCGGTCCCCAACAGGTACCGGGGTGAGCGGCCGTATGGCGATTCACCACGCACGTGGAGAAATAGGCGTCAGTGGGTCGATGGTAATCGAGAGCATTATCGGCAGTCGGTTTACTGCCAGAGTTAAGGAGACCACAACCTTCGGACCCCATGCGGCCGTCATTCCAGAGGTTGAGGGGCGCGCTTACATCGTCGGCAGAAATGAATGGACGATTGACCCACGAGATTCGTTAGCGGATGGTTTCATTCTGAGATAGCGAGTCTTTCTTGCTTCGAATTTTGATTCAAAGTAGATTGCATAGATTTTGACCTGACCACAATGTCAGGCCAACGATGTTACAACTTTTTAACCGGAGGTACACCAATGAAATCTTGTCGTTTTCTACTTGCAGTGGCCTGCTGTTCCCTCTTCATTTCCAGTTCGTATTCGCAAGAGACAGATCCGTCCGTCTTAACTCTGGATAGAATTTTTAAGAAACATGATTTTTCTTCTCCGCGCTTCGGCCCGGCCCGATGGGTGGACGATGGGAGTGGCTACACGACGCTGGAAAAGTCCGGCAGCGGTTCCGGACAGGACATTGTTCTCAATAATCCCAAGAACGGTAAACAGACAATTCTGGTGTCGGCGACAAAGCTCATTGCTCCTGGCGCGTCCGATCCTTTCTTTATCGAGAATTATGCCTTTTCACGCGACAAATCGCAGGTCATCATTTTCACAAATGCCAAACGTGTGTGGCGCCGAAAAACACGCGGTGACTATTGGGTGCTCAACCGCGGCGACGGCAAGCTGCAGCAGTTAGGGACAAAATTCGATGAATCGACGCTCATGTTCGCTACTTTCTCTCCGGACGGCCAGAAGGTCGCTTACGTGGTCAAGAACAATCTTTTTGTCGAGGACATCGCAACCGGCAAGATTGTGCAACTGACGCAGGACGGCTCAGATGTCATTATCAATGGCACGTTCGATTGGGTCTATGAAGAAGAGTTCGGCCTGCGCAATGGCTTTCGCTGGAGTCCCGATAGTAAGAGAATTGCCTATTGGCGGCTGGACTCATCCGGCATCGAGACTTATTATTTGATAAATAACACCGATTCGCTCTATCCCAAACTCACGCCGATCAAGTACCCAAAAGTTGGTACGGTCAATTCGGAGTGCAAGGTGGGTATCGTCAGTGCCTCGGGCGGCGCTACGCTATGGTTGGACATCCCGGGCGATGCGCGTGACAATTATGTCGCCAGAATGGATTGGGCGGACAATTCAGAGGAAGTCATCCTGCAGCGCCTCAACCGGCTGCAGAACACCAATCGTGTCATGATCGGCAACGCAAAGACCGGCGAAATGCGCACGGCCTTCACCGACAAAGACGAAGCCTGGGTCGACGTCAGAGATAATCTTTACTGGTTCGATAAAGGCAAGAAATTCACCTGGCTCAGCGAACAGGACGGCTGGCGGCATATTTACGCGGTATCGCGGGATGGGTCCGGCGCCAAACTCCTTACCCCCGGGGATTACGATGCCATCGCCATCCAGGGTATTAATCAGAAAAAAGGCCTCGTGTACTTTATCGCCTCCCCGGACAACGCCACGCAACGCTATCTCTATCAGACCAAACTCTCCGGAAAGGGTCAGGCCCGGCGTCTCACCCCGGCCGATCAACCGGGCACGCACCGTTACCAAGTCTCGCAGGACGGCAAGTGGGCCATTCACACTTACGACACTTTTGATACACCGCCGGTTATTTCTCTCGTGGCGTTGCCCAGCCACAAGGTTGTCAAAACCCTCGTCGACAATCAGGGGTTGCAAGACAAGATGGCCGCACTCAATGTAAATCATGTTGAGTTTTTCAAGGTTAATATTGGCAACGGTGTTGAACTTGATGCGTGGAAAATCAGGCCACCGAACTTTGATCCCAACAAGAAATACCCGCTGTTTTTTTATGTATATGGCGAACCTGCCGGGCAGACTGTTCTGGACAGGTGGGGTCGTGACCGCAGCATGTGGCATCGTTTCATTTCACAACAAGGTTATGTGGTAATGAGCGTCGACAACCGCGGTACGCCTGCGCCGAAGGGACGTGCCTGGCGAAAAAGCATTTACCGGCAAATCGGCATTTTGGCTTCAAAAGACCAGGCTGCCGCCGCCAAGGCCATTATGCAGAAGTTTTCATATATCGATGCGTCACGGGTTGGCATTTGGGGTTGGAGTGGCGGCGGCTCGATGACCTTGAATATGATGTTTCGATATCCCGAAATCTACCACACCGGAATGTCGGTCGCACCTGTCCCCAACCAGCGTCTGTATGATACGATTTACCAGGAGCGTTATATGGGACTGCCGAAAGACAATGAAGAAGGATTCCGGGACGGGTCATCGATAAACTTTGCAAAACAATTGCAGGGTAATCTCCTGCTAGTACATGGCACCGGTGACGACAATGTCCACTATCAGGGGTCGGAGCAACTCATCAATGAGCTGATTAAGCAAAATAAGCTGTTTTCGTTCATGTCGTATCCGAATCGGACGCATGCGATTAGGGAACGGGAAAACACGACCCGGCATCTACATGAGACATTAACGAAATTCCTGCTCGAACACTTGCCGCCCGGGCCGAAGGAGGATTTGTCGTACCTCGGCCACTAAAAAAGTATGCACAAGTTCCATTCCCAGGAGGATAGATGAAAATTACTCGGATTGATGCTTATCAAGTTAAATACAAACTTCTGCAGGACCACTATTCGTGGTCGCGTGGGCAATCGGTCACTGCGTTCGTCAGCACAGTTGTCAAGCTTTCGACCGACGAAGGCATCACAGGGTTTGGAGAAGTGTGTCCTCTCGGCTCCACCTACATGGCGGCCTTTGCGCGAGGAGTTCCTGCCGGCATTGCGGAAATCGCGCCGGCTCTTATCGGCCAGGATCCACGTCAAATTAACCACATTTATGACCTGATGGATAGAACCCTTAGCGGGCATAATTATGTGAAATCGCCGCTGGACGAAGCATGTTGGGACATTCTTGGCCAGGCATCCGGCCAGCCGGTTTGCACGCTCCTGGGCGGACGCACTGTCGATGACTTTCCCCTCTACCGTGCCATTTCGCAGCGCACGCCCGCAGGCATGGAAGAAGACGTTGCACGATATCGTTCCGAAGGCTACCACCGTTTTCAGCTCAAGGTTGGCGGTGATCCGGATGACGATATTGCCCGCATCAAAGCGGTCCTGAAGATCATGACTGCCGAAGACACTCTCGTGGCGGATGCTAACACCGGGTGGATTATGCGGGGAGCGTTGCGCGTGGTGAACGCGCTGGCCGGCGAGGACGTGTACATCGAGCAACCGTGCATCACCATGAAAGAATGCCTGACCGTGCGCCAGCACACGGACCTGCCATTTGTCCTGGATGAACCGATGACAGGCGTGGAGCCCTTCCTGGAAGCACATGAAAAACGGGCTATGGATGTCATCAACATCAAGATTTCACGCGTCGGCGGCCTCACCAAGGCCAGGCAGTTGCGTGACTTGTGCGAATCCGTTGGCATCGCAATGACGCTGGAGGATAGTTGGGGGGGTGACATCGCAACCGCCGCTATCGCACACCTTGTCGGCAGCACGCGTCCGGAATTCTATTTTACATCGACGGACTTTAACAGTTACAATGATCTGGATATCGCCGAAGATGCGCCACGGCGTAAGGATGGCAGGCTGCGGGTGCCAAAGGGACCCGGGCTGGACATCCACGTGGATGAATCCAAACTTGGCAAACCTGTTGTGTCCGTCAAGTAACGATTCGATTGTCTCAATATAATCTAACCCGTAGGGGAGCAACCTATGTTTTCTACTGAAACTTATGTCGCCCGCAGAGCCAAACTGAAAGAACAGGTTGGATCAGGCCTGCTGCTTTTTCTCGGCAACAACGAAAGTCCGGTTAACTTTCCGGATAACTGGTATCCCTACCGTCAGGACAGCAGTTTTTTGTACTTCTGGGGTTTGAATAGCCCTGGACTGGCCGCCACCATCGACCTCGAGAGCGGGACGGAAACGATCTATGGTGATGACCTTACCGTTGACCAGATCATATGGATGGGGTCTCACCCCGCTCTCAAGGAACGCGCTGCTGCGGTTGGTGTGACCGATACAAGACCATTCAGCGCCTTGCAGGAAAGCATCAAGACCAGCAGACAGGCAGGCCGCAACATCCGGTTCTTGCCACAGTACCGGCACGACAATGTGATGCTTCTGAGTGAGCTCCTCGATCTGCTGCCAAGAAAACTAAACGACGCCGTGGCGCTTGAATTCGTGCAGGCGGTTATTGCGCAACGTTCTATCAAAAGCGATGAAGAGTTAAGAGAGATAGAAGCCGCTCTGGACGTCACCTACGACATGCATACCTATGCCATGAAATACGCAAAACCTGGCATGACAGAACGGGACATCGCCGGAGCAATACAGGGCATTGCGGTGGCCGGAGGTGGCAACCTGGCCTATCCGGTAATCTTTACCGTCGACGGGCAAACGCTTCACAATCACTATTATGGCAATACCATGAAGGCGGGAGATATTGCCGTTAATGATAGTGGCGCTGAGGCAGCTTCCGGCTACGCCAGTGACATTACGCGCACCATCCCGATAGGTGGGAAGTTTCTCGGCCGGCAACGCGATATCTATCAGATTGTGCTGGACTCTATGGAGAGCGGCATTCAGAAATGCGGGCCCGGCGTGCCATTCAAGGAGGTGCATCTGCATTGCGCCCGACTTCTGGTTGACGGCCTGACGCAGTTAGGTGTCATGCAGGGTGATTCGGAAGAAGCCGTGCAAGCCGGAGCCCACGCTATGTTTTTTCAATGCGGCACCGGCCACATGATGGGACTGGACGTACATGACATGGAAGATTTGGGCGAGGAATTTGTGGGTTATGATTCCCAGGTACAACGCAGTCCGCAGTTTGGCCTCTGCTACTTGAGGCTGGGAAAGCCGCTGGAGCCGGGTTACGTTGTAACGGTCGAGCCTGGCATTTATGTGATTCCAGAGCTCATTGATATGTGGAAAGGCGAGAAAAAACTGGCCGAGTTTATCAACTATGAAGAACTTGAGAAATGGCGCGACTTTGGCGGTGTGCGTGTCGAAGAAAATGTGGTCATCACGGCAGACGGGCATCGCATTCTGGGCAAGCCGATACCCAAAACGGTAGATGACGTAGAAGCACTGGCCTCGAGCTAAGAAAAACAAGCATCCCGAATGTGCCAGGGAGAATTGACATGACCGGCAGTTTTCGTGTCTTGTCGCGGGAAGATGTCAGCAAGTCACTATCGATGGATGAAGCCATCGACCTCATGTGCGAGGCATTTGCACAGCTTTCTTGCGGTGACGCGGTCGTTCCCGTGCGGCATACCATGGAGCTGCCCCAGGAGGAGGCGAGGGTCCTGGTGATGCCTGCCTACCTGGCGCGAAATCGAAAGATCGGCATCAAGCTGGTTTCGATCATGGACCGAAATCCGGCTCATGGCTTGCCGTATATTCAGGCCTCCCTGATGCTTCTGGACGGACAGAGCGGGCAGCTCCTGGCATTGATGGATGGTGAACTACTGACTGCGATTCGCACCGGTGCCGCATCTGGTCTGGCGACAAGACTGTTGGCACGAGAGGACGCTCAGGTCGTTGCGATTATCGGAGCCGGCGTTCAAGGTCGTTTTCAACTGGAGGCGGTTTGCGAAGTCCGTCCGATCGAGAGAGCCATCATATTCAATCGCAACCGTCCAAAGGCAGAACAGTTTGTTGACGAGATGAACCGTGCACTGGCAGCGGAGGTCACCGTGGCCTCACACGCCGGGCAGCTGGCAGAAGCGGATATTGTGTGTGCCGCCACCACGGCCACCTCACCCATTTTTGACTCCCGGCATCTTAAGGTCGGTGTTCACATCAATGCCGTTGGAGCGTACAAGGCAAACATGTGCGAGATTCCTCCGGAAACTGTCGCTGCCGCCAGGCTGGTTGTGGATCACCGTGCCTCCTGCTTGTTAGAAGCGGGCGACGTGGTCCAAGCCATTGAAGCCGGGATTATCGACGCCAGCCACATTTATGCTGAGATAGGAGAAGTGGCCGCTGGTTCGGTGCCCGCCCGCGAATCGCATACGGAAATTACGCTTTTTAAATCGGTGGGAAATGCTGTTCAGGATTTAGCCGCCGCCAGCCGGGCGTTACAAAATGCCGAGAAACTTGGCCTGGGCACCAGAGTGCAACTTTGAATGACAGAGAGATGACGGGTTGCAAAAGTGCTTCCAAATTTGTTCTTTCTCGATGACTCGGAATTAACCTAGGGAAGTGGCTGCCATTTAATTCTAACCTGCTTAATTTATAAACCGCAAAAAACCGCTGAGAGCGCAAAGGCCATAGTGCTGTTATTGTTGGAATTAGAGTAACCATGGATTACAAAATAAAACATGCTCGAATCGCCTCTGAGGACACAGGATATTGTTCTTATGTAACCTCCGCGCTCTCTGTGAACTCAGCGGTGAATAATTCACGCTAATATAGGGGCTTGAGATGTCTTACAATTTCTACAAAGTTTTGCACCTTACAGCTGTCTTCATCATTTTCTTGTCTTTGGGGGGTGCGGTCTTCAGAAGTCTCGCTGCTGACGCAAGCGAAAAGACCAAGAAACTCATCGGCGCGATGTGCGGTGCCGGCTTGCTCATCGCCTTTGTTGCCGGTTTCGGTTTAATGGCCAAACTGGGGATCGGGTTTGATGGCTGGGTTTTGAGCAAACTGGTGATTTGGCTCATCATGGGCGGCTTGCTGGCAGTTGCCAATCGGGCTCAGAATTTGGCACTCCCAGTTGCCGGTGCTGCCATCTTGCTAGGTGCTTTGGCGGCCTACCTTGCCGTCGCAAAACCTTTCTGAGAGACAAAAGGTGAACGGCTGAAAAAATAGCCGGGAGTTGCTGCGCTTCAGCTTGAACACAAAAGGGCTGGCAGATTTGCCGGCCCTTTTTTCATATTCCTACTTGCCTAACCTGGTTAGCGGTAGCGAATCGTGGATCTCATGTCCTCGCCCACGAAACCGGATCAGCGTCATTCAGTTCTATCCATCAAATCGGCGTTCCATCTATTTTCACCTAAGCCGCCGCCAATTCGTTAACATCTTCAAGAACTAACTTGATCCGATCAAACGCCCAGTCCAATTCTTCTTCAGTAATCACCAGTGGGGGGGCAAAACGCAAAACATTTTCATGTGTCTCTTTGCACAGAAGTCCTTCCTGCTTCAACGCCTCGCAGTAGGGTCTGGCTTTCGAATGTAATTGAATGCCGATGAACAGTCCCTTGCCGCGTATTTCAACGATGTTGGGGCTTTCGATGGTGCGCAGTTTTTCAATGAATTGTTTCCCCAGGTTGTAAGAACGCTCTACCAGTCCCTCGTCGAGAAGCACGTCCAGAGCCGCTAATGCGACGGCGCAGCCCAGGGGGTTGCCGCCGAAGGTGCTGCCATGGTCCCCAGGATTGAACACCCCCAACACTTCTTTGCTGGCGAGAACTGCAGATACGGGCATGAAACCACCGCTCAGGGCCTTCCCAACAATAATGGCATCCGGGCGCATGTCCTCATACTGATAGGCGAAGAGTTTGCCAGACCGTCCCAGGCCGGATTGAATTTCATCGACCATGAGCAGGACATGATTGGCCTTACAAATCTTATCGAGTTCGCTGAGGTAACCATCAGGTGGAATGAGAATGCCCGCTTCCCCCTGGATAGGTTCGATCATAATGGCGCAAGTGTTAGGTGTTATGGCGGCTTTCACTGCTTGGATGTCACCAAAAGGCAGCACTTTGAAGCCGGGCGTGAAGGGGCCAAATCCTTGCTTGTACTGTTCGTCGGTTGAAAAACCTACGATGGTTGTGGTACGCCCGTGAAAATTGTTGCTAAAAACAATGATTTCGGCCTGGTCCTGAGCAATTCCTTTCCGTTGGTAGCCCCATTTGCGTGCCGCCTTAATGGCCGTTTCGACAGCCTCGGCGCCGGAGTTCATGGGCAGCACCATTTCCATGCCGGAAAGAGAGCAGAGTCTTTCGCACAGCAGCGGCAGTTTGTCGTTGCGGAAAGCCCGAGACGTGAGGGTCACGCTTTCAGCCTGCTTCTTGAAGGCGGCCAGAATCTTCGGATGGCAGTGCCCTTGATTGACGGCGGAGTAGGCGCTGAGGCAATCCATATAGCGGTTGCCCTCCACATCGTAAACCCAGACACCTTCGGCGCGGGTTACGACAATGTCCAGAGGATGGTAATTGTGAGCGCCGTATTTGTCTTCCAGGTCGATGAAATCTTGTGTTGTCATAGTCGTCTACATCCTCCAAAAAAGTTGATACTTTGGTCCTTAAATCAGTTAGAAAGCTAACATTTTTCCCGAGTGATGTCAACAAGAAATGCCTCTATTTTTGCTGAGGAATCTGCGCTCTCAGCGGTTTATGAATTAAGCAGGCTATTGGAAGATCCCGCTGACTTGTTGAAAGCAAAGATAGCCAAACAGGACCAAACACATGCTGAGCAGCGCGATGGTGGGCCAACCGTTCTGGAATTGTGCTCCCACCCAATCCTTGCGCGAATTCATATACAATAGCGTAGCCGAAAGAAATGGCATAAACAGGGCACCAACGATGGAATACAATACGATCAAACCAACCGGGCGGTTCAACAGAAGCAGAGAAAGCGGCGGCAGCGCCAGCCAGAGCAGGTACAATCGGTACCAGCCAGATTGCACAGAAACCATCTTGTTGCGTTCCTGGCCTGACTTCTTTTGCATCAGCGCGAGGAAATCGCAGAACATGTACGGCACACCTTGCCAGACGCCGAGCATCGAGGTGGTAACGGCGCCCCAAAATCCCAACAGAAAAGCCCAGTTCCCCGCCGGCCCCATGACATCGCCGAGCATACCGGCCATCCGAACCAGGCCGCTGCCGCCGGCGATCTCGACACCTTTGGCATGCAGGACGCGTGCGGCGAGAACCATAATCGCGACACCAAACAGACCCGTAAGGCAGTAAGAAACACCCAGATCAGACCGGACGGCTGTTTGCCACCGCGCGCCCTGCCATTCTTTTTCACGCATCCAGTAGCCGTACGCCAACAAAGTGAGGCTGCCGCCAACGCCGCCGATGACACCCAGAATGAGGTTCGGACTACCGGCAGGAATGGCCGCCTCATGCACGATCTGACTTACAGTCGTGGTTGCCGGGTTGGCCCAGATGGCGCAGCCGATGATGGTGACAAACATGAATCCAATAAAAAACTTCATGAGATGTTCGAATTGGGTGTAGCTGCCCATCAGGACGATTCCAGCGGCCGCCAGCGAATGGATAATCCCCCAGCTTTCTTTGGACAGCGCCGGGGCAAGTGCGTGAGCCGCCAGACCGCAGGCTGAAATCAGCGCACCGCCAACGATAAAAGACCAGAGGACAAGGTAGACCAAAAAGTAGTATTGCACCCAGGTCCCTAGTCGCTGCACCCACCCTTCCAACAGGGTTGTTCCCGTCGCCAGTTGCCAACGCGCCAGTCCTTCGTTGAGAACGTATTTGAACAGGGCACCTACCACAGCGGCCCAAATCAGGGCGTAGCCATAGCGTGACCCGGCGACGGCGGCCGTTACCATATCACCGGCACCGACGCCGGTGGCAGCAATGGCGATGCCGGGACCGATGGTCGAAAGAAAATGCTTTACTTGCTTCAAGAATTGGTGGTTGAGACGTAAAAGGATGAAAGGTATGGTCTAACTCGAGTGCGTGACAAACAAGTTGTTTTCTATCTGGTTAATCCTGTTCATCCTGTCAAACAGAATTTGTCCGGCATTGTTTCTTTAGTCAGAGTCCGAAGACAGCGCCGGCTGTGCGCTCCCTTCACTCGGCTTGTGGACAAAATTAAAGACGATAATCAATCCCATGCCAACCATGATGACGACGTCCGCCCAGTTGAAAATACCCGTTCTGAGCCCCCCGATTCCCATATTCATAAAATCGATGACCTTGCCATCGTTGATGAGGCGGTCAAAGAGATTGCTGAAACCACCGCCCAGGATAAGCGAGAGGGCAAAAGTGTGACTGCGGTCGAGACTTCGGTTATAAAAGATGTAGAAGAAGAGGGCGATCAGCAGGCCGCCGCTAAATATTGTGAAAAGCCACATGCGGGTCGATTTCGAAAGGCTCGAACCCAGACTCAGGAAGGCTCCTGAGTTTTCGGCGTACTGCAGCCGGAATGTTTCATTCCAATAGGAAATCGGGGGGGCTTGTTCGAGGGACTGTTTCGCCACTCGCTTTGAAATTTGGTCACATCCGAAACAACTCATCAAGGTCAATAGAATCAGGAGCGTTTTTTTCGATTTGAACATGTTTGACCTCAAGTTATTCCGCAGTCATTTTCAAGAGATTGCTCGAACCAGTCTAACCTAACCTGCTTGCATCGATGCCAGTGCTTCTGTCAGTTCACGGTCTGCCATTTTCAGAGCGCCGCCACGGCCGCCTCGAATCGACTGTACTATCTCAGCAACAATACTAACAGCAAGTTCTTCGGGTGTTATGGCGCCGATGTCCAGGCCGACGGGCGCGTGGATCTGCTTTATCTTATCCAGACTCACACCTTGGCGCAACAGTTCCCTGAAAATCAACATATTCTTTCGTTTACTGCCCAACAGACCGATATAGCGCGCCGGCGTTTTGACCGCCGCAAGGGTGGCCATGTCATCATAGCGGTGTCCGCGTGTCGCGATGAGAACAAAAGAGTTGAAAGAGACATCTATCTTGTCCAGCGCTGCATCGAATGGGGCCACCACCGCTTGCGTTGCACCCGGAAAGCGCTCGTGATTTGCAAACTCCGGCCGGTCGTCTACCACAATAAGCTGCAAGCCAAGAGTGAGTGCCAGAGCTGCCACGCTGCGTCCGATATGCCCGCCTCCCATGATGATGAGTGTCGGGGGTGTGGTAAACCCCTCGACGTAGATTTCTGTGCCATCCGGCCATTTAATCGTATCATTACCGGCAAACGGCGCTATTTGCCTACCGCGCCGGCAAATTTCGGCTTGCAGCGATTCGTCGCCCAAAGCGCCAACACAACTGCCGTTTTCCTGGATCAGGAGGCGGCTACCCAGCCTCAGACCAACCCGCGTGCTCTGGACGACGGTGGCAACGGCAATGGCCGGACCTGCCACCGTGGCTTTTTGAATTTCTCTTGCGAATGGTAGCAGTGTTTCAGGCTTCCAGGTTGGCTCCACAAAGAAATACATCTTGCCGCCGCAAACCAACCCGTCAGCGGCCGCCATATCGGCGTCCAGACGGTAATCCATGAATTGCGGGCCCTGATGCTCACGCAGCATTTCTTTGGCACACTGCCAGATGTCCCCTTCCACGCAACCGCCGCCGAGGGTTCCGACGCTGGTCCCATCCTGTCGTATGAGCTGCTTAGCCCCGGCCTTCTGCGGCGTCATCCCCGTCGTCCTTACCACAGTCGCCACCACGTGGGGTTCCCCTTTTTCCAACAATCTAACTGTTTCGTTCAGAACATCTGACATGGTAACGCGTTCCGTTTTGTGCTGCCGTTTCCTCCTTACGCCGGGGAAAAATATACCATGGATCGGCTCCAAAAGCAAATGAAATCAAGAATCAGCAAGGAACCCTGCGGCTGCGTTTTCGTCCCATCATTTTAATACTTTCTTTTCAGGTATCTGATTTCTATATTCATCCAGTCATCCGGATCACATTTCGAGTCTTCCATGGCATTATTCAAAAGCATCCTCTCTGCCGAACATTTTTCAGCAGAAAAGATGCAGAAGGTTAACCTGTTCGAGAGTCCTCATTTTTTTTGTGATCTATATTGCTTAGAGCCGGGACAGGAACAAAAACAACACGCCCACGCAAATGAGGACAAAATATATTTTGTCCTCGACGGCGCGGGAACCGTGCTCATTGGAACCGAAGAAAAATCCGTCGGCCAGAGCGAAATCTGTTTTGCTGCGGCCGGTTTGCAGCATCGTCTGAAAAATACGGGCAAGACGCGAATGAAAGTGCTGGTTTTCATGGCGCCGCACCCGAAATATGACGGGAAGTAACCTGATAATTACGGTTCGACATAAGGACACAGCAATTTGATGCTTGCGCTACTTTCAGGCAGGACCACATATTGCTACCTATATCATATATTATATATCAAGCTACCTGGATAAGGAGGAAACTAGAATGCAACGTTACATGACGACCCTTTTTCTGCTGGCAGCGATCGGGTTGACCCTTGCATGTTCACGTCAAAATGACCCACAAGAAGCGCCTGAAACAGACATGTCAAAATCTGACCCACAGGCCGTCGCCCTCGTCGATCAGCTTTGGCAGGCTATCGGCATGACGAATTGGCGGCAAACCGAATTCATCACTTTCCGCTGGATTGTCGGGTCGGAGGGTCAGACGCGCGCTGATTATCGCCACGATTGGGATCGACTGCATCACAAGTACCGCGTGGAAGGAACCAACCGCGACAAGCAGCATTTCGTGGCTCTTTTCGATACGCAAACCAGGCAAGGCGATATTTATCTGGACGGAGAAAAAGTGACCGTGGACAGCACCCGGACCAAGATGCTGGAAAATGCCTATGGTCGTTACATCAATGACAGCTACTGGCTCTTGATGCCCTTCAAATTGAAAGACCCCGGCGTCATTCTGACCTATGATGGCGAAAAGGAAATAGAGGGCACCACTTATGATGTCGTCAAAGTCAGTTTCGAAAACGTGGGCCTGACGCCGGGCGATACGTATTGGGCCTACATCGACCGGTCCGATCATCTCATGAAACGGTGGGAATATTTCCTTGAGGGGTGGCCTGCCGATAAAGAACGTACGGCCACGACATGGGACGACTGGCAGGACTTCAACGGGGTGAAGTTAGCGATGAATAAAGCCTTTCAGGGCAGGGACACGCGCATCTATTTTGAAGATGTGACGCTATCCCGAACCCCGTCCGAGGAAGTATTCAAGATGACCGCTAAGACCTTCTTAGCAGAACTGGAAGGGAGGTTCTTGAATCGTGCAGCGCATAAATATCTCGACAGGAACTGCCTGGGAACCGATTGTTGGGTATTCGCGGGCCGTACGGATTGGGCCGCACGTGCATGTTTCCGGTACGACCGCAACCGGTGAAAATGGCAAAATTGTCGGACTGGGCGACGCCTCTGGACAAGCGGTGCAAACCCTGAAAAACATTGAAAAGGCGTTGCGTGATGCCGGAGCGACTTTGCACGACGTCGTTCGCACCCGCATCTACGTTACCAATATGGATGACTGGGAGCAAGTGGGCAAAGCACATGGCGAATTCTTTGGGGAGATTCGACCCGCAACCAGTATGGTTGAGGTCAGGCGGTTGATTTCGCCGGAAATCCTGGTGGAAATAGAGGCAGAGGCGTATATTGTTGAGGGCAAATCAGGCTAGTATTCCAGTAGAGCCTTCCCAGATAAAGCCTATTCTGCCATTCCAAAATATTCCTCGTTTGGCCAGATGCGGGGCCAAGCTTTATCGGGGATCGACCCTCACGAAAACTGGATTCCCGATAAGAGCTTTGGGGAATGACAGCCAAAAGCAGTGTTTCTGGACGGATCGTATTGAGCTTAATTGGGGACTTGCAAATCCGTTCTTTCACTAACCTCTTGTTCCAATCATTAACCGCGTGGGCCGCGCAAGATTTATGAAAAAATATGAATTTCTCCCCCTGTCCGGTTACCGGAAGTATCCCATAGACGAAATGCAGCGGCGGGCCGAGGCTTTTTACGCGGATATCAAGCTTCGCCGAACCGTTCGCGACTTTTCGCCGGAAGCGGTTCCCAAAGAGGTGATCGCAAAATGTCTTCTGGCCGCCGGCACAGCGCCAAACGGCGCCAACCAGCAGCCATGGCATTTTGTGGTGGTCAGCGATCCTGAAATCAAACGCAAAATTCGGCGGGAGGCAGAGGAAGAAGAGAGGGCCTTTTACCGCGGTCGGGCGCCCGACGACTGGCTTGATGCCCTGGCCCCGCTTGGCACAGACGAACATAAGCCATTCCTGGAAACGGCTCCCTACCTCATCGTAATTTTTGCTGAAAGCTACACTCTCACGGCCGATGGGTCACACTCAAAGAATTACTATGTTCAGGAGTCGGTCGGCATCGCGACAGGCTTTTTGATCAACGCGATTCACCACTGCGGCTTGGTTTCGCTGACCCACACCCCAAGTCCGATGGGCTTTCTCAACAAGATACTGAATCGCCCGGCGAATGAACGACCTTATTTGATCCTGGTCGTCGGTTATCCTGGTCAGGATGTCAAGGTTCCGGATATCCGCAAGAAGCCACTGGCAGAGATTTCGACGTTCATTTGACCGCCACTGACATGAAAACGAATGTCTAAACGAGAGACGTTGCGGCGTTGCGAGTGGCCCGCTGAGGATCCACTTTATCTCAAATATCATGATGATGAGTGGGGCGTGCCACAGCATGACGACCGCAAATTGTTTGAGATGCTAATCCTCGAGGGGGCGCAGGCTGGCCTGAGCTGGATTACGGTGTTGCGCAAGCGCGAGAACTATCGTGAGGCGTTTCAGGATTTCGATGTGGTACAGGTGGCGACGTATGGTGCGCACAAGGTGGCTGAGCTTCTCGCCGATCCGGGGATCATTCGCAACAAACTGAAAGTGAACGCCGCGGTCACCAACGCGCGCGAAACGATTGCTGTTCAGGAAGCGTTTGGCAGTTTTGATGCCTATATCTGGCAGTTCGTCGATGGCGTGCCGAAACAGAATAGCTTCCGATCTTTGAGAGACATTCCTGCCGAAACGGTCGAGTCCAGGGCAATGAGTAAGGACCTGCTGGCACGCGGGTTCAAGTTCGTGGGCCCGACTATCTGCTACGCGTTCATGCAGGCGACCGGCATGGTCAACGACCATGTTGTCAGTTGTTTCCGGTACGACCAGGTCAACCGTACTTGAGTTGGCGCCAAGCCTCTGCAACAACTTTTTCGCCTGGATTTCGTAACATGGACCTATGAATAAGACCGAATTAGATAAATTCAGAAACGCCTTGTGGCAAAACAAAGAGGCCTTGCTAAACTGGTTGGAATCGGATTCCCCCGACGACAATATTTGCCTCGCAGGTTCCAAACAAGCTGATGTCAACTCCCTGATAACCGAGATCAAACACGCTCTGGACAGAGCAGAATGCGGGGAATTCGGTAAATGCGACCGTTGTGACGGCGACGTCGAGATCGAGCGCCTGGAGGCCGATTTTACCTGCTCTACCTGCCTAACGCATTATACGAAAGGGCAAATTGACAGATTGGAAAAAGAGCTGAGCATGGTATCAAAAGTACAGCGCGATTTGCTGCCGTGCAAACTGCCGTCTTTGCCGGGTATTCAGATAGCCGCACATACGCAATCTGCCGGCGTTGTTGGCGGTGATTACTACGATTTTTTCACCTGCCCGCGAGGAACACAAGGGCTTGCTATCGCCGACGTTATGGACAAAGGGCTGCCGGCCGGAGTCATTGTGTCGAACTTACAAGCGTCGCTGCGAATTCTGGGAGAACAGATTGCTTCCCCGGATGAACTGATGACCCGTTTGAACGGACTTTTCAAACACAACCTCAACCTGGTGCGGTTTTTCTCAATTTTCATTGGCAATGTCGACTTGAATGCTCGTAGCCTGGTTTACTGTAACGGTGGTCACCATCCTCCCATCTGGTTTCAGGCGGCCACCCGGGAGCTTCACTGGCTCTGCCCTACCGGACCGGCAATCGGGCTTACCCAAAACGCCACCTATCATTCCGAAACTATCCCCTTAAACATCGGCGATATCCTTGTCTTGTTCACGGACGGACTGGTGGAAACGCTGGCGCAAAATGGTAAGACTTTTGACGAAAAGAAATTGGCGGCTTTCGTCAGAAGAAACCATAATGAATCGGCAGACGCCATCCTGAAAGGCCTTTTGCAAACAGCGCAAGAAAGCGGCACTTTCCAAGACGACGTGACCCTCATCGTAGTCAGGGTCGCCGCCTGATTCATTTATTTGATGGTACTCAGTTGCGTTGTTCGTATAGGCAGCCCAAATTCACGTTACCTGGCGGACATTCGAAACGGCATGACCGAAAAAGTCAGTGAAAGTATCGGGCGGTCTTTGCCTTCTTGTCTCTCAATTAACTCTAAATGTGAAAACATCCGGTCTCGCATAATGTCCCGCTGCATCGAACATTCGCTTGGCCGCTGAGATTTGTTTGAAATCGATGCTGGCATATAGAATTTCTTCGCTGGCTTTCACGGGGCCGGCAATGAAATTTCCCTGGGGGTCTATAATGCAGCTATTGCCGGGATTGATCCAGTCTTTTCCTTCCGGATAGAGTTTTTTGAATTCATAACGCTCAGGTATATCGCTCATGCGAATCGCGCTACAGCAGCCGATGACAAACATGCCCCCTTCGCGGGCGAAGCACCGCAGGCTTTGCAACCAGTTTTCACTGGAATCCCAGGTTGGCGCCACATGGATTTGCACGCCCTGTTCGTACATCGCGTTGCGAGCCAGCGGCATATAGTTTTCCCAGCAGATCAATCCGCCCAGCTTTCCCACGGAAGTGTCGAACGCATTCAACGTGCTGCCATCGCCTCCCGCCCAGATTAAACGCTCGCCACCCGTCGGGATTAATTTACGATGCTTGCCGAGGATTTGGCCGTCGGAGCTGATATAGAGCGAGGTATTGTAGAGGCTGGCGTTGCTGGATTCCGCGTTCCTTTCGTGAATCCCGATGACTACGTTGACTTCTGCCTCCTTAGCAGCCTGGCAAAGTTGCTGTGTGCTCTGATCCGGAATTGTTACCGCGTTCTCTATGAGTGAACAATAGAGCTCATCGAGAATTGCCTTGTTGCTATTGGGAACCAGCCAGACCCAATCCGGATAACCGGAGATAAAAACCTCCGGGAAAACGACGAGTTTGGCGCCTGTGCGGCCGGCCTCTGCTATGAGAGTGCAGGCCTTTTCAACCGTCTTGTTTTTGTCAAGAAATACAGGCGCAGCCTGAACGGCCGCAACTTGTATGGGGTTTGAAATTGATTTCATGCTTAATCTCCGGTTTCGAACATTAGATACTTATTTTCTTTCGGCCTTCCGCTTTAACCTGGCAAACTGTTCATTAGTATCTCTTACCTGTGCATCAAGGTCTTCCTTCGTCTGCGGAGCGGATTCCGTATAACGCTCTTCAAACCACACTTTTGTTCCGTTTCCTGATTTCGACAAAAGCCACCTGCAGTTGCAAATATAGGAACCATTTTCCGGGGCCAAATTAAATCTCAACTGTTTGGCTTGATCGGCACGAATCAAGGCAAAGCTGCTTGCATCTCCCCAAACTTTCACCTGGGCGTTGTCACCGACTTTGCTGAATTTCTTTGTTCCACCGAGGTATTCGTAACCCATGATTTCCGTTAGCTGACCCGCATCCGTTAAAACCGCCCAAACCCGGTCCGGAGTGGCGTTAATGGTGATCTCCCCATTGAAACTTTGCCCGGTGAGGGGTTGGTTCTTTGTCTATGAAAAACCTGATTGAAGAGAAAAAACAAAAGCCAGAGCGATGATTAAATTAATTGAACGATAACATGAGAACTCTTTCTGTTAGATGGTATTTAGTGAATTACTAACACTTCTCACTTCACAAATGTTAAGTAAATATATGTTTTTGTTGAACGTAAGAGACTCCCCTCTCGGGAGGGGACAAATTCTAATTCGTACAGAATTAGAATCAGGGGTGGGTGGCCAGTGGCCGCATGCGTACCCACCCCGGTTCAAAACGCTGGACGCGATTTGAACCTGCCCCTCCGCGCGCCTTGCGCGTT